>Ga0210246_100218_pt1 | contig 50944 bp, 39 predicted proteins | sample ChrtobMetaP3_8mM_FD_155469 | JGI IMG/M metagenome (GOLD analysis project Ga0210246, IMG submission 155469) | Chrysochromulina tobin associated microbial communities from unialgal haptophyte culture, Seattle, Washington, United States - P3_8mM | ecosystem: Host-associated > Algae > Haptophytes >...
TCGCGTTGCGCCGCGCCGATACGAGGGGGTAGATGGCCGCGACGCGGCCGTACGGCGCAATCTGGACGGAGTCGATGGCCGGCGACGCCATGACGAGCGCCGGCGCCGCGCTTGTGTACCATCTCTGCACGGCCTCGTGCGTTGGCGGTGGCCCTGACTCGATGAAGGTCACCACCGCGAGCGACGGGTTGAGCGCGCCGCGCAGCTGCGCGCCGAAGGAAACCGAGACGGAGGATACGAGCGCCTGCGCGCGCACCTGCTGCTCGGTCGCGTACGAGGTAGCGTAGCTCATCACGACGAAGAGGCCCCCGCCGGCGAGCGCCGCGAAGAGGACCGCGGCGAGGCCCAAGAAGCGGCACGGCGCCGCGCGCAACTCGCGCCAGCCGCGCCAGGCCGACACGCGCGCGCAGCGCGGCGCGCGCGCCGCGGGCTTCGCCGCGCCGGCGGCGCGCGGTGCCGGCGCAGGCTTACGCTCGCCGACTTCGACGGACAGCATGGAAGAATCACAATGTGAGAATCCGTTTCCATTGAGGTCATTGAGATACTTGATCGTTTTGAGGAATTTTGAGGAATCCCGATTGACACCCCTTGAGGACTCCCTGCGAGAGTAAGGGGTATCCGAGCGAACCAATGAAACTGACTGCGGACTGACTGAGATGGGATGGCCATTACATATACAATGTACATGATGTATCTGCAACCGGGATTGCAATCAATCTAAATCCTTGTGTCCAAGGCGGGCGTGCGTGCGTGCGCGCGTGCGTGCGTGCGTGCGTGCGTGCGTGCGTGCGTGCGTGCAGCCCGTTGGCAAGGGGCGGTTCGTTGATCCCCCCTAAGAGGAACCCCCACAAGTATAACGGCCGATGTGACACGTCATAGGTGCTGACCTGTACGTGCCCTCGGAGAACGAGTACAATTGTACAAGGTGAGAAGTACATGTAAACGATTTACTTGACTTGATTTGTCTTGACTTTTGAGTACAAGCCCGAGCGAGCGAGTACTCAGTACTTGTGTTGACCGAGGGGAGCGGAGCCGTCCTTTGAGACCTGTGTTTGGGCGCGGGGGGACCGTGACGAAACTGAACCGAACTGAACTGAATTGACTTGACTTTATCTTTTCGATTTGAATTTCAACAACTTCGCGCCAAAGACCTCCACCTCGAGACACTTTCCACTGTGAGGGATGATGGCCTGGGAACCAGTCGCGTTCGCCGGCGGCTGTCATCCTGTTGGTCTCAACCACGTCAACAAGCGCAGGGACGAGCTCGATCAGCCTCTTTCCAAGCGGCAGCGGCACCTACCGCAGGATGTGGCGATGCTGAGCGAGACGTATGAGCAGGTCGAGGAGCAGCATCAGCAGCCGATGGCACTCGAGGAGCCGGCCCGTGAATCGCCCGTGGAGACGGCACGGGCATCTCCCATGCCCATGCCGACGGTGCGTTACTGCCCACCCTGCTTTGCGCACCGCTTCTGCCGCGTCGGCAATCCCTGCCTGGTCGAGAGCGACCTGCCGACCTACTACAGGATGCACTACGAGGATATATATTCCGTCAACGATGCATCCCAGTCAATGATGGTTCTGTGAACTGTCGTCGCTTCTACGTCGAGTACTCGCATGTACTGTTCCGCGATATCGCCGATTTCGCCCATGCGAGTGTCACTTGTGTGTGCCTCCATGTCCAAGCTAGTCGTAAAATCCTTGCACTGTGGTCAAGTGATGTGCGCAAATACCTAACGGATTCATCCACCAAAGCTGAGGCTGACGGGCTCGGCGGCGCTCTTGCGGCCGATGAAGTAGATCTGCTCGTCCTGCAGCGCCGGATGTCGCCCGTCACCGGCGCGCGGCTCCTTGGCCCATCGACGCCTCTGCACCTCCTCGAACACGGATAGGAAGTGGTCCAGTAATGTCTCCTTGACGGCACACGGGTGGCCCACGTCCCAAAACGGCGCGGCGCCCGCCCGGAAAGCATCCCATCGCGCATCGAAGACGCGATCAGCGAACACAAGCCACCCGCCCGGCTTGAGTGCGTTGTACGCCGCCTGCAGCCCCGGCGAGCCCGGCATCAAGGGCAGTCGAGGGCAATCGACGGCAATCGAGGGACATCACGGTCGATCAGACGCACTCAGGTGGTTCACTCACCTGGAGCACCGCAGGCACGTCCCGTACGGACTGGAGCACAGAGACCATCACGAGGGTGTCGGCCACATGCGTAAGCGAAAGTGACTCGGCGGGCACGTTGAGTACCCTTACCGGGCGGCCATGCAGGCGCTGCTCCTTGTACGTGCACCCCTTGGTGCGATCCATGAACACGCGGGCGAGCGGGTCGACCAGCGTGATCGAGCTCGTCGAGCTCCCCGGCCGCAGCAGCAGCGACTGCGTCTGCGTGTACGGCCCAGATCCAATCTCGAGCACGTGTCCCAGCGCGTCCGGCAGCGCGCGGTACTGATCGAACTGAAGGGCATGATGCGCATTGCGATCGGTCGTCTGGCTCGCGGGTGCCGCCGACCACAAGCTCGCCTCCCACAGCTGCGCAAACTTCCACCTCCGCTCGTCCACACGCAAGATGCCGTACGCTGGCTCGTAGAACGCGCATACGTCGTGCTGTGCGTGGCGCGTGAGGCCGTCGGACTGCGCACCGCCGTATGCAAGCTCCTCGGCAGCGTGGCACGAGCGGTTGAAGATCCTCTGGCCGCCGCGCTCGCATGTCTCGCCGCCAGATCCGTCGCCGCAGATGCACACGCCAAGCAAGCACGGGTGGTGATGGCAGCCAGGCCCCCTTTCACGGCCATTGAAGGCGCACGCCGAATTCACTCTAGTGCTCCTGCCAAGGATGAAGTCTGTGGGGGGTGGCGGCGGCGACTCGGCGGACGCGGGCGGCAGCGAAGCGTCCTGCGATGAGATTTGTTCGAATGCCACACCGGCGTGCTTCCGGCGAACCTGCTGTGCGCGCTCGGCGCGGCGGCGGCGACGAACGCCGAATGTGAGTCTCAAGGGAGAGGGCGGCGAGGCAGCAGGTGGCGACGATTCCGTCTCAAATGTACGGCGTCGGAGAAGGGCAAAGAGGAGCAAAAGGGTCGTGCCGACGAACAGCCTAAAGAACTCCATCGGCAAACTCCATCAATTAATTTTTGGGCGGACCAGGAACGGCGGGAACGGCGTTTCGTCAAAGTGATTGATGGGCGAGCAGGAGCGCAGCGCAATCGCACGGCTCCATGGCCCTCGGAGCAGCATAGGCGCATGCATTCAAAAAAGGCGGTCCCCGCCTTCCTTCGTCCAAGTCGATTTTGACCTGCTGGGGAGTGGGGACGTCCACTCGCTCTCGAGTCTCTTCGCGCACGAGGGAACGCGCCCACGGGCGAGCACGCTCTTTTCCGTTCGACGTGGCCGTCGACTGTAGACATCGCGACCTTCGAGCACCATCTCCTAACATGGCGGTAGAGCGCACCTCCGTGCGCATAGTGAGCACACACAACGTCGAGGAGCCGTGGCTTTTTGGGAGCAGCAGCTTGGCTAGCACGATCGTCAACTACTACTCGATCGAGGTCAAGTGCGGCAGCGCAGCATGGAGTGTCGAGCGTCGCTACCGCAACTTTGCAGAGCTTGGAGCACTGTTAGCCCAAGCGTATGGACGGGCTGAGCTGCCCAAGCTTCCGCCGAAGCTCTTCAGTCACTCTCCAGAGGCAATCGCCACCCGATGTACCGAGCTCGAGGTGTTTCTCCGGCGGTGCAGCCAGCATCCGCCGATCGGCTTGAGCCGGTACTGGTACCACTTCCTGACCGACGAATGGCAGCTCGTGAGGATGGTCCGACCACGAGTAGTCCTTACGTGCGATGCGGTCCATGCGGATCAGGCGACGCCGCTCGACATGGTGCTGCCTCAGATTGAAGAGGCACCAGCGGAGGTGGCGGAGGTGGAGGTGGAGGTGGCGAAGGCGGCAGAGGCGGCGGAGGCGGAGACGGCGGAGACGGCGGCGGAGGAGGAGGTCGCGGAGGCGATGGCGCATCCGCGCGCGAGCCTTGTGCCTCTAGCGTTTCGCCAAGGCCCCAAGGCTGACGACCGGCCACAAGGTGCTAACGATGGCAACACCTCGTCAGCCTGGTCCGACGACAACAGCTCCGCTCCAGAGGACGGGGAGGCCGCGGCCAAAGCAGCAGTGACTTCATTAGCGGATGTGTCGGCGGATGCGACGGCGGGTGAGCTGCAGCAAGCCAATGCAGCAGCGGAGGCCAGCGAAGAGGTCGTGGAGCCTGCTTGCCACGTGGAGCCTGCGTGCTTGTTTGCCGCTGTCCTCTCTTCGTATGAAGAGGTGCTACACCACCTCTCAGAAACACTCGTTCACGCAGCTACAGGCCCCGCACCGAACCCCGCACGGAAGCCCAAGGCGTTTGAGGACTTATTTGAGGACTTTCCCGCGACTACTGGAGCGAGGGTCGAAGAGAGGCCCGCGAGATCGCCCGAGAGATTGCCCGAGATGTCCGAGAGATCGACCGAGATGGATCAGGTTGTGCCTGTTCGTCGCCGGCCCTTAAGCCTGGTGCAAATGGTGGCAGCAGGTACCGCAAGCGTCGCGGTGGCAGCGGCGGAGCGGGCTCAGCAGAAGATTCACTCCTTCCCCGCCCTCTCGCCTCTCCAGCAGCGCCTCCAGCAGCGAGAGGCCGCGAGAGCCTTGGAATGTTCTAGGAACTTTCCTGCTCCGAGCAGGCTGGCACGCTTTGCGGCGCTCCAACCTGTGGCGGAAAGGCGTTCCCACTCGACCCCGGATGGCGTTTCCGGTTCACATCCCATTCACACCCAATCGCGCTCGACCACGGATGGAGGTGCGCAGACTACGGCGCAGACCAGCGGGGCCGCGGCCGCGGCAACCTCGCATCATGGGCTGAGTAGACTCGGCGATGGTGTGAATGCGAGGCTCCATTCACACCTTGGCGATTGTGAGATTGCGAAGCTCCATTCACACCTTGGCGATTGTGAGATTGCGAGGCTCCCTTCACACCTCGGCGATGGTGTGAATGCGAGGCTCCATTCACACCTTGGCGATGGTGAGATTGCGAGGCTCCATTCACACCTCGGCGATGGTGAGAATGCGAGGCTCCATTCACACCTGGGCGATGGTGAGAATGCGAGGCTTGACGAGGACGAGTGCATGGACGAGTGCATGGATGAGTACATGGATGAGCTGAGTGCTCCACAGAGGCAGCAGCTGTGGCTGGCTAAGCTGGTGAAGGCGTACGAGGCAGCCGATCTGCACGTGGAGGACAACGAGGACGACGAGGACGACGAGGACAAAGAGGAAGTCAAAAGCGAGAATCGAAGAGTTCGAATCTCAGCCTCTCGCACGAAAAGGCTCACGCGTCGTCGCCGCTCGTCGTTCAGCCGAGTGCAACAATGGCTCAGGGTCACTCGGAGGCCTGTACATCAGGTACAGCTGTGAAGATAAGTTCGGATCATTCTCACGCCCACAGCACACAGGCTGGGCCTGTACACGCGGGCCACTCGCATAACACAAATTCTCTTCACAAAACACAATACGTGAACTTTTAATACATGAGCGCCGTCTCGAGCGCACTCCTTTCGGGGACTCGAGGAGCGCCGTCGCGCGCGGTCACTGCGGGCACGACCACGTACCACGAGGAGTCGAGACAGCTCCTACGAGAGGTACTCATACATACTCCTCGCCGGCGGGTGCAAACTCGAAGCGCACGAGCCACGACATGTTGCTCCACCTCGTCTTGGCCACCGTCGCGGGCGCCGTCGCGGGCGCGAGGCCCGCGGGGGCTCCGAGGAGCCCCGCGATGCGCGGCGGCAGCAGCGGGCGGAGCACCGGGCCTGTGAGTGCGTCGAGCACGGAGGCGCCCACGTCGGCGCGGTGCCAGCGGAGCTGCGCGGGGAGCGACAGGTGGAGCCGTGAGGGCGTCGTGTCGAGCACCTGAGGGGAAGCGATGGGGAAGAGGGAGGTGGCGCCGTGGTGAGCGCTTGCATGCCACTGGGAGCGGGAGGTGGAGCCGGAGGGCGTCGTGTCGAGCACCTCAATGGTCGTCGCGAGCACGGCGCGTGCGTTCATGGCGAGCTGCGTGTGCACCGCGCCCGCCGAGTAGGCACGGAGGGGGGGTGAGAAGGCGGTCCCAGCGACGAGGCCGAAGGAGAGCAAGGGCGAGGGGAGCCCGGAGAAGGCGAGCGCTCGCCGCGGGTCGTGGCTCGAAAATTTGGGAATGAGGAAGGCGATGAAGAAAGAGGGACGTGGCTTGCTCGCACGCAGGATGGCGTGCTCGATCTCGATGGCGGAGATCGAGAAGCCGCCGATGTTGTACACGAAGCTCGAGTGCATGCGTAGGACGGCGAGGGTGGACTCGGAGCAGGGGACTTGGCGCGCGTTGGCCGCGAAGCCCTGCATGCAAATCAAGTTGTACACGTTGAGCCAAAAGGCGAGGCGCGCGTCGTCGTGGGCGCCGAGCGGTCCGGTGCACGAGAGGTCGACGCGGCCGAGGAGCGCCGTCTTGGCACTGAGCTCGGCGAAGCGAGGTGCAGATCCGATCTCGTGCAGCTCGTGGCGCCCCACGTGGCCCGCCTCGTCCGCGTACTCGCGGAACAGGTCGCTCATCTCGCTCATCAGTTGCTCGGCGAGCCCTGCGACGTCCTCTGCCGTGACGCTGACGACCGATCGTGACGAGACCTCCGCGGCTGCTGACGAAACCTCCGCGGCCGCTGACGAAACCTCCGCGGCCGCTGACGAAACCTCCGCGGCCGCTGACGAAACCTCCGCGGCCGCTGACGAAACGAGCTCCGGCGCGAGCTCTGACAGGAAGCGCGCCGAGGCACGGCCGGCAGTGCTGATGGCAGTGCTGATGGCAGTGCTGATGGCAGGTCGGCCGGCAGTGCTGATGGCAGGTCGGCGACGCTCCTCGAGAGACCCGGCGGTTGGAAGCTCGGCGGTTGGAAGGTCGGCGGTTGGGGACCCGGCCGTGCGTGACAGTCCGTTGAGGACGAGCTGGAGGCTCGATCCATTCACAGCGCCGTCCCGAGCGCCCGTGACGAGCTGATCGAGCGCGAGGCTCGCCGCTGCCAGCGTCGCGAGCGCGCCGTCGCGAGCGCCGGCATGGGTCGCAGCGGCGGTGGCGCCGTCCCGAGCGGCGCCGTCCCGAGCGGTGGCGGTTTCGCGACTGTCTGGTTCGGCGGAGGCCGCGGTGTTGAGCGTCGTGTTGAGCACGGCGAGGGCCGACTCCACCTGCGTGTCGAGCTCCACGCCACGAGTGAGCTCGCCATCAGAGATGCAATCAGAGGTGCCATCAGAGATGCAATCAGAGTGAGATGCCTACCTGCGTATCGAGCTCTTGCAATCAGAGATGCCATCAGAGATGCAATCAGAGGGAGATGCCTACTTGTGTATCGAGCTCTTGCAAACCCTCAAGCAGCTCACGAGCGTCCATTTGGGAGTTGCCGAGCAGCGCCGTCCCGAGCAGCGCCACCCTCCAGAGGCGCAGCTGCGCCCTCGCCGAACTGTCCAAGGCGCTCAACGCGGCGCTCCCGGGCAATGACGCCCGACACAGCGCCTCGACGCACGCGCGCGCCACGCGCACAGGCAAGCTGCCCGACGAGGCCGCTTCGTCAATTGATCCGTCAATGGAAGGGCGAGCGGCGCTGACGATGAGGTCGGTGGCAACCTTACCAACATCAGCCGTCGGGTCGCTTGTGGCGCCGATGAGCTCGGTGAGCTCGTCGTTCACACCGTCGTTCACACACGCCAGCACGTCGCCGGCGGCGGCGCGTTCGCCGTTCTCATTCACGAGCCGTTCACACTCCTCGAGCACGCATCGCTCTGTGAAGTCGCCGAGCTCGGTGCTCCCACATTTGGAAGCGTCGAGGCCGAGCGCGCGCGCCACCGCGGCGACGCTCTCGACGTCAGTTTCGTCAGCTTTGGTCGCGAGCAGCCGCAGTGCACGCGCTGCCTCCAGCCGCACCTCGGGCGAGCTGTGAAGAGAGCGCAGCAGAGCGACCAAAGCCGTGAGTGCTCCGGATGTGTCGGCACAGATGGTACGCGTCACGATGGTGCGTAGCTCCGTCGCCTCGCACGCGGCGAGGTTCGCAATCGTGCTTGCTGCCGCCTCTCGGCATCCATCGCTGGCCCCCTCGCCAAGCAGCCCAAAGAGGAGAGAGAGAGCGCCTGATGAGGGAGGTCATCCCGTGCAATCAGCCTGCAATCAGTCTGCAATCAGCATGCAATCAGCCCAAAGAGGAGAGAGAGCGCGCCTGATGAGGGAGGCCATCACGTGCAATCAGCATGCAATCAGCATGCAATCAGCATGCAATCAGCATGCAATCAGCATGCAATCAGCCCAAAGAGGAGAGAGCGCGCTCAGGAGGACGCGCCTGAATGTACGATCGCCCTCTGCCGCTCGCTCAGGAGGACGCCACCGAGCTCCATCCCGAGCAGAATCCCGAGCTCCAGCTCATTAGGGCCCGCCTCGCCGGCACCTCCACTCAGGTTGGCGAGCACCATCGCCACCACCTCCTGGTCGTCCGCGTCGCCGGTGCGCAGCATCTCGACCAGAGGCGCCAGCGCACCTGATGAGGGAGGCCAACCCGTGCAATGAGCATGCAATCAGCATGCAATCAGCATGCAATAAGCATGCAATCGGCATGCAAGCGGCCCAAAGAGGAGTGAGAGCGCACCTGCATTCACGATGGCCGCCTTCCGTGCCTCCGACCGACATGTGAGCGACTGCAGAGCACCGGCGGCAAACCATCGCGCCTCTGGGCAGCGAAGCAGCTCGACCAGAAGGCCCATCGCCCCGGCCGCCGCAATCTCACGATCTATTAACTCGTCACCGGAGCGCGAGAGCTGCCACAGATGAGGTCATCAGTCGTCATCAGAGGCAATCAAGAGCGCGAGAGCTGCCACAGCCGTCGGCAACGATGAGGTCATCAGTGGTCATCAGTGCTCATCAGTGCTCATCAGTACTCATCAGTGCTCATCAGCCATCAGCAGCCATCAGCAGCCATCAGCAGCCATCAGCAGCCATCAGCAGTCATCAGCAGCCATCATCAGCCATCATCAGCCATCAGAGGCCATCATCATCAGTCATCAGCAGCCATCAGCAGCCATCAGCAGCGCCTCACCTGCCACAGCCGGTTCGCGGCCTCGGCTTGCACGCGAGCATCGCTCGACCTCAGGCCTTCGACGCCGCCGAAGATCGCCTCAGTCGAGGCGACGCGGCTCGGGGGCGATGGCGCCGTGGTGAGCATTTGCATGCTCGGGCTGCGCATCGACTCGGGCGCGTCGCCATCCTCCTGATACGGCGTGCCGCCACCCGCCGCCTCCGCCCCCATCGCTCCAACCGCCTCCGCCGCCCCCACCGCCGCCTCCGCCGCCTCCGCCGCCTCCGCCGCCTCCGCCGCCTCCGCCTCCTCCGCCCCCCGCGCCCCCGCCATGACTTCGTCAATGCGGCGGCGCGGGGGCGTGTGAAGAGATCGCGGGGGCGTGTGAAGAGGTCGATGGCCCAGGACCACCCGCCGCTTCTCCATCAGCTCGACGGCTCGGCCGCCTCCGCCATCCGCAGCCGCGCCGGCGCCAGCGCGCAGCTCATCAAAGCAACGCTGCAGTGCCGCCACAGATGCTCGCGCTCGCGCTTGGGCAAACCCGATGGCCATGGGCATCTCTGCGAGAGTCTCTGGAGTCTCTGGTGGAGCCGCCGCGGCGGCTGTACCACCGCCGCCAGCAGGGCCGCCGGCCTCGTCGGTCGCAAACGAGAGCGAGATAGCATACCGATCCTCAGCCTCCGCCGCCGCCGCCGCCGCCTCCATCGGCTGCTCGAGCACCCGGATGACCAGGGTGGCGACGGGCGCGGGAGTGGCTCCAGATGGCAGCTCGAGCGTCTGCGCTTCGTCAAACGTGCGGTCCAGGGGCCGGAGGAGCGCCGCGACCAGCCCTTCGAACCCGAGCGTGCTCTTGAGCTCCTCGGCAAACGCCTCGGCCGCTGCCGCGGCCGGCGCGTCCATGCCGTCTGTGAGCTCCCGTAAGTAGGTTGCCCAATCAAGATGCATGAGCGATGAGTCGCGCAGTGGACGCACGACCGGGGCGGCGCGCGCGCCGAGCAGAGCCGACGGGCGCAGCAGGTGCCACAGCAGCCCACCAAAGCAGCGCCGAGCGGTGCGCATGCAATCGCTCGGCGAGGGCAGCCCTGATTTGGAAGCGCGGTGGAGCCGCCGCAGATGCGGATGGCGCCATGCCTGGAGCAGCGGCACGAGTGGCTCGAGGAAGCTGGCGGCGTCCTTGGGCAGCGGCGGCGGCGGCCCCATGCCCGCGACGGCGCCCGGCCGCGTCAGCCGCCCGGCGTCAAGGTCGGCCACGAAGATGGGACCCGCGTCCAGGCGCGTGGCGGCGGCCAGGAAGGCCGTGCGCCCACACCCCATCAAAAAGGGCGTGGGTGCCTCGACGGCGTCGAGGAGGCTGGGCGGCAGGTACGGCACGTATGTGCCCTCCCAGCGCAGCGGCTCGCGCAGCAGCAGCAGCGCGTCGCAGGCAGCCGTTAGCAGGGCCGAATGGTCGGAGAGCAACAGCACGGAGCGCTCGAAGAGCAGCGCATGCCAGAGATCGAGCGCGTCCGAGAGGCCGAGCGCGAGGAGCCCATCCCAAAGGAGCGCATCGTCCGCGTCGGCCGGTGGCACGCTGATGCTCGTCGTCGGCAGCTCGAGTCGCAGCGATGCCCCCGGAGCCGATGGGGGCAACGCGCCGGCGAGGACGCGGAGGAGCGAGCGCAGGCACGTGCCAGCGGGTCGATGCAGCGCTTCAGCCGAAATCGCCTCGAGCATCTCGAAGAAGACGGTGGGCTTGCGCTCGCTCGAGAGAATGCAGAGGTGCACGGCCTGCTCGGAGGCTCCGTCGTCGAGGCGAAGAATGTAAGCATACTGCCGAGAGCCGAACGCGTCCGTCAGGCAGAGCCACCACTTTCCGATCCAGGAGGAGTTTGCGAGGAGCGAAGAGAGCCCAGGCCGCGCGACCGAGCTGTCCGGAAGCCAGCTCACTGCGTCTCCGTGGAGGAGACAGATCGCATCGATCAACTTCGCGAGCACCATACTCCGCGTTTTCTGCCGCGATGGTGTGAATGTGTGTGTGTGAATGTGAATGCGTGTCTGTGTGACTTCTAACACGCGTTTGCCATGTTTGAAATCATGTGAATCAGTACAAGTTCTGAGGAATTTAGTACGGGCGAGCTCGTCGACGCCGAGCGTGTCGCTGTCGGGTCTCGACTCTCGTCACTCCACTGTGACCTGAGTGCGAGCGTTTGACCGTGGCGTTTCCGGGTTCGTCTTTTGAGAATGAGAGTCAACGATGCACTGTCACACCCGCGCGTCTCGCGACACGCAGCGAGCACATCACCGCACTATTTATTGGGCGAGGGAGAGGCGTGCATCTGTCTGGAATCGAGCTGTTTACACCAATTTGCATCATGCACGCCTCCAGCTGCTTCGACGAAGAAAGCAAACCCCGAGCAGCAGCACGGCCAAAGCCACCAGGAGCTCAAGGGCGCTTACGAGCCACGAGCGCAGCAGCAGCCGTTGCATAAGCCAGCCCATCCAGCCGTCGCTCTTGAGACCCAGCCCGTGCAGCATCGCGCTCGTCTGCGCGTGCACCTGCTCGCACTCGGCCTTGCTCGCGCCCATCGCCTTGCACGTCGCATCCGTCATCGAGCTCATCAGTCCGCTGTCGAGGAGGCAGGCGGTGAGTGCCCGCGGCGTGTCCGCATCCGGGCAGAGCGTGCCGGTCTCCGCCTGGTGCACGACGCGCTGTACGGCGGGGCTCTCGATGACTCGCTCCATCATGTCGCCGAATGCGGGCGAGTCGAGCACCGCACTCAGCTGCTGCTCCATCGCCGCCTCCAGCTGCTGCCGCTGCCGCTGCCGCTGCTGCTGCTGCTGCTGCACCGCCGATGACGCGAGGGCCTCGTCACGCTGCGCCGTGCTTTCAGCGCCGCCCCCGAGCAGACCTTGGCGTGGTGCGCCCTCGAGAAGCTGACCAACAGCGCCGCCGTCCATGCCACCCGTCACCATGCCTACCGCCATTTTGGTCACTGCCTTCCGTATCCCGGGGTTGGCGAGCATCGAGCGCATCATCTGAGGGAGCGTCGGCGGTGGTGGCGGCGGCGTAATATCGACCGCACCGAGCGTGAATGATGTGCGCTCGGGCGAGGCCCGTATCCGGTCGCTGAGCCGCTCGCCTCCACGCAATTCCTCGCCGTCGACTGATACGACGAGGTCACCGATGCGAAGCAGGCTGTCGGAGACGGCGCGTCCCTTGAGCGCAGTGATGACGTTCGCGCTGGTACAGACGACGCCAAAGCCAGCATCCCCTCGCTCTATGACGACGTACCGCAACTCTTGGCACGCGGCCATCCTGCAGAGGATGAGCCAATCGAAGAGCCACCGCATTTATGAATGGCGGGAGGCGCGATACGCGCCGATACGACGCCGGAAATCTGAAGACATGGAGATTGCATGGCGTTGACGAACCCGAGCACGACCTCTCGACGACCAGCTAATCCTTCTTGTGCGACACGCCCCCCTTCTTGTCACGCTTCGTCCCCATGTTCGGATGGGTCCAAAGTGTCTCGCACCAACAGAGCGTGCGGCCATCCCATGGGCTTGCCCATGGGGCATCCCCGGGCGAGCGGGCGAGCGGGCGAGCGGGCGAGCTCATGATGGGGCTGAGATACATAACTCATTATACGGTTTTCCTACCCCAGCCCATGCTCGTCAAAGGCACACACAGTAAGGAAACTCACACAACTCGTAGCGCACCGCTCGCGCCACAGATCGCATCCGGAGCGACCGTGCCCGCTTGAGCGACCGTGCCCGCCTCCATGCGTCCGTGGCCTCCTGCCTCGACGCTCCAGCCTTGACCGTTGACGCGGCACATGGCTCACACCAGAAGGACTCTCTCTCTCTCTCTCTCAACACGCCTGCCGCCACGATCCCACCTCAAACTTCCCGTCGATCCCACGCATGAACCACATGCCCTACTTGCATGCGCGCAAACTGCCTCCAACCCTCCAAGGATGTCTCTCCCATGTGGCGCCTGGTTGCGTTTGATTGCATGCCCGCCAACTCCCTCCGACCCTCCACTGGTGCCCATCTCGGCGCCCTGCCCCCATCGGACGCCCATCTCAGCGCGCGCGCCTCTCGAGGGAGGCGAGTACCGCCGTGAGCGCCGGCAGCACATCGCGCGTCGTCTCGAGCACCTTGCGCTCCTGCTCGTAGAACTGCAGATTGGCGATCTCATCAAAAGGCTTGCCCTGCCCCATGCCGACCGAGGTCAGCACGTCGCCAGCGCGCGTGGCCGCCTGCATGGCGGAGCCGAGGCAGTAAAGGGCCGCCTCCGACTCCGACGCCGTGCACAGGTGGATCACGTGATGGAACTGGTCGACGAACGAGGGCGATTGAGGGTGCTGCAGCGCGTACGCGACGAGCAACATCAGGGGCTCCTCCCACGCCACCGGACCCGCATGCAACAGCCTCGTGAGCATCTGCGCCAGCCGATCCGAATGCGAAGGCAGGTAGGCGGCGAACAGCGGATGGCAGAGCTGGGCGAGCAGCTCCGACGCCGCCGCCCGCCCGCCCCCGAACTCGCCCATGAAGAAGCACTCGAGCACGCGCGCCATCGATGGCGCCGTGTGGGGCGCGCCGTCATGGGCGTACGCGCCGTGATGGGCGTCCGCGCCGAGCATGAGGTCGACGACCGCGGCGGCGGCGGCGAGTGGCTCGAAGGCGAGCCGTTGGCTGATGATGCCGTCATCACCGAAGGCGAGCCGCTGCCCCTCGATGCTGACGGCCTCATCAGCCACCAATTGGTACAGGGCGGGAATCAGCAGGCACAGGGCTTCGAGGAGAGGCGCCGAGTCGATCACCAACGGCCCATTTTGGAGCGCCGTTTCGAGCGGCACGGCACCGCTGCTCGCGAGGCCGTTGGTGCCGAAGCCACTGGTGGGTACGTGCCTAATTTGGGTCATGGTGGGGAGCAGCGTGGACGCATGCACGGCGCATGCGTAGCGCAGGGTGCTGATGATGGTCGAGTGCATCGCCTCGGGCAACAGGTGGCGACGATCCGACTCGGCGGCGCTGGCCCTCTGCTTGGGCCCCCACCAGCCCGCTGCGCGCAGCCCCTCGAGAAGCATCTGCAACAGCCCCGACGCAAAGGGAGGCGGCTGGGAAGAGGGCTGGGCGCCCATCACGGCGCCCATCACGGCGCCCATCTCGGTGGCCGGAGCGAGGAGCACTTGAGGGTACGGCGGCGGCGGCGGCGCACGGCCGCCGATGATCAACGAGCGAAGTTGAGCGTCGGCGAGGAGCAGGTTGATGATCGGGTAGAGCTCCTGCTGCAGCGTCGGATATCTGATGAGGGAGGCAATCAGGGGCAATTAGGGGCCAGCAGTGAGGATCGGGGGTACCTGATGAGGGAGATCATCAACGGTAATCAGGGTCACTCAGGGAGGATCGGGTACCTGATGGGAGGTCATCAGAGGCACTCAGTGAGCACTCGGAGACAAGCATGGGGCAATCGGAGGACTCTGAGGCCGTCGGGGGCCATCGGAGGGCATTCCGACGAAACCCGAAGAGTACTCAGGGGAAATCAGGAGCAATCAGGAGCAATCAGAGTCCCAGCAGAGTCGGTTACATGGAGCCACTTAAGCCAACGGCCATCCAGAGGAGCGTCGTGCCGAGCCCCCCTGTCACTGCCAGCTGCCCGCTCGCCGCGAGCCGCTTAGTGATTGCATGCAGCATCGTAAGCGCCTCCTCCGCGAGTGCGAGGGCCAGCGGTTTGCGTCCGACGGGCGACCGGTTCGACGGTGCGGGCTCGTTCGCGTCGGGTGGCAGCAAGGCGGCTCCAGCGCCACCTGCTCCAAATAAGGCAACGCCAGGCTCACGCTGAGGCATTGCCTTATTTGGAGTCGTGGCACCGACTGCTGAGAGATCGACGGAGGGGTTCGGGCGTGCTGCGACGGCGTCCTGGGCGGCAATGGCGGTGGCGAGGTCCGCCAGCGATGCATGCAGCGCCCTGAAGATCGAGGTGACGAAACTTGGCTCGAAGACGCATGCATCGTCCAGATGAGGGACGAGCAGGTGGAGCGTGGCGAGGGTCTTGAAGCGCACCTGTAGACGCACTCAGAGGCACTGAGAGGCACTCAGAGGCACTGAGAGGCCATCAGATGGAGGATGGGGTAACGAGCCTCAAAGCGCACCGTCGGGTCGGTCGAGGTGTCCAGGCACGAGCGAGCGACCAGCGCCCACGACGACGCGATACTCATCTGGCCCCACTCCTGCATGCACTCGAGCAACCCGCCCACTGCATCCGCGACTGGGCAGAAGTTGATCAGCTCGTACGCGCGTGCGACTGAGGGCGTGTTGAACGCTTGCTGGTGGTCCTCGAAGAGACGCGGCCATCGCACCTGATGAGGGAGGTCATCAACGGTAATCAGGGTCACTCAGGGGTCCTCGAAGAGACGCGGCCAGCGCACCTGCATGCAACGCCATCAGTGGCCATCAGTGGCCATCAGTGGCCATCAGTGGGCAGCTCACCTTGAAGGCCTTCGTCTCGACAGCGCGCAGCAGCTTGGCATAGAGGGGTGGCAGCGCCTCCCGAGCTTCCAAAACAGGAGCGGCCGCCGCGCCCGTGACGGCGCGCCGCGCCTCAAGGATACCATGGAGAAGTGCGCCAAGCAGCTTGCGAAGCGTGTGGAGCTCCTCGAGCGTGAGGGCGGAGTGCGTCTGCGTGTCGAAGATGATGAGTCGCATCATCAGAGGCGATCAGAGGCGATCAGAGGCGATCAGAGGCGATCAGGGGCGGCCAGAGGCGCCCGGAGGCGATCAGTGGCCATCAGTAGCCATCATTATCTATCAGTTGCCATCAGTCTCTCACCTGCGAGTCGAAGAGTGTGAGCAGTGTCGTCAAGAGCACCGGTAACGCGTCCACGAGTGCTCGCTTTCCGCAGGCGTCACAAAAGCCCTGTCGAGCGGCTCGACAATGAGTGTGAGCGATGAGGGAAGCAGTCTGAGGCACTCAGTAGCATGAAGCTAATGAGGGAAGCAATCCTGAGGCACTCAGTAGCCATGATGCGAACCTGCCGGACCAACTCGACCATCAGGGCGAGGGCGGCAGCTCTCTTCTCCGCGCAAGAGGCAAGCTGCATTGGCCGATGTGAGCCGTCATCATCGACTACTCCCTCCTCCGGTCCGTCGCCGATCCGCCCGCCCGACGCCTCGAGAAGTGTTCTCTGCCCCTCTGTCGTGGCCGCGATGCCGCCCGCACTGGCTGGCGGGATGACGCGCTGTGCCGGCGTCGCGACGCCGCCCTGCGTGACCTGCTCGAGAAGGACCCCGAGCGTCGTGTGGGGCGCGAGTGTGAAGAGTCCAAGCACGATCTGCTGAGCGAGCTCGAGCGCCGAGTGTGAACGGCCCGCGGTGTGAAGAAGGAACTCGAGGATGATGGTGACATTCGGGGGTGCTTTCTCATCTTGCTGTGCGCAGGGCGGCGCGCGCATCGCGACCGTTACTCCGACGGACGCGGCGGCGAGTTGCGACCACGCGTCGTAGTAGGCGCTGAGGGCCTCGCCCTCGAGCGCGCTCGATCTCCCCTCGAGCTCGCTCGATCTCGAGAGGCCGACGAGGCTGAGACGGCGGAGGAAGATGAAGGTGGCCGAGCGGAGGGGCTCGATGGGAGGGAGAGGGCTGAGAGGGATGTTGGCGAACCACGGCGCGACCACCTGCAGGATGTCGAGCACCTGTGCGCGTCGTAGCGGGCACTCGAGGGACATCCCCTCCTCGTACGTGGGCATGAGGAGGCGGAGCGCCTCCCCCACAACCCCCGCCCCGAGCGTGCTGCACTCGGTCGCGGCCGCCTTGAGCACCGCTCGCACGTGCTGGCGCAAGAGCACCGGCGCGGGCAGCGAGGCGGTATACAGCGGCCGCCATTGGGGGAGCGGTCGGCCCTCACACGTAAAGACCCCTCGATTGCAAAACGAGGCCGTGAGCCGGCAGGTGAGGTCGAAGGCACGCGAGCGGGTGCGCCCGTCGGCATTCTTGAGGTGTACGAGGGTGAGGAGCATCAGACTCGGGGCTCGCCGGTGGACCTCCTGCGAAACGATGGGGACGTCCGACGCATGCAATCAGACGCAATGGGACGCAATCAGGCGCAATCAGGCGCAATCAGGCGCAATCAGGCGCAATCGAACCCACCTGTGCAAAGAGGGCGTCATCGTACTGGTGCACAGGCTCGCAGATGGTCTCTCCATCGAGGGGGATGATGGCGTCCACAATCGCGTGGAAGTAGGCGGACTCGAAGTACGCGTGGCGTAGGAATGGATCGAGCAGCGTGGGGAAGTGGTGGCCGAGCACGTACCTGCTCGGTCAGGCCATCCGAGAGGCCATCAGTGGCCATCAGTGGCCACTCAGATGCTCGCAGAGATCGTCATCAGAGGCCATCAGCGGTCATCAGGGGCAATCAGTGGTCATCAGACGTCATCAGGGGCCATCACGTACCGGAGCGTCTGAGCTCCCTCGAGCTCGCTCTTCTCGAAGAAGGCGACCGTTTGGCGCTGACGGACCTCGGACCCCTCCGGAGCAGCTAAGGGGTGTGCTCTGGGCGCCGTGCTGGGCACAGGTTCGAGCTCCCACGAGCCTCCGTCGGCGAGCCATCTGTCGGCGCCGATCGGCCCACTTTGGATGAGGTGGCGGATGGCGCTCGAGGCACACGTCTCGAGCCTGAAGAGGAGTCGTTCTTCCTCAGATCCCACCTGATGAGGCAGCCATCAGAGGCAATCAGATGGCAATCAGATGGCAATCGGATGGCAATCAGATGGCAATCAGAGGCAATCAGATGGCAATCGGATGGCAATCAGATGGCAATCGGATGGCAATCAGAGGCACCTTATCATGCTGCGCCTTGGCCGCTCTAGCAACCTTCTTGATTTCGCGCCGTGTTGCCGCCGCGCCCATCTCAGCCGCCGCACGCCACGCCTCCTCCTCCCTCCATGAGGCCAAGCTAATGAGCTTCTCCATCATCTGCGCGCGCTCGTCGAGCGGCCACGCGCGCCGTAACCCCTCGGGCACCCAGTAGGGCTGAAGCCAACGGCTCGCGTCGTATCGGACGGGCGCCGTCGTGGCACGTGCGACGTGGAGGATGACCAACACGAGCTCGAGGCTCACGGCGCGTAGGCTGAGGTCATTCGGCGTCGACAGCTTCGAGGCGTGCTCGCGTATGAAGCGCAGGTAGAGCTGGAGCAGCTGCTGGTGCTGCGTGGTGGATAGGGAGGCAACCAGCATGCACTCAGATGCGATCAGATGCACCACTCAGACGCAATCAGCGTACCTGTGACCTGGACACGTCCGCGAGGACCGCGTGACGAAATCCATCGGATTGGGCGATGGTGCGCAGGGTGCGCGCCACCGGGAGAGTGAGTTCCTTTCGACTCTTATCGGTGAGGGAGTCGACCCATCGGAAGAGCGATTCGGTCGCCATCAGGGCGCCATGAGGGTGCAAGCACCCACAGAGGGTACCCACGGAGGTGGAGGCCCAGCCTATTGGACCGGCCTGATGAGGGAGGTCATCAGCGTGCAGTCAGAGTGGCAGATCAGAGACGAACTTAGCGGTCCATCGGAGGCGCATGCAATCAAGCTCACCGTCTCGAGATTGAGCGAGCTCCAAAGGAGATCGAGCGTCGGATTGATCCTCGCCTCCCCATCGGAAATCATCACCTCGACTTGCTTCACGTCGGCCGCCGCCGGGGTGCATCCTCCGACACCGCGCCCACCGATGAGCACGGAACGGAAGGTTTCGTACCGCAAGCTGCCATACGGCGAGCTCGCATCAAGCGCGAACGGCGAGTGCGGCGGTGAGGGCGGCGGCGAGGGCGGTTGCACAGAGCTCCCGAGGAGCGGCGGCCGCGCCGTAACGGGCGGCAGGACAGCACCCACACGTGCTGAGAGTTTGAGGGGTGGCGGCATCGAGGCACGCGCAGAGCCCGTTGGGGGGGGGGGCGGCGGCACACAGCTGTTGAAGCCGGCGTGCGGCGCCCCCATCAGCCACATCCCCATCTCGATGGAGCCCTCGCCGCCCAGATCGCCATCTCCCCAGATTGCCATCTCGGCGGAGCCCTCGCCGCCACGAGCGGTCGCGACGAGACGATCGAACTTCGCAGGGAGGGTGGCGAGGGACGTGGGGGGAGCTTCTTCGAATGGGGCCTCGAATACGTGCCCCCGCCCCTCGCCCTCATCGTCCTCGTCGTCCTCGTCAGGCGGTGGCGGCGGCAGCACGGGCGGCAGCGGCGGCGGCGTGGCCAACGGCTTCGAGCTCGGGTTGAGCTCGGGGCTTTCGGGATGGAGCAGCCGTTGAGATTGCGCTACGCACCCCCCTGCGCATGCAAGCAGCAAGGCGTAATAGTTACGCCAGAGCACGCCGAGCTTCGTGTTGCCTTGCTCGATCGACTTTGCGAGCTGGATGCCGCTTGGCAAGCCTGGGATGGCCTCGGCAATCAGCTCGCGCAGCCGGACGACGCGCTTGGCACAGCCGGCATGCAGAAGTGCGTCTCCGAGCTCGGCGAGCATGAAGGGGAATTGAGAGGTCATGGCGAGGGACGCGGCGGGAAGCGTGAGCATCTTCTCAAACGGAGGCACCTGAAGGAGGGAGGGTGGGGAGGAGGGGTGTGGGGAGGAGGGGTGTGGGGAGGAGGGGGGTAGGGAGGAGGGGGCCTCGGAGGGAGCTCTGAGGCAATCAATGGCACTCACCTGCATCTTCTCGAGCTGGGCCTCGGAGGGGAGCTCGGAGGCGACGCCTCCCTTAGCCTCGAGGAGCTCGCGCTTGATGGCCTTACGGGAGATCGCGGGAGATGCCGACTCGATCACATCGGCTGCGAAGAGCTCGACCTGCAAGATCGGCGCTCGTAGGGCGCTTAGTGAGGCCAGCAATGGTAATGGATCGTAATCGATGGCAATCAACGCACCTGTTCGGCGCGCACAAGGCGCGCCCTGAGCTCGGAGATCTCCCGCGCCCTGAGCTCGGAGATCTCCCGCGGAGCTGCGCTCGCCATGACGCTCGGCTGCAGCCCTTGTGAGGAGTGGAGCACGGCGATCCGATCTGAGACGGCGCGATCGTACGCGTGCTTGCGCGCAAAGAAGAGGGCCCGAGTGGCATGAATGAGCTTCAGAGCGGCCGTGCGCAGGTCGGACGAGGGATGGGCGAGGAGGACGAGGCCGGCCGCGTCAATCTCGATCATCTCCGGCTCGAGACGAACCACCTGCGACAAAATCAGGGAGGGGCGATCAGAGAGGCCATCCGAATCAGAGGTCATCAGCAAAGCTCAGAGTGCAAGCACGAGCATGCATCACCTGCGATCCCGCGATCTCCATCTGTAACGGCTCCACCTCCGCCCGCTCATTCCGCAGCGCCGCCGCCCACGTACTCAGCAGATGTGTCACATGGAGCGTGACCGAGTACAGCCGTTGCTCCATCGCGTCGAGAGCGGTTGCATGCTGCTCGCCACGCAACTCGTGGCTACTGCCTCCCGGACTCGTCAGCTGGTTCGTGAGCAGATTGGCGAAGCATGCAAGCATGTCCTTGCGCGTGGACGGCTCGTGCAGAGTGAGCTGCTGTACGACACGCGACGCCTGATTGGCGAGCTCACCATCCGCATGCAGGATCAGCTCTCCGACAAACTGATGCGTCATCAGGCATGCGGGTGGAAGTGTCATCGGGATGCACCCGATCGCCTCGCGGTACATGGCGATCCGAACCGCAAGCTCGCGATCCTTGCGACGGCTCACGTCCGTGAGCAGCACCTGCACAGAGTCATCCTGAACGAGGGGTGCGATCCCGAGGGCTGTGTTGGCGAGGCCCATCACCCGAGATCCCACAGCACAGTCACAGCGCTCGACGATCATCTGGATCCGGTCTGCAAAGTACGCTCTCTGCTCGGCCAGGGCAGCCTTGAGATTCGCAGCCTTGAGCACGCGCCCGAGCGCGCACACCCCAATCAGATTGTACTCGATGTCCTTCGGGTCACCCAGCAGCGCCTCGATCGCCTCCATCCCCACAGTGAGGTCGTGTGCCGCGACCTGCCCGATCAGGTACACCAGCACGTCGCCGCACTCGAGCAGCCGGGGCAGCCGGACCGTGCGCCCGGCCGCCTTGCGGGCAAAGAGCTTCTCGACGACAAAGCGCAGCCGCTCCATCATCTCCTTCGACTGCCTGATTGGGATCTCCTTGGCCGCGTCCGCGCCCGCCGCCACGCCGACGGCAAAGGTGCGCATCGTATGGTTCATCAACGAGTCGTCGCTCACCTTCTCGGGGTTGGCATCGCGCGCCATGCGCCACCACTCGGCGTCGCTCGGCTGGCCTAAGATGGACGTTGGGAGCGGAAAACCTCCGGTCAGTAGCCGGAGCACCCCACAGAGCGCCGCGCGGGAGGACTTGTCGTCGTACGCTTGCTCTGTGAGCAGCCTGCGGAGAAGGCCCACCTTCTTGCCGCCGAGGAGCTGGTTCGAGTGCTTCTTGCCTTCTTTGGACACGTCCATGTGAGACTGCCAAAAGGCTGGCGGCGAGTGGCACACGATCAGCGCGAGCAGCTGAGAGATCGTCATCTGGATCTCGGGCTTCTCTCCCCACTCTTGCAGCGTGTTGAACATGGCGTGGAGGCTCGTGTAGAGGGAGTCCATGACCCTCATATCTCCCTCGATCTGGCCGCAGTCGATCTGGCGCACGAGTTGCTCAAGATTGTACGCAAGGCACAGCCTCGTCGTGTCGATCTTGTACAACTTCTTGTCCGAGGTCACGATCTGACGAAACTGATCGAGAAGCGGCGCGCATGCGGGCGCGGAGATGTGGGGAATCGTGACGCTCTGGATCCCGACGAGCAGGATGAGGACCTCATCGGTGCTCTTGGCATGGTGGATCCGCTGGGCAAACTCGCGGACGATCTGGTCGAACCGAGATCGCGCCAGATGGCCGAGCACAGAGGACCAAGAGGCCACCGTGCGCTGTGAGAGCGAGGTCGCGAGATCGGGGTGAAGCAGCTGGCGCGACGTGTTCGCACGCTCGGACTGCGGGTAGAACTGCGCGAAGGCGAGCTGGACGCAGACGTTCCCGATGTCGGGGTCGATGGGCGATGAGCGCCCCTCGCGCGGCTGCAGCACCGCCACGAGCAGGTCGCACACCGCCACGCACACCACCATCTGCACCGTCTCCATGTTGCGCGCCTCCTCCGCCGTGCGAGCAGCGACCTCCCAAGGGATCTCCTTCCGCTCAGAGCCGCCGATCGTCTGGGCGAGGCTCAGGCAGCGCAGCTGCTTGGTGAACCGCTCGAAGCCAAACTGTGAGCGCAGGAACGCCTGGCCCGGCTGCGCCGAGCCAAACGCCGGCGGCAGCCACTGCAGAACGAGCTCGGTCACGGCCTGCTCAGCGTGCACGCTGGCGGCGATGTTGGCGAGGCGCGTGACCTGCTTGACGTACCAATCGCTCGAGCGCGGGAATTGCTCCCACGCCTGGATGAGCTCCGCCGGCGCCCTGTCTTTTGGACCCGGCGCCGGGTGCTCGCTCACGTGCTTGTCGATCGCGTGCGCGAGCTGCTTCTGCATGTCGGAGAGCGTCTTGATGACGATTGAAGAGGCGATTGGCGCCGTGCTAGTGCTGTGCGCCTGTAGCTGCTGCCGGCCGTCCTGTTTGAAGTACATCCCCCACGCCAGCCGCACGAGAGGTCGCGTGAAGAACGCACCAAAGCAGCCACTGAGGAGGGTTCTCAAAAGACCGGAGTTACCAAATTGGGAACCTAGTTTCACTACAAGTATTCGGCGACGCTGAAGCCCCACGGCAAGCACATGGTGCCGCGGGTGACGGTCGGCATGCACATGTTGAGCCCCGTCGGCGCGTCGTACGGTCCGAACCGTTCACGCACGCGCATCACCCCCGTCGCCGAGAGCCGGGACAGCGCCTCCCCAGGACCCACCGCGGTGTCGTCGACCACCACGGTCGCATTGGGCGCGGCAGCGGCGCGCAGATTGCGCAGGTCAAGCTCCGCCCCCAAGGGGGTGTGGTCGCCGTCCACAAGGACGAGGTTGCACAGCCCATGATGGCGTGCCGCCCACGCTGGGACCGTCTCGCGACTGTCACCCGAGTGGAGTGTGAAGCGTCCGCCGAAGAGGGTGCGGAGAAGATGGGCGATGGGCCACGAGTAGTTCCAGTACATGATGTCGAACGTGTGCACACGCAGCGACGGGTTCGCGTGCAGCATCGCAACTGCCGAGTGGCCGCCGTTCATACCCACCTCGCAGTAAGTTCCCATGGCCGGCACCTGTGCGAGCTGGACCATGCGCCGCAGCTGGACCTCGCGCAGATAGCCGCGCTGATAGTTATGGTTCGAGTGTTCGAGCATCATTCGATCGAGCAGATTCCACATCGCGAACGTCGCGTGCAGCACTTCGTCTGTCGTTTTCGGCACGAAGCGTACACCCTTGATGCTGGCCGAGTTGACGAGGCGCGTCTCTGCGAGCTCCGCCGGAATGGCTCCGATGGCTGACGAAGAGGAACCGTCAGCGCGTGCCTCAAGGACCACCTCGTACTCGTAGCATGTGCAATTGTGCCGCCGGCCGAACTTCTCAACCATCCTCACCATTCCACAGCGAACGTCGACGCCCGCGCAGCGGAAGCGGCCGTGGCACGGCGAGCTCACCCACATCTTGCGCTCGCCATTCGCATAGCAGCCATAGTTGACGCCGAGCTTGCACAAACTACGTGCCGAGAGTTCGTTCACGCTGTGCTCGGCGATGAGCGAGCACTCGGCGGTGGCGGGAGGGAGTGGCAGGGGCAGCATAAAAAATCCAAACTGCTCGTGGCCTCGGAAACATGGAGTGAGAAAAAATGGTGTGAATTCAACACGAGGAAAAAAGCTCACAACTGACGAAAAACACTTGACAACCGAAGATCGATGTGGTTACATGTACCAACCTCGGGGCATCCAGCGGGTTTCTTGCCATTACAGCACCCCAGGCGTATTTATCAAGTTTGGCTGGTAAGTTCACTCACAACCGCGCGGGCGCGCGCTCTCCCGACATCTTTACGCGCCGTAGGGTGCCCCAAAGGAGGCGGATGCGCGCGACCGCCTTTCCCAATTTATACATGACTTGCCTTGCATTTATCGCTTTGTGAAGGTGTCCCTGCGACTCCCTTCATTACGTCCCTCACGAAGGCCGGGATGTCAGGCGAAATGAGAGGCGCGCCACGTCGAGGCGAGGTGGGAGTGTGCGCCAGGCATGCGACGTCACGCTTACCTAACGCACGAGATTTGAGTGAACCGTCAGCCCGCAAACGCTTCATTGAGGCAAACTGGAGTACGTACGGCGTCCGATCGTCCTCGGGAATTGTGACGCAAGGCGCCGACGGGCAGCAACTTCCACAGCTACCAGCCGGCACGTTGCTATTCGGCGCGCCATTTTCCAAGTCGCCCACACCGTACCCGGCAGACTACCAACTCGGGATCATCATCGGTGATTTACCCGACGACGTCGGGACGCAGCTCATCTTGTGGGGCGACTTCGAGGACGAGGAGAGTGGGATGCCAACGGGTCGATTCATCACGAACCCGAGTGGTGCGCGCACCTTCTGGGGGCGGACGGCCGCCACTTTCTGGCGCCGGCTCGTGGCCGTCGGCCTTGTGCGCATCGACGTTCCCGAGGAGCTTCCACCAGACCTTTGCTTTGTTGTGGAGTGGGAGCGCGGCGCGAGCTCGCCGCCGTGCTTCTTCGGAGACCTTGAGGCGTTGGCGCTCGCGCACAAGGCGGCGAGCATTCGGGCCGATCTGCGCTCCTGTGGTCGAGGGGCTAAGCGTCGCTTGCCGCCGGCCGACGCCACTAACGAAGCCACCGTTGTTTCAGCGGATGAGGCACCGGGTAGTGTCTCAGCAGGTAAGAGGCGCGCAGTGGTGAGCCCACAGGCGTCGGTGGTGGTTGTGAGCCACGCATCAAGTGCATCAGGCGCCTCCTCAAGCAGCTCCGTGGTCGACCGTCTCGAAGTGGGCACGGAAGGCGCGACGGCAAGCAGTTTGCGAGAGCTGGCACGCTGCGTCCCGCTGCTGCAGCAACGGATCACTGGAGGGCCGATCACCTCTTGCAGAGCCATAGACCTCGCCACACTCCTCGACCTTGCTCATCCCGCAGCTCGGCCCAATCGCTACGCTCGTTATTGCCTACTGCTCCGTCACATGCGCCAAGGCCGACTGCCCCAGGAGCACCGCGTTGGGGTTCGGGGAGGCACAAGCCACTTTCGATACGCGCTGTGCGTGCGCCGGCTGCAGGAGCTGCGCCGGCTCGTGCTCGATGAGCGTATGCTCGACTACTCGGCTCTGCGCAGCGCGCTCGACCGGGCCGGGCCGCTCGATATGGCGCTCGACCCAGCCGTCCCGCTCGCACCTCCTCGCAAGAGGATCGCCGCGAGTGCGCACGGCGCCCATCACGGGCCCGGCGGCGGCGGCGGCAGCGGCCTCGATGAACCTTCCCCAAGGCGCACCAAGCGCACAACCGCGCCCGTTAGGACGCCTGTCGCTCGTCCGACATTGGTGCTAGCTGACGGGGCGCTGCGCGTCCGTATGCAGTGGGAGCGCGTGCGTGTGCGCCGGATCGCCGATGTACTCCGAGGAGCAGCTGACGTCGTCGACGCCTTCACGAGGCTCCAAGCTCAAAATCTGGTGCATGATGACGTCCAACGGCCAGAGGAGTGGTTCCGAATCACCGGCCACGAGCACCTAGGGCAACTCACCCTGCGCCGATATGACGGGCGCGAGGTGCTCGGGGTGGTGGCGGTTTGGATCCCGGCGGCACGAGCACGCGGCAGTGGCGGTGGCGGCGGTGGCGGCGGTGGAAGCGGTGGCGGCGGCGAGCCCGAGGAGGAGGGCGAGGTGGAGGAGGCGGAGGAAGACTGTTTCTGGATTTTAGAGGCCGATGGTGATGTTGATGAGGTGGACGAGTGCGAGGCGCGCTGCGCGATGGCGCGGCTTCGCTTCAACACTCATGGCTGGGCGGCGGATGATGGCGAGAACGAAGACTCGGACGCAGAGGAGCGGGAGGGCGAGGCGGGCGAGGAGGAGATGCAGGTGGAGATGCAGGAGGAGATGCAGGCGGAGATACAGGAGGGGGCGATTGCTGCTGGAGGTGCCGGCGCCTTGGCCGGCGCAGACGAGCGCGCGCCGCGTGCTGACAGCCGACGTGCCCTGCAGAAGGGCGCGGGTGGCGGCGCGGCGGCGGCGAGCTCAGGAGTCATGATGACGCCGGAAGAGCGCGAGCAGCAGATGGCGTTGTTCCGAGCCCTCGAGACGGCAATGCGCTGTGCGAGGCAGCTCGGCAAGTCGGGGGACGTGCCAGTGCCTGGCGCCGAGGGGTGGATGGTGCGCTGGAAGCCGCGCGTTCGGAAGAGCGCTCACGGCGTGAGTGGCGACGCGTATATGATCTCACCGAATGCGGTGGCGCTCGACTCGTTACGAAAGCTCGAGACGTTCCTCGGGCTATCAGGGGGCGGGCGTGTCGCTGTGTCGGGCCGATGGCATGGCGTTGTATCGGGCGGAGAGCATCGTGCTGGTGCCGCCGCCGCCGCTGTGCCGCCGACGTCGGCGGCCCCTTCGCTGCCCATCTTGATGACGAAACCCAACTGCGCCGATGCCTCACACGAAAAGCGGGGAGGGGGCGTCGCTCATGGGAACACCACTGCTGGTGGCTCGGATAGCACAGCATTCTCGAGCGCGGTAGCCATGGCAGGCGTGGACGGCGAGGACGGCTGCGAGGCGGCGGCCGAGTGGTCACCGCCGTGCGAGGACGCCGTGCGCCCGCTTTTAGCACGGCCGTCGGCGACCGATGAGAGCATGAGGGGCTCGGGCGTGCACGCAAAGCGACCGGCGCTGTCGCCGGCTGCGGTGGTGGCCTCGATGGCGAGGGGGTCGGCGGCGGCTGGAGATTCGTTCGAGGCGTCGGCGGCGCGGCCATACGAATCGACTCTGCGCCGACTTGGGCTCTCAAGCTTCCGAGAGGGCCAGCGCCACGTGGTGGAGGCCGTGCTTGCGGGCCGCGACGCGCTGGTCGTGTGGCCAACGGATCGAGGCAAGTCGCTCTGCTACCAATTGCCTGCCCTCCACACGGGCTCGATTACCGTCGTCATCGAGCCCAACATCTCGCTCATGGACAACCAGGTGGCCGAGCTGAACGCGAGGGCGGCGGCGAGTGGCACTGCGCCCTGGGCGACGCAGCTGCACTCAGCCGACGCGCGCAACGAGAGCGCCGCCGCCCGCGGCGACTTCAACCTTGTCTTCATCTCGCCACAGCGCGCGATGTCTCCGCGATTCCTCCAGTTGATGAAGAGCTGGCACGCGAATCTGAAGCTGAAGCTCGTAGCCGTGGATGAGGCCCATTGCATCTCCGAGTCAGACGACTCCTTCCGGAGAGAGTTCCGTGAGCTCGGGCAGCTGCGGCAATGCGTGCCGGGTGTTCCCTTCCTTGCGCTCACCGCCACCGCCACGTCGCACGTGCGCCGCGACATTGTCGACGTGCTCCAGCTGCACGCGCCGCTGTTAGCGCTCGAGTCGATCTATCGGCCCAACCTGTACCTCGCGCGGGAGCTCAAGCCGAGCTCGACAGATAAGATGCGTCGGCGTGTGATCGAGCTCGTGCAAGCTCACGGCACTCCGGCGCTCGTCTACGTCACGCGTCCCAAGGATGCGGAGTTGCTGCTCGCCGCGCTCCGCCGCAAGCTTGACGACTCGAGCCTCGTGGTCGAGACGTACCACGGCCCAGGGCGCTCGCACTCCGTGAAGCAGTCGGATTCAGAGCGCTCGCGTGTGCTTTCCGACTTCCTCGCGGGCAAGGTGCACGTGGTGGTCGCCACCTGCGCCTTTGGGTTGGGCATCAACAAGCGCGGCATCCGGCAGGTCATCCACATAGGCGTGCCGCACAACTTCCTCGATGGCTACGTCCAAGAGATTGGGCGCGGCGGGCGCGGCGGCGTGCCCGCGCGATGCACCCTCCTCGCCTCCTCGGGCGACGTGACGGCGCTCGATCGCGGCCGCGCCGCCGCCGCCGCCGCCGCCTTGCGCGCCTCCGTCGCGCACCCGCCCGCCGAATGCATGCGCGCATTTCTCTTCACGAGCGGCTGCCGTTGGTCCTTCCTCCTCGAGAGCTTTGGCGAGGCGTCGCCGTGGGTTGGCGCCGATGGGCGCGAGCGGCGCTGGGAATGGAAAAGGAGCGGCGCCGGCGGCGAGCGCCGCTGCCACCACTGCGACAACTGCTGCGCGGCCGCCACCGACGAAGATAGCGGCAGCGGCGGCGGCGGCGGCGGTGGGAACGAAGTCGTCGAGTGCTCGGCGCTGGTGCACTTGCTGTTGAGCGCGCTGCGCGAGGCGCAGCATGACGAGGCCATGGGCGGTGCCGCCTCATGGCACGCGATCTTGCACAAGCTTGAGGCGACCGGTTCGAAGCTGCAAGACCTGCGCGCCTGCGTCTCGCCTAAACTGCTGGCCTCGGGCCCTCGCTCCCTCGCTCGTGCCACCGCCCAGCTGCGTGGGTGGCTCTCTGAAGTGCTCGCGGCGCGAACGCCCTTTGTTGAGCGCTCGACGGAGGGGGGCGAGCGCGAGGCCCACCGACCGTACGATGGTTTCTCGCTCACCGCCGCCGGCAAAGTGCAGCTGCGTGAGCTCGACGAGGCTGTGGCGGCAGCGGCGGCGGCGACGGCGGTGGCGGCGGAGGCTGGGCAGCGGTGCGCCTCGGCGCCCGGTGCCGCCGCCCCGCCGCCGCTGCCGTTGGAGCTCAGCCTTCCACAGGGACTCCTACGCAGCCTGTGCGCTCTCGCTGCCGGCGCAGTGCCGGAGGCGAAAGACGACGACGACGAGAGCGAGGGCGACGAGAGTGAAGAGGAGGATGAGACCCGTCGCGAGCATATTGGGTTCGGTGGCGCCATCCTACCCCGCCCCGCCCCCGGGGCAACGCTTCGCAAGGGGGATCCAGTGGCAGTCTACTACGCCGCGCCGCACGACGGCTGGTACGAGGGTGTCGTGGTGCGCTGCTTGGATCGCGATGGCTACCAGACGCGCGTGAGCTTTGCAGACGGAACCTTTGACGTTCCCCTCACACGCCGGCGGTACGGCCGCTTCGGCATGTGGGTGCTGCGCGACCCCTCACGGGCCGAGGAGTGGCGCACCTCTGGCCACACGCTGCTCGGCCAGAGGTGTTCGGTCCAAGGCCAGGCGGCGGTGGTGCTCATGTGGTGCGAGCAACGTAACCTCTTTGCCACCTTCTCGGACGATGAGTTCGAGGCCGAGCTCACACTTGACGAGACGCGCGTGGCCGTGCAGGCGCACGCGATGCGCGCTGCCGCACCACTCGCGGCGTCGTCGCACTCCGGCGCGTCTGCTGGGCCGTCTGATGGGCTTTCTGCCGGCTGTGTCTCGGCGAGTGACAGAGCCGCAGCGGCGGCTGAGGCTGCGAATGGGGTGGCAAGCGCGGCGGCGGCGGCGGCGGCGGCGAGCGTGGCGGCGACAGGGAACCTTCCTCGGCTGCCGGCGTGGGACCTGCCATGGCCTCTGGCGTGGGAGTTGGAGCGCGTCCGGCAGCGCGATGGCTGGGAGCCGAGTGTCGCCGCGCTAGCATCCCTCCGCCAGAATTGGAACTGCCATCATTCGGAATGGTCATCATTCGACGCGGTGGCAAACGACGCGGAGGCGAGGGCAGCGTCGGCCCAGGAGGCGCTGGGCACAGGGCCTGCGCACGAGGCACCCAGTACGTGCGGTGGTGCCGAGGAGGAGCGCCGCCAGGCCCGCCACCGCCAGCGCACCGCTCTCGTGCGTCGTACGATCTCTACGCCCCTCGTGCTCCCATACGCGCCGTATGGGTATGCGCTCCGGTACCGCGCGCGCGTCGTGGCGGGCGGGCGCGTCGAGCTGCTCGAGGCACGCAAGGATGGTCGTACCTTTGCGCACGCGCTGCTGGGCGAAGAAGCTTGGATCAACGTGGAGTTCGAGACCCTGCCCGAAGGGAAGGACGCGAACACGCACGAACGCAGCGCGCAGCAGCGCGTGCTGGCCGACGGCCTCTTTGTTTGCGGTCGGCGATTCGTCTGCTTTGGCGCCAAGGAGGAGCACAAGCTAGAAGACTCTAAAGCTTACTTTGTGGCCGAGCGTGGCACCGTGCAGCCCTCAATGCGATGTCTCTTCGAGTCGACCAGACGCGCGGCGGCGAGCGCGGCAGCCAAAGAGGGAGCGGTCGGTGGCGTGGCATGTGAGTCCTCACCGTGGACGTACGTGGGCGTGCGTGCGGCGCGCGAGCTGATGGCCGATTTCCACAGTATGGCCTCAGTCGAAAAGTTGAACAAGCGGCTCCGCCTCCCCTTCTCGGGGACGCAGCTCGGGCTCGCTGGCTTCACCGCGCGCGTCTTCGACTACCGCACCTCGAGTGCCGCCTCCGCCTCGTCGCCCTCGAACGTAACGTACCTGCCCCTTGACCAACAGTCGCCGTTACGGCGAGTCGCCGGCGGTGCGGGGACGCATGTGCACATCTACATCGTCGACGACGTTCCAGCGAGTTGCACCAAGCCGGGCGGCCGCCAGCCCGGGATTGATGCGAGGGGCAAGCTTGTCGTCATGAACGATGGATGCGGGCTCATCTCGTGCAACCTCGCCGTCCGCTTGCCAAGTGTGAGGAATGGATTGCTATCCCTTGGCCGCGGCGGAGGCGCGCACGGCGGGGGCGCTGGGCTCGATGCGGGCCGCGCGGCCCTTGGCAATCAGGTGCGCGTGTGGGCGCACGGCCACGTGGCCAAGGGCATGCTCATGACGAGCCAATCCTTGCCGCCGAATGTGATCGTGCTCACTCATTCACAGGTCAAAGTGACACCCCCGCCCCCGCACCGAGTCGGCGCCCAGGCTGGCGCCCAGGTTGGCGCCCAGGCCGGCGCCGACGCGGACGTGGTGGCAGCGCCCACGACGAAGGCGAGCGGCGGCGGCCTCTTTGCGCTCGAGCTCATCAGCGAAACGCACAAGCTGCCGCCTCGCCTCAACAAGCAGTTAATTCCCATTCTGGAAGAGGCCGCGGGCCCCAAGGGCTCAGATGAGCGGAAGCGCCTGGGCGCGCTGCTCCAGCGCTATGCTGAGCGCCAGGCTGAGCAGGTGCTGCAGCTGGGGAAGCCGAACCTCGACCGCGAGCAACAACTCGCAGCGACGCTGCGTCTCGCGCACGCCTCCTCCAGCCGCACGTCGCACTTTGGTTTGGGCACACCATCGCTCGCGGATATGGTCGACGCGGGCGTGGAGGTGCTACATGAGCCCTTCTTGCTGGACCGGTGCCAGAAGAGTATCGACGACACGCTGCGCAAGATCCGCACTGGCAAGCTGCTCGTGGGCGACGCGTCGGTCGTGGTCAAGGGCATGCCCGATTTCACCGGCGATCTGGCCGAGGGCGAGATTATGCTCATCATCGACGGCAAGCACTCCCAGCCGCTCGCACTCCGAGGCATCGACAACGACACCGCGTCGGGCGGCGGCGGCCAGCGTGGCGCCTCCACCTCCACCCCCGCGCTCGTCTATCGGCCGCCTGGGGTGCGCGCGAGCGACGTGCGCAAAGTGAAGTCAGTCTATTCACAGCGGCTCGTCGATGAGCTCTTCGGGGATGCCAACGCGATCGACTCCTCGCGCGCCTCCGCCGTCTTCTTCTCGATCCACGGTGCGCAGCCACTTGGCGACATGCTCGCGGGCGGCGACTACGATGGCGATGAATATTACATCTTTCAGGAGCGGGAGCTCATCGATCTCTTCGAGGGCGGCGCGTGCGTCGAGGGCGCCGAATTGGGCACGACGCCGAACTCGGCCGCCCAAAAATTGGGCACGACGCCGAACTCGGCCGCCCTGACCGGCGGTGGCAGTGGGCAGAGTGGCGGTGCTGGCAGCGGCGGCAACGGCGGCGGCAGCGGCAGTGGGACTGGCGGCGGCGGGACTGGCAGCGGCGGCAGCGGCGGCGGGGGCGGCGGGACTGGCGGCGGGTGCAGCGGCATCGGCGGCAATGGCGGCAGCGGCCGTGGCGGGACTGGCAGCAGCAGCCGCAGCAGCCGTGGCGGTAGGAGCAGCGGGAGTAAGGTCGGTGCCGGCGCAGAGAGGCTGCCTGCGAGCCCTGCGGAACTCGAAGCTGCGCTGCACGCTCACTTTCTCATGCTGCGCCACGACTGCAGCGTGGCGGCGGGCCAAGCGGAGGTCAACCACGAGGCCGCAGCCGACCGCCTGGGTCTGCGCCATCCCGTCACGGTAGAGCTCGGTGAGATGTACCTCGACCTGCTCGATGGTGCGGGCGACTCGGGCTTTCAAACCGAGCGGCTCAAGGTGCTTCGCGGCCTCGTGGGGTCGAGGCCGCGCTGGATGCGCGAGCACGGCAGAGGCGGCGACGTCAAATGGTGCTCTCCTGAGCGCCAGAGCGCCCTGATGGCCTCTGCTGGCCTCTGCTGGCCTCTGATGGCCTCTGATCACCTCTGATGACCTCTGATGGCTTCCTTCATCAGGTACTCTGCCGAGAGCCAGAGCGCCCTGGCGATGCTCGCCAATTTCACGCCTCCAGGCGGGGGTCGTCTGTCGCTATGCTCGGGAGGTCGGCTGAGTCTCGATCCTCACCTGCGTCTCGAGTTGCATCGCTCGCCCGACCTAGGGCCGGACGCGCTGGAAGCGATGGTGAAAAAGTGGCGCAAACGGCACCGGGAGTATAAAGTGAGCTTTAGCAAGCTGAAGCGTGCCCAAGAGGAGAAGCGCCAGCACGCGCGCCTCGACGCAAGCGAGGGCGAGCCGGCAGGCGGCGGCAGGAGCGGCGGCAGGAGCGGCGGCAGGAGCGGCGGCGGGAGTGGCGGCGGGAGTGGCGGCGGGAGTGAGCCTATCGCACCCGCCTCTGGCGACGACGACTGGGACGCCTTCGATCCGGAGTTCCAAGATCAGTACTCTGAACTTGTCGCGTCGATCCGCGAGCACGAGCTGCTGGCGCCGTACGAGGGGGAGCGGAGGGCCTCACCGCTCGCCGAGCCGCCGCGCCTACTGGCCGAGGCGTGTGCGATCTACGAGGTTGTGTACAGTGAGGCTCAGGCTAAGGCAGCCGCCATGGAGCACGTGGACCCGCGCTACTACACGGCGTTTGCATGGCACATGTGCGGCGACCTGCTACTCTATGTGCGCAAGGCGCGCCTCAGCCGCAATAGGGATCCGTCGCGTGCTCTGTTCAGCGGTCTGGTCAGGTGAAAACGGGTGAGTTACCCAGGACAGCGCCCGACCCGCAGGCGGCAGGGGTGCACACGTTCACCGTTCAGAAGACTGTTCACACAGTCAGTCAGTCAGTTTTTTCGCGGCGCGGCCTCACACATGGGCCTCACAACACCGCCGTCTCAGAGGTCAGAGGACGACTCCGCTTGCCGCTTCCCGCCCATGTTCCCGCCCCTCTGTCGAACACATCAAGTACTGAAGTAGAACGGTACTCGCTCGTGACTGTTCAATCCACAGTCGTCAGCGTATATCCCCACGCTCACCACACCGTCACAAAGTAGGGCTCCGGCGGCCTCCGCTGCGCCGGTCCTCACAAGTTGAAGTTCAAACATGCGTTGCGTACATTTACGGCAGTTCAAAAAGACTGAACAGCAAAAAGACATGCAGTGCCCGCCACTATTAGAGGGCTACCGTTCGATCCTCGCCGCGTTGGAGCGCGTTGGATGCAATGTGTGGTGTGACGTCGCAGGCGGAGGCACCATCGTAAACATTGGCGCACGGCTCCCGATCGGCAGATTTGACGACGACATCGCCTGGGACACTTTCCGCCGTGCCCCACAATTCAGGATGGTGGCGTTCGAGGGCAACAACGCTTCCATGGGCATCCTCCAGAGGGCTTTCCCGCCAGCACGAGCCACATCTGCTCGTGTTCAACTTGTGCACCGATATGTTGAGTCACGTACGATTGCGGCTGAGCTAAAGGCCAGAAAAGTGTCACCCCACTTTGCCCTTTTGAAGATTGACATCGACTCGATCGATCTGCCCATAGTGTGTGCGATCCTAGCCGGAGGCTTCCGACCGACGCTGATCATGGCCGAGTACAACCAATGGACACCGCCGCCTATTGAGTTCGCCGCACTCGAGCTTCGGCGCGGCGAAGAGTTCACAGGCCTCGTGCCAAGTTACCAGGCCAATTTCCGTGGGTTTAACCGGGAGTGGCCGTGCGCAGGCACGTCGCTGGCAAGTTGGGCTCGGTTTGCTTCCGAGTTCGGGTACTCGCTCCTGCAACTTGATAGGCCGCCGCTGAACTCCAACATCCTGATGCTGCGCTCCGATCTGCATGCGAAGCATTTTAGCGAGTGGAGCACGGGCCTCGATTGCCACTTGGGGGCTTTCAAGCATTGGGGCATGGTCAGACTCATCCCCTTTGACATGTACGCACGCATGTCTCGAGCGGAAAAGGGGTCATGGAGTTCCAAGCTGCCCGGTCACCCTCACCCTCGTGGCACGAACTCGCATCAGGGCAAGCTGCAGGTCAACGACTCAATGTCCAACAACTCAAACCCGGGACAGGCACAGTCGCTGCTGCATGCCAATGGGCATTGGGTATTCGATCGCTCCTACGACTTTGCGCCAGCGACTGCGAGAATTGACTCCCAGTGCCGCTTCGCACAGACGCCGTATCTGATGCGTCTCAACCACACATGCTGCCCTCTGAACGCATCGGATTCGCCACTTTGCCGTGGGGACTGTGAGTCCATTCAGCTCGGCACGGTGGCTCCCGCGGACGCCATCCGCTCAGCCACCGCCCTGCGATCCTGGCTGTTGGCCAAAAAGCCACACATGGCGATGTCTTCACGCCTACGAGATCTTGGATCGGATCCTAAGTAAATACATTCTGCGATATGTAATTGCTGGGACCACGGTGCTCTTTCGTGTAAGGTGAGTTGACGTGTCTGACATGGACATACATTGAGGGACTGGATTGATCTATTCTCAGTGTGACTTTGTGAAGGAGCCAGCATCCGCATGATCCGAGTACCGCGGAGATGCCCAGCAGCCAGCTGTTGTGGAGGAAATTGTAGAAGCTAGAAGGAAAGAACGCCGTTGCCGGGCGCGGCAGCCGGCACGGATTCCATTTCGATTGGATACACTACCCAGCAAGCGCGCGTTTGACCTCCCACTCCTCGCGCGAGCCGGTGACCACCTCCGCCGCGAGGCACGTGAGGCGCGAACCACACTCGAGGGTCGAGAGGTTGAAGCCCAGCCGCACTCGCGTCACGCGACGCCGGCAGCGCCAATGGAGCTGCGCGGCCGCAAAGCCGGCGCAAGTGGGAGTGGGCCGAGCACCGCGCTGGTATGCCATGTGAGTCGGCGCCGCAGCGCCGTAGAGTGCATCCTGCACCCGCCACACGCGACGGAAACCAAAACGCAGCAATTTCACGTGCCATGCGCCGTATGAGAAGGGTCGATGGCGATTGAAGTCGGCCTCGAAGATGAGCAGTGAGAGGGTCGGCTGGGAGAGCGCCTCGTCACTGAGCGCATCGGGCATGCAGCCCTCGCAATCAAGCACGATCACGTCGAAGGCCACCAGCCCCACGTACATTGCAAGCTCAGTCACGGTCAGCCGTGCGAGTGGGGTGATGCCCTCGCCACCTCGCGACGCGGCCGGGGCGTCGCGTGTCTGCAAGTCATATGTCCGCTTTCGGCCGAGCGCATCCTGCGAGGGAAGCACCTGGTCTCTCGTACCGATTGTGCCGCGGAACACGCCGACGCGGCACGCGTGCGCGCGCAGATTGGCACGAAGGGCGTTATGTGCTTTGGGATCCGGCTCGACACTCACGACTTTGCCACTATTGTTCGTGACCTCTGCCAGTACGCAAGAGGTCGTGCCGTACCTGCCGCCGAGTTCCAGGACAGCATGATGCGGTGCCACCAGCGCACGCGCGAGCGTCCACATGTCTGATTCGATGCCGCAAGGATTGGCACCTTTGAACGTCCGGCAAGCGCCCTGCCGAATCGGCCACCACGTACCCCACGAGAAGGTGGCAGCAGCGCGCAAGCCAAGCTCACTCTGCGGCGGTGCGCGCGCCGAGCCGGTCAAATAGGGTGTGGGCGCATCGTAAAAGTGCGTAAAGGCATGCGATGAGCGGGCCGACATCGACCACCGATGAGAGTGCAGTGCTGAATGCATGTGCTGGTACAGTGAACGAACAACATATGGCTGGTCGGTACCTTGTGTGTCGATTCAACTGACCCTTTCTCAACATATGAATAAATTTACTTCTTTGTCTTCATTTGGCGTTTGCATGCGGCATATGAAAGCTGTACGTGGGCCTAGTAACCAACTCAGTAATACATCAGTCGTTTATGTCGCGCCACAGCCGCGGCTCACCACAACACCGTGGCCAACCCCGTATTCATTCCCGCAGCCCGCTCCGTACGTATTAAGGAATGGAAACAGAACAAGCGTGATGGAACAAGGTAAAAGGTTCACATAAACAAGGTTATTTTTAGTCCCGACGCGTGCGTCCTATCTCAGACTCACAGGCCCGTGCGCGACACCGATGGCCCATATCCCCTCGTGAGCATGACTGTGAAAGGCGCGTCTCCGCCCCGCGCCCGTCGGGCTCAACCAAGATCCAGCATCGGCCATGGCATCGGCATGTCGGCCGACTCATCGTCATCCACAGCGCTGTCCACCGCGCGATACCCGTCCCCGCCCCCACACACCAACGCAAACATCGAGGTCCAACGCGCAACACTGCAGTCACGACGCTGCAGTCACGCCCATCACGACGCTGCAGTCGCGACGCTGCAGTCACGCCCATGGCGGCTCCCCAGCCTGCCCTCGGCGCCACGGCGGCTCCAAAAGCCGCCCCGCTCAGAGCGCCTGCACCTTACCGGTCATCTTGTGTGGATCGATCACGTACTTGACAGCCTCGCCCTGATCGAAGTTCTTGTAGCCCATCGGCGCGTCGTCGAGGCTGATCACCTTGGCGTTCACCGCCTTGGCGATGTGAATCTTTTCGTACAGAATCGCATTCATCAGCGGCCGGTGGTACTTCATCACGGGGCACTGGCCGGTATGCATGGAAGCGGATTTGGACCAGCCGAGGCCAAAACGCATGGAGAGGTTGCCTAATTTCGAAGCGGCATCGACCGCGCCCGGGTCCTCTGTGACGTACAGCCCCGGAATGCCAATCTGGCCGCCCTCGCGCACAATCGTCATGCAATCGTTGAGGACTTGGGCGGGCACCTGATACATGAGGCGATCATATGCAATCAGATGTGCAATCATGTGCAATAAGGTGGATGTCGTTGAGGACTTGCGCGGGCACCTCGCCCGAGGCGGCCTTGCCCATGCCACGAGCTTCGAATCCGACACAGTCGACCGCCGCATCGACCGTTGGAGAGCCGGTGATGGCGTGGATCTTGTCCGAGATGGTCCCGTCCGTCCGGATGTCGAGAGTCTCGCACCCAAACGACCGCGCCTGCGCAAGGCGCTCGGGGATTGCGTCGCCGACGATGACACAAGCGGCACCGAGGAGCTGGCACGAAGCGGCGCATGCCAGACCGACAGGGCCGGCGCCAGCGACGTAGACGATGGAGCCGGGGCCCACCTTAGCCATCACCGCGCCGTGGAAGCCCGTCGGGAAGATGTCTGAGAGCAGCGTCAGGTCGGTAATTTTCTCCATGGCCTGCGCGCGATCTGGGAACTTGAGCAGGTTGAAGTCCGCATACGGGACCATCACGTACTCGGCCTGGCCGCCCACCCAGCCGCCCATGTCGACGTAGCCGTAGGCCGCGCCCGCGCGCGCCGGGTTGACGTTCAGGCACACACCCGTGTCCCCGCGCTTGCACGCCGGGCAGCGGCCACACGCGATGTTGAATGGAACTGAGCACACGTCGCCCCTCTGCACAAATTCCACATCCTTGCCCACCTCGATGACTTCGCCCGTGATCTCATGACCCAGGACCATGTAGCCGCCGGGCAATGACGTGCGTCCTCTCACCATGTGCTGGTCCGAGCCGCAGATGTTTGTCGTCACCACTTTGAGGATCGCACCGTGCTCACACTTGCGCTTCTGCCGCTCAGTGACGACCGGCGACGAGGTCGAGTCGAGCTCGAGCTTGGGGAAGGCGATGGGCTTTACTTGGACGTCGCCGGGCGCCATATACACGACGCCGCGATTCGTCGCGCCGGCGGCGGACACCATGTGTCGCTCATGGATGGGACGGCCGCCCAGGCTGCCGGAGTTGCACGCTGTGCAGGCGCACCCGGAAGTGTGCGAGGTGTTCTTGGCGTTCAAAATACCGCCTGCGGTTGAGATGCAGCGGCTATTGGCGCAGCACGCCGCGTGGTGCGCCCACACCGGGGTGCGTCGAAGGAGCTGCATGCGCCAGATTCATCTGCTGTCGCAAAACCAGAAGAAACACCCAAACTGAACTGTATTCATGGACAAATTAGGAACCTATGGATACAATGCGAAGTGGTGCCTTTTTCGCGAGAAGACGCACACTCCGCCACCGGAGGCGTGGAAGGACTGTGACGCGACCTCCTTTTTGCATGCGACCCCCGATCTCTTTATGGCAATTAACGTGAACGTGTCCCTCCGTCCTCTTTAAATGGGTGACACCGCCCAACCAACATCACGCGGGCGATGTGCGAGGTGTGCGACAAACGCGGCGCCAGGCTCATCGACTGTAATTCTTGCAGCGACTCGTACCACCTCTACTGCCTCACACCGACGCTGAAGGCGAAACCCGAGGGCGATTGGTATTGCCCTTCGTGCGAACAGCTTCGCCTTACCGACAAACTGTACCGTGAGTGCGCGCTTGTCGAGGTGCAGTGGCCGGAGTACGGGCTGCAGTACGGCGAGGTGCAGGGTGTACGCAAGAGGGATGATCCCGACTCGGATGAGGACGAGGTGCTTGATGGCGCCGTGGAGCACCTCGTCTGGTACAAAGCCGGCGACGAGCAGTGGCACAACCTGAGCAAGGAAATCGCGGCGGGCGAAGCGCGCGTGCTCGAGGTGGACGTGGCGCGCACTGCGCTCCGGCAAAGCGATGAGCTCCTCACGTCGCGCGCACACGTGTCCGTGTACCACGAGCAGGTCAAAAGCGAGTGCGGCAAAACACTGGTCTACGAAGGCTACTACGATGGGGACGTGAGCGTAATTCGCGTGCAACCCGCAGACTCGCCCTTCGAGCCCGGACGCACGCTGCACCTGATCGAGTACGACGCGGGCGATCGGCACTGGGTGGATCTCGAGCGCAGGCAGTGGAAGCGGGTAGTGAGCGCGCCCAAGCTGGGCAAAGCCAAGCTGCTCCAGACGGGGCTCAAGACCTCGGCGACGACGGGGCCAAGTAGCGCATCGGCAGCCCGCGCGGCGGCCGCAGCCGCGGCCGCGGCCGCGGCCGAGGAGAAGCGCGTTCGTGACGCCGAGCGCTTCGCCCGGGCTGAGCGGGAGCAGCAGCTGCAGCGCGAGCAGGCAGCGGAACGTGGGGTGAATCTCGGGGTGAATCTCGGCTCATCTGACGACGAGATTGACCCAGCGGAGCGGAGCGCGACGGCGTCGGCGAAGCTCTGTGCGGCGCTGAGCGTCGATTGTGGATGCGGCGCCACGTGGCTTGAGGTGCAATTTGGGACTTCCTACACGTCAGAGCTGCGAGCAGTGGCGCGAGAGATCGAGGGGGCAGTGCGAGCAATAGTGGGCTCGCCACTCACCAAAGAATACGCCAAGAAGGTGCGGCTACTCGAGGCGAATCTCGCGCTTGCGGGCAATGGCGCCCTCCGTCAGCGCGTGCTCTCGCGCGAGCTGCCCGCGAAGGCTCTCGTGCAGATGGAGCATGCGAAGCTGGCCCCCTTAGGTCAGCAGGAGGAGATCTCGAACCATCGGAAAGCGCTCAAGCGGAGCGTGACGATCGAGGGGGACGACGTCACGCAGGTCTACGCCTTCGGCAGCCTGGTGCGCGTGCGGAGCAAATCGGGTTCAGGGGACGAGATCGGCGAGATCGGCGAGATCGGTCCGAGTTTGGAGTTCGCGCCGATCTCTGACTTGTCTGCGCCTTCGAGCGCCCACAAGAGGATGCGCAGCGCGTCGCCGCGGGCCGAACTCTGATGTTTTTCGGACTGACTGATCGACGGCGAACCGACTGTGACGAGGCGCCGTTTCGGGCACATGGATTGACTGCGGGAACGGGCAGGTCGAAGCTCTGGAGACATCGTTCTGACATACCGGTGCAGAGTAAGAGAGTTCCCATGAGAGTTCCATGTGCAGTGCCACGGCTGGCCACGTGGTCCGCACGTGGGGTGTCTGTCAGCTGCGTGGGCAGTGTACAGCGTCCGAGAGGAAGTCCGAGAAGACTGAAGCGAGTCGCGATGACCGGACCGACACCAGCACGCTATTTTCGCATGCAGCAAGGTTTTCCCACAGGGACACCCGATCCCCCAAAGCCCAAACGGCGCAGTTACCCCCTTTCTCGAACTCTCCGCATCCCCCGTCTCGTCCCGTCTCGTCGGGCCCAAGCTGCAAGCTCGACCTGCAGCAGTCTACCAGCGACCTCCGCCGCCGCCGCCGTAGCCGCCACCGCCACCGCCGTATCCACCGCCGCCGTAGCTGCCACCGCCTTTGCCGCCGCCTTTGCCGCCACCGCCGTAGCCGCCGCCACCGTAGCCGCCGCCGCCGCCGCCGTAGCCGCCGCCGCCGCCGCCGCCGCCGCGTGCCTCAGTGATGCCGCCGACGACCTGAGTCGCGCGGTCCTTGCCCTTCTGGTCGTCCCACGCCTTGACAAAGTGGACGAGGGTGCCCTGGGCGAGCGCGTTGCCGTCCTCGATCTGTGAAAAGTGGCAGAAGAGGTCCTCGCCGCCGTCTTCCGGCGAAATGAATCCAAAGCCTTTCTCATTCCAGCGCACGACGGTTCCTTGGACCTTGCCCGCAGGGGGAGGGCCGGTCACGCCGCCTGCGCCGCCCGAGCCGCGCCCGCCACCGCCGCCGTCGCCGCCGCCGAACCCGTCCTCTTCCGGACAACCACCCGTCACCTCTTCGGCGCGGTCCTTGCCCTTGCGCTCGTCGTACTTTTTCACGAACGACACTGTGGCTCCCTCCTTGAGCGCCTTGCCGTCGAGGATGCTCGAGTAGTGGCAGAAAAGGTCCTCGCCGCCGTCATCGGGCTTGATGAAGCCGAAGCCCTTGGCATTCCAGCGGAGTGCCTTGCCAGTCGATTTGCCGCCGCGCTCTGGGGAGCGACTGCGCTCACGGCCAGCCATTCTCCCTTGATACACCTTTCTTCGGCCACGTCGGCGGCGACGCGACGAAAATGGGAAAAACTCTCCCGGTAATCTCCGGGTTATCTCCGGTTCCACAATCGAAGAGAAGGGCCAACACGTTCCACGGGGACACAGAAATGGAACCACTTTGAAAGCAATTGCATTTTTCATAGGCCCTCGTTGTTTTGGAATCCGACCGGCCGGCGTGCACACGAGAACAGGAGATTGCGAGATTCACAATAAAAGGGTGGCCTAAGCCCCTCCTCAATACCTTTAATCCTGCGTGCCCTACCATGTAGCAACGGTTGTCGCGTGTGTCGCGTTTTCATAGACCCTTCACACCTCCAAGCCGCGCGAGAGGTCTCTCTCCCCCAGTTCTCTCTCTCCCCTCCGTGCTCTGCGTTGCGTACGGCTGCATCGGAGCTCCCGGCCAACGTAGTCTTTGCAGCCTTCAGCGGGGGGGCTTCAAACGCTCCTAAGCGCTCCGCGGCGCAGCTACGTGCGCAGGCGTACCTGCGCTCGTTCATCTGCTCCATTGTGGCCCTCGAGGAGGCGCACCTCTTCCTCTTCCTCTCTCCGACGCCAACGTACGAATTCCTGAAGGCGCATCTGGGTAGCCACTCGCGCATACACGTACTTCCCGCGACGAGCCAGAGTGGCGGCGTACGCTTGCAGCACGCGCGCTATCTCGAGTACCTCGAGCTCCTCCGCGGCGGGCGGGTGGCCAACGCCTCCAAAGTGGTGCTTGCAGACGCGTCGGACGTGGTGTTCCAGTCGGATCCGTTTGCACTCATCAAAGAGGATCGGCTGTACACGGCAGAGGAGGCCGCGAGCTACACCGTCGGTAGCCACGTGGCCAACGCGATGTGGGTGCGGGAGACCTTCGGAGAGGGTACCCTCCAACGCCTTGCCCAGCAGCGGGTGGTATGCTCCGGGCTCACGATGGGCTCGGCCGCGGCTGTGGGGAACTATCTGGAGCACATGGTCGCTGAGAGCGCCACTCGGCTGGGCGTCGCGCGCCTGGACGAGCTCAAGCGCAAGCACGGTCGCGACCTCTGCCGTGGGCTCGATCAGGGGCTCCACAACGTCCTCGTGCGCACGCGGCTAGCGCCCACGACGACGGTGCTCCCGAGCCGTCGCTCTGCGCTCTTCCACGGCAACGAGATGCACTGTGACGCCGACGTCGTACTCAACGGCTCGCGACTCAGCTACGCGCCGACGGTCGACGCGGCGGCGCCGCCGCCGCCCATCGCGATCGCACACCAGTTTGGAAGGATCCGCGGAGGATGCCAGCGCGCGGTGCGCAGGGCTCTGACCTGCCGTGAGGAGGCGCCTGCCGCGCGAGCAGCGGCCACGGGGCAGTCCTCGGCCGCGGCCGCGTCGGCTGCGGCGTGGTGGCGTCGACCGAGCTACTGCACCGTGTGCGCTCAGCTCTGGCCGCAGTGGCTGGGCGACAGTGCCAACAGTTGGAGGACTAGCGATCAGTGACCATCCGGCGTATAACTAAAGTGGAACGCCTTGTAAGTGACGGCACTACGCGCCCATGACATACTGTACACCAACCTCCGCGCCTCAGTGACACCCGCGGCCGTACCGGCGCAGCATGAAGTAGTTGTACGGGAGCGGCGTGGCAAAGCCCGCGGCCAGTGCCAAAGGGAGCGCTTGCCAAAAGGCAGCCGACGTGCACGAGACGGCGCCGCCGGTGAGCGCGAGCTCTACTGCATTTTCCGCCAGCTCCATGGACACCATCGAGATCAGCGACATGCCAGCCGCTGTGCGAAACGCGACTCTCCAAGTGAGCTGTTCCGTGCTCCTCAGCACGACGGTCTCGAGAGCCATCGACGTGGCAACGCCCGCAACGCACGAGAGCGGGACGGTAAATGCAATGCCGAGATCAGTGTAGCCCTGAAGCAGCGACAATGCGGAGAGATCGCCCAGGCTGCAGCCCACGAGACACCTCGTCGTATTGCTGGCCGCGCGCTGCCAAGTGCTGGCGTCGGTCCAGAATGCCATCTCGTCAGGAGTCGGCTGCCGGGGCGGGCTACACTTGCTACAGGTTGACAGGCACCGGCTTGGGCGGATGAGCGCCAAGCCACACCTCAGAGACATGCGCATCTTGACGATCGACAAAGGCCCATCCGAAGGGCAGTTTAGTCAAAAACTCAGTTTCCTTTTACATCCAATAGCGACAGATCTCTAATGCCCCGGGTACATGTAAATTCAAGTTCAAGTTACTTCATAAACAACAGACAACCTAACGGAAGCCCATCGAATGTGCTCTCTAAGCTAGCAGTGGGGGTGAGAGTCGTCGGAGATGGTGAGACACAACGGAAGGAGCACGAACGGGAAGGAGACCAGGAGGAGACACGCCACAGGGTGCTAGCCTGCGTGCCCTCGAGTACGAGTAGAGATCGAAGAGAATAGATAGAGAGGGGGATTGGGAAGAGAAAGAGGGGACATAGGGGATAGGCGCCTCGACTGAGGAGCTCGAGGCAGGTTGGCGCCGCTCCACGCTCGTAGTAATAGAGCACGCTGGGATCAGTCCGGCCGCGCAAGCGCGGCTAGTCCCCCGGTAGTAACAAGTCGTCGGCCGCAGCCAAAGAAGCCAATGAGTGAGCACGCTGAGATCAATCCGACCGCGCAAGCGCTGTCAGTCCCTCGGTAGTTCGCGTCACCTTGTCGCCGTACTTGTTTGGCTTGCGTCGCTCGGCCTTGAATTCCTTGGTCCCTCCGCGATGCCCGCGCTTCTTGATGCCGCCTGTCGAGCCGCCGCCGCCCTCATCTTCCTGCATCGGGAAGTTCTCTTTGCCCGCCATAACCTCGTCCTCGTCGCTGTACCAATGACATGTTGCAGGCACCTTGTGTAGCGCGCGCACGCATGCGTGAGATGGTGCGTGGGCAGGGCGTGGCGCGCACTCAGTAACGCCCTCGAACGCCCTTGCCGCCGCTGCGCCAGCCGCCATTGCCGCCTTGACGGGCCTTGTCTAGTCCAAAAAGCCAGAAACGCCACTCGTCAGAGCCGGGCCGCGCGCGCTCGACGCGCGGCACTGCCGGTAACTAGACCATGCGAGCACCGCTCGTCCGGCCATGCCAGTTGCGCCGCGCCGTGCCCTCCCGATCGCTCGCGCCGGAGGGGTCAGGAAGAGAGGGACGGAGCGGGACGCCATTTGAACTTGAAACTTGAACTTGAACTTGAACATGTAAATCACTTCACGTGGCCTTGTGGAGAAACTTTCGAGACGCACTCGAGACGAAATCTGCGGACTTGACGTGACCCGCGTCTTGGTCGCGGGCTCTCCCCGAGCTCTACTGTCACGGCTGCTGTCTCTCTCTGTCGGCCGACCAAGATAATCATGAAGGTTGCGGTCCTGCTACTCGCGTCTGCCTACTATTCCGATGCACGCATCGCGACATCCGGGCACGGTATCGAACGATCCGTGCTGCGCTTTCGGGGCGGCACTGATCAGAAGCTCGTTCGTGCTAGCATGGACTATGCAGACGTGAAGTGGAGGCGTGAGGGTGTGCTTTCGTCGATGCAAAGCAGCGCGCGGCGCGTGTCCGATTTCCTGCTCTCACTGGATGCGGAGCCCGGAGAGAAAGCATCACCTCCGCCGCCTTTCTCTCTGGAGGTGGCACCCATTCTCCGCTGGCTGCCGAAGACAAAGGCGGCTGACGCCGTCGGCGACATCATCGCCTGCCTCACGGTGACCACGATGCTGATCCCGCAGGGCATGGCATACTCCACGCTCGCTGGTCTGAGCCCGATCGTGGGGCTGTACTGCTACGTGCCGCTGCTCGTGTACGCGATTCTGGGCACCTCCTCTTTCCTCGTGGTCGGACCGGTAGCGCTCGTCTCAACGACCGTCTTCAGCATGGTCGCGACGCTCGAGGGTCCTGCGCGCGCAGCGATGGCCTCGGCGCTCATGTTCGCGTGCGGCGTGCTCTCCACGGTGCTAGGGGTGCTCGGGCTCGCGCGCATCGTCGACTACGTGCCCAAGGACGTGCTCTCGGCCTTCACTACCGGCGCGGCCTTCAACCTCATGTTCACGCAGCTGGGCCCCATCTTTGGGATCAAGGTGGCCACCTCGCATATGCCCATTGTGATGCTCAAGAACGCGCTGGTGGCGCTGCCCACGCTGCACACGTACACGACCGGCTTCTCCGCGGCCGCGATCGCCGCGCTCCTCTTGCTCAAGAAGCTCCCTCTGCACGCGTGGCTCAAGCTGAGCGCGTCGGTGCCCAAGTCCATTTTTGGCACGCTGGGTCCATTCACGGTCATGGTCCTCTCCACGCTTCTCAACTCCGTGTACGGCCTCTCCCAGAAACGGGGCATCGCCGAGGTGGGCGTCGTGCCGAGCGGTCTGCCGAGCCTGAGCTCGCCGTTGAGCGTCTCGCTCGCCGGCCGCTCCAAGGACATCGCCGTCCTCACCTTCGTCGTGCTTCTCGAGAGCTTGGCGATTGGCAAATCGCTGGCGGCCAAGGCGGGTCAGAGCATCAACAGCGCGCAAGAGTTCGTCGCGATCGGCCTCGCGAACGTGGCTGGCTCCTTTTTCCAAGGGTACTCCATCGCCGCCTCGTTCTCGCGCTCGGCCATCTTCGTGTCGACCGGCGGCAAGTCGCAGCTCGGCGGGATCGGCAGCGCCATCTCGTTGATGCTCATTCTCACCTTCTTCACACCCTTGTTCACGCACGTGCCCAAACCGGCGCTCGCTGCGGTCCTCATGGTCGCCACGTCCAACCTCATCGACACGCAGCGTATCGCCGAGCTGTGGACGCAATCCAAGGGCAAGTTCGCCCTGTACGCTGTGTACGTGGGCCTGATGCTCGTCTTCGGTGCGGGGGAGGGGCTGCTGGCGAGCATCGCACTCTTCTACGCCGTCAATGTGCTGAAGAGGGTCGGGCTCCCGCTTCCTTTTTAGGCAACCGGGCGGCGGGCCAAAAGTTCACCGTATGCGATGGAGAGCGCGCAGCTTGAGCGGACTGGGACCACGCAGTGTGAAAACCTCTTCTGGATATTTCGGGAGAGGCCGGGCAGTCATGCCGCATCTCACGTCAAACATGGTGCATGCTGCATGCTGGGGGGAGCGGCATGTACTAAGAGCGGCATGTACTAATTGTGAATGGGAGATTCAATCTTGTGCACTAATTCGGCGCGGGTGGTCCCAAAAACCCGAGCTTCTCGGCGGCCCAACGGTCGTCTGTGCGCTCCTCCGCCGCCCGGAGTGCGGCGCGCTGCTCGAGCGTGCGCAGCGCAGCGCGGGTCTGGAGCTCGCGATCGGGTCTGCCGCTCACGTGAGCGGGCACAACCCCTTCTGAGCGAAGCCACGCCTCGCATTCCGCGGCTTGGTCGGGCCCCCAGCCAAGGCCGCGGCACAGGAAGCTCATGGGCAGAGAAGGGGCGTATGCCCTGCAGAGTAGCCGCAGGGCTCGCTCGCGGAGGAGAGGGAGCTTCGGACGGAGCAGCCCTGCGCCCTCGTTTGCCATCCGCGGCCACTCGGCCAGCACGCCCCCCCAGTCACCCCTCTGCCAAGCGAGGATGACGCGCCATGCCTGAAGGATCGAGGGGTCGTCACGAACGGCAGCGTCCCAGCCGCACACAATCCCACCCAGCTCGCTCCCCAGCGCCGCCGGCCGATGAACGCCCGCGTAGAGCATCCGATATGCCCCAAACTCGGCGCGCGCCGCGTTCGTAGTCCTTATAGCGCCGTCGTGGGCACCCGCCGCATGCAACGGCACGAGCGCCTCAAGGCAAGCACTGAGCTCATCGAGATCGTCCGAGCGGAGGGCTAGCCGTGCGTGGGTCTCATAGACCTGCACAGCGAGCGCCGAGCGTGCGCCATCGGCGCCTAGGTGCTGGACGGTCAGGTCCTGCCGGATTGCCTTGAGCTGCTCGCGCGCGTAAGCATAGTCACGCTCCACCGCCCATCGGCGCTGCACCAACTCGAGCGCCTGCCGCAGCACGGGCAGCGGTCGCACGTCCGACGCGACCGGCATCGAGGTCAGCCGAGTGTACGCCTTCTCGAGAGCCTGCGACTGGCCACGCAGCGCATCGCCCGGGCGTCGAGGGTTCGCGCGCGCCGCCGCCAACTCGGCCGCGCGGTGCTCTGCGAGAGCGACGTCGGCCGCAGTCGCCTGGAACCGATCGGTGCGCTCCGCACGCCGCTCAACTTCAGACGCAGTCAGCGGCTCGCTCGACGAAATCGAGAGGCTGACATTTCCGAAGGCACGCCGCTTGGGCATCGGATACAGGTCGGCGCATGAAACAAAGCTCGTCGTCGAGCGTGGCAGTTCTCTGCGGCCCAGCCCGCTGCTCTCGCTACTGCTGCTCTCGCTGACGCTACTGCTACTTTCGCGCTTGCGCTTATGCTTCTTCTTCTTCTTCGACTCGTCGTGGTGCTTCTTGTGCTTCTCTTTCTTGTGCTTCTTCTCCTTCTTGTGCTTCTCCTTCTTCGCGCGCTTCGCCTTTTTGTCGATAGCGTCTGCCATTAGCGTATTGGTCCTGTGCATGTAATGAAGCCCCGCGCCGCCGTGGAAAGTTCTTCGCCTACGCACGCACGACTGCCGGCCCCGTGGAGACACTCGTGGAGCGCGCGCGCGCGCGCAGACTTTCAGCCGTGGTAAGTTAGAGGATTCTACCGAAAACGCGAAAAGGTCGAGTGGCCGTGCGCTTTCGTATCTAAGTAATACACTCACTGTAAACGTAAAAATGAGTGAGTCGGTTAGGTTCTGGACCTGCTGGAGGTTCGCGCTCAGGGATGCATGTAAGCGTGAAGTGCGTGTGTCCCCCGGCTGGCGTGCGTACATGATGAGCCGTGCTGGGTGGACAGTAACCGTCGAACGACGCAGGACGCACACGAGGTCGGAGGTGGCCCGGGGACAGTACCGAGTACCGTACGCAGGCGACGGAGGAGGAACGATCTGGAAACGTCTGCTTTCGCCTCCGCTGCTTTCCCTGCCGGTCCCCTCGTCACCGGCCCGTCATCATTCCGCTCGGCGGTCCTACATGTACTTACCCGGTAGGTCGAGGTCGGCGGTATAATGGTTCTTGCCAAACTTTTTGTAGTAGGCGGTGCATGCATCGACGAGACCCGGTCCCCAGCGTCGCACCATGTTGTTTTCCCCATGCTCAGCTAGGGCCTCGAACATGTCGTCCCATTCGCCTGGCTCGAAGGTGTCGTAGGCCTTGAGGGCCTCGAGCGCCGGGAGGCGCGGCGGGAGGAGGGAAAGGTCGAACACGCACCCTTCGGGCGGCCAGGTAGAGAAGCCCAGGTAGAGTAAGTCTTGGACAAGCTTAACATGACTTGACCATGTCCCGTCCTTGACACTCACACTCCATTGACTCCTCTGTAGTCTGATACTCCCAACCCTCGACTCGTTACAACAATACATCCGTACAATACATCTGTCGCACAATACATCCACCGTCGCACAATACATCCGCACAAGGGCTCCAGCTCAGGTCAGGGGCCGCCAGCCACTAGTGGCGAGTGTGTAATCTGAGAACCCCTGGGAGTTAGGGGTCCGCGATGGTACCATTCGAATCGCCGTCGCGCGGAGAACGAAGAGCCGCAAAGATCTGGCGAAGAGCCGCAAACCCCCGCGTTAATTGAATTCGTCATTCGGTCCGTCACCATGCGCGATCGGAGGTGAAGCTTGGACGTCGCGTTTCCGACGCGTCGCAGGGACACAAGGGCACGCGAACAATGCGCCAGGCCGCCCCGGCCGGAGCGTGCGTCTGGTTGTGGTCGACTCGATCGCGTTCCACGTGCGCGCGAACATGGAGCTCACGTACGCCAAGCCCCTCCACGTCGGGCAGATGGCACAGCTCCTCAGCCATGCCGCGCGCCGCGCGCACCGTGCGTCGTCGTGCTCATCAACCAGGTGTCCACGCGCGCCAACGAGGTGCTCGGCACTAGTGGGCTGGTGCCCGCGCTGGGCGAGGCGTGGGCGCACATGTGCAACATGCAGGTGAGCCTCGAATGGCGCGACGGCGTCCGCCTCGCCGCCCACGCCTCGCCGCCCTCTCCAAAGGTGGCGAGCCCGGGAGGCGCCGTTTGCTGTCACCGCCGACGGCATCCGATCTGCCGACCCGAGCTCAAAGCTGCTGGCGCCGCCCCGGCCGGTTGAGGCGGCGCTGGCTCCGCTGCAGCTGCAGCGCTGGCCAGATGCCGCTGCTGCCCCCTGCGCAGACGGGCGGCTACAGCCTTATCGAGCCGCTGTGGCGCACGGCACGAAGCAGGTGCACAAGCAAGCGAGCTCCAGCTGCAGCGCCGTCGAGAACCTGCAGGCACAGCAGCTGCAGTTCTTTTTAGATTGTTTTAGTCGCAGATTAGTCGGTAGGTTATGGCACAGAATCCTACAAATAGTGTGTGTGGCATCACTTTCAGGGCCAAAATGCAGTGATTCACACTCAGCTGAGCGCTTGTGATGTGGCTCATCATCCTGATCGTGATTACATCATGATTGCTCATCGAGACCGGGGCTGCCGAGAGGCGGCCCACGCTTCACTCGCGCGCGGCGCGTGCGCCGACCCCCCTAACGAATGCTATCACATGAAGAAGAAACCAAAGATGATATGTCGATATATCATGTGTCGCCGAGGGACATGATATATCGTGTAGACGACATTGATACACAATGATACACAATGATAGACAATGAGAGCGTTATGATATATGACGATATATGATGATATCTTGTATCGAAAATAGCCTTTTCTTGTATCGAAAATAACCCCAATCCCCTCACTACATACCCAATGGTCCGCACTCCCGAGAGGAAGTGCTAACCCGACGGGCATCTAAATGACCGATCCCCCTGTCTAGTACGTACCGTACCACCGCTGTGTCCCCGCGTGTGACACAGCAGCAGAGCGGCGCGCGAAGGCGCGACGAAACCCTACCAGTGGGCTGATACAACTTCGCACGCACAGACGTTGATATATCCGGATAGGCTTCCAGGTTCCCGTGTAGCTCCTGCGTGCTGAACTTTCTAAAAACATGTCCACCGCCGTCGGCGTTTGGAAGAGAGGTACAACATTGACGGAGCGCGGCGCTTCATGTTTCCTTAGTGGGCACAATTAACGCACGCAACGCTTGAGATTTCCTAATAATCAGCCGCGCTTCTAAAATCGGAAAGCCGCGGAGTTCCGCCGCGTCTTGCGTCGCGCCTCGCTAGCGAATCCGTCCGTCGACATGCCAGCTACCTCTATCTACCTCCCAACATTGACCTCTGCCTACCTCCCGAAGAACATCGAGTACTATCCGGTGGACACGGTCGACCATTACCTGTGGGTCGTCATCGTCGCCTTCTTCGCCGCGTTCATGGCGGCCTTCGGGATCGGGTGCGCATCTGATGCGCGACGCCCTTCTGCAAAAGCGGCGCCCTTTCTGCAAAGCACACACGCGCGCGCGAGATGCGCACTGCCATCTAAGGTAGACCCTCGCTTGCCCACGCCCTCGCCCACTTGTGTCCGCGGCCCACTCGCCTTTCTCCGCTCATCCCCTCAATTGCCCATGCCCTTCTGTCGCAGCGCGAACGACGTAGCCAATGCGTTCGCCACCTCTGTAGGCTCCAAGGCGCTCACGGTGAAGCAGGCGTGCTGCATCGCCGTCGTCATGGAGTTCGTCGGCGCCTGCTTCATGGGCGGCGAGGTTGTCA
>Ga0210246_100220_pt1 | contig 50703 bp, 39 predicted proteins | sample ChrtobMetaP3_8mM_FD_155469 | JGI IMG/M metagenome (GOLD analysis project Ga0210246, IMG submission 155469) | Chrysochromulina tobin associated microbial communities from unialgal haptophyte culture, Seattle, Washington, United States - P3_8mM | ecosystem: Host-associated > Algae > Haptophytes >...
AGGCTTCAATTCGAATTGCCATCCCCATCAGAGCGCGTCGAAGCACGCGGATGCGCGAGCCGTCCGGATCCGGATCGCCTGGACTGAGCCAGCCGTAGGTAAGTGTGCCGATGCTCCGATCTCCACGTTCGACGAGCGCTGCGGCCTCTTGAGGGCTCAGCAGCGGCGACGGCGAGGCCCCGCTCTCTTCCAACTCCTCGAGCGCCTGCCGATTCGGCATCTTGAAGTTGGCCGGCTGCATCAGTAGCCACTTGACGCATAGCAACCGAATCGCTCCATGCAGAAGGACTTGTATGACGATTTGGTCGAGCTCTGTGAGCGCCTGACGCAGCTTTGGCGGCAGCGGTGTACCCGGCGTCAGCCCAGATGGAGCTGCCTCCGGCACGTCAAGGCCGAGACTCACGAGCTTCCTCTTGTGTTGTTCGCCAGCATCGACGAGAAATGCCGACCGCTCCTGCGCCGATGCACCTTCGTAGGCAGCCTTGATGTCCGCGTCTGGGCTCTCGTCGGTCAAAGCAGAGGCACCCGCACCCATGCCACCTCGGATGCGCAAAATCCCCACCAGTCGCTCCCCTGCCGCCTCTGCCGACGCCGCCTCTTCCTCCGTCGCCGCTCCGGCCGCCGGCAGCACAACGTCCGTCTTCTTCCGCCTACGGTTGGCAGCCCTGGCGATGAGCTTGGGGATCTTGGTGCACGAGATGATAAAGATGTGCACGGCGGAGGTAACCACGAAGAGCCAGAGGCGAGGATTTGTGAGGAACCAATGCAGAACTATGAGGATAGAGAGCGCGCCGTCCTTGTCGCGGTTGAACGCATTGAACGCCAAGAGCTCCTCGATGAATCGAATGGCCGGGTCGATGAAATACCCCACGGTGGCACGCGGCTTCGCCCACTGGCTTTGCTTCAGGGCACCCATCATGCCATCGAGAGAGCAGTTGCGAGAGATGAGCCCCATCGCAGGCTCACGCGTCCACTGGGTGCCATGGGCTACGAACTCGGCGGGGAAAGCGACGCCGCTGCTTACCGTGGCTGCTGCCGCAGCAAGCGACGAGTTGTAGGGCGGCGGGGCTGAACAACGGGCCTGAGTGGCATTTTCGCCGGCCAAGCCGATCACTGGGGTCGAAGCCTTGCCCAGGAGCGGATCGAGTCGAGTTGAGACCGTCAAGAGCGCGAGGAGAGAGCTGTACGCCATTTGTGCCTTCGAGACGCACGACAAGGGCGTTGGTTGATAGTCGTTGGAGACCATAATCTCAATCTGTGTACCGTTCACGTTCACGTTCACGTTAATTTGCCATCTCGGCCAGACGCACAGCCACAGGTCCCGTGGAGACACAACGTGGGGGGCGCAGAGTATCTGTGTACCGGTATATCAACTGCGAAGGGGGCAAGGGACGGCGTGCCCCAGCGGGCCAAGAGCACTGGGTTTTCTGCGACGCGTTGATTTTGTCACTTTAGGATTACGCAACCCGCGCCTACAGCTACACACATCCGATAGGGCGTGCGCCGCGCCATGGACCCGGGGTCACAGCGTCACACACTGGATCGTCACGACTGCTCCGTGCTCGGTCTCTTGCTCGGAGCGGAGAGCGGCCGACTCAGAGGCGAGAGATGTGCGCTCTTGAGTCTTTCCCCTATCGGACGGCGCAACGGCGCTTGCGGGGGCGTACCAGTGCCGGCACCGTACCGCCAGTGCCGGCACCAGCCCCGCCAGTGCAGGCACCAGCCCCGCCAGTGCCGGCACCAGTTCCGTAGCGCTCAGGGCCACTCATACACCGCGAGCCCCGTCCACTGTGCCATCTGGCCGAGGTGCCTGAAGGTGTTGTTGAAGTACTTGACGGCGCGCAGCTTGGTGTCCGGACCGAGGGAGAAGGGCTTGCGTAGCCCAGGCTGGTAGCCGAAGAGGCAAGGGGGGATGGCCAGGTAGCCACGCTCGTTGAACACGTCGGAGAGCGCGCCGTACCGGGCGTCGCCGTAGTCGGCGGTCACGTTGCACAGGAGCTCGCCTGTGTCGTCATTCCACAGCTCCTCACGTACGCACGAGGGTGCATGGCAGTGCGGCGTGATCACCAGCGGTGTGATCGTCTTGAAGTGAAGCTTCCCATCCTTTGCCGGCTGCACGCCCGCGCCGTCAATCTGACCGTTCGGGCCGCCGTCGCAGCCCGCGTCGCAGAGTTGATTGGCGACTAATCGAGCCTCGATGCGCCCGAGGCTCGGGGTGCCGTACGGGTTCGTTCGCTCGTCGTCGTGCGCCTCCTCATAGTCGTTGATCTGCGTCAAGGGGAGGTCGTCAGAGGTCGTCAGAGGTCATCAGAGCGAACGTCAGAGGTCAAGGTCAGATCGCCTCTGAGATCACCTTGGCAGCCACATTGGCGATCAGAGGGTTCGATCCGTGGGCACCTCACCTGCGCATCTATGAGAAAGACCCAGTGGTGCAGGAGCTGGTGCGATGCGGATGCAGATGGGGGTTGGGCTGGCCGGTAGGTCTGGAAGTAGTACCGGAACTTGAGGTAGTAACGGTCGACAAGGTCCTCGCGGAGGTAGGGCTGCTGGGCCTTGTCAGTGAGCAAAAAGGTGTGCTGGCAGCAGAACGTGCCGCCGTGGTACGTGGTCACATTGCATGCGGCGTTCGGACCGTTTGTGCCGACTCCGTTTCCATGACGAAGCATGTCGCCCCGCGGCTCGTCATTGCAGTCGTGGTGGTAGTCCACCCTGACGGTGCGATCGTCCTGGGTGTACAGCACGTAGCTCTCACCTGGGTCATCAGAGGTCATCAGAGGTCATCAGAGGTCATCAGAGGTCATCAGAGGTCATCAGTGGGTGAACAGCACGTAGCTCTCACCGCTCGTCTCGTTCACATGCTTCGTGATGCGGTCGGTGCAAGGGCACTCGAGCAGCGGAGACGAGCCCGAGTAGAGCTCGGTCACCGAGCCGTTGCCTGACGCGGCCGGGAGCAGCCACTGCTTGTACCCCACTTGGTCGGTGAGCTGCGTGCCGTCGCGCGGGTGCGTGTCGATCTGCATGGGCTCGAAGATCCAGGTCGTGGGCTCGTGCAGGAGCTGCGCGTAGCCGCTCGGGTAGCCGTGGTATGACTTGCGGTACTCGCCGCCCGGGTTCTCCTTGAAGACGATGCTTGACGGTACGCCCTGCGGGTTTGCCTCCACCTCGCGCACGCCCGTCCAGGACGGGTTGGGATACTTGCCCGGCCGCTCGAGGTCGTAGACCTCGGCGCCCGAGCCGACTAGCCACGCAAAGTAGTGGTGGTTGTAGGCGTGGTAGGTGGGCACCGACCGGTCACTCGCGTCGCACGACGGGTAGCATGAGAAGCCGCCCAGCTTGTCGCCCGGAGGCGGCGGGGGTGCGTTGTCGTGCGTGACCTGATCGATCTCGTAGCCGGTGATCGCCATGACGCCACCGTTGGCGAAGCGCTTGACAAGCTCCTCGGGCAGCGGGATGGGCGCGTTGCGCGTCCAGTACGTCTGAGAGTAGATCGTGCGCACCTCGCCGTACATGTCAAAGTGCTCGACCGGGCCAGCGATGTTGGCCTCAAAGTCGGTCGAGTAGGGCGCGGCCGCAGCCGAATCGGGGTTGGAGATACGGTATGGGACGCCGCCCGCGTTCATAACCTTGGCCGATGCATGATGGAGATAGAGGAGGCTGGGGAGGACAGCCCCGAGTTGCTGCCGCATGAAGAGTCGCAATGACGGAAGTACCGGTATTGTCGACTTCCTCCCTGCATGTAAGAAGGAGCGTGCTCGCTCCACCAGACATGAGGGTCTCTGTGGGGATCTTCCTGCTGTGTTTCTCGGTGAAACAACGCGAAGTGAAACGACTTCGTGTGAACGTGGCTTCGCCCGAAACCGACAAGCGACAAGTCGCCTCGGGCCCGCTCTCGACCTCAATCGAGGCGACTGCTGCCGCGCTGACCATCCGCGCGGGCGAGGCGCGTGCACGATGCCCGTCGTCCACTGCATCGACCAGCGCAAGGACAAGCGCCAGCTCGTCGACCTGATCTTTCCGGTGCGCACGTCGTCGTCCGCAAACGTGACCGAGCGCTGGCACTGGCCTGAGCTCAGGGCAGCCGTGAGCGGCATCCAGGGCTTCGGGCTCTTCCCGCGCGAGGGCGGCGCGCTCGACTGGACGTCTCTCAAGCGCCCGGTCATGATGCCCTACCTCGGCAAGGAGACGGAGGTCGAGTCGGCCGTGCAGGCGCGCGTGCTGCGCACGGTGCTCTGCGGCCAGTTTGACGTGGTGCATCGCAAGGACCTGCCGAGCCGGCAGGGTCACGAGTGGGTGCAGGACGGGCTGTACATCACGCTCAAGCCCACCCGGGACGCCCAGGCAGCCGGTATGCCCGCCATCAAGGAGGACGCCGACGTGAGGCTGCTGCAGGTGCCCCTCGAGCCAGAGTTCAACTCGCGCACCATCTCTTACGTCGAGGAGGGCGACGAGCAGGTGTGCTACTTGCTGTACGACGAGACGCGCGAGCTGCTGCACCTGCCGCCACACATCTTCGAGCTGCTCGCGCGCCACTGCGAGGACCATCACGCCGATCGCAACATGGCCACCCATCTCGTACAATTCTCACGCTCGCAGGTGCGTGCCAGTGACGAAGCCGCGCACCGGCTCGCCGCGGCTTCGGCTGCTCGGCTGCCTCGGAGCTCGAGTGTGCTTGGCCTTGGCCTTGCAATTGGGCTCGCCGGAGCCATGCGTCTGCTTTCTGAGCGCCCTCTCGTCGCCCCTGCCTGCAGGTTGGAGGAGGGCCGCCGTTACATCTGCTCGTCTCAGCCCATCCACTGTTTCGTCACTCGGCCTTCATCATGGGCAACACGAACGAGCCGCCGCGTGGGCCCCCGTCGACCGAGCTGCTCGAGCTCAAGCTCAAGGTCGCCGCGGACGACGATCCTCTCATGCAGCGCCACGGCCTCACGCAGAGCCCAGAGAGCCTCGCGCAGTTTCGGCGCTTCGCCCATGAGCATCCCGAAGTCGAGGACCGCTCCGCCTTCTTCTGCACGCGCAAGCTCAACTTCGACCCGGCGGAGGAGATTACCGTCGTGTACGGCAACTCGTACAAGCGGACGTACTCGACATGGGGCCACGCCGGCGTGCCGCTCCGCTACGAAGTACCCGCGGACACCTACCCTGAAGGGGCGTGGACTCATTGGGCCGAGTGGCCACGCCGCTGCCCCGGCTGGTTCAACGTGGATATGCAGCCGATCAATCGGCCGGCGTTCAAGCGGACGCAATTGCTCGCGCCGTATCCGAAGCGCACGCAGCCGATTGCGAGGCTCATCGACGATCTACCCGCCGTCGTCGCTTCGCGCCGTCTCGGGCTCGACGGCGACGATCAAGAGAGACGCCTCGCTCGATGCACATCGATCTATTGGGACCCCCGGATGCCCCAGCTCGATGGAGCGCCTCGTGTGCCGCCGCTGAGCCGCGGCGGCGCCGCCGCCGCTGGCGCCGGCGAGGCGGAGGACGACGAGGACGTCGCGTCGGACGCGGGCTTCACACCGGGCTTCACACCCCCCACAGCGGTGCACTGGCTCGGATGTGGTTACGCTGGCTCCCTCTGTCCTAAGCGGGAGGACTTTGACCCTCTGGCGCTCGGCATGTACGCGGGCCCACGGCTGCCGCCCTGGGCGCTGCTCGCGGCTCAGGTGGCGGCGGGCGCGCCCGGCGGCTCGCCCGGCAGCAAGGGCGGCGAGGGTGGCGGCGAGGAGGGCGACGGGGGCGCACGCGGCGGCGCGCCGGCGGCGGCCGACCTGAGCGTCACAGGCATGTGCCGCTCGACCGAGTTTGAGCTGCCGGCGGAGCTGCGCTCGCTCAACAAGGAGGAGCTCTACCGGCTTGCACTGGCAGAGGAGAGCCGCCCTCGTCGGTGCGAGGATCCCGATGATGACGAGGATGTGCCACTTACCGAGTTGGAGTGGAGCGCGCCGTGGCGGCACCCTCTAGGGACCATCGTGTGGGTGCGCATGCGCGGATTCTCGTGGTGGCCCGCGCTCGTGTGCCAGCCATACGTCAACGACCGCGACATTGCACGCCAGCGGCTCGCCGGCAACCTCTTCGTCAAGTTCTTCGGCTGGACCAAGGAGGACTTTTACTTCACCAACAGCCCTGACGAGGCTCTGTCATGGGAGGATGGTCTGGCGTTGGGACTGCTTGAGAAGCGTGTGGTGCGCAAGTCGCACGATCGGATGCTGCAGACGGCCAAGCGCGAGGCGATCGCGGCGATCGCTGCGCGTGCGCCGCTCGGCAAGCCGCCGCTTCCGCCGCCGCCCTGGTGGCAGGTCCGATTTGCGGGCGATCTCGCTGGCTATCTCGCGACAGAGGCTGGCGAGGAGGAGGGCGGCGAGGGCGAGGGCGGCGAGGGCGAGGGCGGCGAGGGCGGAGGCGAGGGCGGCGGTGCGGGCGCGGTTGACGAAACCCGTCGCCTGGAGTCGCTGCGCTCGTCACGGCGCCTGGCGAGAGTGGACGCGTCTGCGGCGGAGGCGGCGGAGGCGGCGGAGGGGATGGTGGCAGGAGACGGTGGGAGGGCGAGGCGGAGTGCCTCGAGGCAGCTGCCGGTGCGCTTCCGCCCGGATTCGACCCCCGAGGAGATGCAGCGACGCGCCAAGCTGCGCGCCGCCGAGCGAAAGGCGCGCGAGCGAGAGGAGAGCGACGACGACGACGACGACGGCGACGAGGACGAGGACGACGAGGGCGAAAAAGAGGGCGGCAACGAGGGCGACAAGGAGGGCGACGAGCAGAAGGACGACGACAAGGCGTCGGCGCAGGGGCGCGAGGCTCTGGCCGTGTACGAGGCCGCCCAGGCGGAGCACAAGGGGCGCTCGCCCGAGGCCAAGCGGGCTTGGGAGGCGGCCGAGCGAGCGGCGTGCGAGCAGATGGCACGTGAGACTAAGAAGCGTGGGCCGCTAGGTTCCGATACGGACGGCTGGCGTGAATGGCTGGACAGCGGACTCGCCTGGGTCACCTCCACCCTCCCACCCGATGACAGCCTGCCACCCGATGACGCCCTACCCACCCCGCCTGCCCTGCCTGCCCACCCGCCCGCCGCCGATGCTGCCTCCCCTCCCGGGCGCCGTCCCGGTCAAGTCAAGCGGCGCAAGGAAGGATCATTCAAGGAAGAAGCAGAGGCGGCGGGCGTGCACGCCGCACCCTCCGCCACGCCCTCCGCCAAGCGCCGTCCTGAGCGTACGCTTCGCACCGCCGCGGACGACGGAAGCGCCCAGGACGGCGCCGAGGCAGGCGCGACGGATGCGGACTCACCAGCGCCCAGGACGGCGCCCAAACGGCCAAACGGCCGTGCCGTCGGCGCCCAGGACAACGGCAAGGAGTACGCCCCCCTTTGCAGCGACGGTAGCGCGAAGCAGAAGCTCGCTGGCGGATCTCCGTGCCACTTCCGGGCTGTGGGGAAGCAGACGGCGATGCGCCAAAGGGACGCGCCGTCCCGGGCGGTGGTGAAGAAGGAGTGAGAGGTGCGCGCAAAGGGGGGTAGTCGAGATCGAGATCTGTGGAGGCGAGATCGATGGAGATATGGAAAAGGTCGCTGGGCGGCGGCGGCAAGGACAGCGAGGGTGGCGACCGCAAGGGCTGCGAACGAGGGCGGTTGAGCAGGTACGATGTACTGACTGGATGGCGGCGTGGCGACGAGCTTCCCGCGGGGGGGGCATCAAGGTTGAATCCGATCAACGGTTAAAGCCCTATCAAGCGGTTAAAGCCCGGCCGTTGACGCTCCTGGTACCCGCGCCGCGCCCTCCGACGCGTGCCGGTCGCGCACCGAGCGGCGTGCGAAATCTGTACGAAAAGCGAAAAGATCTTTTTTTCATCAAACAGGGACACATGAGACGCGCAGCCGCGAGCGCCGCGCGTTGTAACTTGTATGACCTTCCTGAGGCCCGTGCCCCCTCCGTCGACAGAGCCGAGACCGGGACGGTACCGGTCGCGGTCCGGTACCGCGCGGTGACGGCCTGTGTGAGCCGAGCGCCACACGCGTACCGTCGCTACACTAATCGCACTAGCACGCGCCTCTAGTTCACGCGTTCTTGGCTGAGGCTGCGCCCGCACCGAACGAAGCGCCCTCGGGCGCGCTGAGCAAAGCGGCCTCCTTGGCGCCGATCAAAGCGGCCTCCGTGGCGCCGAGCAGAGCGGCCTCCGAGGCGACAGCTCCAGGTGTCTCGTCATCGGAACCCTCGCCGGCGGCTCCGCCCCCACTGGCGCCCTTGGCGCGCGTGGCACGCGAGAGGCCCCACGCATTCAGCAGCATCCCGAGGATGATCACGCCGGCGGCGGACCAGAACATACTCTGGTCCAGGATGGACTCATTCACATATTCATCGAGCATCAGCCCCGAGGTGCCCAAGGTGAAGACGAGGAGCGCCGATTGGTAGGCCGGGACAGTGTAGGCGACGGGGGCGCCCGAGATCGCAAAGTTGAGGAACCCGATCTGCGCGAGGCCCGTTGAGGCCGCGCACAGCAGCTGCACGATACACATGACTGTTGAGGGGTATAGGCTGCTCCAGTGCTCCGTGTTGCTGTCGGCGCTGCTCATGACTCCGAGGACGGTGACGATGGCATGCGCGAGGGCCTTGAACTGGAGCTGGGTGACGGCGCCGAAGAGCGCGGCCGAGAGCGCGAGCACCAGCGCACCGACCCACGAGCGCAGCGCCTTGCGGGTCTCTGCGGGCTTGTAAAGGGAGACGGCGTAGAAGATAAGGAAGGAGGGACCCGCGATCGCACACAGCACGTAGAGCAGCCGGTGGACCCTGAATATCTCCTGGAGCTGGGTGGGGTTGATGGTGCCGTCCGACTTGGGCCCGAAGACGGCGCAGACGGTCACGCCGATCACGATCAGCACCACCGCAGAGGTGGTCGTGCGCGTGGGGGGCTCATTGACGCCGCAGCAGCCGAATGAGGCGAGCGCGAAGGAGACGACGATGGTGAGGCCGGCAAAGGGCGCGATGAGGCCGAGCGGCGTGACCGCGAAGACGATCGTGTCGAGCACCGCCGCCGTCATCACGAAGAGCACCAGCCCACCCCAGAACCAGCTGTTCTGGTACCACGGCGTGCTCGTCATCGTGCCCGCCCGCTTGAAGCAGAGCATACCCACCGAAGAGGCGACGGTGCCGACGACCATCAGACCGATGCCGAGACCCCACATCGGCGTGTCTGCCAGCTCGCCGGTCGAAATCTCCCTCCTCAACTCGTGCTTAAACTCGGTCAGCACATCGTCGACCGTGTACAAGAGGGTCACCAAGGAATTTTGCGGCACGGGGGCGTCCGAGGAGGAGGAGGCCGTCGCGACGTTGGCGACGTGCGTGCCGTTCGCCAAAGGCTGCAGAGCATGTCCCAGCAACGCTTGTCGCGCGTGCTCTAACAAAGCCTGCACCATAGGATCCCAAGGACCAAATATGGTTCGCCCCTCGAAGCCTCTCCGTGAATGTGAAAATTGCGAGGTCAATCGAGCGCCGTCACTTCCGCCTTCCCCACTGCCCTTCCATTTCCATCGGGCAAGTTCCATTTCCACTTCCATTACTGCTGCAGTTCATTCACACCCTGCTCAAAAATGGTGGTCGATACAGGTTGAGCCTTATTCGTATTGGCGTCGCCGCCTGCGAGCCTAGCGCGGCGGGGATGGAGCGGTACGAGACGCTCAAGAAGCTCGGCTCGGGCTCGTACGGCACCGTGTACCTCGTGAGCGAGCGCCACCGGCCCGAGCGCACCTGGGTCATGAAGCGGTGCAATCTGCAGGGCATGGGGTCGCGCGAGCGGCAGAGCGCCTTCCAGGAGGTGCAGCTGCTGCGCGACCTGCGGCACCCGCATATTTGCTCGTACCAGGACTCGTTCGTGCACAAGCCGGCCAACCAGCTGTGCCTCGTGATGGACTATTGCGACGGCGGCGACCTGCACCAGCGCGTGCAGGTGCATCGGAAGGACGGGAAACTCTTCAGCGAGCCGCGCGTGGTGTCGTGGCTGCTGCAGCTGACGCTCGCGCTGGAGTACGTGCACGCCAAGCAGGTCATCCACCGCGACCTCAAGACGCAGAACGTCTTCCTGCTCGCCGACGGCGCCACGCTCAAGCTCGGCGACTTCGGCGTCTCGCGTGTGCTCGAGTCGCCCACCGACCTGGCGCGCACGTGTGTGGGCACGCCGTTCTACATGTGCCCCGAGCTGATGCGCAAGCAGCGCTACTCGTACAAGGCCGACATGTGGGCCCTCGGCTGCGTCCTCTACGAGCTCACCACGCTGCGCCACGCATTCGATGCGAAGGATATGCAAGGGCTCGCGATGAAGATTGTGCGCGGGCGGTACCCGCCGATCCCGTCGACCTTCTCCAAGGACCTCGCGCTCACGACGGCGGCGCTGCTGCACACGAACGCGGCGGAGCGACCCTCCGCCGCCGCCCTCCTCCAGCGCCCCATCTTGCAGCTGGCTGTGCGACAGTCGGCGCCGGCGGCGGCGGCCGCGGCCGCCGCCGTCATCGCCGAGGGCAAGGAGGGCAAAGAGGGCAGCGCCGGCGCCAAGGGCGGTGATGGTGGCGCTGGTGCGGGCGGTGCCGGTGCAAAGGGCGGCGCTCCGGCCGCTGGCGGCGCCGCCGCAGCGGGAGCGGCAGCGGGAGCCGGAGCGGGAGCGGCAGCGGGAGCGGCAGCAAAGCGCCCACCGCAGCGCCCACTCGGCAAGCCAACGCCGCCGCCCGCCGCGCCCGCGCCCGCGCCGCCGCCGCCGCCGCCGCCGCCGCCTCGCGTCCAGCCGCCGCCTGCGCCCGTGTCCGTGGCTTTTGAAGAGGCGCGACAGGCCCGGCGGCGCCTGAAGCTTCACGCCGCGGGCGCAGACCCGGCAGCGGCCGCCGCCGCCGCCGCCGACCTCGCCGCACGGAATCGGTTGCGACAGCAACTGGCGGCGCCAGCACCGCCGCCGCCGCCGCGCCCGAAGGACCCGACGCGCGCCAAGCTGCAGCGTCAGCTCGCCGAGCTTGAGGCACAGCGTGAGCGCCTTGAGGAAAGGCGAGCACGGTTGCGGCGCGGGGAGGCGCAGCAAAGGCTCGAACTCCGCGAGAAGGAGAAGGAGAAGGAGAAGGAGAAGGAGAGGGAGAGGGATCGGGCCGCCGAGAAACTCGCCGAGAAACTCGCCGAGAAGATCGCCGAAAGGGAGCGACCCGACGAGCACCGGCGGCGCCAAGAAGCCAAGGACGCACGAGCGCGCGGGTTTGGGGCGGCCGCGGCGGCGATGGGGGCGGCGATGGGGGCGGCGCCCGACGAGAGCGGGGCTAGCGCGCCCGAGGCGCTCACGCGCGCTGGTGGAGGCTTCCCGACCGCCGCCGCCGCTGCCGCTGCCGCCGCGCACGCGAGCGCCACGCAAGTGGAGGCCCTCAATGCCCAGTACGGCGCCCTCAATGCCGGACGGGTGGCCCCGCCGACGGCGACGGCGGGCGTTGCGGCGCTCGCGGGCGCGGCGGCGGCAGGCGGTGCGCCGTCGGCGGTGGACGTGAAACGACTGCACGAGGGGCGCAAGCCCGTGGTCCAGGTGGCGCCCACGCCGGTGCCCAAGGAGATCAGCGCTCAGCAGCGCGCAAGAGCAGCGGAGGCGGCGCGAGAGCAGGCGGCGAGGGAGGAGCAGATGCAGAGGCTGATGCAGGAGTTCCTCGGCGACGCCAAGCCACCCGGCCCCGCCGCGCATGGGGCGGCGGCGGCGGGGACGGCCGAGGGCTGTGCCGCCTCTGTGGAAGGGAGCGACTCCGAGGATGCTATGTGGAAGCGCCATCTTGAGCAGAAGAAGGCGCTCGAGGCAACGCCCATACCGGCAGGTGGGGCCGCCGCCGCCGCCGCCGCCGCCGCCGCCGCCGCCACCGCCTCGACCGCCGCGCCACCCCTGCCACACCTTGCCGGTCAGCCGCCCGCGCCCGCACCCGCAAAAGCGCCGGCGCCGCGTGGCAGCATTAGCAAGCTGCTCGGATTTGGTCCCAAGGGAAGCTCGCCCTCGCCCACGACGGCGCCCTCGCCCACGACGGCGCCCTCGTCCGAGCCAGCCGCCGCCTCGTCCGCCGCCGCGACAGCCCCACGTCCGCCGCCCGCGCCCGCGCCCGCGCCCGCGCCCGCGCCGCCGCCGCCGCCGCCGCCGCCGCCACCGCCAGCGCCGATACGAGTCCCCCTCCCCCCTCCCGCGCCTCCCTCCGTCGTCTCACCCACCAAGTTTGACGCCCTGAGCGTCGCGGCGGCCGAGGCGGCGGCGGCACAGCTGCTGGCGGAGGAGGCTGCATACTACGACGCCGTCGCGCTGCATGCGTCCCTCTCGTCCGAGGAGTCGCTCGAGGAGCGCCTCAAGTCGAAGAGCGCGGACGAGCTCCTCAGCCATACCCTCGCTGCCCTCCGTGACGAATCTCCGCCCATCACGCCCGCCCGCGACAAGTCAGCGGAACCTCTCGCCGCCACCGCCGACGGTACCGAGGGCCTCGACGGCGCCGACGTGCTGCCGCCGCCGCCGCCGATGGGGATTGACGAATTCGCGCGCGAGCTCGCCGCCGTGCAACATGCCTCCAGCACAGCGCTCAGCACAGCGCTCAGCACAGCGCTCCTTCCGCGGCCTTCTTTAGATGCCGAGGTTGAGCGGCAGCTCGAGGAGTGCGAGGAGACGCTTGGGGCGTGTGAGCTCAACATTCAGCTCCTCCGCGCCACCCTGGTCGCTACGAGCCACTCGAAGCGACGCCCCCCGCCCGCCGCCTCCGCCGGCACTGCTGGCAAAGCCGCTGCGGCGGTGGAGGGCTTCATTGCTTGCGAGCCTGTCGTGTCGAGCGTCGTGCTGAGCACGCTGCGCGAGACTCTCCCTCCGTCAAGGTACGTTGATTGCCACACTGATGACCTGCCTTGCATGCAAGTGCTCACCATGGCGCGCGAGACTCTCCCTCCGTCAAGGTACGTTGATTGCCACACTGATGACCTGCCTTGCATGCAAGTGCTCACCATGGCGCGCTTGACTCTCCCTCCGTCAAGGTACATGAGCTCGGCCGGCAGCGGCGGCAGCGGCAGCGGCAGCATCGGGGACCACGCTGACGCCGCCGCCGCCGCCGACGCCGACGCGCTGCTCGAGAGCGCGCTCGACACGGCGCTGTACGAGTACCATTCGGGTACCCTCGACGACGCGCAGCTCTCCGCGCTCGACACGGCGCTCGGAGTGGCACTCGCGGCGCAGCGCGTAGTACCAGGTGGCACCCTTCGTGCCCTGACCGACGATGCCGCGTGGCTGCCGGCCGCGCCGCAGCTCGCTATCGTAGGGGACGTCAAAGGGTACGGTGAGGCGGCGGCAGGGTACGATGAGTACGAGGAGTACGAGGGCGACGATGCGTACGAAGGCCCCGACTATGACTACTACAACGGCGAGGGCGGCGACGGCCCCGACGCCCACGCCGACGCCCACGACGTCGCTGAGCCTCACGGCCTTGCCGGAGCCGAGAGGGCCGCCGCTCTGCGTGAAGCTTGCCGGCGGGAGTTGGGCGTCGCCACGTTTGAGCGTGTGTATGCGTACCTGCGACGGCGCGACGAAGAGGGCGTGGAGGCCGAGGGCGAGGACGACGACGAGCGCTGTGACGAGCGCATGCGCTCCGAGCTGCTCAGCATCCTGGGCGAGTCGAAGCTGCGCCTCTGGCCTCTCGTCGACCAGCTCGTCTTCCTTGACGAGTGCGGCTGAGCGCCATGCTGACGAGCCCCCACACTGTGATGATAATCTAAGTATTCAACGAAAATTGCATGGGTTGATTCTATACAGTGTTGACACGCACAGGTGAGGAGAACGGGTGGTTTGGGGGGCCGGCGGACCGGACGCAGACGCGGTCTCGCCGCTGGCACGCCGACTCTCATGGCAGCGGCGGGCTCGCTCGCTGGCTGCCCGGTGCGCGCGTCTACAGCGCGGTTGTGAGGCCGTTGACCTTGTACGCCATCTCCTCGAGCCGGTCCTTGAGCTTCTTGCTCTCCTGCTGCGCGCGGTCCGCCTCGGCTCGCCAGGCGTCGCGCTCGCGCGTGTGCGCTAGCAAGGCCTTGTTGGCCTGCGAGCAGAGGTGGCTGACGGCGGCGTGCGCATTGGTCTCGAGCTTGAGCTCGGCCTCAATCGTCGTCAGGTCCTGCTGGCGTGCCGCACGCAGCGCCTTGACCTTGTTCAGCTCGCCCACCGCCTGCCGCAGCTCATGCCCGAGCACATGCGTGTCCTGCCTGATCTCTTCGCTCTTGTTGCTGAGCCAGGAGGTCTCGTTGTACAGGCGCTCCAGATTGCGCTGCAGCTGCTGCTTGCGTTGCTGCTGCCACGCGAGGTGCTGCTTGAACTCGGTGAGGATCTTGTTCAGCCTCGACCACTCGTCGGTGCGCTCCTTGAGGACTGCGTTGTTCTTGGTGAGGGTCTGCGCGAGTTCGAGCACGGAACCGGCGAGCGTTCCATCGGACAGGATGGGCGCTGCATCCGGCACGCCGCGCAGCCGATTCTCCGACTGCACGCGCAGCACCACCGTGTCGGTGTCATCGTCCATTTTGTTGGCGCCAACGAGTCAGACTGTCAAGGCAAGTCAATCATTGTCAACACGGCGCGAAACGAGACGCGGTACATGCGCCCCTTCTCTTTCCATAACAAAGTGAATAATTCCGCAATTATTAAAATGAAACTCGTCCACCTCCTCGCCTTTTCGCCGACGCGCTTCGTACCTCCGACGATGCAGTACTCGGTCGACTCGACGCGCGGCCTCAATCTTCCGGCGCCGCAGCAAAAGGCCTTTGTCGAAGCCTTCAAGACGGCGGAGTTCTCGGTCGCAGCACTTTCTGGTACGACGTTTGATGAAAAGGTGGCCATTGATCCTGAGAAGTTTGACGCACTCCGTGCGGCCTATCCGGATCTCGCGCCACTCACCGACGCGAAAATAACGGCTGTCATCAACTCCTACGTCGCAACCAAGGTGACGCCAGTTGAGGCGTTCTTCGGCACGCCAGTTGGGCCCGTCATCCTCCTCAACCTGATGCTGTGGGCATCGGGCTTGTCGGCGTGCGATCTGCCTTTTGTTGACGCCTCGAGCAAAGCGTGCCTAGAGCTCGCGAGCCGTCGTTCTGGCGACACCGCACCTGCCAATGTTGCCAGTGCGAAGGCGAGAGCCTCTGCTCTCGCTGCGACCGAGCTCCAGCGACTGGAGAGTGTCCGTCGCGACGAGGAAATGTTGACAACCACTTGGCCATGGGGCTACTCATAGAGCCTTGGAATGAGTACTATGGTGATGAGCATGGAACAGAACTGTACCGGTAGGGTTCGTCAGGGATAATTCTCCGATATCTCACCGGACCGTCGAGTCACATCATACAAATTCCGTCATCGTGATCAAGGCTTCAATGCCGCCCGAGGGTGAGCCACTGAGGGCCCAGCACGCGAGCCAGGGCCGGCGGGATCGGGATCAGGTCCGACGGCACGTCCCTCATGTACTCAAGGTAGGCCGCCCCTTTGGTACGCAGCTGCCGGTCCTCGAGCAGCTTGATGGAGATGAGGAGGAAGAGGCTCGTGATCCCGGCTGGACCGATCCATGCTAGCCCACCCGGCCCGCCCGATCGCGCACTCAAGAACCACAGGCCCCACCACCACGACGCCTCCGCGAAGTAGTTTGGGTGCCGGCTCCACAGCCACACCCCTCGGTCGATGACTGGCGCCGTCGTGACCATCCGCCGTTCGCGTTGGAAGGCATCCATCTGCAAGTCGGCGGTCGCCTCGAGCGAGATCGCTCCTAGCGACACGCAGGCGGCGGCAGCGTCGAAGACGTCGAGCGCGTGCGTCTCGAGGAGCGCGTCGTAGAGCGACAGGCATCCGCCGAACATGAAGATGGACTGGCCGAGGAAAACGGAAAAGAAGCTCACCCACCAGAAGTGGCTTCCGAACTGCTGTCGCATGTCGGTGTAGCGCCAGTCCTCGTGCCCGATGCCACCGCGCGAGACGAAATTGTACGTGAGTCGCCCGCCCCACAGCGCAACGAGCGTGCAAGTGAGAGCGCGCCTGGCAAACAGTCCGCCGTGCGGGTCCCTGGCGATGATCAGCGCGCACTGCAGCAGCGGCCATCCCGACCAGATGAAGTCGACCGGCCACGTCTTTCCCAGTCGCAGAGACACGAGCCAGAGCAGCACGCAGATCGAGAGCAGAGTCAATGCGTCGGCGGCCACGTCCTCCGTTGGGTCGGCGGACTCAGGCATCGCATGCACACGTTCCCTCGATTGCGTTTCGTGGTAAAAAGTCAGCTACTCTGCTGTGAAATATTGCGTTCATACTTGATTCGACTTGATTTGTCTTGCATGCATACGAGTTCGAAAGTAAGCTCGAAAACCAAGATGTCGGACTCCTGTCCCGTGACACGTGTATCGTTGAGGTCGGAAACCAGGGGGAGGTCTGGCCGCGGCGGCAGGAACACCCACCCACCCCACTCACTATGAGGCCCTGGCCGCTTGCACACCATACCCACCCACCCACTCAGACTAAAATTTTAAGGCCTCCGGCCTCAGCCACCCACCCACAAAAACGTTCACGCGGGGTGGGCCCACCCACCACGAGAATGAACGGAACGCTGTGCGCTCGCGCAGGTCGAGCGCCGCCTTGAGCGCCGGCACAATCGAGGGACTCGTGTGAACCCGTTTTTTTCTAACGAAAAGCCAGACCGTCGCTCACACAAGCGGCTACTTTGGGAAATTTCCCAAAGTCTAGCACGAGCCAAACCCTCGGCTCAGAGGACAGAGGACAGAGGACAGAGGACAGAGGACATAGGACAGAGGACAGAGGACAGATCTGATCCGGCCCGCCTCCCGAGTCCCTACCCGCTTTGCTCCGCTCCGCTCTCTGCCTCGTCTTCCTCGAGCTTTCTCTGGCCGTCCGATCGGCGCGCCTCTCGCATCATGGCGAGCGAGTCCCTACCCGCTTTGCTCCGCTCCGCTCTCTGCCTCGTCTTCCTCGAGCTTTCTCTGGCCGTCCGATCGGCGCGCCTCTCGCATCATGGCGAGCTTGCCAGCGCCTCGACAGGCAGATGCCAGAAAAGCCAATCATCTTCGTTGTTGGGCGCCGTACCGAGCGGAGGTGGCGCGGCGGTTATTGGCACCACGTCTGGCAAGCTTGCCAGCGCCTCGTCCGACAGCTGCCAGTCCTCCTCGGACGCGGGCGCCGCTCGCAGCGTCAGCGCTCCGATGGGCTGAGAGGTTATTGGCACCACGTCTGGCAAGCTTGCCAGCGCCTCGTCCGACAGCTGCCAGTCCTCCTCGGACGCGGGCGCCGCTCGCAGCGTCAGCGCTCCGATGGGCTGAGAGCCGAGGGTCGGCGGCTGCGACGCGCGGTAGTGAGCCAGTGGCGGGGCCGAGGTGCCTGCCGAGGCGCGTGCCGGCGGCGCCGCTCGCAGCGTCAGCGCTCCGATGGGCTGAGAGCCGAGGGTCGGCGGCTGCGACGCGCGGTAGTGAGCCAGTGGCGGGGCCGAGGTGCCTGCCGAGGCGCGTGCCGGCGGCGCCGCTCGCAGCGTCAGCGCTCCGATGGGCTGAGAGCCGAGGGTCGGCGGCTGCGACGCGCGGTAGTGAGCCAGTGGCGGGGCCGAGGTGCCTGCCGAGGCGCGTGCCGGCGGCGATGAGGACGGCTGAAGCGGCGGCAGCGCACGGCTTTTTTTGGCAAGTGGCTGCACTGGCTCTTGGCGCGCTAAGAGTAGCTCGGAGGCGTCAGAGACGCGAGCTGCCATTTCCTGCCAGAAGTCATCGTTCTCGTCCTCGTCCTCGTCCTCGTCCTCGTCCTCGTCTTCGGCCTCGGCCTCGGCCTTGGCCTCGGAATTCTGCATGAAGTCGCGATACGCCTGGAGTATGAACACGAGCACCTTGCCTTGCCGGATGGCGTCGCCCGCGGCGGTGTGGTCGTGGACCTCGCCGAGCACGAGTTTGGCGAGCCACTCCATGCCGAGGGGGACCATCTTGTCATGGGGCAACTGCGATAGAGAGCCCTTGTGGCCCAGCAGGAACCGGATGACGCCGAGCTGGTCGCACACCATGTCCGCGGGGATACCGAGCTTCTCGCAGATGGCGGCCTCCGTGCCGCCATGATGGACGATGAGATTGTTCCGGACCACCTGCTTGCGGATCGCGACACCGTACGCCGCCATCTGATGAGCCGAGAGCTCCTCCGACTTGTTGCCGATGTCGAAGAGCGTCTCGACGAGCGTCTCGTCCTCGATGGCGCCCTCCTTGGAGCCCTTCTTGAAGCTGATCTTCGCGACGCCCGCCTGGGTGATGACCCCGGGCTTAGTCTCGACATCGGTTGAGCAGAAGACGAGACACCTGCCACAGGCACGGAGACATGTGAGACACAAGGCAAGGAGCGAGGCTGGGCAGAGGCGAGACACGCACCCAGTGGCCTCAAGCGCTCCAAGAAGCCGCAGCGCGTTCTTGGCGTGCTTGGAGACATGCGCGGCGAGCGCGTCCCAGTCGCGCACCCAACGCCCGTGGAGCTTGAAGATGAAGTCCGCCGATGGCTTGCCACAAGCGCACGCCGCCAGCTCGAGCATATGCGGCATGGCGAGCAGCTTCTTGGAGCGCTTGCGAGTGAGAGACAGCGCGACACGACGTGGGTACACGGCTTTGGCCGCCTGCTTGCCCCCAAGCTTCGCCAGGGTTTCAGGCCATCCACTGACTGCCTGCCGTGAGGGACGGGCACCCACGCCTCTCGGCTGGACTTGCGGGATCCACTCACCCTCTGCGATTCCTGCGACGTGGCACTTGCGGCACCACGCCGAGGCTCCCTTGAACTTCGGCGCAAACCCCTTTCCCACGCACGGGCGGCCGCGGCATAGTTTGTAGACCTGTTTCTTGACCATCTCCGACGGGCTCCGATGAGTGGCGGCTCCGGGCGGCCGCGATCGGCCGAGTCGGGTTTCCGCCCTTCGGGCCACTTCGACCCGATGGCCACTCCCGGGCGGGATCCCGAATCCCACAGCGCCGTGATGGGCGCAAAAACACCAGCCGCCATCCACCCCCGGCCTCCGCCGTCAACTGTGTCTGTGGCTGTGACTGTGACTGTTTCGGCCTTATGCGCCGATTCGCGACAACGGGGCCGGGTCCGCCGTTGGGCCCTGGCTGTGGCTGTGGCGTCTGCAGCTGCAGCTGCTGCCAGCTGATGCTGCCCGGCCGCTGTAGCTGCGCTGTGGCGGCGGCGGCAGCGGCAGGAGCTGCGGCAACAAATGCCGTTGGGCTGTGGCTGTGACTGTTTGTAATGCCGTGGCTCTGCTGCGGCCTGCCGCTGTCGCGGCTGCTAATTGCTGCTGCTGCCCTTGCCACAGCAAGGCCATCGCGGTTGCGGCAGCAGCCTCCCGTTGGCCCCCGTGCGGCTCCGCGAGCAGCCAAATCACGCCCCCCCCCGATCTCCTGTAGCCGTCGCCCCTTAGGGAGCGACGACGAACGCCGGACGAAAGCATTCTTTTGCACCTCTGTCTTGGACTGACCTTTTCTCAAATGATTCGAAACGATCGCTTGTTTCGTGTGGTAGTGCCCAAGGCGGTGCGTGCACGCGTGTGTCGTTCTGAGCTGACCTTTTCGCAACACACTGTTTTCGCGTGGTACCTGTAGTGGCTGGTCGGTACCTTGTGTGTCGATTCAACTGACCCTTTCGCAACACACAGAAACTCGACACGGACTCGGGCCGCTGCTGGGTGCGAGCGCGCGCGGCCATCGGGCATGCTGACCGTGGACATCCCGTCGGTGACGGCGGCTACATTCGCTCTGGGCGGCAGTTCAGGGAGCCACGATGCCTTCGGGTCAGGTGTGTGCGGTGTGACGAAGGGCTGGCAATCGACGTCGAGCGGATGGCAGGAGGGTGCCGCCGGCGTGCCAGACTAATGCTAGCGCGTCCATCCCTTACGATCGTGAGCGCCACCTCGCATCATCGCAAAACATCCGAGCCTTTGCGCACCCATGGATGTTCGTGCCAGCTGCTATCCGCCCAGACGATGGCTGGCTGCCGGTGATTCGCACGCTGCAGCACCCAGAAAGGTGCTCACAGTACATGCTCATTGAAGACGACATGTCACGCGCGGGCCTTGGTTTCACCGGCCGGCTGCTTGCATCGGCGCTCCTGCTCGCCATTCGACATGGCCGCGTGCTCCTGGAAGTGCCTCAGGTCAACGAGACCTCGAGGACACCGTTTGGTCGCTGGTGCGATCAGCCGCCGTATACACTCCAGTGCGCCTTCGAGCCTTGGACGAACTGCCCACTACCCCCAAGCGATCGTGACGTCGTGGTGTTTGAGACGGAGTGCAACTGCCTGAGGTCTGGACGGCCGTTTGAGCATGCTAGCAGCTGCACGAGGAATGTGGAAAAGAGCCATCATCACGCAAAGATGCGCGCCGCGGAGGAGTTCGGCCGGGCTTCGTCACGCACACCGCGGCCACCGCAGGAGTTTCACGACCGCGGCCGCTGCCTGCTGCACCATAAGGCAGCGGTGATGCGAGTCAAGCTGAGCTCCATCTACCGAATGCGATTCCTGTACGAGAGCCCCGGGGATGCCGCGTTCAGCGTGCTTCGTGCCGCGCAACGCTACCTGTTCGAGCCTCGCCCATGGGTGCGTGCCCTCGCACGCTGTGTCCAACAGCAGTTTGGGCTCCGCTCGGGCGGCTTTGTGAGCGTCCACATCCGTGATTCGCCCGAGAAGAGGGCGGAGGCTGCCCGCGCGTTCAAGCGCATGCCCCCTGTAAGCGCATACATCCGGCTCACTCAGCTCGTGCTCAACGCGACGGGGCTCCGCCAGGTGCTGTTGCAGACTGCGAGCCCTCGGGCTCTGGGCACATTTCTTGCGTGGGCGGCCACCGCCAATGTGAGCGTGAGCTATACAGACAACCCTCGCGAGGAAGGAGATTCATGGGGTGGCTGGAAGGCTGACGACCATTCCACACCGACCGCAGTGGCGGCCGTGAACCTGCACCTGGCCTCCAGGGCGGCCGTCCTCATCTCGCCTTCACCTTCCCTGAGCCTCTGGACGACTCTCCTGATGCACTTGATGGGCTATGACTCGAGTCCGAACGCAACAGGCGTTCCGCGAGTCGGAGGCGGTTTCACGCCCTGGCAGAGCGCCGACCTAGGGGAGGCCTTCTTCAACTGCTACCCGCGCGCCAGCAACCTGATCGCGGTCGTGCGCGCTGCGGCTTTCGTCACCCCACTGGCCTCCCTCATAGAGGAGCGCATGTGGAATGAGAGCGCGAGAGGCGGCTGTACAGGTAGGGCGCGATCACGCATTGGCTAGAAGCGAAAGGGCTGTTGTCCGCTACCGTGGGGGGACGAAAAAAGAGATTCTTATTTAGCCTCTTTCCTTTTTTGGTCATACGAACTCCGATGTGTTCCTGATCACATGCAAACTTGCTGAAGACGCGCGCGACGTTCATGGCGGCCGTGCAGCTCGCGACGCACCTCGGTCCCGTGGACGCGCTAGACTTTGGCTGCGCCGGGGCGCCTCTCGTCCTGTGCATACAGGGCAAGAGCGCCAACCTAGACGTCATCACAGAGTGGGAGCCAGCTGCCCGTGAGTTGGCCACAGTGGGTCTGCGCGTGCTGCTGCCTAACCTGCACTCGAATGCCGCCACGAAGCCCGGCTTCATGGCAAGCGTGGACACGGAGAAGCTACTCCTGGGCATCTACAAGCATGCGGGTGCCACAAGCGCAGTCATCATGGGCAAGTCATGGGGCGGCGGTGAGGCCGTGGCATTTGCTGCCGCTCACCCGATGATGGTGCGCATGCTGGTGCTGGTTGCGCCGTCGCTCACGGACACTTCTTTGATCGCCAGGATCGCGCGGCTGCCGGCAGTGCTCTTTTGGGCGCGCGACGACCCTGTCAGGAGCTTCGGGCTCTCGCAGCTGTACGTGGACGGCATGGCGGATGTGGTCCTGCACGCCGTGCCTCATGGCGGCCACCAGGTGCTCGATGAATACCTGCCCACCCTGTGCACCGCAGCGTCGGACGCGCTGTGGGCGCCACCAAAGCGGCTGCACCGCGCGACACACGTCGGCCGATTCGTGCGCGTCGAGCCTCTCGAGGCAGACAGGCATTGCGATGAGCTCTTTGCAGCCTTCCAAGACGATCCAAGCCACAGCCGTTGGGCGTACAGTTTCCAGAGCGGCTTCTCAAGTCGCGAGGCGCTGTGGGCGTACCTCGCGAGCCTCGAGGCCGGCACGGGCGCCTACTTCGGCGTGTAAGTCGACCTTGCGAGCGACGGGCCATTGATCGCCTCTGATTGCACCTCATGCTATCTGAGTGCCCCCGTCATCAGGTACGTCGACCTTGCGAGTGGCACCGCGGCGGGTCTTGGCGCGCTGATAAGCGTCGCTCCAGAGGGAGGCACCGCGGAGATTGCGGAGATCATGATCTCGCCGAGGATTGCAGGCGCCGCCGCGGGCACCGAGGCGATGATCCTCCAGATCCGCGAGGCATTCGCGTGCGGCTACCGTCGTGTCGAATGGTCGTGCGATCCTCACAATGAGCCCGCCATGCGGGCTGCGCAGCGACTCGGCTTTACGTATGAAGTCACCTTCCGCCAACGGTTCGTCCTAAAGGGTCGCACGAGCGATCAGGCAGTGTTCTCCATCACGCGCCCGGAGTGGCCCGCCATCGAGCGCTGCTATTGTGCATGGCTCGATCCGAGCAACTTTGGCATCGTGGCCGGAGGCATCGGTGAAAGCTTTGGTAAAGGCGTGGGTGAAGGCGTGGGATTATCGAGCGCGCCCGTAACGGCGCCTGCCGAGGCCGCCACACTCTTCAACAGACAGAAGACCAGCCTGAGCGGCATGACGGCTCCGCTGCTGAGCGCGACGCCTCCGCGTACCAACTGGCAGGCCCCCGTGTGGCAAGTGCACGACTCTGCTGCCGTTAGCATGCCCATCGGCCTGCCTGCCGTCAGCATACCCATCGGGCCTCAACTGGCTTCCGACTGGAAGCCGCCGCCGTCGCCGGTCCGACTGACGCTACGCGGCGCCTGTGTGGCATGCGTGCCGCTTGCTTTGGAGCACGCGAGCGCACTCCACGCCGCCTATGCCGGCGCGGGCGACGTGCACTGGACATTCCTCTCGTACGGTCCGTTCGACTCGCCGGCGGCGCTCGGCGCATGGCTCGGTCCACAGACGACGAGCGCCGACCCGCTCTTCTTCGCGCTCGAAGTGAACGGCGTCGCCCTCGGCCTCGCCGCCTTCCTCCGCATCGCCGCCGCGCATGGATGTCTTGAGATAGGCCATCTGAGCTTCGGGCCGCAACTGGCTCGCACGCCGCCCGCGACCGAGGCGCTCTTCCTCATGCTCCAGTGGAGCTTTAGCAACGGCTACCGGCGCGTTGAGTGGAAGTGCAACGCGCGCCACGTGCGCTCACGCGCAGCCGCCCTGCGCCTTGGCTTCGTCTTCGAAGGCGTGACGCGCCAAGCCACAGTCGTCCGACAGCGCAACCGTGACACGGCGTGGTTCTCGATCCTTGACGCCGAGTGGCCTCGAGTGGGCGCGGCGCTCTCGGCGTGGCTCTCGCCGGCCAACTTCGACAGCGAGGGGCGACAGCGCCGCCGTCTGGAGGAGATTCGGGCCGGCATGGAGCCAGATGGGGGCTCATTGCTGCGCACTTGATTCTCGCGCATTTGATTCTCTCCGACACTTGTGCGGTTGTGGTCTGTGTTACATGTACAGCCTCGAGGGTACAGCCGAACGTACATGAAGAGCTCGTATAATAATCCACCGCGGGTGCGTGATCAGTGCGCAAACTTCTGCTGCATCGGGTAATGAATCAGTTTGGCAGAAACGAACGGCCGAAGCCGAGTTCGGTGGATAGCAGAGGGCCGACGGGGGGGGCCGCCGATGGCGCCGAATGCTCAGATACTATGCTCTCGACCTCTCGTCCAGAATAAACGTCCAGGTCGAACCGTGCTCGCTTGCGGTGGTGAAGATTTCAGTGTGAGAGGAGAGCTTTGCGGCCGGGACGTGACCCGCCTGCAACGTTTTCGTCTCGCACGTAGGTTTCGTCGATTTCTCCGAGACAAGAACGTCTCGATCCAGAAATGCGAGCTCATGTGCCCGTGCTGGCCGACCGGAGCGAGACGTGCGCTTCACTAGCTAAGGAGTGCACCTCTCCAATGGACGATACCGACGTGGCGACATCGTGCTCCGGCTCGACCCCGCCCATGTCGAGCGATGACGAACCGCATGCACTCCGGGCCCTGCTCAGCTCTTACGCAAGGCACTTGCGGTCGCTGCAAGTGCTCCAGGTGGCCGGTTGGCACGCCCTGGAGACGTGCCGCCTCAAGTGCGAGCAGCACGCCACCAAATTTAGGCTAGGCCACAAAAAGGCGGCGCCGCCTACGTGCATCCCTTCACTCCCGCAACCACGGCGTCGGCCCCAACACCGTCGCACGTCTCCACAACGATTGAGACCCCACGCAGTCAATGAGCGTCTGGACAGCTGCGACCTCGACTCAGATGACGACGGGCTTGAGCCTCTTCCGATGTCTGAGAGCGGCATGCGGCACATTGTGTGCGGTAAGAAGAAAACGAAAACGCTCCGCGCACGGGCACGCTGTGCGCGCCCTTCAATCAAAGTGACAGATTAGTATTTAGGATCTTGAGCTACCACCTTAATTGATTCTAGACTTATTCGCGCGGTCCCACAATGCGTACGGCGCCGGCGTCAGAGGCAGCGTCACAGCGTTCGCCGTCTTAGGCGGTGACGATCGGATATTTGTGCTGGTCTCAGATCCGCTCCAGCCTTTCGGGCCAGTTGACGCCATCCACAGTCGGCCCCGACCCTCGCAAGGGCACAAGCCACCAGATCGCCTTGTGGCCAAAGACCTGCTCCCAGTTCGCGCGGCGGCCGACGTCCCATCGGGAGGTGATCGGGTCGATTGTTGTGCCGTTGCGCAAGACGAGCCGCACGTGGTACACGAGGAAGACGAAGAGAACGACGCAGGTGGCCATGTCGAAGAGCGTAGTGTACACCTCGAGCGAGAGCTGCCTGAGCTGGCCAGCGCCGCTGTACAGACTGTACAGGAACAGCGCCGGCGACACGAAAACCATAACCGAAGACATGAGCGACGGATGGCCGTCCTCGCCGCCGCCACGGCCACCGGCGGACGGTAAAAGGGGAGTGGCGCTCGACTTGACGAGATAGTCGTGGAGCGAGAGTGAGCCCCCCACAGCCGTCAGCAGCGAACCGTACAAGAGCAGCAGCACGAAGAACTTGCGGTTGTGCAAGCCAATCGGCACGCCAAGCCAGCCACAGAAGTGGTCGAAGCCGAGCACAAGCTCATCGTCCCAGAGGCGCGCCCGCGGAGGCAGCGAGACACCCGTGCGTTTGCACACCTCGGCCATAGGGTTGACGGAGTCGTACCACGCTTGCGGCGGCCCTTGTGCACGGCTGAATGTGACCTGCCACCATGACAGCGCAAAGAGCGCCAGCAGGAGGTGCGAGGAAGCGAACACGCCCACGCTCCACGGCGGCGAGCGCCACACCGCGTGCTGCACGTAGTTGAACGCGACGAAGACCCAGATGAGCAGGTGGCTAGCCACGGCGAGGGCGCGGCCGCGCCAGACCGACTTCATGACTTATCGAAAAGTGTGAAAAGAGTTAAGAAGTGAATCACTCGAGGGAGGAAAGTTCACAAGATACAAAGCTCTTTGTGGTTTCACAGTCACACCTAGGGCGTCTTCGTTTGTCGGGAAGCGGAGGCTGCCCTCTTGCTCGTGAACGATGCACGAGCAGCAGTTCCAGGCGACCGTCCCAATGGGCCTGAATACGGGGGATCAGTTCCAGATAATGACCCCATCGGGCCCGGTTACTCTCACAGTGCCGCCGGGCCACCCGCCGGGAAGCTCGTTCATGTTCAGCATGCCCGCGATGGCCCAACCGATGGCCCCGGTGGCCCAGCCGGTGGGCCCGGTGATGGGGCAGCCGGTCATGATGGGTGCGCCCTATGGGCAGCAGCCGTATGGGCAGCAGCCGTATGGGCAGCAGCCGTATGGGCAGCAGCCGTATGGTGCGCCGCCACCCCAGATCATTATGCAGGCTCCCCCCGCTCCTATCGTGATCAATCAGCAACCGGGGTTCTCGGTGGCGGTTCCGCCCCCAGGCGCGCCGCCCGGCGGCGTCTATCAGGAGGAGACTTTCATCGGCTGCACCACCCTCATCATCTGCCTCCTCTTACTCTTTTTCTGCTGGCCAGCTACCTGCGTCCCATTCTGCTGCCCGTGCGACCAGCGTGTGGTTTACATCCACGGGGGAACTAAGTACGTGCGCTCGGGCGAGATCGTGCCGATGGGGGCCGAGTGCTGTGGCTATCCATGCGGAGGGCCCGCCCAGTAAGGCGCTCTGTGCGACGTGTGCGGATCGATCACGCGCATGCGAATGGGAGCCGCTGGGTTTCCTGGAGGAGGCATTGAGGCCGCGAGACGGCGACGAGACAGCATGTGAGAGCCTGCACCTTCAGTCAGTTCGTCTCGCCGATGTGTCGTAGTATTTGAGATCGGATGAAGAGTGCAAGTGGGAAAACCTGACATCCTCTAGTGTGTGCACTGTCGCACGCGAAAACGGTCAGCTCAGATCATCGTAAACCGACTCGACCGAGAACGACGCGCATTTTTAATATGCGCGAACGCGCGCACACCTAGACGGCTTTGAGCTTGATCCTCCGGCCTCACCCTGCTGCTCGGTCGCGGGTCGGCTTTCTTGAGAAAAGCCCTACAAGGTAACCGTTAGCTCGGTCAGACTCGGAATCGAGCAATCGACCCACGCGAAACACAGACTGTCGCTGTGCGGTCGCATCCCGGTGGCGATTCACACATCGTTGGTGCTTCCTTGCGAAAAGGTCAGTTGAATCGACAAACGGACACGCGCACACCGACCGCTTTCTCGAAAAGGTCAGCTCTGAAAACGACTCTCAACACTTTCACAGCAAATTCGTTTTCAATGCTCGCGTGCGTGGAGGACCCGTACCTCGAAACGGAGTGTGGCGGGCGCGTGTGTGTGGCCGCGAAACGGGCGCGTGTGTGTGGCCGCGAATCTGGCTGAATGTCCTCAGCAAGGAGCACATTGCTGTGCTTCGCTCTCGGCGCGATTGCGGCGGGGCTCTTGTTCTCCCGCACCGCGTCCCCCGCGCCGCCGCCGCACGTTGCTGTAGAGCCCGTGCGGCTCGCGCGCCACGCCCGGGCCCTACAGCAGTGCCCGGGCCCTACTTGCAAGATCGACCTCGAGGACAGGTTCTTGGCGGAGAAGCAACGGCGGCGGCGGCGGCGGCAGAGAAAAGCGCGTGCGCGCAACCGTGAAGAACCGACGACGAACACGAGCGCTACCATCGTCGAGGGCGCCGCCAGTGCCGCCGCTGGCGCTGTGGCAACGAGTGCAGCTCGGGCCATTGACGTTGGCCCTCTCAAGCCGCTTTCACCGCTGCCGTCCGCATACGCGCTGCACCTCGCGTACATGGCGGCGCACCCGGCAAATCGTCCGGATGCCTCGGCGGACGTGCGTGACTCATGGGGCGTCGCCATTGTCGCCCACGGCAACAAGGTCGGGTACGCGAGCGGCATGTCCAAGCGCGACGCTGAGCTTCTGGCCATCATGCAGCAGTCAGGATGGGATGAGCGCGACTCGCCGGTGGTGGCGATGCCGCCGCGCGCCATGGGCGGCGCCACACGCATCATCCCAGTGCTCACCGGCAATGCGTGGCATTGGGGCCGCCAACAGTGCCCGCGCGAGTGCGTCGCAAACGAGGGCGTGTGCCTGCCCGATTTGGGTCGTTGCGACTGTCCACGCCACCGATGGGGTCCCCAATGCGAATTGCACGTGCAGCCTGCGCTCGCACGCCCGCAGACCCATCACGGCTGGTGCGTCTATAACGACTCGTCCGCCTTCTTTTGTGACAAGCCTGTGTGCGAGCACTCGAGGGGTGCGTGCCATCCGAGCCCTCTGTTTGCCTCGGATTGCCTCGTATAGCCTCGGATGACCTCTGATGGCCTCCTTGATCAGGTGAGCGCCATCCGACCCGAGGCGATGGCAGCGGCGCGACCATTGATTGCGTCGGTTCGCCGCTGGACCAATGCCCCGACCGGTGCAATGGGCGGGGTGTGTGCCAGGGTGGCACGTGCCAGTGCATCCCAGGCTACTTTGGTGCAGCGTGCGAGAGGCATCCCAGATGGTTTTGTGTCTCAGATTGCCTCAACCGCGGCCGGTGCGACTTTGGCTTTTGCCTCTGTCGACCGCCCTATTACGGGGTCGACTGTTCGCTGGAGCCGTTCAGGGCGAGCACGGAGGCGTTGCATGCGCTGCCCGCTGGCCACCTGGGAATTGCCGCGCCACCCACCATCCCCTCAAGCCTCACGTCACGAGGCAGCGGCGGCGGCGGAGCCAGCGAGGAAGGCGGCGGCGGCATTGAAGGCGGCGCCGAATTCACACGAGGGCATTCACAGGCGGGCATTGAAGGCGGCGCCGGCGCTGCTAGCATGGGCGCTGCCGCGGGCACATGCGTGCGCCCGTGCGTGTACGTGTATGAGCTGCCCGCCCGCATGAACGTCCTGGCACTCAAGGCCGAGCCGACATGGGCCTTCTATTCACACGGGCCAGCCGACTATCGGGGCTTCAAAGCGGTGCACATCTCGCTGCTCCGCTCGGCGCACCGAACGACGGATCCCTCGCGTGCGGACTTTTACTACGTGCCCGTGTGGGATTTCCATGGCTCGTGGGGCAATCCGGAGGTCTACTGGCGTGCGCACCAATATGTGCGCAGCGTGTGGCCATACTTCAACAGGTCGGGCGGCGCGGATCACATCTGGTCGAACACGCGCGACGCGGCGGGGTGCTCGAACCCCTGGGGATCGATCTGGGACCAGACGCGCGCCTCGATCCTTCTGAGCAATTGGGGTGCCGTCACGGGGCTCGGAGGCGTGCCGACGGAGCGTTGCTTCGACGCCACGCGCGACCTCGTCATTCCAGGCGTGCTGCGCGACCACATTGTCGCCAAGTCGCCCTTCCTCACCTTCCACCGACAATTCCCCACCGACCCAGCCGCCGCCGCGCGCGCCGCCGCCGCCGACGCGAACCACAAGGCATGGCACGGGCGCACCAAGCTCCTCTTCTTCCACGGCGCCATCTGCTGGCAGACTTACGATCACATGAACGGTCTTGCCGAGCTCGGGCGCAAGTGCCGTCAGAAGCACGGCTTCCTCGACCACTACTCCTTCGGGGTGCGCTGGGAGGTCTACCGCCGATTCCACAAGGAGGAGGGCTTCCAGCTGCGTGCGACGGACCTCAAGCCGCCTCCGCCGTACGTCTCTCTCGACGCCGAGATGCTCCAGACCATCTTCTGCTTGTGCCCGAGTGGCACCGGCTGGGGCATGCGCGTGTTCCACAGCGCAGCCCTCGGGTGCATTCCAGTGCTCATCCAGCGGGACGAGGCCTCGGCCTACCCTCCCGTGCTGCAGGCCTTTGAAGGGCTTCTACTCGACTGGGACGCCATCGCCGTGCGTCTCGAGCCTCGCGACCTGCCACAGCTGCCCATGATCCTGCGCCGTCTGGCCGCCAACACGACAGCCCTGATGTCCAAGCGGCATGCCCTCGCCGCGGTGTGGACGCGCCTCTTGTGGCGCGAAGCACTTCCCCTTGAGGTGAGGCTTATCCTCGCGCACGCGCCGGACGCCTTCGATAGCCTGATGCAGTCGCTTGCATTACGCCTCAAGTACGGCCTCCGCGGCGCCGGCGACGCCTGGCACCCATGACGTTCGGTAGTGGAGGCAAGACCTGAGCGTCGAGAACGGGGGACAGTCAGCGGCACCCTGGGCATGGACGGACCCGGGATGCAATGGCGGCGACGCGGTGGTCGGGGACGACACCGCGCGCGACGAGGGTCGAGGGACCCGCGCCGACCCGAGAGGCCGGCGGTGGACGGGGATACGATCCGAAAAATTTCCGGTCTCCCGGATTCGAAAAATTTCATGCTGTGAGGTTCCCATGGCGGTTCCGCAGTGCGGTTGTCAGAGTGGTCAGTCGTCAGTCCGGCATACAGTGCGTACTGCGTTGTATATAACGCGCGTCTGACTCTGAGACGCTTCTTCGTATCCGGATCAATCAAATATATAATCGACATGAGTCATGACGACTACTTCAAACTTGTTTAACACGCATGTTCGGCATGGTATCACACACTGTGTTGTTGTTTACTCGAACATGAGAGACTGGAGACCGATAAGCTACACCAACCGGGCGCGGAGGATGCGGGGGACGATGAACCCATTCACACGCGATCAACGACGGCAGGGGGGCACGCACGCGGCGGCGACGAGGCCAAGAGCCCCGGGGCGCCAACGTGAATGCCTTGAATGGTACAGAGGCACACAGGCAAGGGGTGATGCCTCGGCTGCCGACGGGCGGGCAGAAGGTACATTACACAGGGGCACGTAGCGCCAGAGAAGCGTTCACAGATGGCTCCCATTCACACGCCGAAGGGCGGACGGTGTGTCGGAGCCGACGAGGGCGGAGGGAGGCAGAAGGAGGCGACGAGGGGGACGAATTGGGTATAGTGGGACGCAGTGGGAGGGGGGCGGCAGAGGGGCGCCACTTGTCCCCTCCTGTTGTCCCCACAGCCGGCGTTGCCCACCTCAGACGACAGGTTCCACAGTGAGGAGCGTTTCGAGGAAGTCGGTGTAGTTGACCTCGCTCCCCAGGCCGTCCTCTATCAGCTCTTCGGCCGAAGGGGCGGCTGGCGCCGGTGGCGTGGGCGAGAAGCCGCCTACGGCCAGCTTCGTCGGAAGCGCCGGCACAGCCGGACTTTCGAGGCCGATGATCATCGTCGTTTGCGGCGAGGCCGACTGCGAGGCCGGCACCGTCGGCCGCTCCGCTCGCGCTTTTGCGCTCTCGCTCTCAAGATCAAACGGCGACATGGCGCCGTCGACCCTCACAGCCGCCATGGCGGAGGCCAGGGGGGGCGAGAGGCACAGCGGATCGCCCGGTCGGTCGCGGTCCTCGTCGTCCGCCTCCTCCCGGTCCTCGTCGACTTCCCTCCTGTTCCCGTCCGTCGCACGCGCAAACAGCTCGTCCAAATCGTCCCAGTTGCCTGGCGCCGCCATCGGCGAAGCCGGGCCCATGCTTGGTGTGAAGACGCTGTGTGAAGCCGGGCCCATGCTTGGTGCGCCCCCGCCGAAGCCGGCGCCAAAGCCGCCGAAGCCAGCACCAAAGCCAGCGCAAGCGCCATAGGCACCGACGCCGGCGCCGGCACCAACGCCGGCGCCGCAGCCGCTCCCGAGGGCGCCAGCCATGACGGCTGCGGGGTAGCTCGCCAGCTGCCCGGCTGCCAAATGCGCCGCGAGCAGCTCGTGCGCTGCCGTCCATTGGGGGGGGAGGGCGGGTAGGGGGGGGAGGGCCGAGGGTAGCGGCGCACCTCCTTGAGCAGCGGCGGCGGCGGCGGCGGCGGCGGCAAAGGTGGCGGCGGCGGCGGCGGCGGCGTGTGAATGCGGCGGCGGCGACGACGACGATAGATTGCTCGCGTGCACATTGCTCGCGTGTACATGACTCCCGTGCGCTTGCGCAAGCGCCTGCATCGCCACGCTGTGCGAGAAGAGCCAGGCGAGGGGCGGGGGCGGCGCACCACCATGGACGATCGCCGATGCGGCCGTCACCTGCGCCATCACCTGCGCCATTGTCACCGCGTTCGCCTCCGCCGACCCGCGCGCCGTCACCGACGACCCCTCAGGTAACGGCATCGCCGGCACGCCGCAAGGATAGAATCCCGTCGGGGGCTCGGCGGGCACCCGTAAGCTGAGCGCGGGGATGTCGACCATGGTGGGCATGGGCATGGGCAGAAGCGCCGGGCTTGGCTCCTGGCTCTCCGCCTCCGCTTCATCCGCATCCACGAGCTCCATGGTGCAATAGGTCGAGGGCTTGGATTCGTACTGCCGATCGCGCGAGCCCGCGGCCTCGTCGGTGGACTTGAGCCAGGCCATGTGCGTCTTGCGCGCGTGCTTGCGCACGCCTGCGTTGGAGAGCCCGGGGGGGGAGGCAGGGGAGGACGGGCACGCACGCGGGAGTAGGTCAGGCAAGAGCCCTTGCACACGCCACATGCACTGTCCTCCCTGGAGACAGGATCCCGGGAACGCCAGCGCGGCGGCCACAGCCACTCGCAAGAAGCGAGGCGCCCAGAGAAGCCCCGGCACTCAGCGAATCACCAGCACCTTGCCAGCAGGCGCGCGCGCCTCCCACGCCAGGGATGCCAGGGCCCCTGCTTGGGCAACACTCACCGTCTGTTGAGGCATAGCGCTTGTTGCAGCCAGGGAAGCCGCATCGATAACGGGTGACGGTGGTCCCTTTGGCCACGGGTCCCTTGGGCGACGTGCTCAGCCTGTTGGCCGGCGTCGGCGGAGGTGACGACCGCGGCGAGGCGCTCTTACTTGGCATTAAGAGCCAAGACCCCCGAAAAAGAGCCTCTTCGTCCCTGACCGCTTTGCTGCGCGTCTTTGTGGACGAACGCAAACATGGCGGTTGTGACGAAGTTGTAGGTTCAGGTTCGTGAAGCGTCCATGTTGTTGCGAGCTGAATTCACAGGAGCAACCTCAAGCACTCAAGCAATACTACGTAGTGCGGCACGCATTGAAGATTGATATGGCGACGCACACGCCATACACTGCATCTGCAAAACCAGGGGCGTGTTAAATGTGTCACACCAGTTAACCTCTCGACACTGAGCGTGAGCACCAGTTTGAAACTCCCGGCTCTTGAGGTTGAGCGGACGCTCACCCTATTGGATGATAATAAAAACCTACTGCTACTCTAGTAATAGATGGGGTGGGAAAACCGTACGTTACACAGAATGCAGGCAGCACCTCAACTGTGTGCGGTCGCAGGCGAGCAACTTCAATCATAGCGGCTCTTGGCCCTGTCTCTGCTTACCGGGTAGATACGGCTCATCCCTTTTTCTTCTGGTTGTCATCCCGTCCGGCTTTGGCTTTGGAGGAAGCATTCCAGTCATACCCGCGCGGCTTGCTCAGGGGTTTGCCTGTCATCCAATCAATCTGAGGCTTTCCCAGGAGGCTTACGCCGTCCGGGGAACCTGTCACCGCCATCCGCATGAACTTCATAAACCTATTATCGCCGTCTTTTCCGTCTTTGCCATCTTTGCCATCTTTGCTAGCACTCATCATGATGACTCTGGTTGGAGTCACCGCTGGTTGGAGAATGATTGCTGCTCCGGTGGAAGCAAATGAGGCCAGTAAAATTGTGATTGCCTTCATACGTAGAGAAGGAGGCGAACCTGTCGACTTGAGTTTGTAGATTGAATGGCGAGGAGACGAGACGCGGCGTGACCACGCTTTTGTCGTGGGCTTTCCGATTCGTTGCGCCTTGGTGAGCGCATCTTCACAGAATCAGTGTCGTGAGGCAAGCTGAAACAAGGGGGTGGCTTTCTGTTGCCTGTGTTGCCAAACAGTGCTCGCAAAATGGCTTCGTCGGAAAGCCACCTCTGCTGCTTCCCTGCCAGGGATGGTGAGGAGCGCTGCCCCCGTGCAGTCTTGCAAGCCGCTGTGCTCGTGCCTGGCGATGCAGCCAACATGGAAGCGCACTCAGGTGCAACATTCCGCGCGCCGCTCACCCTCGCCACCCCTCACCACTTGCTTCCCAGGTGTGCTACCCGGTTTGCACTGAGACGGGCAATGTGCGCATGGTGGAGCGATGCGGCGCATTTACATACATCATGCAGCCTGGGCTGAGTTTTGTGATTTGCTGCGTCGACGAGGCCTCCAATCACGTATCGATGCGTCTGCAGCAGATCAAAGTCACGTGCGAAACAAAGACGAAGGACAACGTCTTCACAAACATCGAGGTGCGCTTGGTGATCGGTGCACGGCGGTCATGTGCGCCCTATCGATCCTCACGAGGTGGCAGTGGGCAGAGGCGCCACGCGAGCCAGTCGCAAGCGCGCGCCCCACGCACGCAAGCGGGCGTCTCCTTCTACTCTTCCCGAGGTCTTCTTTACCTCGCGCTGCCACCGATCGTCACTCGCCTTGCAGGTGTCCATCCAGTACCAGATCAAAAAGGAGGAGGCGGCGATGCACAGTGCCTACTACCGCCTCTCCGATCCCCACCGCCAGATCCAGGCGTACGTGTATGACGTCGTGCGCTCAACCGTGCCCAAACTCGACCTGGACAACGTCTTCCTCGAGAAGGATGAGATTGCGAAGCAGGTGGCCGAAAACCTCAAGGAGAACTTCGGCTCGTTTGGGTACGAGATCCTTGCCACACCCATCACCGCCATCGAGCCCGCGGTCGAGGTCAAGAACGCGATGAACCAGATCAATAAGGCCAGGCGCGTCAAAGAGGCCGCGGGCGATGAAGGGGAGGCCAAGAAGACGCGCGCCATTAAGGATGCCGAAGCGAGTGCGAGGTCGATCGAGATCCACGCCAAGGCGGACGCCGAGGCCCTGTACCTGGCTGGCGTGGGCCTTGCACGCCAGCGTCAGGCCATCATGAGCGGCCTGCGCGAGTCCGTCAATGCGTTTGGGCGCGAGATCGAGGGGATTGACCCAAAGCAAGTGCTCGACCTGATGATTGTCACGCAGTACTTCGACATGATGCAGTCGATTGGCAAGGAATCCAGGTCGAACGCCCTCTTCCTCAACCATTCGCCCTCGTCGCTTGCGGATCTGACTCAGTCCGTCAGCCGCGGCTTCATGTCGCGATGATCAGCCGCGACTCGCGCGGCGCAGCGACGCTCTCAGACGCGCGAGTGGCGAGACGAAGCAGGTCCCGCAACTCCAAATTTTGATGTCGGCAGTTGGTGCGTGTACCCGTGGCGACCAACGGACCAAGGGCCATTTTGGTGTGGCGTCGTGTCGGCTGTCGCTGAGCCTGAGGGGCCGGTGGCGCGGGACCTACGCGACCGGACGCCGGCGCCGAACACGCAAGCCGGCGGCGGAAACCTCTCAGCGTAGTAGCTACGACCCCGATAATTTATGTTCAAGGAAGACTATAAGCATGTTCCATACATAGCATGTTCCATGTAGTAAGAAGACTTCAAGTGGGGCAGAAGAGGATGGAAAGACCTAGTACAAGATTCATCATGGATCACAAAACCACGCACGGTCCGCCGCGCGCCCCCAACTCGTAGCTATAAGGGCCGGGCCGGCGCGCCGCGCGCGCGCGCCCCGTGTCCCGCGCGGCGCCACCCAGTGCGGTCCCGACCCAGAGCAGTACATTCATGGGTACATTCTGATGTTCACGATTCGGTTCGCGGAGCAGCCACGATTCGCAGATGGGCGTCACGATTCCTCGGGGCGGCGGCGAACTCAGCGTCGGCCCATCGGCTGCGCAAATCCCGGCGCGGCCGGCAGGCCCGTCATGAAACCTTTTGAGACCGCTCCCGCGAGGTCCTCCAGTGCGCCGGGCGAGTGGTTCATGAAGACGGCGCTCGTCTTATCGTGGGCGCCCAGATCCTTCATCATGTCGAAGTACGACGTGACAACCATCAGGTCGAGCACCGTCTTCGGATCAATGCTCTTGATCTCATCATGGAACGCGGCGCACGACTCGCGCAGACCCTCCATGACAGCCTGGCGCTGGCGGCTGATGCCCTGGCCGTGAAGGTACTTGGCTTCGGCCTCCGCATGAGCTGTGATCTCCGTGCGTTGGGCCTCGGCCTCGGCCTCCTTAATCGAGCGAATCTTGACGGCTTCGCCCTCGTCCTCTGCCGCGACGCGCAACCGCTTCTGTTTGTTGATCTCATTCATCGCGTTCTTGACCTCTCGGTTGGGGTCGATGTCCGTGATGGGCGTGCTGAGGATCTCGTAGCCGAAGTCCTTCATCGCCTCCCTGAGGTTCTCGAGGATGTCGGCCGCCACCTCTTCCTTGGTTGTGAACACTGCGGCGCGGCGGCGAGCACGAGGCACGACTCGCTAAGCACGACGGGGGGTATTGAGAGGCGGGGGAGGGTCGGAGCGTTCCACCCACGCGGTGGCGTGGTTCGAAGGCGGCGGGGCAAGCGTGAGTGAGCGGGTGGGGTCGGTTCCATCTATGGTAAGTCGCCGCACCGTCGTCCAAGTTGATTTTGGGCACCGTCGACCGGATGACGTCGTACACGTACGACTCGACCTGCTGCTTCGGGTTGGTCAGACGGTAGTACGAGGCTTTGATCGCATCGTCGTTGGCGATGACCTGGTACTGGATGGCGACGCGGATGGTCAAGAACACCTGCGGGGGCAGAGTTGCGGCGGCGAAGCGGCGGCGGCGGTCAGCGTCCGCATCGGCGGCAGCGCATTCACACGCCATCTCCTTTTCTGCGACGCGTACGTTATCCCTGGACTTCGTTTCGCAGGCGATTTCCATCTGCTGGAGGCGCATCGAAACGGTGGTCGCGATGTTGTCGACGAACGGGATCAAGCAGTTCAAGCCGGGGCGTGCGATTGTTTTGAATGCACCACAAGTCTCAATGATTTTCACACTGCTCGTTTGAACGGCGTATAAGGGGCAGCACGCCATGGTGCGCTGCGTGGGGATTTGAGTGAGCACACAGAAGTAGAAGTGAGTGAGCACGCACTAGGGTCACCACGAAAGGCTAAGGGGGCACCACATTTTGTGAGATGTGACGCGGCGGCGGCGGCTGCAACCTTGAAAAGCAAGCGTTCACGGTCGACACGAAGGACGAAACAGGAGCTTGCGATTTGTAGTCTGGCCTCAGGATCCATCACATCGGAAACGGTGAACTGATAAGAACCCCGGTGTTTTTGAACCGGTACCAGTATGATCGCAGCGCGCTGCGCTGCGCGGCGTGAGGAATTCTGAGCCCCAATGCGTCCGGTCGCGCATAAGCTCACCATCCATCGCTCCTCTGGCGCCAAAGAGCCTCTCCGGCTGCGCTTCTTGGACGACGTTGAGTTCGACGAGGACGATCTTTGGGACTATGATCACCTGGTGACGTCCTCCGGCGACCCACGAGCCGTCGTCGCCGATGTCGACCCCAGCGGCCCCGCCTATGCTGCGGGTCTGCGCCCGGACGACGCGGTGATGGCCGTCGACGGCCAAACCGACATTGACCGCGATGGGGTGCTCCGAATGCTGCGTGAGGCCTGTGCCGACGTCGTGCTCACCGTGCGCAGACAGCCGGAGGACACGGAGGCGGAGGAGGAAGAGCTGCGCAACATTAATCAGAATCCTGCGCCCACCCAGGCCGCCACGTTGCGGCAGCGTGGCGGAGAAACATTGGGGCCTACAAAGCCAGAGCCAAAGGCCACAGCACCACCGGCGCCGGTTCGGGCGCCTTCTCCACCACGCCCGCGCTCCACGCCGTACAGCGACGCGCGAAGCCTCAGCCCAACATCGCTTTTGCCCTCGCCCGAAGGCCGCGCTCCCGGCTCAATGGCCGCGCCGCTCACTCCTCGAAGCGCCAAGTCGTCGATGCAGCTTCACAAGGAGCTCGCTGAGGTCGGCGACACGATGCAAAAGATGACGCGCAAGGTCGGGCAGGCGCTCGCCATAGTGAAGGGCACGAGAGGAGAGGTGGAAGCAATCGTACTTTCGGTGCGCAAGAGCATCCAGCTCAATCCGAGCTTGAGCGAAGATATCCTGCCAGCAGCAGCGGAGGAACAAGGCGGGTCCTCGGATCAGCCGCTCGCCAAGTCGCTCGCCAAGTCGGCCGTCAATGCGCGACGTGCGGCCGACCGCGCGGCCGCAGCTAGTGCGGCAGAGAAGCGACTGCGTGTCGAGCTTGGGCGCTCGCCCGAGCGCGACGAGCTTGAGGCGCAGATCGAGGCCGAGTTGCACCGCCAGCGCAAGGAGCGCCGGAGGCGCGAGATGGTGAACAAACCGGTGGTGGAGGCGCTGCAAGAGCTCGAGGAGATAGCGATTCTCGGCTACCAGAACCTCGCGGGCCATCAAGAGCAGTTGGAGCATCAACAGAGGCTGCTCGAGGAGGTGTACGACGCGCTGGGCGGCCATTACCACGCGCGTTACGAGGTGGTCCACGCGACCAACCGCACGGCTGTCACGCGGCTGAAGGACGAGCCCACGCACGAGGTGCTGCGCATCGCCCTGGAGCGCGAAGACACCGCGCGCCAAAACTGCAACTTGGCGATTAAAGCGGCTCGAGGTGAGCGCTCGGCCGTCATGATGCAGAAGGCCGAGGTGCAGCGCTCCGCTAGGCTGCGCGAGCAAATGATCGCGCAGTTCCGGCACGACGACCTGCGTGGCACCACGTTCAAAGGATGGGGGCGGCAGGAGCTCACACGGATCAGCTGAAGAGCAAAGTGCACCGAGCCACCGAAGCGTCGTCAAAACAATGGGACAGGAGAGATTCAAGCCACGCCACGAGGCATGCGTCAGGCCGAACCGGCACGTACCCCCTATACCCGCAGCCCGGCGAATACACCGGTTGTTATACGAAATTTAAGTCGACCGGTTTTCATCGGTTTCGGCGGTACGCGCGGACCGCGGTAGCCACCCGCCCGCCGGGGTGGCCCGGCGCGCCGGCGGCCCGATATAATCGTTTCCGCGGTTTCTCGTGGAGTACCTGTCTCGTTCTGTACGTATGACTTCGTAGACTTACATGCTTCGTAACCGAACCGCGAACGTCGTGCGGCGGCCGCGGCGCGCGCGTCCCGCCGGTTCAAGCCTCCGATCGGCGCTTTCGCGTGTCGGCGGTATAGGGGAGTACTCTCGTGTAACCGCATGCTGAACATGCCAAACTGGCTCCAGCAACGAGTGCTGTCGAGCGAGCTGGGCTACCATGCGCGCGGGCCCCGATGCCGAGCGGGTCTGCGTGTATTTCATCCCGTGAGTGGCCGGCGCTGCCCCCAAAATTTGGGCGACACCTCGATCTCCGGTGCGAGATGCAACGACTCGACAAAGTCTGCCGATATCGGCGTGGCTGCGAGCACGCCGTGCCGGTGCGAGACTAGTGCAGCGTGGAGGCCGGGCTCGAGGAGCGCACTTCCTGCGGCTGCGTGGCCCGGTTGCGCGTGTCGACCGTGCGCGTGAGGGTCTTCCACAGCCGGCAGGTCTTGCACTCCTTCACAGGCACTCCGAGAGGCGTGCGCCAGGCCGGGCAGGTGCCGACATGGGCCTCCATGCGCTTGAGCACAAGCTTGAGCTCGCGGCACTTGGGCCTATCGCAGTCGTCGTCGTCGCAATGGAACGAGTGCACGAGAGTGTGGATCGCAGGTGTAGACGGAGACGCGACTCCCGGGCCGGAGCGCGTGCGCGACGAGGACGGCGGCCGATTCGGGCCGAGGATAGAGGCGACCTCGTGGCCGCCCGGCGTGGATGAGCTCGACGCACTGCTCGTCGTCGAGGACATACGCTGCAACGCGATGCGCCGGAGCGGCAATATTGCGTCAGCACCAAGGGCAGCGACGCTCGCACTCTTGGAGAGGGCCATCTTCACCATGGTGAAGAGTTTGTTCGTGCTGCCGATGATGGCCGCCATGTTGTCTACGAAATCGCGGCGGCTCAAGGTGCCGGCATCGTACTGCCCGTGCAAGTCCTGCAGGCGATCCCAATCTGCGGGCTGGAGGCCCGCGTCGGCACGCAGCACCGCCATGAGGTCCTCGACTGGCAGCCGAATGCCGGAGAAGTCAGCCGCTGCTGTGCTGCGCTTGGCGTGGGTGGCCAGCTCGTTCTCTGGCTCTGGCTTTCGCTTGTTGGGGTTGATAGACATCCCGAATCGCACGTTTTCTCGGGCCACTCGATGCTCGGGCAGCCAAAAGTTTCGCAACTTGAACCTTTTGAAAACGGTGTGAATGAAACGGCACCCCCCCGCACTTCAAAGGCCAGCCATCCGTTATAACTTATAAGGACGCCGCGAGGACAATGATGGCGACGATGGTAGGCGCCGCGAGCGCATACTGCGTGAGCATCATCGGCCCAAGAGGCCTGGTGTCCACACCCTCGCGATGGAAGATCGCTTGAACAGAGACCGCCGCAGGCATGCAGGCCTGTAGCAGGAGCACCAGGTGGAACGGATCGCGATCTCGACTCATCTCGCCGGGCTCGATCGGGTGCACGATCGCCGAGAGGATCAGGTGCACTCCAGGCAGCAGCAGGAGCTTGACCACCGCCACGACACCCACCTCGTACGCTGTGAACGCGGCGCCGCGGCCCAGGGCGCCGGCACCGCCGCCGCCGCCGCCGCCGCCGCCGCCGCCGCCGCTGTCGCCGCTGCCGCCGCCGCCGCCACCGACACCACTCAGAGAATACCCGAGGTTGATCAGGACGAGAGGCGGGCCTGCACCGCCCGCCGACTTGGCGGCTGATAAGGCAAACTTGAGGGGTCCGTCGAGCAGGAGTGCGCGCACGAGGGTGGGCGCGAAGGCGAGCGAGAGGCCACAAATAGAGCCGACGCTCGGAGGTGGCAGCAGCAAGCGCAGCAGCCCCTGACCCAGGGACTCTGTCGTTGGTGTCGACGGCCCGTCATCGTCGCGCTTTTGGGGCCGCGAGCTTGCGAGCAGCGCGGGCGCCAGCGACCAGAGCAGCAGCCGCCACGTGGCCAGGTACACCTGGACGAAGAGCATCGCCTGCGCCACACCGCCGCCGCTCAGCAGCGTAGGGATGAGCGCCGTCGGCAGCGCGCCGGCGTTGCCAAAGGTGGCGCACACGAGGGCGGCACCGCGCCGGGGCGAGCGCGGCAACAGCAGCGACGCGAGGCAGAGGCCGATCACGGCGTGCACAAGCGGCCACATCAGGAAAGGCCCGCTCGCGTAGAGGTCATCCGTCGTGAGCGAGCAGAGCGATGAGAAGGCCAGCAGCGGCTCGAGCAGCGTCGACTGCAAGGCGCTCAGCTGCTTGCTCGTGGGATCCGACAGGAGCGACCAGCGGCGGGCAAGGGCTCCGAGCGAGATTATCGACGCAGAGGCGAGAATGGACGTCATCGCGGCGGCCGCGGTCGCTCGTGTGAGGGCGCTCATCGCGTTCACACCAGTAACAATTGTAATTGAAAGTCAAGTCAAGTCCATTGTTCATGTAGACTTGACATGACTCAAGTCAAAGTCAAATTCAAATCATGTCAAGACAATCCTAGGTGAGTCAGGGTGAGTCGAGTGAAACGCCCAAAAACAACTTCGGAAACTTTGGGGAGGCTTGGACCCTGCATCCTCTCGTCTGCTGCGCCGCCATGAGCCTCTCGTTGGCAGAGCGGGAGCGCCGCGCCAAGGAGCGCGGTGCGGCAGTAGACAAGAAGCGTGCGGCGATGCGCAAGCAGGCGGATCCCAAGTCAGAGGGGAGCGCGGCCGCGGGCGGCGGCTCGCTGTTTGATAAGTATGCGGGCCTCGCGGGCGCCGACGTGGACGAGGAGGCGGAGGTGGCCGAGTTGATGGAGATGCTCGGCGCGAGCCCAGGGTCGCAGCGGATGTCGGCGCGTGAGCTCACCGGACGGCAAGAGCGCTTCCTCGAGGCCGGCTGGGATCCGTCACCCCACCGCAACCCGCCTCCCAGTCTCTGGCACATCAAGCCGCAGACGCGCGAGCCCTGGGCGATCGACGCGCAGTTCTACAACAAGGGCGAGTACGCGATCGACACAACCGACTACGCCATGCCCACGCGCTACGGCATGGACATGGACCCGCCGCTCAGCCAGTATCGGATCGACTACGCTGAGCAGCGGGTGTCGGTCAAGCCGGGGCGCATCAAGCCGGCACCGGCGTGGAACAGCCAGCCGTTCCGTTCGGTGCCGTACTCGCTGCGCGGCATTAAGCCGGCGCCCGGTGCCACCGAGCCGTGGGTCCAGGATCACAAGAACCGCAAGGGGGTCGAGGACTCCGACCTCCTCGAGAATGCGACCGCAACCGAGTTGGACAACGGCGGCGCCACGAGGTTCTTGAAGTTCGACGCTGGATCCTGGGATAGCTCGACAACGACGCCGTGGCGCGCCGATGGTCGGCACGGGCGCGTGCGAGGCATCAATTAGAGCTCGGCGCGCCGCCGCCCTCGCCGCCGCCGCGGCCGAGGGCCGTGCTGTGAAGGCCGTGCTGTGAAGGCCGTGCTGTGGGGTCCGAACACCGGAGATCAACGTGGATCGCTGCCTGTGTCAGACGGTGCTGCCCGTCCATATGATGATCTGCCCTGATCAGTCGTCGCCGCCTCTGTCAGACGGTGCTGCCGACGCCGCCTCGGTTCCCTGCCTCGCCCCCTGCCTCACCCCCCACACGCTCTAGCTACCATGTCAGAGAGCATCTCGGTTCCGCGCGGCTTCCGTCACGTCGAATCTCCGATATGATCTCCGCTCTCGACGAGAGGCCGCCGCCTCTGTAATGTGAGCTGCGCGCGGCGGCCAGATCTTTTGACCACCCATCCCAGGTTGTCGATGCGCCTGTTTGGCATGCGCCGACAGACGCGTGTTTTGTGTGCATGAGCATATGCGCGGTGCGTGCGTGTCGTGCACTCTCTGTTATCGCTGCGACTTTAGATGATATTTACTTGGCCGTACTCAAACAGCGAGGAGGCTCCATCGCGCATCGGTGCGTTAGCCTTTCTATTATCTATAGCCTTCGCCGTTTCGCGCTGCAGCCTAGAGCCCTTCACCTGTGGTCCGAAGCAAGCAATTAGACGAAAACAAGTATTTAAACAAGCGCAACCGAGTGTTGCTTGCTTGCTTGCTTCACCTGGTCCGATGGTCTTCACGTAAATCTCAATCTGAATCTCCCACAGCTCGTCAAAAATGTCATCGCGTGTGCGAAACTCACGCGCTTTTGCTTTGCGAGATGGCGCCGCCGAAAGGCAAAATGGTGTGGTCGGACGACTTCGAAGGTGACACGCTTGACGCGGGTAAATGGCGCTACGAGCCGTCTGCATCGATGGCGCCAGCGCTGAACGATGAGATGCAGCAGTACGCCGTCCCAAGTTCAGCGCTGGCTAACTACACAGCCCGCACTACGTCGTTACGCGACGGAGTGTTGTCCATCACGGCAATCCGCGACCCCGAGTCGAATTTGATCCTGTCGTCCCGTATTTCCACGTACCGCCTCTTCGAGTTCACCTTTGGCGTCGTGGAGGCGCGCATGAACGCCCCGTGCCTGAAAGGCCTGTGGCCAGCCTTCTGGATGTTGGGCTCGAATGTGCACGAGGTGGGATGGCCAACGTGCGGCGAAATCGATATCATGGAGGTCTTTGGCCGCCGCCGCGGCCGCAACACATGTTCCTGTGTGCACAATAACATGCACAGCTGGGGCACGAAGGATCCGCTTGCCGGAGGATGTGCGGAGCTCGGCCCTCTCGACGACGCACAGCCCGGTTGGCACACTTGGTGGCTGCGATGGACTCCGGATGAGGTCTCCTTTTATTTTGATGAGGACGCCGCGCCAATATGGAGCTATGCACGCGCGGCTGACGCTAGCCTCACTGCGACGAGCCAAACCGACCAGTACCCATACGTCGCACCCATGTACTTCATTTTGAACCTTGCAGTGGGTGGCAACGGGCCCGGCGAACCCCCAGATGAGAAGAGCCTGGAGGCGCCCGGGACGACGCTGTTGATCGACTACGTGCGCGTCTATGCGCTAGACGTGCCACCCTCTCCGCCCCCCTTTCCCGCCTCGCCATCGCCACCATCGCCACCGCCCTTGCCACCGTCGGGTCCATCGCCGCCCCTTCCACCACCATCGCCACCGTCGCTACCGCCGCCTCCTCCACCTCTTCCACCCCCACCAAGTCCGCCGCCCCCACCGCCGCCCCCACCACCGCCGCCCGCGCTTCCACCACCACCGCCACCCGCACCGCCCCCACCCTTACCGACGTCGCCGCCACCACCCTGTCCACCACCCCCGATGCCGCCTCCACGGCCACCACCGTCGTTGCCGCCACCGTCGCCGTCGCCACCGTCGCCGCCGCCACCGACGGTTTCATCCCCGTGGGGCCTCGCCTTTCGAGAGGGCACTCAGAGGTTGCTCCCGCCGACTACCATACTAGGATCCGAATCTCCCGGGGAGATCGGCGAAACGGCCGTCAGCGGCCTTGCGCTCATCGGCGGCATGCTCGCCAGTGTCTGCATCGGAGCGACGGTTATGGCGAGCGCTCTTGCGGCCCGCCGCCGCCGGCAGGCTCACGTTCAAAACGCGAGCCTCACGGAGCAGCTTTTGGCGCGGGGAACTGAGGACCGAGGCTGCTTCACACAGTGAGTCCCGGAAACAATGGTCAATGCACAGACCTCGAGACAGTGTGAAGGTAGCTGTGACGGTCGCGGGACCGCGGCACGGGTGTCGGTGCTGCTACAGGCTGACGAAACGCTCGCAGCCATAAAACCACAACTCACAGCCGATTGCGTATACACGACCCTGCGTACGCCGGGGTAAACGGCCGCTAGGCCGCTTCGAGTACCCCGTACCGTACACGACAGCGTACTTGCTACATGACTTCGCTACTTCAGACTAATACCGGGACATCGTACATGTAAGCAGCTACGGTGCGATCGCATGTAAGCACGGCATGCATGTTAGTCGTAACAGACGTCCCCTCGCGCGACGCCTCTGCCGCCAGTGCGCGCGCGCCGTCGAGCCTCAGCTGCCCAAGAGCGACATCGTAATGTCAGGATCGCATCTCAGATCGCCGAAGTCTTCTTCGGAATCGGGAACGACTCCGCGTGACGCACCCCGCGGTTGAGAAATGGGATCCCAGGCAAATTCAAATGCATCTGAGGCGGCGGAGGCGGCGGGGGCGGCGGAGGCGGCGGGGGCGGCGGAGGTGGCGACGGCGGTACGCGCCCGACCCTCAAGGGCGGCTGAGCGGCCGCACGTGCCGCCACGCGCGCGTCAGCATCGGCGTGCACTTCGGCTGCCAAGGCAGTCGTGTGCGCGTCGTCCTCATCGTCAGCTCGATCCCGCTGCGCGACCAGCCGGGCGTACGCCAACGCAATCGACTCGGCGTGTTGTTGCGCGACCCGTGCCGCTGCAGCGCCGATTGACTCCCCGTCCTCCACCACCGTCGCGCCGCTCTTGGAGAAGCTATTCGTCCGCGAGCCATGCCTCGAGCCAGTCCTCGACGTCGTAGTGCTCGAGGTCGGCCCACTGGCCAGGCCGTTCTTACGCCGGATCTCGTCATACTTGCGTCGCTCGACGGCGACCCTCGCTCGCTCCGCGTAGCTCAGGCTCTCGCTCGTCTCTGTCGGAGTCGCGCTTCCAGAGGACCGGACGAGGAAGGCCATGTCGGCCTCCGCCTCCGGCCCGCCGCCCTCGCCCGCGATGTCACTGTCGCTGCTGAGCCTCTTGGCGAGGTCCTTGACGGAGATGTTCATGGGCTTGTTGGGGTCGCCGCGCGCGCTCTTCCAGTCGATGACGACCTCGCGCGGCGACGGGTTCGCCTTCGAGAAGCTGCTCGATCGAGAGGACGAGGCGCTGCCCGGCCGCTCCTTGGAGATCCAGAAGGGCATCTGAGAACCGTTTGGAGCTCGGCTGGGCTCCGAACGGCTCTCAGAACCGGGATCGGAGTAAGGCTCGGAGCCGTGCTGAGACCCACTCTGATCCCCATGCAGAGCGCCATGAAGAGCATGCTCACGAGCACCACGTCGAGGGCTCTGATCTTCAAGCACCGTGGTCAGCTCCGACATGGCAGCCCGTGCTCCTTGCGGCACGGAGAGGCTTCTCGTAGGCCGGATCTTTGCAGGCATGGCAACGCGCTCATGCCAAGATGCCCTTGATGGAGGTTCTGGTGGAAGTGCTGCGCTCCTCCTGCGCTCGGCCTCTTGTTCGCCCAGCTGGGCAGCTGTCATGCCGTCGCGATTGCGGGCGCTGAGATCGGCGCCCCTCTCGATCAAGAAGTAGGCTGTACTGGTGTGCCCATGCCGAGTAGCAAGCATGAGTGCGGTGTCTCCATTAGCCAGGTCAGTAGCACTCAGCAGCAAACGAGTCTCCACAAAGGACAGGCCCTCGGCATCCAACAGCGTCTCGATTCGATCGCATTGCCCACGCTTCGCGTACGAGAGGATTTCCGCAGCGAGGGAGCGCGCGTTCTCAATCTCCTTTGGCGGCAGTCCATCCAGTGCCCACGTGGTGCATTTGGCGCGAGCATTTGTCTCTCCAAAACCGTTCCAGAATCCGCGAGCGTTCGGAGACACGGGTGGCCTCAGGGTGGCCTTCCACTCCGGGTCCAGCTCCGGCCTTCCTGGTTTGCGCTCCGAGCAGCACGGCAGATTGATGCTCACGATATTCCCCATGACGCGGTCCAAGAAGTGTCACTGAGAGGACGAGGTCGTTTTTTCTTCAGAGAGTCGACGGGCGTGCCGGGACAAAAAAGGGTCGATAGTCGAATGACTTTCGGTTTCGCATCACGCATGCCCCAAAAGTTCGAAAAAGGAAAGCCACCTGCGGTCTCATTTGTCTTGACTATTGACTACCTCCTCGCCTCCTTACTCTCCTACCCGGGACGGCTAACGATCGTGCTACTACGTTAGCCGACCACTTTCATGCCCATATCATGTACAATAGAGATTCGCTCGCGAACGATGTGTGTAGCGATCGGGCATGGCCGCACATCTCTAGCACATCTCACGAGTCGATGCGCCGCAGCATGTGGCTGTTGCGCGCCCGCAAGCGAGACGTAGGCGCGGCGTTGATGACCGCCCGGTGGCGCGCGCCTGCGAGCTTGGCAGCGACCAAATGCGAAGGCGGTGGCGGCGGCGGAGGCTCGAGGAGCACCGAGCCTTCGACGCGGGCGCCCTGGTCGTAGCGCGAGGCTGCGCGAGCGCCGGGCGCCGTCGCGGGCGCAGCGGCACGCGCCACGGACGGCACGCCGGCCTCGCCATCTCCCCCAGCGAGATCTCCCCCAGCGAGCGCCGCCTTGAGCGCCACGGCCGCGGCCGCCGCTGATGGCGCGGGTGGCGGCTGGAGCCGGCCGCCGTTGGCGACGATGAGCGAGCGCGTCTGGCTGACGCAGTTGCCAAGCGTCGGCCACAGCTGATCGAGGGGAAGTCGGGCGAGCGTGCGCGGCGATGCCTCGGGCAGATCGAGCAGCCGGGCACACCGAAACCACGCTAATAGCTGTAGCGCATCCCAGCCAGCGAGGGGGGGCAGACGTGCCGCGGGCGCCGCGCAGCGCACGCCCGTGAGCATGGGTGCGCCGTCAGGGCCAAGTACGAGGGCGGTGCCCGGGACCACGCTCATCCAGCGCAGGAGGACGGTCAGCCATTGGGGCCCCGAGAGGGGCGAGAGGTCGGGGAAGCCGGTCAGGCGAGACCAAGCCTGTAGCTGCAATAGGGTGATGAGAGGGACGCCGTCGGACGTGCTGTCGTCGCCGCCCTTTCCGCCCGCCTTGCCGCCGGTCGCCCCAGCTGCCGTGGGCTCGACGAAGCTGTGAATGACGAGGGCGGTGGCGTAGTGCGCCGCCTGTGGGAACAGATCAGCGAGCTCCGACCGGTGCATCTGAATCGCTGGCCGGTCATCCGCATCGGCAGGCTGGAAGTGCGCCGAGTCCGCCCGCGCGTCCGCCGTGAGCAAAGGCGGCGGCGCGGCGCTGCGGACGATGCCCATAGGCTGGAAGGGCGTCGTGGGCAGGTAATAAGACAAGAGAGCCGCCTTGCGGCGCGTGCTCTCCATCGCGGCACAGCGCGGCGGCGGCGCGGCGCTGCGGCGGGACTCATTGAGGACCGTCTCGATCTCGAGCTCCTCGAGATCGCCAGCCCGAGCGGCGGCGGCGGGAGGCGGGGAGGGGGCGTCGTCGGCCCCCCCCTCCCCGTCGGTGTCAGCGTCGGCGTCGGCGTCTTCACGCCCTGCAGCCCCCGCCGCCTGCTGTCGAGACTGCTCGGCACCATTCGGGCTCGCACCGCCGCCGCCGTACTCGCGCACCGCCTTCTCGCGCTCGTACGCACGCGCGCGCCGGCTGAGCATGTTGATGACCTCGATGAACTCGACAAACTCGACCTCGCCGTTATTGTCGAATGCCGAGTTGTCGATCCATGAGGTGAGCTCCCGATCGGAGACCTGATGAGGGAGGCAATCATCGGTCATCAGAGGCAATCAGAGGTAATCAAGAGGCAATCAGAGGTGAGCTCTCGATCGGTGACCTCGAGGCCCGCGCGGTCGAGAAAGGTGCGCAGCTCGCGCTGCGAGATCGCGCCCGACGAGTCCTCGTCGATGCCCTCGAAGATCTGCTGCAGCCGAAGAAATCTCGCGCGACCTCCGAGCTTGGAAGGGTTCGTCACGAGCTCACGCAGCTCAGTCTCGCCAGGGGCGCTCATCTGGCGTCGTCGACGGCGCTCATGCGGGTCGGACGCGAGGAAGGGCGTGGCGAGCCTCTGCTTGCTCGCGAAGCTCGGCGGCTCCGTGCCCGCGCCCAGCACGACGCCCGCGAGGCTCGCGCGCGTGGACGTGGCCGAGCCGGGTCGACCGAGCGTCGTGTTGGGCGTGCTCGCGGCCGAGGTGGGGCGGCCGCTCGACAGCGCCGTGTTGGGCGCTCGCAGCAGGCCCGCGGAGTAGGGTCGACCGGGCGTCGTCGGCGGTGCTGGTGCCTGGGACGGCCGTGGTGCCATCGATGGTTTCGTCATCGATGGTTTCGTCATCGATGGGTTCGTCATCGATGGTTTCGTCATCGATGGGTTCGTCATCGATGGTTTCGTCATCGATGGTTTCGTCTCGTCGGACTCGAAGCGCACGTGAGCGCCGTGCCGAGCGCCACCGCCCTCGTCGTCGCCAAGCTCGCCGTCAGCGCCGTACCGAGCGCCACCGCCCTCGGCCTCCTCGCCCTCGCCGCCACTCGCGCCGCCGTCGGTGCGCTCGGTACGGCGCTCGGGGAGCAGCGCCGCCTCGCTCGGTACGGCGCTCGGTCGGTCGGCCGCAGCCGACCGCGCCGTGAGTAGGACGTTGGCAGAGCCGTGGCGCCGCGCTGCCATGGCGAGGGCGAGTCGCGTCTCGCTCGCGACCTCCGCTTGCTCACGCGCCGGCAACGACCGGTAGGTGAGCACCGAGGGTGTGAGTGGACGACCGAGGCTTGGGTGGCTCAGACTCAAGCTGAGCCACGCGGGGGCATGGCGGGGGGACGTCGTCTTGGGCATGATCTCGGAGCCCGAGATCGGCGTCGTCTTGGGCATGATCTCGGAGCCCGAGATCGGCGTCGTCTTGGGCATGATCTCGGAGCCCGAGATCGGATTCAGGTAGCCCCCACTGGATGGCCAGCTCCCGCCGCCGCCGCCGCCGCCGCCGCTCCCGCCGCCGCCGCCGCCGCCGCCGCCGCCGCCGCCGCTGCTGCCTTTCGCGCTTGCTGCCGCCGCTCCTGCCGCCGCATCTACTCCTGCCGCCGCTGCTCCCGCCGCGGCTGCGTCGGCGCTCGCGGTCGCGCCGCTCGGCGATTTGGCCACGCCGCCACTGCAGCCGCCACTGCAGCCGCCGAGGCTACCACTGAGGCTACCACCGAGGCGGCCTGGGTGGAGTAGGCGCGATGCGGAGGCGGCACGGCGCGGGGGGCGCTTCGAGACTGTGAACGAGGAGGCGCTGGCTGCGTGCGCCACGCCGGTGAGCGTACGCGCCGGTCGGGAGCGGGACGCAAACGAAAGGGAGGCGGCGGAGGCGGAGGCGGAGGGGGAGGGGGAGGGGGCAGGGATGGCCGCTTCCCCCTCCATGCCCGCCCCGCCCTCGCCCAGGCCTCGCCTCTTGAGACGGTCGGCGGCGTCGGCGATCCCCTCGAGTGCCGTCGCCTCCTTCCGAAGCAGCGGAAGCCCCTCGAGCACCTGCTCCGCGACCCGGAGGGTCAAGATCGCGTGCAAGAAGAGGCCATCAGCAGAGGCCATCAGCAGAGGCAATCAAGAGGCCATGAACGAGACGCACCTGCTCCACCATACGATCGAGAGTGGCAATCAGAGGCAATCAGAGGCCATCAGAGGCAATCAGAGGAAATTGACGAGACGCACCTGCTCCGCGAGCCCGAGCATCGAGCCGGAGCCCTCGCGTTGGGCGAGAAGGGCACGCACATGGAGCTCAAGACGAAGCGAAAGGCCGATGAGCGCCCGGCGCAGCGCGACGTGTGCTTGCTGCTTCCACAGGAACGTCACTTCGACCGCCTTCCCTGCGCGAACGAGCTCGTCGAGCTCGCGAAGGTGTCCCTCGGCCCGCTGCACGGTCCGCTCGCCGTCGAGGAGCAGGCTGCAGTGCAGCAGAAGCTGCCGGTAGCTTGTGCGCACCTGCTGCGCGGAGGCCTCGAGCTGGCGCGCCAGCTGTCGGTTGTGCACCTGTGGGGAGACGCGAGGGTGCGCCGTAGTGAGCACTTGCATGCCGAGGGCCGCGGGTCTCCGAGCTGGCGCGCCAGCTGTCGGTTGTGCACCTCGAAGGCGCGTGGAGCGGAAAGCGGCGCGTCGGGGTCTGCCGGCGCGTCCGACGGGTCGGAGCCGATGACGAAGCGCTGACGAAGCACGCCGGCGTACCTCTCGGTGAGGGCCACGCCCTCATCGAGCTGTGCCTGCAGGCGCAGCAAGCCATGCGTCACCTCATCGGCCTGTTTGAGGAAGAGAGGAGCGTCGTGGTGAGCGCGTGCATGCACTGTAGGTCATCAGTCGCAATCGCCTTCCAATTGGCAGACGGGGAGCCGATAGCGCTGTGGTGAGCACTTGCATGCACGGCAGGCCATCAGTGGCAATCAACGTGCCTGCTTGAGGAACTCCCTCAGGATCCGATGGGCCGTGAAGAGCTGTACGGTGTAGCGCTCGACGCCGCCCGAGGCGTCGGCGGGCCCGATGGGCGTCTCGGGGTCGAGCATCAGCTCGGCGGCCACCTGCGCGGGGTGGGGGAGGAGGGAAGGGGG
>Ga0210246_100235_pt1 | contig 49331 bp, 25 predicted proteins | sample ChrtobMetaP3_8mM_FD_155469 | JGI IMG/M metagenome (GOLD analysis project Ga0210246, IMG submission 155469) | Chrysochromulina tobin associated microbial communities from unialgal haptophyte culture, Seattle, Washington, United States - P3_8mM | ecosystem: Host-associated > Algae > Haptophytes >...
ATCACTGGGAGGGTGCTGCACAACCCTCTGAACCTCCGCCGACTGTGTGCGTGCGGGGTACCTCAGGTACATGTAGTCCGGTCAAAAATTGTCATAATCCTGGGACTGTTATCTCATACAATTACTGAGTACATCTGAAAATTTATGTTCAAAAAACCATCCGACAGGGAGCCGGGGGTCGAGCCAGGACACACAATAGACAAACGGATCACGCAGCTCGAACCACGCAACCAAACCGTAACGTATGTACGCAATCCGTACGACTAAACTGTCCGAAAGTTGCGCGCACACGACGGGCCGGTTTTGGCGGCACAAGCCGAGCAACGCGACGAAAAAGGCTGGACACCTGTGGCCTCGGCTCAGCAGCTTTATCTGTAGCGGCGGCGCTCGGCGCCATGTTGAGTAGCGACCGGCGGTTTGACAAGCAAAAAAACGCGATGGCCATATTTAGCAAGGCGCATGGCAAGGGGCTTGAGTCGGCAATCGCGCGGAAGCTGGCCAAGTTCACAATCGAGGCGAGAGATGCAGAGGGAGCCCGGATGCAGCATGGTGGTGACACGTTCACCGTAACCATCCACGGAGCATCGGTCGTCAGAGCTCGTGTCCAAGACAACGAAGACGGCACATACTCTGTCGAGTACAAGGCTGCGGCCTCTGGTGCTTACTCCATCAGTGTACTGCTCTATGGTTTGGCTTTGCCAGAATCACCATGGTCGCTCAATGTGCTTACCGCGAGGCCAGATGCTGAGCAATGCCATCTGCACGGCGCGGCATTAACACGCGCGGCAGCTCGCGAAACCATGTCCTTTGAGGTATCCTTCGCCGATGCGCACGGCAATCCGACGCATGCGGAGGTGTGAGCGTGCCTAACCTTGTCGTTTTCGTGCTGGTACTTGGCGCTGACATCCTCACGCACGCTCTATGCAGGACCTTGACGTGTATGTCGTACCACTTGCTGAGCTCGAAGACGACGACGATGGACTGCAGCAGCTAAAGTCCACCAAGGCAGAAGCAAAGGCACGCGGATGGGCACGTGAATGGGCTTGTGCTCGGATAGCAGCCTTGCACGGGCTGCATGTCGACGCTATCCACGATCAATTAAAGGCGGAGGTGAAATTGCCAGCGCCGACGAGCAGCCTCCACCGTCGATTCGCAATTCACGGCGCTCCTATCTGAGTGACTGCCGTACGCTCCTAAGAAAATGCACCCACTTTCCCGCCCTCTGCACAGGAGGCACGTTTGAAGAAGGCTGCCGAGGCGCCTCCACCTGAAGCGGCCGAGGCGCTTCCCGCAGGACCACTCCTACCGCTTCCCACTCCGCCGCCTCACCCAAAAAACAAAAACAAAAAAGGCGGTCGCAAATCCCCCACCGATGTCTCAGCGCCCTTGATGACGAAAGTCAAGGCAGACGAGACCAAGAACGTGGGTGCACAGGAGCAGCAGGCTGGCGACAGTGGTGTCGCACAGGACCCAGTGCGAGACGAGGACGACGGGTATTCGCACCAAACGACAGATGCGCCCGTCTACCGCAAAGTGGCGCAACGCATCGTCGTTGGTATCAAGCCACTCATCGTACGTATAGGCAGCAGTGTCGACAGCGAACTGACTGGCTTGATCTCTCCGGGGAGCAAGCTCCAAGTCGTGGAGACGAGGCAGGAAGGCAACTGCCTCCGAGCTCTTGTCCTCATCGACCAGTCGAACGCTGAGCACCCTCTTTCGCCCCGAACCCCAGGCACAGCTCGTGGGCTGCCTTCATCGCCACGGACCCGGTTCCCATCTGTGCGCCCAGCGATGCCGCCGGAATCCTGGGTGGAGGTTGGTGAGTGGCCTGAGCCATTCAACAAGCTGCCGCCACCTGCAAACGTTGAGGAGAGCCTGGTGCTTCTCATCGACCAAGCCTGTGGCAACACTACCCCCATCCAGAAACAAAACCCTGTCGCGTTTCAACGAAAACGTGAGGTCGGCAGGGAGGCGAGCGAACTCTTCGGGAAGGCAGGGGGGACACGGGACAATCTCCGCCCGTTGCTCAGCGCCCTCATCGATGACGTGATGGCGTGCACGCATGGATGGGTGACCGCCGCTCGGGAGGGTCAGGAGTTACTCACTCGCGTCCACGAGGGCGTGAACGCTGGATCTCGCCAACAGCATATTACGCTCTGGGATCGGCGCAAAGCAGCAGATAAGCTTAATTCGAAGCAGGTGACTTCGGGAGGGTCGGCCAAGGACTCAAAAGACCGAATGCTCGCCGGCCCGTCGTTCTCTCATGAGCTCGCCGCTGACCCTTCGGGCATCGGAGTATGTCAGCGCGTCTCGAACTCTATCGAACTTGTGAGTCTTTGTTGATGCGCCGTTTGAGATACGCCTCCACGTCGCCTTGCTCATCTCATCGACCGAATGCCTACATTCCCACCCCGCAGTTTGCATTCGGTGGTGTAGACCCCGGCGTCCTACATGCACATGGGCAGGTCATCAAGACGCACAACGTGCGCTACTCAGTCGGTCTTGCTGGGCGCTACCGGCTACACGTCGGGCTGCGCCAGCAGGGAGTCGCATTGCCAGGCTCGCCGTTCCTGCTTACGGTGACCCCTAGCCACGCGCACGCGCGCTCTTCCAGCCTTCCTGCTGATTGCCTACCGCTGGTGGGCCACGTCTGCCGTGCTGGCGAGGTGAGCTGCGGTATGATTGTCAAGCTTTGCGACCGAATGGGCAACCGATGCACGTCGGGCGGTGCGAGTCTCAACGTCGTCACGTCACAAAAAGAACGTAGCAAGGTAGATGCGCATTTGGTGAAGACGTTTTGCCTCGACCAGCAAGACGGCTCATACAATCTCCAGTGGCAGTCGCAGCGGGCTGGAACCTACATGGTTAGTGTGACAATCTCGAACGTCCACTTGGTGGGTTCACCCATGGAACTCAAGTTGCTTGCGGGCCCTCCAGAAGTCGACAAGTGTGTGGTTAGTGGCGACGGCATTACGTCGGCGCAGGCCGGCCGGCCCGCGCTCGTGGCTCTGTATTGTAAGGATGCCTTTGACAACCCCGCCGGCCGCAGCTCGACGATCTCGTTCGGGCTCGTGTTGGTACCACGCGACTCGAAAGACGTTCTCATCAAAAAGGAAACCTCAGAGGTGCTGCTCAAGACCGCCGACAACCCACTGGGCGTGCGGTTGAACTCGATGCCGTTTAATGGTGGATGGGTCGGCGAGCAGTTCGAGATCCGGTACACAGCACAGGAGGCGGGCGAATTTGGCTTGCACATCTGGTCAACGGACGCTGAGCTCATCATGCGCAAATTCGTCCCAGGTTCGCCTTTCTCCGTGCGCGTGTCTGGCGTTCGCGCCTCCGCGGCAGGCTCCTACCTATCCGGCACAGAACAGTACGAGAAGGAGGCGCCTCCTTTGGCCTCGCCGAAATCAAATGGCGTCTTGGCGTGGCTGCAGTCTGGCGATCGATTGATTCTGTGGCCGCGTCTTCGTGATGAATTTGGCAACGCGTCGTATGCCACTGAAGGCGCTCTTGTCGCGTCCCTAGAAACACCGGACGGGCATCTGATGGACCTGCCCATGAAGCAACTGAAAGAGCTTGGCAAGTACGAGCTGAGCTACGATACGCAAAAGAAGGGTTTGCACACACTCCACACCAAACTTTTTGGAGAGCGCATCGTAGGCTCGCCATTCCGCTTCTTTGTGGTACCCGGAGCTCCGGTGGCAAGCAAATGCCGCCTGCACCTTCCGGACGAAAGCCCAGTGGTCAATTGCCCTTGTGAGATTCGCCTGGAAGCGGTTGACAAGTACGGTAACCGCCTCGACTCCGGTGGCTGCTCGGTTGTTGGACGTGTCGTTGGCACCGGCGTCTCTGCAGTGACGGTCACGGACAATGCCGATGGAAGTTACACGCTCTCGTTCACTGGCACGGTCGCTGGCGGTGAGTGCCGCCTCGTCGTTCGCCTGGAAAAAATTGAGTTGGAGCCAGTGACAATTACGTTCGTGAAGCCAACGAATGACGAGACGAAGCCCGAGGAGGCCGTTGACAAGAAACCGGGTAAGTGAGGTGAGCATGCGCGCGCCGTGTGCGCTGCGAGCTTTACTTTAGTGGGAACTCATCTCAGGCCTTTGAGTCGAGCCTTTGAGTTCTTAGTAGAGTCAGTAGAGCTCGGAGCGGATGATACGAAGGAGCGCTTAGGTTCTGGGCGCCGCAGGGAGGACCGGCGAGCGACTCGAGGAAACCGCGCTGAATTCGGTATTCGCAGACGTTGGTCGTTACGGCTCGGCTTACTAGGTCGACTTACTAGGGGGAGCCGCGGTACACGTCGGGCGACGGCTTATCGCTTAACGGTATAGCGCTAGCCACGCTCGGATACGCACTGCGGTGTCGGCAACGAATCCGTTAGCGTTTTCGTACCCGCGCGCCAGGACTGCGGACACGCGGCAGCACGTTTGTCTATTGTCATGGCTCATGCCGTCGGTTGTCGCGTGTTTCCCCGTTCCCGCCGCCGCGCCGCGACCGGGTCCGCGGAGCGTTCTGCCGGCATACCTACGCGTAACCGGTCGTTATAGGAAGGCGCCTGTGTCGAACCTCGTCCGATAAGGTTAAGGATCGACCCCTAATCGACCCCAGTATTGCCAACCGCCGCGCAACCGCGGGCGCGCCGCAGAAAGGTCTCGCGTCGTCGTAAGTGGCGCTGGCCGCTCGCGTTAACCAGCACACATCGACGCCCGCCCGAGCGGAAAGACGGTTAAAACGCCCCTAGAAAAGACGAAAACGACCCGCCGCGGCTAGCCGCGCGTACGGTATTGGCGCTAGTCGTCGGGGGTCAGGGTCCCGTCCGCGCCGCGGGGCCGCGGGGCCGCGCCCCAGGAGGTACCCAGGAGGAGCGGACCGTCCGAGGTCAGCGTGCACCCGAGGTCCGTCGCTCGGCGAATCCAAACGTCTTCGCGACCGCGAGGGCCGACGTGCGACGACTCGCGTGTCGCAACCGCGGGCCCGCGGCGGTGACCGGTGTGCGTGTGCTGTGTTACCAACGGCGTTGTTGGGATGTTGTCGCTGCGTTTGTCACGCATCACGGCCTTCCTCAGATCAGCTACGGATCAGCGAGCAAACTGTTTCTCACGCACGTCCGCGCGGCAGCCTCTTCTGTTTCCTTGGCTTGATGCGGGCGCGCATGTAGCGGGGCACTTGCGGCATCGGCATCGGACGGATCGCATGACCAAAGGCATGACCAACCGCATGACCCGGCTGTTGGCGCGGAAGCGCCCTCTGCGAAAAGGTTATGACTGCGAGAGGCAGCTGGAACTCAGGCTTGCTGATGACGACCATCTCGCCCGCAGGAGTTGGCCCCTCAAGAGTGACACCGCTTGGGTCGAGAAGAACCACGAAGACAATCATCTTGCGGCCACCGCGGCAGTAGCCAAGCGAGACATTGGCGTCACCGCCAAAGTACTCGCCAGCGCCATAGGCCTGACCATTACGGCGCGCTGGGTCCAGGCCTTCGCTGCAGATGCTCTCCACGTTGGCCTCAGGCGTCCCATGAAAGACGAGTCGCAGCCGCTTGTTCGGCGCGCTCGCCCAGGCGGCGAAGAAGCGCTCGTACAACTTTCCCCCCGGCTTCGAGGCAGGGTTGTGCCAGACCTCGGAGACGACCAGATTTGTCGCCCGCTGCTGCAGGAAAGAGCCGATGCCCGCGCGCTGCTCGTGAAGCAGGTCGGTCGACGCCTCGTCCTCGCAGTCGATGTAATCAGCATTCGCTACCACTGTCGAGCGCCGCTGGTCCAGCCGGCGGCGCCGCGCGTCCTGAAGCGCCTCCAGATCGATTGCGTCGACCGCGCCCCTGCCGACGAGCTGCTTGGTGAGCAGCCGCGCAAGGGTCCGGTCGTCAGTTAAGTCAATCACTGTGTCACTCGGACCGTCCTCGCCGTGCATCTCCACGACGCCCTCGCTCTCGTCATCAAGGTCTTCGGCCTCGGCGCCACCGTCCTTGCCCACATGTGCTCCGCTGCCATCGCCATCATCGCTGTCGTCGTCGTCGTCGATATCGATTATGATCTGAACTGCGCTTCCATCCTCCTCTGTGGCATTCGCCAAAGCCGCCGCGGCGGCTGCAATGCTCGCCGCCGCAGAGCCATGGATCGCCGTTGCCATCCTTGGCGGCGGGCGATGTGTACACGCCTCGCTTGGAAGTTGTGGACCATCGAGCCGCACTCGCTTGCCGCTGCCGCCATCCATGCTGGAACTCGATCCCGCACGTGAGCTCGCACCCAGTGTCAGCTCGTCCTCGTCCTCATCGAAGAGACAGATGAGCTCTTCGGGAGGCCGCGGGCGACTGTCGCGAGCACGCTGCTTGCCCTTCGCACGGTGCGACGGCTTGGCAGCGGCGGCGCCAGCGGCGGCACCAGCCACGGGCGCGGCTACGAAGGCGACGGGCGAGTCAGAAAGTAGCACGCAGTCGTCGGGCTGCGACTCGAGCGTGGGCTCGTCGTTCGGCTGCGAGTCCGACAGCAGGATGGGCGTCGTAGATGTGCCGAAAGAAGCTGAAAGCAGTCGCACTTGCGCACTGCGACATTGCTCGCCATCGACGACGACAGCGGTGGTAGCAGCACCATCGGTTGCACCGTCGATTGCAGCAGCGGCGGCAGCATCGACGGCAGCAGCGGCGGTAGCATCCTTCGTGCAGTCTACGTCATCCGCGACGTCGACGCTGCCTCTGCAGCCGTCATCGCCACGAGCGCCAGTCGTCCGTGCGGTGAGTCGCGCTCCAACGAAGGCATGTACGTGCGCGTCCACGTGAGCACCCATGTGGGCGTCCACGTGAGTGGTTGCACTGCTGACGGCGCGTGGCGGATCTTCGAACGTCACTGCTGCCGCCGCCGCATCTGCCGACAGAAGTGGCTCACCCTGGAGCTGCGCTGACATGCCTGTGAGGACGGTTCCGTTCATTTCAAGGGAGCTCTTGTTGTCGACAGTCTCGGCGACGAGGCGGTAAAGGACGGGACGGGGCGCATCCGCGCGCCCCGTGCGCGCCTTCTCGTCAAGGCAAATGAGGCTGCCCAGGTGCACCTCGTGGCTGCTGCCTCTGGCCACCTTCACCCACCGCGATCCGTCGGCCGGCGCGCAAACACCGGTGCCATTTTGACCATGCTGCGTGGCTACAGCCGACGAACAGTCAGGAGTCGCAACCAGAGTCATGTGCTTGCGTGACACAGTCGGGTGGGTGGTCTTGAATGTGAGCCACTGGGCGTGCTCCGCATCTCCCTCTCGGCCGATGTTGCAGAAGAGTCCGTTGGGACCACGGGCGAAGGCGATCGTCGCAGGCCACGCGCTGCAGGACTCGTCGCTGGCACCCTCGCGGCGAAGAACCAGAGCGCGCACCGGAAAGCTCGCCATGGGTGGAGGGAGTCTGTGGATTCGGCGACAGGAGCGCGACGCGAGAGGTGCGGCGTGAAAGACCGTGACGATGTGAAGGTCTTCGCAACGTCAAACATAATCTGCAAGGATTGAGCCCCCGGCGTTCCCCGCGTCATGTTTGCGTTATGGCGCCAAGGTGACGTCAAACAAACGAGCGCGGCCTCTCTGCTGGCGGCCATGGCCATCGCAGCGATTGCCTCGGCCTTCATGCACGAGTATGTCGGGTTAGCATTGGTTGCACTCGGGGCAGTCCTTGGCATGAATCACTTGTATGCCACCCGATCCAGTAGGGATGCCATCATCTCGAAGGCAGAAGCTAAGCTACTTGCACAATATGAAGAGTTCGGCGTCGATGAATCGCACGGAATCACGCACGCCTTGGCTGTGCTCGGACATCTGGACAAGGCTGTCGCAGCGTCGCCGAAACGACTTGCTGGTAAGCGCATCCAAGCTCTGAGGCTCGCTGCGCTGCTGCACGATGCGGACGACCGTAAGTATTTCGCGAGCACCTCAAAATCATATGGTAACGCTACCCGCATCATGCGTGAATGCGGCACCGCGCCTGATGTCATCGCCGATGCCGTGCGTTGCATCGGCTACGTGTCGTGCTCGTCCAATGGCAACTCGTGCCCGCCTGAAGCTGTGAGCGAGCCAGAGTTGCTGTGGCCGCGCTGGTCGGATCGGTTGGAAGCGGTCGGCGAGATCGGTGTGGTGCGCTGCTACCTTTACAACAAGAAGGAGGGCAAGACGCCGCTTGCGTGCCCAACGACACCGCGGCCAACCACCGTTGACGCAGCGCTCGCCCATGCCTCTCCAGAGCGCTTCGCGCAATACCAAGCGAGTGGGGGAAGTTCGGTTTCGATGCTGGACCACTTCTACGACAAGCTGCTGCCGATTGCGCGACCTCCGCCCGAGCTGGTGCGCAATCCGTATCTGGAGACCCAAGCGATGGCCGGCGCCGCGCCGCTCTTGGACATTTTGCTCGACTATGGGCGTACTGGGGAAGTACCTGTCGCGAAGGTCGAGGCCATGCGTCTTCGGCTCGGTATGCACTGTGGGGCAGATGACAGAACCATATGAGACATGTGCGACGTTGCTCCACGACTCGCGTGCGGGGCGCTATTACACAACGGCCGCGGGCGATTCGGGTGCGTCGCGCATGTCGCGTGTGTAGCGGTCCCCACAACGCATTTCTGACACATCTCCCAATAATCATCACACGCGATCACTGCCGTGCACGTTAGGCGTACTGGCGCTGTGCGGCGTGCATAGTGTGCGCAAGAACAGCTCTCGCACTAGACTCAGTTTGTGGCCCGGGCACGGAACGCCTCCTTGGTCCATTATTTACACCCACAACTTCACTGTTCCAGTACAGCATGATGGCGCTTGCCATCATTCATTTGGACGATGACATGAAGATCGCCACCGTAGCACCATTGCACAGGCTGATGAGCACCTTCCCCATCGGCCCCTCCGCCGTCACAACCCCGCCATCGCCAACGAGGGCGAAACCCCGTGAACCCATCTCTGCGACGGCGCCGCTGCAGCCATCGGGTACCTGGCCCTCACTGTGCAGCGAAAGCCCCTGCGCATCGACGCAAAGCACGCCAACGACGCCCTCCGTGCGCATCGCGACAGCGCACGTCTCCGCAATGCTCATTCTTTCGCCGAGACGCGGACCGCGCGTTCATTTATGAATGCAAGTCAAGTCAAGTCAAGTCAAGTCAAGTCAAGTCAAGTCAAGTCAAGTCAGCATTTATGACGTGTCGCCTCTAGATGGATCCCCCTCCGCCATCTCCATCGACTCCCGTCCTCCCCTGCTGGCTTCCGGAGCACATTCGATAGGCTTCCGTATGGTTGTCTGTTGTTTCTGTATAGACTTGACTTGACTTGACATGAATGCACGCGAACGAACACGTACTTCACACTTACTCTGACTTCCCGTTTGCGTCGTTTGAGGTAAACCGTTTGCGTCGTCGTTTCAGCGGGCTAAATCGGATACGTAGTATAACAGTGGGGGGCATTTTCTTGACGACCGCCCGTCGTTCGTGTGTAGATGCGGACGTGAACGCGGCGCGTCAACAGGATACGACACACGGTATATACACAGGATACGACACACGGTATATATACCTATGTGCTTAGATGATCGACGTACTTCGACCATGAAAGCCACCTGGTCGGCCCACGTCTCGAAGAAGTCACAAAAGGACCTCGGCACCTCGCACCTCAGGTGCAGTGCCCACACCTCTACAAGCCCTCCTCGAGTCCTCGTCGGCCGCCGCTACATTGTACTAGGCCGCCGCGATGGAGTCTGTTGTAGACACGGCTGCCGCGGCCACGAGGCCGCCGCGCCCGCGCGCGCCCGCGCGGCTGTAGAGCCCGCCCGCTGGAGCACAACCCACCCAGCATTTATACATGTACAGCATTTATTCGGGGTCTGTCAATCAATCGCTGACCGCAGACCCCCCCACCTACCGAAATCCTGTGTGTCTCCGGCTCCCTCGGTGTACTTTTTGCACCGAAATCCTGCATGCGAATTTTCCTCTTCCGTTTCCAATCTCTCCCTGCTGACATGTAACGATCATGTGTTTGTCCATGAAGATCAAGAAGGCAGAGACGAGTCTCACCAGCGCTGCTGAGGCTGGCTTGGCGGAAGGTGAGGCCGCCATGGAGCGGGTGCTCCACGGCAGGACTGCACAGCTCTGGGCGCTCATGCATCAGAGCGACAGATTTCGTGTCCTCAAGAGCGAGCTCGTCGCGCATGAGATTCGGAATGGGTTTTCGACCGATCTGTGGCGCGAATGGGCCAAGGTGCCCGAGCCACGATTAATGCATACACACGAGCTCAGAAGTCCTCCACGCGTCGCAGCAACGCATCGCGATTTGATCAGGGCTTCGCCGGATCCTGGAGATGTGCTCCGCGTGCTTATCACTTCTCGCCACATGCTCGCATCCTCCATGAACGAGAATAAGGACCTACGTGTATTGCGAGCTACGGGCCGTAATTTTGTGCAGCAAAAGGGCCCACCGCCGGCGCGCAGTCTCAAACCTACTCGTGCACCGTCAACGCCTGTATGCGCCGATTACCTTCCACGGTTTGGGCTTGGGGGCTATCGCTCCTACGGCCTACAGTCCTACTACGTGCGCAACCCCGAGCCGGATGTAGGACCTCGTGCACAGCTGCTAGGCACCACAGTCTGGCATGTCAAGGATACTTTCAAGGGTGGAGGTGCTGCATCGGCGCGGCAGTGACGAATTTCGCTTGAACTTCGCGCTCGTGTGGAGTATACATAGCACAAGCGTCAAGCCTGGCACATGTGCCCACAACCGAACCGTGCTGGAGACCGGACAGATGAGATTGCCGAGCCCGAGACGTTGAGCGTTGCGAACGACCCGATAAGCGGCAAAGCGCAAAACGCAAAAGCAACAAGCTTTCCTTGTAAGCGCGTGTGAAACCGGGTCCGCGCACCGCGGCGGGGATGCGGATCGCCCCACGGATCGCCCGCGGCTTTGGGGTTATCATGCGCCGCGCGTTCCGTTGATGTCATGTGTGCGGTTAAAAGCGGTTAGCGGGCGGGCGCGGGTGTGGTGCCTGAGTGGACCACACCTCACCGCGCTGTCGGCTGTGGACACACTATGACGCAATAACGTTTAGAAAAGCCGTGAGCCGAGCCGACGGAGCACGACCGCGAGACAAGTCCCCGCGCGACCGCGCGGTCCCCGCTTGGTCCCCGCGGGGGACGGGGCGTTCGATCTTGCGAAGCGCACCCGCCCGGGCCGCGCGCGGCGAACACGCAGATCGGCGGCTCGACGGCGGCCGAAACTTCCACACCCCCCCGGCTGATCGCGCTTAGCACGGGTGAGGATTCTCCTTCCCGTTCGCTCCACTGCTCGCCGCGATGAACGAGCGCAGCCGATGGATGAGCGCCTCGCCTTGGCGCGAGCGCTCGTCGCTCTTCCGGAGGCGCGCCTGCAGCTGCTGCACGATTGTCTCTTGACCAGACGATCGGGCACCGTGCTGCTCGGCGCTCTCCGCTCGCTCCCGCAAACGTTGCACCTCGCGTTGCAGCACCTCAGCCTCGCGTTGCAGCACCGCATGGGCTTCGCGCACAGCCGCCAAATCGCGCTCTGCAGCCTCGGCGCGTTCGCGTTCCGCCTGGAGCGCATGCAAGGCTGTTCGCAGCTCGCTGGACTCCTGTCCACGTAGCTCAACGGTGGCTAAGGCGCACGCAGTGGCTGTCGGAGTCGGTGCCCGCTTGGCTGGCGGCATCTCCTCGTCGTCTGCGTGGCTCTCCCAGGGCGCGCTCTCAAGCGATCGAAGCGCCGAGCGTAAGCCTGCCGAGCGCGTTTCTGCCGCGACACGCTCGCGGTCGAGGACCTCGGCCTCGGCCTTGGCCCATGTGGCAGCCTCCTGCCGCGCGGCGCACGCGCGCCTCTCGGCCTGCGCAGCCCGCCCGGCCCTGGCCTGGCGCAGCCGGTCGGCCGGTTGTTGATGCTCAGGGCTCGCTTTGGCGCTACTCATGGTGTGCACATCATTATCCGAGGCCACTTCGTCCGCGCCCTCGCCCGCGCCTTCGGACTTGGCCCCCACTTCGGGCGCCTTGCCCTCTGCCTTGACCAACGCCTCCTCTGCCGCGCTGACAGCGTCGGCTCGGACGCCTGCCCGGCGTGCGGCCAGCAGCGCCGCACGTAGCCTGAGCGGCTGCACAGCCGAGAACAGCCCGGGCCGCATGGCTGCGCGCAGTTCCTGCTCCGCCTGTCGCGCCGCTCGCTCGGCAGTCGTGGCAGCCTCGGCTTCGCGCTGCCGCGACGCCTCGGCTTGCTGCGCCGCCTCCTCCGCCGCCTCCGCCTCGAGTGCGCCGAGGGTCATCTCCGCCGCTGAGAGCTCGTCCGAACTCACTCCCGCTCGGCGCGCCGCCTCGAGCGCCTCGCGCAGTGGCTCGGCCCGGACCCGACCGAATGGCCCCGGCGCTGCTGCCGATCGGAGCAGCCGCGCCACCTCACGTCGCGCCGCCTCCGCCGCCCGTGCCGCCGCCCGCGCCTCCTCGACAGCGCGCCCCTCGGCCTCCACTCGCACGCGCGTCGCGGCTGCGGCCGCCCCGGCCTGCACCGCGGCCACCCCGGCCGCGGCTGCCTCAACGGCTCTCTGCAACGCCTCCGCGCCGAGGCTGATGGTGGCCTCGGGCAGCGCCGTGCGCTGCGCTCGCTCGAGCGCCGCCCGGAGCCGCGCGATCCGAGCCGCCACCTCCGTCCGCGAGCCCACTGGCTCACCTGCGTCGATGAGAGCTGCGCTGAGCTCCTCCTCCGCCGCGATGAGCTCCTCCTCCTCGATCCAAGACTGTGGCGAATGCTGCCGTGAAGCCCCTGGCGAGGTCGACCGCGGGCGTGAGGATCCTGGCGAAGTCGACCGCGGACGTGGCGGTAGCAGCTGTTTGAACCCATCGCCGTTTCCCTGGTGCTGCTGCTGATGCTCCAGCTGCCGGCGCGCCTCAGCGTACGCTCGGGTGGCGAACTGCACCTCAGCAAGCCACGCTAACCGTGCTTGCTCATGCGCGCGGCGCACCCCGAGCCCCTGCTCCTGGCGCTGCTGCTCTCGCGCATACTCCTTGGCGGCGCGCGCAAGGGAGGCGTGCACCACCTTGACAGCCTCCTGCTCTTCGATCTGTCTCTGCGCGAGGCGCTGCGCCTCGGCACGGCGGGCGACCCTCTCGGCCGCATGGCTCGCCGCCTCGTTCGCAAGAGCCTCCTTGCGCGCGCGCTCAAGTTCCTTTGTGGCGCGCACGCGCTCCTGCGCCTCGCGCCTCGCCGCCTCCTCCATCTCGGCGGCTTGCCGCTTTCGCATCACACGCTCTGCCGCCCGCGCCGCCTCCGCTGCCGCTCGCATTTCGGCCGCCTCCGCCGCGATGGCGAGCGCCTCAGCCGTCGCCGTCGCGTCGTCGCCCAGCCTGCCCAGCACTTGCCGCAGCTGAGCTTCCTGCGTTCGAGGAGAGCGGTCGGCCGCGGGCCTTGCGGGCGCCCGTCCGAAGCTACTGCTCCGGGCGCGGCGACCACTCCCTTGGCCCCCTGCTGGTGCCGTGGGTCGCCCGGGCGCCCGCCCAAAGCTGCTGCTCCGTGGGCGAAGCGCGAGCGCGGTGGCAGCTTCATCGTTGGTTGTGGCACCGGCGGCGGCGTCGGTGGAGGCGGCGGCGGCAGCGGCGGCGGTGGAGATGGAGGCCGGGACGTCACCGCTGCTGCCGAGGCCATTCACGCCGCCCGGTGGCGGCGATGGCTGAAGTGGCGGCAGCGGTGGCGGCAGAGGTGGCGGCGAGAACGGCGCTGGTGGGAGCGCGAGCGAAGGCGAGGGCGGGTTCCCCTCGGGCATACCGCACGAGGAGGGCAGCGGCGGCAGCAGCGGCGGCGGCGGGCTCGCGCTCGCAGCCTTCTCGTCCGCCTTGGCGATGGCGTGCTTGTATGGCGGTGGCACGACGGGAACCGAAGTTGGCGCCTGTGGCTTTTGCCTTTGGCGCGCGGCGCGCCCGCGGTGGACGGCCTGCACTCGCGCCGCCGCTGCCCGCTGACTCTCCGAGCTGGCCGTGGCAGGCGGCTCGATGAGCAGCTCCAGGGAGGCGAGCGTGGCACATCGCGCCCTCGCCGCCTCGAGAGCCTCAGGCGCCGAGTGGCCCTTCTCGTCGCCGCCCCAGAGCACGGCCTCCCAAACGGAGCGACCGTCGGCGCCGAGCGTGGGCGCATCGCGCGCGAGCACGAGCCCATGCTTATGCCGCGTCGCGGGCAAGCTCATGGCGCTGCTCTCGCTCGGCTTGCTCGGCATCCAGAGCCAGCTCGACGGCTCGGCAAGGTCGGCGCAGTGGAGCACGTCCAGCGCCGCCTCGGCCTCGCTTGAGCACCCACCTACGTGCACTACGTACGGCGGCAGCCACAGGGCGGCGGCGTGAGCACGCGGCCGCGGCCCGCCGTTGTTGGCGCTCGCCATGGCGGTTGGTAGCCGGCAGAGGGACGCAACAGCGGCGGCGTCGCCATTGCTCGGCGCAGGAGCCCGCATGATGAGGACCTCATCGAGCAGCTCGCTGTACGAGGAACCACCGAGTATGAGGACCGTCTCGCCGTCGAGCACGCACGCCGCCGCACCCAGACGGCCGCGGAGCGGCGGCTCCGCAGCCGGCGTGGCCGCCAGCATGGGCTCCGACCACGTGAGCGTACCGAGGTCGAGCCGCAGAACCTGCGCGGAGTAGCCGCCCTTGACACCCTTGACAAAGCCGCCAAAGGAGAGCAGCGCCTTCTGGGACGCCATGTAGACAAGGTTGTGGCCCATCCGGCTCGCGGCGTCGCCGGCACACCTTTGGCACTGCCATAAGCATGACCATGCATCATGCTGTGCGTGTGATGACGGCAGCCGGTCCAGCGTCCAAACATCGTTCAGCAGCACGCGGCCATCGCCACCGCCAAACACCCACAGCTGGTGCGCATCGACGACGGCGCACGCTGCGTGCCCGAGCCGGCAGCTTGGCCAGTCTCCGGATGGCGTGAGCGTTTGCCAAGCGAGCGTGGGTGGCAGGCGCAGCGAGAGGAGCTCCGCCGAACACTCGCCGTCGACCATGCCACCGAATATGAGGACCTCCTCGCCAAGCCGCGTAAATGAGTGGCCGGTGCGCGTAGTCGGCGACGTGTGAGTCGCCGCGGGTTCGCAGCGATAGGAGTGCATGGCGGCAGAAAGGCCCCTGATGAACGCGAGGAGTAGGAAGACCTTCTTTTGGATCGATCGACTGCAGGTCGAGCCTCTACATTTTCCGACCTGCTGCTTGGCGGCGCATCACATGTGCCGGAGCTTGTGCCGCTGGTTGCCCGTCCTGTTTGTCGTCGCGCTGATCGCGTGGTGCTACTGGGTGTACACCACGGATATCGCACTGCCCATGGTGCAGCTCAAGCCCGGGCAGGTCGAGCCGATCGGCACGCACGAGCTGGGCATAGCGTATCTGATCGCCTTTAACTGCCTGTTTGGCCTCGGCATGATCTCCTTTGTGTGTGCCATATTCACCGACCCCGGTCGTATCCCCGAGGCGTGGGCGGTCGGATCCGAGGACGCGGCAGAGGCGGCCCTCTACCCGCAGCTGCAGACTCTGGAGAAAAAGCATGATGGCTCTCGACGCGTCTGTCGGAAGAGCAAGCCGAACATGTACAAGCCCGATCGCGCGCATTTCTGCAAGATGCTTGGCCGCTGCGTCCTGAAGATGGACCACTTTTGCCCGTGGCTCAACAACTGCATCGGCTTCTACAATCACAAGTTCTTCTATCTCTTCATCATGTACATGGCATCGCTCACCATGTTCATGCTCGTGACCATGACGCCCACCTTCGTGCATGATGTCACGTCGATGGACGAGGTCATGATCGACTTCACGATGGAGTTCCGGGTGACGCTCACCTACCTTGTGCTCTGCTTGTTATGCGCTGGCCTTGTCTGCTTCTTCGGGTTCCACACATACCTGCTCGCCTTCAACTACACGACGATCGAGTTTCTCGAGAAGCGTGGCTGCAATCCCCCTCCGGACCACAAGAACCGCTATGACGTTGGCGCATGGGGCAACGTGACCGCGGTGCTGGGCTCCAACCCGCTCGTATGGATCCTTCCCGTCAGGTGGACATGCGAAGGCGATGGTCTCTCCTTCAAGCTCAACCCCGAGTGGTATCCCTCCGCGAAGGGGAGGTAGAGCCGTTGCCCATTCGCCCGCTATGCGCCCGCTTGCTCTCGACACACTGCTGTCGGATCACCGCTCCGCCACGCGATCCGCCAGTGCAAGCCGCGATTACGAGCGGTCTGGTCAGCGCCGTCCTGAAGGAAGAGGCGCCCGGTACGTCTAACCGTCGAGGTACGTCTAGAACGTCATCTGCCGACTGAGGTATGTGCTCAGCCGTCAGGTTTGCGGGGCGGCCCCACGTCGGCACGGTTTTTGCGCACTTTGGGCGTTGTATAGTAGCCGTACGGTGTCATGATCGTGAGCATGAACGGCGCAGTTCAAACAATAATACATTGCGAATTGCCCAATTGCGAATTGGAAAATCGATAGCGGCCACCGACGCCACCGGCGCGCGCGCGCGGCGTGCGTCTATGTGGTATGTGCACGCCCGGTCGTGGGCCGCCCCCGGCGCGTCGCGTCTGGGCGGCACGCGGTCGCGTCGCGCGTTCGTCAAGACGTCTTCGACCGTGCGTCGCGTGTGGGCCGAAAATAAATCGGTTAACGCGTAATAAAAACGTAAACCGTTCCGCGATAACATATTCACTAGATATATCGATATTCGCGTCGCGACAAAACCCCGGCCACCGCGAGGTCCCCGTCCGGCGCGCGCCCTCCGAGCAGCTCACCGTGCGTCTCGCGGCTCTCGGTCTCGCCACGTCCTGTGTACACAGCGCCGAGTAGGTCGAGTACGGGACATGCCTGGCGTCGCGCTCGAGGTTAGTGCCCCTCAACTGCTACTCAACTGCCTCACGAGACAGGACTCGCGCGCCTGTACTCGACCGTCGGGACCTCGACGTCCTCCTCTTTCTCCTCGTCGTAGACGCTTGCCTGCAGCCGGAGCGTTTGCTGGCGCGCCGGTTGGCCCGTCGCCGCCTCCACGGCGGCATGCACCGGCAGGCCCATCCACACCTTTTGTTGTGCTGGCGGGGCGAGGCTCGAGTAGAGCGTCATCCCGCTTTTGGACAGCATGGAGAGCTCGAGTTGCAGCCGTGCCTCGAGTTGGGCAACAAGCTCCTGCAGCGTGAGCTCCTCCTCCCCGGGCTCAGGCCCGATCTCGATGCGGCTCCAGAGAGTCCAAGGCTCGCCACCCCCGGGCATGGGGTACTCCTCTGCCGGCGAGGGCTCAGAGAATGCAACGAGCGGCAGCGCCAGGTTAAGGAAGCCGTTGCGGTAGTCGCCGATGTTGCCCATCTTCTGGGCCAGCTTGAGAAGCTCAAGACATGAGAGGCCAACCACGCACGCCGTGGTCGTCGCGATCGCCGGTACGATGCGGCCGGCGATGAGCTTCGAGCGGTGACGGTCGGCGGGCGGGATGTGGTAGTTGGCCGCGCGCAGGTTGCTCGCCGCAGTGACGAAGGCCATGTGGCTGTCGTCGTCCTTTTCAAACGCCTGCACGGACGCCTGCAGCTCCGCGCGGCGTGCGCGGAGCGCTTTGCCGTTTTGGCCCTCGAGTTCCGACTGCATGCGCTCCAACCGCCGCTGCGCCGTGGGTGAGGGCCCTCGCTCTCGCAGCGCCCTGGCCTCGGCTTCGGTTGCCGCCACTGGCTCCGCGTCATCGGCTGCCTCCACGTCCTCCTTCGTACCGCTAGCCGCGACGGTCACGGCCCCCTGAAGCGAGGCGGCCAGCTGGTCGTCGGAAAGCGGTCCAAAGCCGAGCGTGGTTGCGCGCAGCTTCGCAGCCGCGAGCACAAAGGCCACGTGCGTCTCGTCGCTCATATCAAACGGCTTGACGGTGGGGCGGCGGCGCGTGCCGCTCCAGAATGGTTCTCCGCTCTCGGTGAGGTGATCCGCAGGGAACCGCTTGAGCAGTGCGCGGATACTGCCGACAAACCACTTATCGAAGCGGCGAAGCGCCCAAACGGCGCAGTCAGTGGCGAGCGAGTGAGCGGCCGGGCGCTCCAAGAGGCTCTCGTAGACGGCCTCGACCGCCTTGGACAGCTCATCGGGCGAGTCGCGCTGCACATCCTCCAAGTAACTCGAGCGCTCGAGCCAACGGTTCACGGCATCGGGCGCGTGCGAAAACTCGCCCTCGAAGGCATCGCGGGCCCACTGAAGCGTGTGCTCGATGAGGTATGGGAAGGACTTGAGCGTGCACACGGGGATGCTAGGCTCAGGGGGATCAGACGACGAGCCATACGACTCACTGAGCCCCGGGAGGATGACCTGTGTGTTGCCCTTGGTGCCACTCGTGCCGCTCTCGAGAAGAGGCAGCGCGTGCTCGACGCAGCAGCGGTCGACGAAGAGGCGTGCCTGAACATTGTCGAGGGCATTGGCGACGCCGTCGAGCGAGTGCCAGAAGTGCTCATCGAAGACCCCGCTCTCCTCGCCCACTCGCTCCGTGTAGGCCGTCACATGCAACTGCGGGTTCATCCGGCGCACCGCCTCAGCCGCGCACGTGGATTTCGGCTTGCCCACGTCCGATGGCCGAAACAAGAATTGGCGATTGAGGTTGGAGCGCTCAATGGTATCCATGTCAGTCACGTGCACATGCCCTTTAGCGCCGCAGCCGACACCCATGAGTGCGAGACACTTGAGAAGCTCGCATCCAATTGCACCGGCGCCCACGATAAAGTACTTGAGAGCCCCAAGAGCCTCGATCAACGGCTGCCCGAGTACGGCACGCTGACCATCGTACCGATCACCGCGTAGCGCGCAGTCAGCGGCCGTCGGTCGCGGAGTGGGGAGCACGCTCGTGCCATCGACGTACAGGAATTGCTGCAGCGGCATGAAGCGGTGCGTGACCGCTTTGAGCACCTCTTGGGCAGCGATGCCGCCGAGGAAGGCCGCCATCGGTGATAGGCTACCGCTCGCGCCCCGTGCAAAATCGGCCACCACGCCCAGCTGCATATCTCCCTCGGCGAGGAGACCGCTCGAGCGAATTGCTAACTCGAGAGCTTCAACTGCATCGTTCGCGCCCTCGAGCGCATCCGCGCACGAGAAGCACGCGTGTGCGGTGCGTAAGCGCTTGGGCGCATCCATGCCCGTAGACAACATTACGGGCGCTCGCGTCGCCACGTCGAGCGGCTCAAAGCGCAGAGTTCGTGGCTGCTTGACCTGGACGAGCCGGCCGCCACTGAGGTAGGTGCCGCCATCACGCGTGTCGCCGATGCTCACAATGTGCCGTGAGCGTACGCGAACTGCAAAGGTGCGCCCGGCGCTACACAGACTCGGCATGCCTTCAACCTCCTCGAGGCGTACAATGTTGCCATCCTCGAGCCCGTGCGGCTGCTCGGGGATGCATGTCACATCCGCCTCCTCCGCGCTGGCAACATGCTCGAGCAGCGCGTGTTTCGGCTCTTCGCCGTCAGGATCGTCGACGACGAATGCTTCGCCGAAGTCACAGAAGACGCGACCAAATACTCCACGCGATTCAACACATATGAGCGGACAGCCTGCCATACGTGCAGCTCTGCTGAGTGCCAGCTGCTCCTGCTGCGTGCGGTCGATGGCCACGATTGCGGTGTACTTGGCTAAGTCGGGTTCTCGCACAGGCGATACCGCGAGCGTGCGAACGTGCACATACGGGTTGAGCGGAGCGAGACGCTCGGCCGCACGTCGCGATCTCAAGTCGCCAACGTCCGGCTCCTCGAGCAAGAAGTTCGAGGAGAGGTCAGAGAAACTCGTGACGGTGTCATCGTAAACGTCGACCTTAGAGACACCAGCCAGCACGAGATTCTTTGCGACCTCCGCGCCAAGACCTGCTCACGGCGGAAAGAACGCGGTATAAATTCAGGCTGTGTTGCCAATTTAAAGGCGAAGAAGGATCTCGCACCGGAAAGACCAATGAGCAGCACCGCTGAAGCCGCAAGCGAGCGCTGCGCCGCATGCCCCATCACGTATAGCTGCCTCGAGTACAACTCCTCATCGATGGATGTGGCGTCGCCGCCACGGAGGCGCGCGAGTGCACAGTGGCGGTATCGACGTTGTGTCCGCATCGTCGATAGCGGAACTTCGCGAGCCTCGATGGGGCGTGGCCGAGTTGGCTCCCATGGGCGAAGCGCATCCTCGCCGGAGCGAGATTACGCGCGGGACGGGCCAAACGGGAAATACAAACTGCACAAACGCACATAGGATGATCCACAGACGAACCTCCCAACCCTCCCAACCCTCCAACGCACCCACACGCACGACCGAAACCGCGGCCGACACAAACTCAAGAGTGCAGCCGCCGGTAGCCGGCAGCCCGGCACCGTACCGTCTGATCTCCAAGACAGGCAGGGTGTGTCCCGGCTCCCCATTTATGAACCGACACTTTACAAAGTCTCAAATCGAAACATTTTCAACATATTGCTTGTGTTGAACGTTACTACTTGTACTTGTACGGGGGCTGACGTTCTTCAATCTCTGCGCTCATCGCGGGTCGCGATGACAACGTGTGTCTCAGCTCATGGCGGCCGCCCCGAATGGTATGCGGGGTTGAGACTGCCGAGCATCATAGTGCGCAGGGTTGGCATCAACCGTGTGTCGGCATGCTGTGCAGGTCGCCTCAGCATCTTGCCGTGCATTGCAGTAACAGCTTGCTTAGAGCTCCTCCTTGACCTCGGGCAACTTGGTGCCGGCCATCTTGAGCTGCTTAATGCGCGGTTTGGCGGCCTTCTTATCAGCCTCGAGAGCCTTGTTGCTCTCGTCGAACTGCGCCTGCAGCGACTCGAGCAGCGCCGCGTGTGCCTTTTCCTTGGCGGTGAGGTCCTCTTGAATTCTCAGGAGCTCGGCGACGCGGTCTGCGTCGGGCATCGCGAGGGTCTCGTCGAGCTGCTTGAGCTCGTCCGCGCTGCAATTGTCGCGTGTCGACGGCGAGCACCCCGGGCCGAGCGTCAACACAAACTCCTTGAGCTCATCGAGCTCACGCCCGCCCTCATAGTCCTCGCCATCCTCGTCAGGTGGGTTGAACACCTTGATCGTCGGGAATCCCTCGATGCCGAAGCGCTCACAGAGCGGTTCGCCCGCCGCCGTGCAGTCCACGTCCGCAATCAGCACGTTCGTGGAGCCTGCATGCTCTTCTGCAAGCGTGTCCCAAGCAGGCTTCAAGCTCTTGCAGTGGCCTCACCAAGGTGCCAGGAACTTTATGAATGCGCTCTTGCCACTCTCGAATACCTCCTTGTTGAAAGTGTCGGGAGTGAGCTCGATGGTGCTGTGAGCCGGCGCAAGCGCGCACAAGAGGGAAAGCGTGCGCAGCATAGTCTTGACCGAGCCGCAGGCGCAGGCGACACGTAAGCGGACGTACAAAGACCAAAAAAGGCAATCCTAACAGTTTGATCACCTGACGCATGACGTCGTCTACCCAGATCGCGTCACAAGCTTGCAAGCATTTTTTATTGACGAAATGCCTTGAGACCGCCTTCATTTCCGCGTGACTTTTTGAAATGGTGATCGTCGGTGCTCTCCTCTGCACCGGCTCTGCGATACTTGGGTTGAGCTCCTGGCTGATGCTTTCAAGTATGCTGAACAACCCAGGGGCATATTTGACAGGGATGTCCCACGGCATGTTGTTAGCGCTCCTGTGTTTGATGGCCGTTCAGTCGCGCAGCGGCACGACCAAGGCAGTCTTGCATGCTGACGAGTCTTCGACTGTCAAGGAGGCGGCTGCCACGCCGCGCGCGCTCGTGCGCGACCTTGCAATTATTCCCGCCTCTTTGACAGTGGAGGCGCCCCCAACTGCATCTGCAAAGACAACGACCTACACGATCGAGGAGTTTGAGAAGCGTAAGCAGACGCGCGAGCCGATGTCGTCTGTCAGGCGTAGCGCACGGACGCCCAAACGCAATGGGCATTAGTGTCCCTAGCGAACTTATCCTGCGTGATTGGTGCCATTACGTGATTGGTGCCATTACGAGGGGGAGCGCACTGCATTACCCGCTGTGAGACCCAGTGTCTCGAGGTCCATGACAAGTATCAAGGGGTAAACCCCTGGACTGGGGCTGTTTCGGTTTCCGGAAAGTTGTTGAATCCGCAACAATCGAATGACATATTGACATTAGACCGGACATTTACTAATGTGCGGGCTCGGTTGTGGAGGACCATCAAATCCGGAAATCGCCCGCTCGTCCACCAGGAGCGTCGAGGCACGAGGGGCAGCCCCGTCGTGCGTCGAGCGCGTGCGCCGGACCGTGGCGACCGTCGCGCCGCGCGACTCCCGGGCCGTCTCCCGCCCCAACTGCGCGATCTGCGCATCTGCCGTGCGTCGAAGCCGCACCTCAATGTCATACACAGTGTTTGTAACAGTGTTTGGGGCACATAGACGAGATGTACATCTACATGTATCGTATCGAACGTAAAAAATCTCAGATGTTAGCTTGCACCCGCAGCTGGGCTCCTTGAGGAACATCAGTGCTAATTCACCGGGCATCTTCACAAAGCCCTTCACAAAGAAGGTTCATGCTTTCTAACCCTGACTTTAATTGAAAAACTTAAAGTTTAGTCGGGCCGATTATGATTGCGTGAGGGCGGACGAATTGCGCCGGGAGGGCGTCAGAGATACATGGGGCCTAAGCCTCATTTTGCGACGGAGACAACCTAGGACGGGACGCCGCTAGTTTGGGATAGGTGACAATGCTGAGCTGTGGGCCGCAGCACGAGTCGCTCGCGCAAGCTGTAGGCGCCGAGCTGCTCAACGGGCCGGAGAACCTGCTCGGCTGGTCCTCTAGAGGTTGCGCGGTGCGTTTCGGACGCTGGAAATCAAGAGATGTGGCTGTCAAGTTGCACGCGGGCCCGAACAATATTACGCATTCGGTCCCGCCACCTTCCCACCCAAACGTGGCGAACGTGCTGGCACGACAGGCGGATGAGTCAGGTAATGTGCTCGAGGTGAGGGAGCTCTGCGGGGGTGGCGAGCTGTACGATCGGATCGCAGAGGAGGGTTCCTTTCAACTAGAGGAGGCCCTCCACTACTTTGCGCAGGCCGCCTCTGGAATCGCGCACTGCCATGCGCATGGCGTTGTCTTCGGCCAGCTCCGCCCGGAGCATGTACTGCTGGGCAACAGCGGCCAGGTGCAGCTCGTTGGATTCAACACCGCACGAGTCTCAGACGGCAAGTCGGTTTCGCCGCTCGTGCCGCTCCGGCCGTTGCGTGCGCTCGATGCGCCGGAGCTCCACACAGCTGTCAGTGTCATGCCCGCTGAGGACCTGAAAGCAGCGGACATCTGGTCGCTCGGCACGCTGCTGCTGGCGATGTTGATGGGCAGCCCACCCTTCGCGTCTTCGGTGGAGGGGACCAAGGAGGGCCTGAGCGCGCAAGTCTGCGAGCAGCTGGGCGTGCTGCCCGAGCGCATGCGCACGGCACTGGTTGCCATGCTTCAGCCGGCGCCGGCAGCGCGTCCGTCCGCCGCTGCGGTCGCTTCCGTCTTCGTCAACGCCCAACACGGCGCCCAATACGGCACACCCGAGGGCTCTGATCCCCGTGACTACCGCCCATGTGACGACCGCCACGTGGCCCACATGGCTCGGCCGCCCGCACCGACTGGAGGCGCACCGGCCTGGAGCCAGGGCACGTTCGCCGGAGGCGTGGAGACGCCTGCGCTGTCTGGGCCAGGCAATCCAAGTACGTGTCGGCAAGGTGTCGCCAACACGAGCTCCACATCGGCGGCGAGTAGCAGTGGTAGCCTCAACGGTGCGAGCGCTGTCCCCGTCGCGGCGACGCTTTCGGGTAGCGACGAAGGGCCGCCAGTGCGCCTAATGAAGGAGGAAGGTTACGTGCGCTCCCTCGGGTGGGAGTCACTGCCCCACTCCGCCTCTACGCTGGTCGAGTCGATCACCGCGTCGCTCAGAGGCCTCAACGTGCCCTTCGAGTTCCGGCCAGCCAAGTATATCTTCATCGCCCAGCCGCCCGAGCAGCCGGAGCCCTCGACGCCGCAATCGGCACCCGAGCTGCTGGGCAGCGAAGGCTCGGATGTGCTCAACACGCCAAGTCTCGATGCCTCGACCAGGCGGGTAGGGCTGTCCGATGGCTCGTGGGAGTCGGTGGCGTCGCTGCAGCCGCTCGTCGTCTTCATCCGTGTGCTCAGGGAGAACGCCGCATCGCCGCGGCACGACGTGAGCGTCCGCCGGCTGCAGGGCACCTCTTGGCGCTTTCAGACCTTCTACGCGGCCTTTCGCGAGCAGATGACCGCCAACCTGGGCCTCGCCGACTACACGCAGCTCTCGCTCTACTCGCCCATCACGCACACACGGCAGCTCTCGCCCTCACAGCTGCGCGCTTCCTCCTGGTTTATGACCCGCGGGCCTGACGGCGCCGCGGCTGGCAGCAGCAGCAGCAGCGGTGGCTTTGGCGTCGCTGCCAATGCCTCTCCTAGCCTTGACCCGAGCGCCTGGCCAGTCCCTCACCCGAGTGTGGCAGGCGAGATCAGCTCGAATCGACCCGCCTGCGCGCGCTTCAAGCGGACGTCGTCGTCTAGCCTCAGCTTGCCCGCGCCCACAGGCGGTGCAAACGGCAGGCAGCGCAAATGAAACGGGCCGCGCACGGCATCGAATGGGCATTGCGAGGCCTGTGCTTTTTTTTCGCAACGTGTGGGCGACAGTGCCCATGCCGGCTTATGAGCGGCTGTACCTTTGGAACCTTGCCCCCAACCCCTGTGCGGCACGTACTCAGTACATCAAGGCTGTAGTTCCTAAGTCGTACCTCGACGGTATAATGTTGTGTGGTGTGTAGCGTATCGAGGCCACAGTTGTATCAAGCTCAGTGCATGTCGTGCATGTTCAGCATGTGCGTGTGCATGTCGCATGTGCATACGGCATGATGGGGATCCTGGGCATGCCGGCATAGGCGGGCCGCGTAACGTACGTTAAAAAAAAACCCAGAAAAAGTGTTCATCAACGGAGCATGTTACATTTGATCTCGCCGCGCGCCGGAGGCGGAGCCCCGGCGCCGCGCCCCCGCCCCCCGCCCGCGGCGGCCCGCTCAGCGGCCCGCGGCCGGCGAGCCGCAGCCGGGACGCGGGAGGGCGGGGGGCCGGAGGCCCGGAGCGCGCGCGAGCGAATCCGCGAGCGGGCGCGTCGGCACGTAAAAATTAAACCGTCAATTAAACCGGGCCATCTTTTCACGACGTATACGTAATACGATCCATGCTCGGTGCGCGACCAACGATTGAACAATATTAGAGCATTATATACCGATCAGCGATTACTGTGCAAGTGCACGCGGGGGCCTAAGTTAGAAACTCGCATAATCGATCCGCCCTCGGGTCATACAACATCATCTTCAGCTTCGGCGCCAGAATGAATGTCGTCCCGAAAGTCGTTTTCGACGTGCCACATTGCGTGTGTCACTTTATGTCCCGAAAGGCTCGTTTGGCCATCTGCCACGCCACGTGCAACGCATGGCGATGGCGTCCATGGCTGTGCAATACGTCCCCTCCTTCCTTGAGCACGCCCAGCGTGGGCGCGGATTGCGGCGTCAAGGGCCCCGACTGCGTGGGCGACCGGAGCTCGAAGGGCACGTAGAGGCCGCCGAGCGACGCGGTGATCACTTCGACAAGCCTGTAGAGTGGCGTCACTTGCTCATCGGACCACCAGCAGGTGATGGCCGAAATGGCGACGGCAACGAGCACGCCGCACATAAGCCAGACCACCTGCAAGCGCCGCGAGCGCGCAAATGCGTGGTAAAAGTGGTCGAGGAGAGTATATGCTGCGTTTCGAAAGTAGTGCCACTTGATCGCGCGGTGGAGAGCTTGGCTCGTCAGAAGCAAGGCGTTCCGCATGTCGTCCGTGTCGTCCGTGTCGATGGCTCCGCGCCCTGCGCCAAACGCCAGCGGTGGCAGCTCGAATTCCAACACACGCCAGTCGCTCTCTTCGCAAGCGGCTGTACCCAGCAGTAGACGCGCGAGGACGCGCACGAGCATGCCACTTCGGCGCAGATCGAGCCGCGTCGCGACACGCAGCCCAGAGACGTGCACGTTGCTTGTGTTCACGTGCAACGGCGCCTCCTCTCGCACTGCAAGCTCCGGCAGCGCCCGCTGGACCGCGGGCTTTGCGAGGGCGCCCATAGTCTCCAGACGCTTGCGCACCGGTCCAAGTGTGGCGGCGAGCGCGGAAAGCACCTGGGGCTCGAGATGGAGGCGCAGCTGACCCACGTGCACCTGCAACTCATCCACGAGGTTCAAGCCCGGGCCGGTACTCGTGTGCATGCGCAGGAAGAAAGGCCACGTCAACACCGGCCCTCGGCTCACCGAGGACGTCGAGTGCAGCGGCAGGTGGGGAGGCAGCGGCAGGTGGGGAGGCAGCGGCAGGTGGGGAGGCAGCCGGACGTCGGGAGGCACGAGTCCCTCAGGCAGTCGTTGCGCCGATGGACTCTCGCCGTACGCCAACCCGCCCTCGCCGATGGCGCCGATGGACTCTCGCCGTCCATCGGAGAGTCCATCGCCGTACGCCGACCCACCCTCCTCTCCGATGCTCATCCCAATGGCCGTGTCGTCCTCGTCGACTGGGCGTCCTGCGATCTCGGGTGCGATCTCGAGGCGAAGCACCTTGCACCGCGCGCGCGCCGCATCGGGCGCCACCGCGAGCGAGTGCACTAGCTGTAGTCCTCCCAGCCGCAAGACCGTGCACGTGCGGTACACACGCAGCGCCGGGTGGTCATCGGCGGGCTCGTTGGGCAGCGAGGCCAGTCGGGCGTACCGGTGGGCTATGTCATCGGTGGGCTTGGGGCGCGGAAGGGGGAGTAGTGGCAGAAGCGGTGACGGCGGGCCCGCCACCGGCGGGCCGGTCGAGAGGGGCGAGAGGCGTTCGATGTGCGCTTCGGCCTCGGCGTGATGCAAGCGCAGCTCGAGCTGCTCCTCGGCGAGCTGGAGCGTGAGCGCGGCGAGCCGGCAGCGCAGGTGTAGCTCGGGGTCGGGCTCGGGGAAGCACCCAGCCGAGCCCTCGGGAAAGGTGAGCGGTGCGCTCACGAAACGCTCGAGCAGCTCGTTCAGCAGCCGCAGCCGGCGCTCGCACACGCCCAGCCGGAGCAACTGCTCCGATTCGACCCAGCGCGACACGTACGTGGGCGTGCATATGCCGCCTGGGAATGTCTCATGGGCCGCGAAGGCGAGGTCCCACCCACCCAGGACCAACGGCAGCGCCACCGTCTGAGAGCTCGTACCGAGGCCACCCACGAGGGCTGTGTGGTGCTGGTCGCGGCCGCGGCTTCCGGCGCGGCGCGCGCCGTACGCGTCGTCCGTGGCAGATGCGGCCGGCCGAGGCTCGTGCAGGTCAAAGCAGAGATCCGTCAGATTCACCGCGACCTGCTCGTGCTCCTGCATCACCATCACCGACGACTTGAAGCGCGTCGCGCGCAGCACGGCCAGCGTACGCTCAGACTCGGCCTCGGCAGAGCCCCCGGTACCGGTGCTAGTGGCAGGCATCGCGGGCAGCCGAATCCGCGCGACGAGAGGCGCGATCTCGAGCGCGATGTACTTGGTCTTGTCGTTGCGCACGAGCATGCCCCACACGCCGAGAGCGCCCGCGGCGATGCGCCCCGGCTTGGAGATGTTCTCCTTCCAGATGCGCCAGAGTAGCTCATACTGTTCGATGGTCGCGTCCAGTCGCAAGCCCCCACGCACAGCCGTTCCGCCCGCCGTGCCGACAGCAGGCACGACGGGCGGCACGCCAGTGCCAGGGCCACCACCGGCCGGCGCGCTGCTCGCCTCGCAGCGCGCATGGATGGCATTCACAGGCACATCCTCGCGAGGGCGTTCGATCGATTTGAGGATACTGAGGACGAGGTCGGTGGCGGCGGTAGCAAGAGGCAGCCGCAGCGGCGGCGTGGACGAGCCGACCACCGAACCATCCGCCGAGTTGTCCGCCGAGCCGGGCAGCTGCGAGGAGGGGAGCAGCCCACGGAAGACAATCGTGAGCTCCTCGCACAGAAGTGGCCCGAGCTCCTCGTGCCCAGGCAACGTCTTGCGTACGAGCACGCCGTCCGAAGTGACGGTGCTCAGGTCGACGCGCAGAGAATGCTCGGCGAGCTGGCGCTCGTCGGTGAGCGCGTACACGTTGCGAGGGACGAGGATTACGGGGCTCGCGATCTGCAGCCGCAGTCGCATCGGGCGGAAGCGATTGGGCGGCACCCACACGCGCGCGATCGAGAGGTCGGAGACGCCACGTACCACGGCCGCGAGGATGGAGTTGTCCATGTAATCGAACGCGCCCGCGATCCACTGCTGCAGCCAGACGATGCGAGGGCTCTCGAGCTGGATGCCCAGCTCCGCCTCGAAGGCAATCTCGCCGCCCTCGGGCCGCTTGCGATCCGAGTAGAACCGTTGGTACTGGAACTGCACCGCGGGCTGCGCATCGGTCGCACGCTGCTCGACGGAGAGCATCGGAAGCCCCGGCGAGTGCGGCTCGGGCGGTTCGGCCGCCTCCGAGGGTACATTGGGGCGTGAGCGCTGGTCGTGCGCAAAGAAGTGGGTCATGGTGCCTGCCATCTGTAGCGTGCTGTCGCGGCGCAGGCTCGTTCGGATCGTGAGGCCGTGGACTACGAGCGCACAGAGCACGGCCTGGCTCATGCCCTCACTCGACGAGGGCTCGAGCTCCTGGTTGAGGCGCAGGCTGAGAGCGTACATCGAGACCTGCACGATGGCGCTCACCTTGGCCGTGAATTGGGGTGTGAATTGGGGCGTGGGCTCACGCGCTGCGGTGGAGGCAGCCGTGGCGGCGGCGGCGGCGGCGGCGGCGGCCTCGCTGCTGCTTGAGCCGCTGGTCGCACGGCGGCGCGAGAGGAAGCGCTTGAGCGTGGCGATGCATGCAGCGTTCCATTCTAGGTGGAGCGCGTGCAGCTGCACATTCACATGCGCGGGCTCGTCTCCGTCCTTTAGCTTCAGGTAGCTGACCTTGACGAGCGCCTCCCGATTGCCGGTGCCGCCCTCGTCCTCGGCCCCCTCCAAGGGCGGCGACGACGAGGGTGCGGTAGGTGCGCCGCCCATCGCGCCCGCGGCTCGGTGGGGCTCGGAGGTGGCGAGGTACGGGTGCGACTCGTCGGTCATATCCTTGGCGTACAGCGCGCGCAGCTGCAGGTCGCAGCTGACCTGGTCAGGGAGCGCAGTCAGCTCTGCCCGCATGGAGACGAGCCTCGCCTCGAGGAGACCCCGCTCCGAATCGGAGCCGTGCGGCGTGTAGCTGACATGCATGCACAGCTCGGGCACGATGATGAGCGCCTGCAGCTCCACGTGAGCCGCGTGCGCGCGGAACAGGGCGGTGGCCGCCTGGTACAGCTGGCGCGAGAGGAGGGAGCTCGAGCGGCCATCGGACAGACGTTCGTGTAGGGAGGAGATACTATCTGGGGCGACCCGACGATGGCCGGCCTCTGGCAACGGTGGCGGCTGCGACGGTGGCGGCTGCGAGGGTGGCGGCTGCGACGGCGGCGGCTGCGAGCGTGGCGGCTGCGACGGTGGCGGCTGCGACGGTAACGGGCTCGCGGCGGCGGCGCGAGCGTCCGTGTTCCCGAGGGTACCTAGGATGGCATGGATGTCACCGTACTGCTCGGCAGACAGGTGTACATGTAGGGCCGGGCTGACGCGCACAGTGAGCTTGTGGCGCGGCAGCGGCCCGAGCGTGCGCAGCTCGCCCACGATGTGTGACACGTGGCTCATGTGCGGCATGCGCCACTTTTGGTAGCGCATGGCCAAGTGAAACTTGTCGAGGAGGACACCGCGCTGCGTCGAGCCCTCCAAAGCCGAGGGGGCGAGTGGGACGAGCGCCCCCTCGACGGATTGGAGGAACATCGCCTGCAGCTCACTCACGCGCACCTCGTACGTGTCGTACACCTTCGCTTGCATGCTGCCGTCGAGCACATCGAGCGCGGAGCTCGAGCCCCGGAAGAAGAGCGCCTCGTCATACGCGGAGAGGCCAACAGGTGCGACTGGTCCAAAGAAAGCCGAGAGGGAGCCTGACGAGACTTGTGACGAGACTTGTGACGAGGCTTGGCCTCTCGCCTCTCGCCCGAGCGCCTCGCTCTCCCGCAGCGCCTCTTCCGCAGCGGCGCCGCCCGACGATGAGTGACGCATCGCCTCCTCCGGGCCGCTCGGCACCTCGGCCAGCGCGTCGCCTGGCGCTTCGCCCGGCTGCCCGCGCTCGTGTACGTTGGTGAAGGTAATGCGACCCATGTCGACGGCGAGCGCCCGGCCCAAGGGTGCGCTGAAGCCGTCCTCGGCCGCCGCTGCCAAGGCGAGCGCGTCTGGCGCAAGTACGAGGCGCGGCGCGCGGATGTCGAGGGTGATCAGCACGTTTCGACGCAGAAGTAGCATCTCAGAGAGGAACGCGAGCTCTGCCGCCCGTTTGACCAGGTGGGGTGAGCGCACGAAGTCGAGGACCTCGTCGACGAGCACGCGATCACACACGATCTCGATGGGTGTGGGGACCACCACACTCAACTCGGAGTGCACGAGCGCGCCGTCGGGGAACTTTTCGAAGCGCACCACCCACTGCGGACCTTGCGTCGATCGCTGAGATCCCCCGAGATTCCGATCGTGCTGAGCCCAGCGCAGCCACTCGGTGCTGAACTGCAGCAGGTGGTGCAGCGTTTTCAGCCGCGCCGCACCGCGCCGCGCCAGCCAGCCGCGGACAACCTTTTGCACGAGGGAGGCCCGCTTCGCCTCGAGCGGCGTGTACGAGCGCGCGAAGGGCTTGCCCGGGCGCCAGCGCCACGACGGTAAGATGCGCTTGGAGAGCGGCGCAGACTCGCTGCCTACAGATGCGCACGCGGCATCGCCGGTTACGTGCATCACGGAGAGGGTGGGTGAGGACCAATTTGGCGCGCGCGCCGCCGTGAGCGCCAGAGAGACGCGCCCTTGCTTGCCGACTGCGATTACGGCGCGCACGACCGTCCCGATCGACTCGGCCCCTTCGAGGATCGTGCTGGTGCGCTCATTCGCCGCCTCCTTACGAGTACGCCATCCATCGAGCCACCCGCGCCCGACGCTCTGAGCCAAGCTCTGCTGCTGCTGCTGCTGAGGCGGCGGCGGCGGCGGCGGCGGCGGCGGCGGCGGCGGCGGCGGACGCGACCCCGTGTTTGGGCTGGGTCGTGGCGAGAGCGGGTACTCGGCGAGGCTGCTCTGCGGACTCATGGGCGGCGAGCTGCTTGTGCTGCGCGGGGAGACGGCCCCATTCGGATAGCGACTATGTGCCGCCGCCCAAGCCCAATCTTGCGATGCCACGCCGTCGGTGCCCACGGTGCCCCTGCTGCCGGGGGCTGGCCGGCCCATTGGCGGCTCGTGCAAGTGCAAGCTGCCCGCGGGGATGGGCCCATGCACCCGCTTGCCCGCCACGCCAATCGTCTGCACACGAAGCGCGCCCCGCAGGTCGTATGCCTCAAGTGGCATGGCCGCCACCCGCAGCCGTGAGCCGCCGCGCGCGCGTCGCTGGTAGCGCAGCACGAGGTCTCGTAGGCGCAGATGAAAGAAGGGAATGCGCGGGTCCGCGGCTGCACCCACGATGTGGGGCGCTGTTGGCATCACCAGCGTGGAGGCGGTGGCGGCGGCGTTGGCAGCATGCTCGGGACCGCGGGCGGCGGGGCGCATGAGTTGAAGGTCGACCTGCCGAAGCGTCGCGCCCAGCTGCAGGCGTACACCGCCGTGACTCACCTCGGTCGAGTCGGTGCGACTGCTGCTACCAGTGATGGCGTCGAGCAGCAAGCGCTCGAGCAGCCGCTTCTGCTTGTACGTCAGTCTCGCACCCTCGGCGTCCTCCGAAAGGCTGGGCTGCGTGGGCGGTCGCTGCTCCGCTGTCGTCGACGTGGTCGACGCGGGCCGATTCGCTTCGGGCGCAGGGAGGGCACTTGAGGCAGGGCCATCGGGAGACAGGGCGTTCACAACGGCTTCCACGACGTCGACGACAGACGGCTTGACCAGAAGCATCACCGCCGCGGGGTGCGAGTCGGGCATGTCGGCGAGCGGATGCTTGAACTGAGCACGCTCGCCCAGCCACGCGAGCCATCGGCGGGCGCGCTGCTCATACTCGTGCACCGCCTCCGCCTCATTCGGATCGCGAAAGAGCCCTGTTCGGGAAGAGAGCCGCCGGCTCCGCGGCGGCTGCGAGAACGCGGCCCTCGAGGCACCCTGCATGTCAACCGATTCGGCGGCGCCGAGCATCGAGATGAGCAAAGAGATGCGCGAAGCAGCGTCCGAGGCGCCGAGCAGCAGCGCCTCATGCAGCTTGCGCCGCGCCATCTGCGCGTGCTTGCTGCTTGGCTCTGCGGCCACGAGCATGTACCGGTACGCGAGCAGCGCGGCGTTCGGCTGGCCGAGCTTGAGTCGCAGGTTACCCATTGAGAGAAGCATGTTGAGCGAAGGGAGTCGCGAGAGGGCGGCCGCGCGCTGCACCAGGTCACACGCGACGAGCGTGCGCCCCTCCTGGTTCGCCTTCAAGCCACGCCGGAAGATCTGATTCGCGTGCACGGACGGTTTGAGGACCGTCGGCCAGCGCGCGTGCAGGCGATCGAGAGTCTGCTGTACCGTCTGCACCGTCTGCACCGTCTGCTGCACCGTATTCTCGAGATGCTGCTGGAGTGGTGCTGTAGCTGCCTGTAGCTCGGCGGCCGCGCTCGCCAGATGCTGTTGTAGAGGTGCTGTAGCTGCCTCGAGAGTCTGCTGCACCGCCGCGGTGGCGGCGGCTGCGCTCGCCAGATGCTGCTGGAGGGCCTCACCAGCTGCAGCGGCGGCAGCACCAGGCAGCTGCTGCAATAGGTGCTGCAGCTGCTGCCCTTCCCGATGCGCGCCCGCGTCGAGCGAACGGGTGTGCTCGTCGCTACTCGACGCTGTCGCCACGGGGTCCGTCGCTTGGAACTGCAGGCGACCCAGCGAGGGGGGCGCTTCTATTGTGGGCACCGCAGTCGAGGGCAGCGACGCGGGCGTGGCGGATACGATGCCGCTCATAGAGCTTGGTGTCAAGGGCGGCGTTGGTCTCGCTTGAAACAGGCCGCTCCGCTCGAACATGGAGACGAGCATGCGCATCGCGTCGCACGCGACGGCCTCATCGAGGAGAAGCGCCGTCTTGAGCCGAGTGTAGATGCGGCGCGCGGCCACGCCGCGCCACACGGGCTGCAGCCGCCTCGCCGAGGCGCGCCTGCGCTTGAAGCGGCTGCGGCAGATGTAGCGGCGCGCGTACCCCTGCACGACGAGCGCGGCAGAGCGCATGCGGCGTAGCGCGGCACTCCAAGCGCGCGCTCGCACGGAGGCCTGCAATTTGGCGGCGGCGCGTCGCGAGACCTTCGTGGCCGCGTCCTCCTCAACCGGCCGCACCGCCGCCCGCAAAGCGACGAAGCGCTCGACAAACGACGGCTTGCGCACGACGAGCTGCCTCTCGATGAGCTCCCTTTCGTACCGCCGCTCCTCGTCGCGCTCCACTCTCTTGGCAAGCTTGGCGGCCTCACGCGACACGCGGGCGGCCTCACGTTCGGCCATCCGCTGCACACGCTCTGCCTCGCGCCGCTCGAGCTCGAGCTTCTTGCGCCGCTCCTCCAAGACGCGCTTCTCACGCTCGCGCCGCTGCCGCTCACGCTCGACGCGCAGCCGACGATGAAGCGCGAGCAGCGCCGGCTTGGCGAGCGCGGCCGCGAGCCCCCGGAAGGCAAGTACCTGATGAAGGGAACCATCCGATACCATCCGATGCCATCAGATGCCATCAGATGCCATCAGAGGCCACCAGAGGCCATCAGAGGCCACCAGAGGCCATCAGAGGCTATCAGAGGCTATCAGAGGCTATCAGCGGCCATCAGTCCCCGGAAGGCGAGTACCTGCCCCACCGAGAAGTTGTGACGCTCGAGCGCAACAAGACGCATCTGGCGATGGCGGCTGAGGGGCGGCCCGCCAAGGTCCGCGAGCAACGTCTCCTGGTACGCGACGAGGTACTCGCGCCGAAGGCGCAGCGTCTGCTGCTTGAGGGGGGCGGCGAAGGCGCCCCACTCGTTCACGGCAGCCCACTTGGCGTAGCGCCACCACTCGCCGGGCGCCTCCATAATGGACGCTCGCGGCCGGCGTGCACCAAAGCGCAGCCGGCTAATGTACACACGAATGTGTAGCGCGTAATGCAGCAGGTCGTTGAGGGCGAGGTACTGCGCGTGGTCGATCCGGAAGGCAGCCACCTCAAAGTCCGCCTGCACCATGAGCGCGGGCACGCCCGGCGGCCGGTGGCGCAAGGTGTCGAAGACGAGGATGAGCTGGCCCGAGAGCGGCGCGAGCACCTCAAAACATGGCTTCTCGACCACGAGCCGTACGGACGCGCCCCCGCCGATCGGTGCAAAGCTCGGTGCAAAGCTCGGCTCCTCTCTGCGAATCAGCGGCGGCGAGAGCGGCGACGGCGCCGACGACAGTGTGGCCGATGGCGATGCGGCCCCTGAGGCTGTGCCCGGATGCGGGGCGGCCGTCGCGGTGGCGAAGGACGGCACAAATGACACAGCCTTGTCGGCAGGCGTTGCCGACATCACTGGCAAAGTGCCTGAGACTTGAGGAGAGCCGCTAGCCTCCAGCATAGGGCGAGCCGCAACGTCCGCAGCTAAGTCCGCAGCAGCTCCCGCCGCAATCCTCGAGGCAGCCCGCGCCGCCGCGGCGGCGGCCGCACCTGCTGCCGCACCTGCGCCACTACTGCCGCCTGTGGCGCTCGTACTGGCCTGCGCGCCCGCGCCTGCTGACGGCGCCGACGCGCTTCGCGACGCAGCGGCCGAAGGGACGCCTGCCGCAGTCGACGCCGGCAGGACCACCTCGAGATACGCTGACACCTCACGGACGGCCGCCAGCTTGCGTACGGGCTTGCTGGGTGACCGCTCGACAAAGCGTGTGCGGCCCTCCTCGTCAATCGACTTGACATGCAAGCCTACAAGCCGTACGCCCAGCGCACAAGGAGCACTCGAATTGATGCGGTCCTCGTACCGCAAGTGCACGTTGCTCACCGTCACCTGCACATTGTCGAGGATGAGCCCGAGCAGCCCGGGCGTGATCGAATCGTCGTCGGCCGTCTCGAGCGAGCCCTGCAGCTCTGCAAGAAGCTCCCGCAGCTCGCCACCACGGGTGCGCAGCGCTGCCTGCTTCTTAGACCACCGGCGTGCCTCTTCCGCCTCGGGGCGCCAGCTCGTCTCCTCATTGAGTGGCGTTGCCAACACGTACACGTCGTGCAGCTCGAGCGAGACCGGCATGCTACCAAGCTTGTGCCAGGGCACCACCATTTCAAGGCGACCGATCGTGCCAACCTGCAGCTTAGCCGGCACGAGGCCAAGAAGCGCGTCCGGCCGCAGCGAGAGGTTCTCGAGCACGACGCGCCCACTCCACACGGCCAAGCGCAGGTTACGGCGCTCTAGACCGAGCACATAGTGGCCGAGCAATCGCTGCAGGACGGCGGCGACAACACCCTCCATGAGGGGCTGAGCTGTTTATTCATTGTGAATTCACACCGATACGTAAGCAACACAGGACTTTCGAAATGAGACACATGCAGGCGGAGAGCTGAGAAACAGCCAAAATAAGAGAATGCGGCGAGACTCATGTAGAACTCCCTTCATTCATCACAACAATAAGGTCAATAACCAACACGTGCATATTTCACCGCAATTCGACATCCAAGACACCGGACCGGCATACACCATTCACACGCGAAATCAGTCGCGCGAATGCGACAAAAGGGAAAAGTAATTATGTGGTGTAATTCGAGAGATCAGTCATTAATTTTCAATCAGTCAGTTTCGTCGCGGTCCCCCAGAGCGCACCTCACCATAGAGCATAGTTACCACCGTTTTACCACCGTCTCAAAGGACGGCTCCGCTCCCCTCGTTCAACACATCAAGTACTGAGTACTGGCTTGCTCGGGCTACTCAATTTCGCTAGCGAGGTCGGTCTCTCCCAACGTGAACGAACCGGTGGGACATCGCGCGCCGGCGCGCCGGCGCCGGCACCGGCACCGGCGGTCCCTGCGAGCTGCGTGTCTGCGCGAGTCTATATACTCGAATCCGCGACCGCGATCAAACGAAACATATATACATGAAAAATGAAGGAACGGGAAAAGTGGAGACGCGTATCGCACAAGGCCGCATGGTAATTCTTTGGTAGCATGGCTAGATGTATGAAGATGTATGGAAACTTCGGAACATGTGATGAAATCATGTACAGCGCATGCGCGCGCGTCGTCCGCGACCCGCGGGCAAAAACCATGGCATGTGCCCCAACGAGCTTGCTCATCGGAGTCGAGTTCTACCTTATATCCTGAGTGACTCGACGGGCGCCTTGCGCGGCTTCGGCACACCAGCCGAGTCGAGCTCTTCGCCGTCAACTTCCCACATGAGTGGGGTCGCCCCGGGGTAGTATGTGACCAGGGACGAGTCAAACTTCTTGTACGGTACGCCTGGCCTCTGGAGCCTACCACCGTCGACCCAATCGAGATTGAGCCAAACATAGCCCTCGCGGTCCAGGCGATAGTGGAAGCGTCGACCGAGCCACTTGTTGTTCGGCAACCACGCACGCACCCATGCTCCGACCTTGGTCGGGTTGCGGCCGAGGCGTACTTCGGTGAGCGCCTGGCACACGACCGTCTGGTCAGCACCCCCTGCCGTCGCCTGTGGCAGGACCGCGAAGCTGGCCCACGGCAGCCCGTCAGCCTCGGGCGGCGGCACCGTCACGTTGCGCGAGCAGCCGATGGCCACCCGCACGCGCGCACCAATGGCCTGCAGAAGGCTCGCCACGAAAAGAGCGAACTCGTTGCCGTCGCCTCCCCGGTTGACGAGCGCCTCGGCCGAGCGCAGCGCCGGCGGGTGTGCGGTGCGCCAGCCCGCGCGTAGGGCTAAGTCCTCAGCGCCCAGGTCGGCCCAGTCCCCACGCTCCATCTCCTCGCGCTCGCGTCGCAACCGATGCTGCTTCACAGCCTCAACCATCGCGCGCATCAGGCGCGGCTCGACCGTCTCGGGCAGCCCCATCATGCGCAGCAGCTCGAGGAAGATCTGCTTGTCAGACAGGTCGTCCGCCGGGTCGATCCATGTGCTCAGAGTCTCGTCAATGAGGCGGGGCAGCTTGAGCAGCCGCGCGTAGTGCTCATGTTTCTTGGCCTCGTTCCGCTCGGCGATGGAGCTTGCCTCGCGCGCGCGCGCCACCCGCCGCGCGCGCAGCTCGCCCCATTCCGTGGCCCAGGTTGCCACGCTCGCCGAATCGAAGCTGACACCGTTCATGTCTGGCGCAGGCTGCGGCGGCGTGTCGGCGGGCTCGGGCCCACTCTCCGTGTCGGCGAGCTGCGCGCGCTGCAAGGCGGCGATGGCCTCGGGCACACGCTCTGCGGCCGCGCGGTGCAGCAGCGCGCCCAGCCACCCCTCGCGCTTCGCCTCGTACCTGGCCGTGCTCGCGGCCTTTTTGGCGTCCTCGGCAGCGAGAGAGGGGTCCTCAGCGCGCACGATGGCGATGAGCTCTTCAAAGGTGGATTGCGCGCGCGCATCGGCGGCGCGGCGGCGGCGTGCCTCGATGAAGCCGGCGGAGAGAAGCGTAGGACCCTCGAGGCTACTCGGGCCCATCCGCATCGTGTTCTCGGCCGTCTCGTGCGTTAGGTTGGCGAGGAGCAACAGCCTCTCCCAAGCAGCCTCGTCCGTCTCGTTGATGTAACTGTCCATGAGGACGAGCAAGTCGGGAAACAGTGCCTGGAGCGTCTGGTTGGCTGCGCTCACTGTCGACACCTCGTGTGGCTGCAGCCGCGGCGCGCTGCTTGCGTCAAGCGCAGACGTGTCGTTGTGCACGAGAGCGAGCACCTTGGCGAGCAGCTCGAAATGGGGACAATTAGCATGCAATCGGGGTGGGGGCAATCAGCATGCAATCGGGGACAATCAGCTCGTCACCTTGGCGAGCAGCTCGTGTAGCGATCGAGCGGCGCTGACGGCTCGCTCTTCGCGGTGCGCGCGGGTCGCATCGAGAAGCAGCCGCTCGGTGGCAAAGCCGACCGCATCGCGCGGCAGCTCGAGCAGCGTGAACAGCTCGGCTAGCACCGACGCGTCGCTCATGTGCTTGGGCAGGTCATACTCAGCTAGGGACGTGTTGAGCGCGCGATAGACTTCGGAAGTCTGCAGCCGCAGCGGCAAAGCCACGTCGGCATGCAAAGCCACGTCGGCCGCGTCGGCTGTGGCCGCACCCTCGACAACGGCGATGGCGCCGCTGCCGCTGCCGATGCCGCTGCCGCTGCCGCTGCCGCTGCCGCTGCCGCTGCCGCTGCCACTGCCGCTGCCACTGCCGCCGCCGCTGCCGATGCCACTGCCGCTGCCATCGTCCCCTTCCTCAGCCTCATACACGAGGCGCTTGATCACGTTCCACGCGGCGAGCGTGCGCTTACGCTGCTCACGGTGTGCACGCACCGCCGTTACAAAGTACGGATACGTCTCTGGTGTGACCAGGAGGCGGTTGAGGCCCATCAGGCTGTAGACTTCGGCGACCACGTCGGCGTCCGCCATGTCCTCGGGCACCTCAGTACGCCCGAGCGCCTGCGCGACCGCCTGCCGCGTCACCTCGGGGTCTGCAGCCGAGATGTTGTTCACGTCAATCTGCGAGCGCCGCTGCGCGAGCGCCTGCTGCCAGTGCTCGACGGCAAAGGTCCATGCAGACAGGATGGTCTCGGCGTCGGCAGTCACCGTGCTCGTCGTGCGCCGCGACTCGGCGAACTTGGTGAGCAGCTGGCTCATACGCGGCGTGTGCGCCTTGAGGGCGTCCCGTAGCAGGCGGCTCGTGCGACTCTCCGCGCTGCGCTCGGCACGGCGCTCGGCCGCGCGCGTGGTGCCGTGATAGGCGACAAGCAGCAGCGCGCCCCCGACGTATGCCCAGCGCATCCAGCGCTCGCGCCCGGCGGGCGCCACTTTCGAAGGGGCCGCCTTGCCACTCTTGCAGCTGCTGCTGCTGCTTGAGCGCTGCTTATGGGTACCACTGCTGCTCGGCCGTAGCGATGCGTCCATCGATAAGGCAGGCAGCCCCACGGCGAGGTCGTATGCGAGCGCTGCGCCTACGCCCACCACATTGTATGTGGCCTGCTCCATGCCAGTGAGCGGAACGCACATCGCGAGCAGGCACCACGGTACGAAAGCAGCACGCACGCTTCCGAGCTGGAAGAGCTCAAAGGACTTGTTCGGGTCGGAGCGCGACCAGAGGCCGACTACGTAGAAGCAGAGTGGATGTGCTAAGCTGAGCATCGTGCTCGTGCCCAGAGCCGCCGCGAAAATCAGGATCTGCACTGCGCCTGCGCCGAGCACTGTGGCATATCGAATCAGAGCAAAGTGGTCGTCGTCCACAGCAAAGTGCTGGCTCTCGAGCAGCGACGAGTAGACGCCGAAGATCCACAGCTGCATGGCAAAGTTAGTGCCGATGCCGTCGATCCAAAAGAAGGCGGACACGACACGCCACAGTTGCAGGTCTTCGTGCACAAGCTTGCCGTCCATCGAGAGCAGCTCGCCCGGAGGCAGGCCGAATGAGGACAACACGCCCATGAGTACGAAGAGTGCGAGATACCCAGCGGTGGTGGTGCCCAGCTGCGTCGTCTGCTGGGCATTCAGCAGCCGCAGGCCGAAGGCCACGGAGAGCAACTGTCCGCACAGATCGAGCATACGACCGCCGACCGCCGCCACGTTCCGTCCATGCGAGATCGGATGAGTTTGGGAAACTGGGACACAGATTGAGTCGAGATTGTACAGAACTTGTAAACCAAAGAATTTCGTCTCATTTCTGGTGAGATCACGTGATCCGGATGGACGGCATATAATCATCGAAATAGTCGAGCAGGTTGACGCTCGTTGCCTCGCCGGCGTCTGTGGCGGCGACGAACTGATCGAGGCGCGCGGTGCACTCGGTGATGACCTGCTTCCGGTTGGCACGCAGCATGATCGCCGGCCGCAGCTCCTCAAGCATACCTTCCTCATCGTCCACTCCCTCGTCGCCAGCTCTGCCCGCCAGCAGCGCGCGGTCGTGCTCGAGTGTCGTCGGCTCCAGCTCGAGCATCCGCTGGAGCCTCGCATGGAGCGCGAGCGCCACCCGGCGCTCATTCGCGAGGCACACAGGGGCGTGCGCTAGCGGCCGGTTCCAAGAGCCCCCACACTCGCCGTCGAGCTCTTGCCTGGTGAGCAGCGCTAGCCGCAGTGCGCATACGATCGCTGGGTTGAGGCGGCGAGCGGAGAGTTCGAACTCTCGAGGAGGACCATACCGGCACGAAGCGAGCAGCGCCATCTTCTCTTGCTGCAGCAGCGCGGCGGCCACGGAGCCCTCCGCCTCCTCGGCGGCCGCTATTGCCGCTACCAAGTCCTCGGGCGCGTAGGCTCCGAGCAGCGTGACCGCGTCGCTCGGCGTAGGGACCGGCGGCACGAAGCCGTACATCAACAGCAACTCCTCGGAGGTCTGCGGCCCATAGTCGAGAAAGACCTCCGTGCCGACGGCGGGTAATGGCCGCTCAACGGCGGGCGCAAGCAGATCGACGGCGAATGAGGGCGGCACGTCCGTATCGTCATAGGTGAACGAGCACGTGGGGGCGGCTGGGTTAGAGTTGAGCAGGTCGAGGAAGGGTACCATCAGGCGCACGACGCCGCGTGTTCCAATGTCGACGCTGAACGAGCGCGAGTGCACCATGTCAAGCGCCCAGCCGAGCCGCTCCTCGTCAGTGCTCCTCATCAGCGCTTGGCCGCTAGCCTCCTCGCCCACGAGCCGCACCAGCGATGATCGCACGGAGCCCGCGTACTTGCGAGCACGCAGAGCTTGCTGCACGACGAAGTCGGAGCCGCATGCAAGCAGGCAGTCGTCACTCAGGTGGCGCGCACAGCCTACGTGCCGCGGCAAGATTGCAATGTAATCGGCCCACGGCGAGCAGCTCCCCCTGGAGGCCTCATGCAGTAGCCGTAGTGCGAGCCGCGCATCTGGCTGCAGCAGAGCGAGGCCCGTTCGACCGATTGCGGCTCCGATGGGCGTCTCGAGCATTTCTTCAGCCACGTCAGACATGGCGAGGGCAGACGGTACGCGGAAGAGCTCCATGCTTAGCTGCGAAGGCTTGGAGGCCAGCACAACGCCACGCATTCCATCAACTTCCGCCACGCGCACAGCCGACACCGAGCCACCCGACGCGGTAATCCAGTCGCACAGAGAATTCAAATGCTCCTGCTGCGCGCAGCACTGGATGCGGCAGCCGACGTGTACCGACGCACGCAACTGCAAGAGCGAGAAGAGCGGCGCCATTCCACGCATTGTTGACCACTGTGCTTGGCCTCAGGCCAGCTCCTCGTCGGTGCTCGTGGACATCAAATGTCCTGTGAACCGTGTCAAGTCCAGTCAAGTCAAGTCAAGTATGTTGTTTATGTATAGACTTGACTCGACTTATCCGATTGTGACCCCTATACTTTTTTCTCAGCGTTTGGGCGGACCGCCACGCGAGGCCTTCGGGAATTGGAGCGGCAGCCTGAGGACTCCCACCTTGCCGCCGCCTGCCTTTTCGACCACGCAGCCCAGCTGCTTGAGGTAGAAGCCCACCTTCTGCTCGGTGAGCCCGAGCGTCGCGGCGAGCGCGTCGCATCGTAGCCGGCCGCCGCCCACGTGCACGAGCGCAAGAGCGATGCAGTGCATGGCGAGCTTCTCCCGCAGCGGCGGCGTGACGCGTCGCTTGGTCGGCATGCCCTCGCGCAGCGGCTCGCCCTCGCGCGCCGAGAGGGGCTCGGTGAAGTCCTCGAGCAGCTGCGCCCACGAGTCGGGCGGCACTCGCAGCCGTTGGGCATCTGGGTGGCCCTCGGAACCCTCGCGGATCGGCGCGATCGGGGCGTGCAGCGAGCTGAAGCGGAGCATGTGCGTCAGGTAGAGCGTGGCGCGCAGCAGGTGCGTGCGTGCGAGCTTGTCGCCGGGTAGCTTGCCCGCGAGCAGGCCCAGCACGTACGGCGAGAACAGAGTCGGCTCCGCCGCCAGCTTCTCGAGCTCCTCAGCTGACTTGGAGGCCGCTCGCAGCGGCTTGTAGTCGAGGGAATCCCACACGCGGTCCGGTGCGAAGCTCGAGCGCGGGTAGGCGTGAGCTGCGCTCGTCGCGGCGAGATCAAAGGGCGGATGCAGTGGGTGCCGCTCGAGCTCCGACAGCTCGACTACCGGCTTGTCGGCCGCCTCGCGCGCGGCGCCAGAGATGTCGGCATTGAGCGCCAGAGCGTCGAGCACGGCATTCGAGCTGACCGCGCCCGTATCGGCCACGCGCTGTCTCTTGCGCGCCTTGGCAGCGCCGAGCTGTGAGACGAGCTGACGCTTGCGGTCATTGTACTCGGCGCCCGAGCTGATGGTGACCGAAAACTCCTCTGGCGGTTCGAGGCTAACCTTGGGCGCTTTGACGGCTGGCTTCATCACGTAGAGCTGAGCGGCGGCGAGCTTGACAGTGCCCGAGCCCTTGTGATGCACACCGATGAGAAACGCGCCGGCCGATTTGGCCGCGGTGCCGTCGCGGCCGTAGTTTACGCCCGTATACTTAATGGTGTCGTTCTGGAGGACTGCCTCACATTGGTGCTTCTTGCGGTCGGATGGATTGCGCCGCAGCTCGAGCCGAAGGCGGCTGCTGCCCTCGGCCGACTGCAGGCCGGGCGGAGTAGTTGACGGGAACGAGAGCACGACCGGAGCCGCCATCTCGTCAGTCGAGGGCACGACGGAGAGCGTCGCGCGTAGCATTATGGACTTCGTGTGCGTCGACGGGGACAAAGGACCAAAAGCACACTCTTTTTCTCACTAGCTGACCTACTTTCCCGTGAAGCCCAGCGAGTCTCAAAGAGTCCTCTGGTGTGTCGAAACGCCGTCATCAAACTTTTGAGGAGAGACTTCAACTTTTGTGGCGGATGGTCATGCGTGCTCAGCGGCGAGCGGCTGCAGCCAATCCGCTCATAAGAACTGGCGCCGACGCCCGAATAGAGGCCTGGGCCTTCGGGAATGAAGAGGAACAACTGCGACGGGCGATGGGGATGCCCTTTGCGGCAGCTCAGGCTGATGCGGCATCACCGGTCACAGCCTTTGGGGATGAGGCTAAGTTGGGAAATGCGGCAGCGCCGGCCGCAGAGGTCAGCTCACCTTCGGCGAGCCCAGGATCATCATCCTCAGCTGAAGACCGATGCGCCGAACCTCTGGTCAACCCCTTACGAGCTCCGGATGCGATCGTTCACAACCCTGTCCGATGCTCTCGCATGCTGCCCTCTGATGCAATGGCGCCCGGCATCAAGCGGGTCGCGGCTCCCGGGCGCAGGTGCTGCCAGATGCTTGAGCGTGACGGCGGCGTGTTTGGGTGCGAGCTCCCTTCGGGGCACGAGGGGCCTCATGCTCTTGGGACGATATACTCGGTGCGACCCAGGGTTGAGCGAGTGCATGCGCAGAGGGAGATGCTCGAGCAGTTGCAGCTGCAGCAAGAGATTCTGCAGCAGGTGCATCGCAGGCAGCAGCAGCGCCCACTGCAAAAAGCACACCGACGCAAGCAGGCGCAGCAGGAGCCGCTGCAGCCGCCGTCGTCGCAGCAGCAGCAGCAGCAGCAGCAGCAGCAGCAGCAGCAGCAGCAGCAGCAGGGGCAGCAGGGGCAGCAGGGGCAGCAGGGGCAGGAGCGGCAGCAACAGCGGCAGAATACACCACTGCGCAAGGAGAGGCGATCGCCTTCCTCCTCGACCGCCGCAGCCTCGTCGGCCCCTGCGCGCACCGCCTTGCGAAGCGTGCTCCCCCCAGCACGCCCACGCAAGCCGCCCGCAGAAGGCGCGCCCGCGGCGGCGCTTCAGAAGCCCGAGCTGAGTGCGCAGGACGCGTGGCTGCAGCTGGAGGTGGCGCTTGAGCGCGGAGCGGACGTGGGCGAGGTGGAGAAGCTGTACGTGCTCATCCAGCGCGAGGGCGAGCGGCTTGCGGCGATGAGTTACGAGCAGTTGCTTGCCGATCGCGCCGAGTTCCTCGCTGAGGAGCCCAAGCACCCGAGCGGCGAGCAGTGGGGCAACGACTGGACACCGGAGCTCGCAAGGGCGCTGCGCAACGCGCCTGTGCGTAGGCGGCACGAGGTAAGCGGCCACTCGATGCTCACGTGCGGCAAGGTGGTTGGCTGCACTGACCACTTTTTCCAGATCGTGTACGAGAATACGCACTTTGAGCTGCGCGCTTGGCACGACCTGCGCATGTTGCTCGTGCCGCACCCCGCGCTCGAGATGACGCTGAGGGAGCTGATGGGCTACCTCTCGCGCACGACGCGCCGCCTTAAGAAGAAGCGCGACCTTGACGAGGAGTGCGAACAGTACCTGCCGCGTGAGGGATGCCACTACTCGCTGCCCGTGGGCAAAGTCGCGTGCCACCTGCATGAGGAGCTGAGGATGTCCGGCCTCGTGCCGTACGACTCGGGCCCTGCACTCTCGGACTGACAGTCGTGCCCCACCGGCCTGATGTGCAACTTCCCGATCAGCACGTTGCGCCGCCGCGTTGGCGGCGGGCGACCCTCGGGGAGGCGAGTACATCATAAGGCCGGTGGGGCGCGTTCTGGGCGCGTCGGCGAGGAGGCTGCTGCCAGCGAGGAGGCTGCTGCCAGCGAGGGGGCTTCTTTGGCAGAGTCGACGATCACATAAGAATGGATTGATGGTGACGCAAGGCGTGACATCACCTTGGGTGGCAATGAAGGCATGTGGCCGCGAGCTGCGCACGCAGCAGGCCCCTTGCCTGAGAAAGCACATACCCACGGTCAACGCCTGTACTGGACCTGCGTGGCTCCGATGCCTATTTCATGTGGTGGAGTGGATGGGCATGGTCCCTCTTGTTCTGCTTCGTCGGGGAGATGGGTGACGCGCGATTGTGCCGTCGCTGGCAAGTGCGCAAGGGAGGACGTTTGTCCGGAGAGTCCCGGAGCCGCACGAGCTTCTCGTAGCTGTTAAGCTGAGCTTGAATGGCATCGAGGTTCTCCTGGGCGAGATGGTACTCACACGGTGACCCCGAGGTGACCCGACAGAGCACAGGCCCCGCCAGGGCGGCGAACGAGGCAGATTTTCGATGTATGATGGTGTAAAACCTCGCGCGTGTTCTCCTAATGCGGTGGCAAGAAGACCTAAGACCCGAACACGTCGCTGACGTGCAGCACGCACGCGGCACACACTCACGTGGCGACGAATCGCGATAGGCGCGGCATTTTGGGCCTTCATCAGAGGGCCCGATCACTGGCGCACAGCCACGTCGTCCTAAAATACTCGGCACGGTCATCTCCCCGATGCGCAACAGGAGCCGAACAGAGTGCGCAATGCGACCTATCATCGGTCCTGATCGCAACCTCGAATATCGAGGGTTGGGCGATCGGACGTCATGCAGTCTCGTTGCGCTGCCTGCTCGTGGCCGCCCGTTGCGCTGTTGGGGCGATGGACGTGCTGCTCTGCGATCTCGTCTTAAGCGGCTGGCGTAGCAGCCCGGATCAGCTTGATAATGGGATTGTATTTCTTCTGGAGGTCCTCGAGGTGCTTCTTGGATGCCTCGAAACGCTGCTTCAGCTCCACTTCCAGCTGGTCGTGCTCGCGCTGCTGGACCTTCAACGCATTCTGCAGCTTGACGAGACGTCCGTTACGACGCTCCGGGCTCATAGCCGCAAATTTCTCGAGATCGACGAGCTGCTGCGGCGAGCACATCTCCTTGTGCTCGAGGCCACACGTTGGCCCGAGGGATGCGGCGTGCTTCTTGAGCGCATCGAGGCTGCGATCGCCCTCGTACTTCTCGCCCTCGTCATCGCCGGGTCCAAATGTCTTGATTGTAGGGTAGCCCTGGACGCCATGCTTGTCGCACAGAGACTTGCCCGCCTGCGTGCAGTCCACGTCCGCGATCAGCACGTTCGTGGAGCCTGCATATTCTTCTGCGAGCTTGTCCCAATCTGGCTTCATCTTCTTGCAATGGCCTCACCAAGGCGCAAGGAATTTTACGAATGCGCTCTTCCCCTCGCGAGCCGCGTCGAATGTGTCCATCGTGTATTCGGTCGCACCATCCACGGCCAACACGGCCAGGAGCAGGACATTGACGCGCAACATTGAGGCCGAAGCCACGTCTCAGCCCTACCGATATCTTTTCACAAAGACCTATCTTTTTACAAAGTTCAGCACGAGCAGTTGAACAGATAGATGCGATTGGTCGACGATACCTAAATTGAAAAACGGAAAGCCGCGCCCTTCCGCGGCGTCCCGGACACAGAAACGGCGCCGTGCCGACGAGAGGGCCAGTTCGGCGGCCGGCCCCGAGCAAGGCTTCAATGTGGTGGACGTTGTTGACGTTGGCTCTATACCGAAAGACAATCCCTTTCCCACGTCGCGTGCTCGCCAAGTTTCTCGCTGATGAAGCCAAAGCTGTGCCAGGCACGCGCATCGACTCACCGACATTTAGAGCCTGCGGTCACGACTGGCAGGTTTCCATGTACCCATTCGGTGGAAACGCCGATCCCTACTTTGCTGGGCGAGTCGGCGTGTACCTCAAGCTGCTGCAGCCCGCAGACAGCGGCAAAATTGAGGTGGACGCTTCATTTTCGCTGACGCTGCGCACGCTGCCGACAGCAGCTGCGGGGCAAACGGAACATGATGCATCGACGCAGCGTGGCATCTGCTTCCGGTGCGGTATGACCTTCTGCGACGCAGCCGAGGCTGGCAACTCCGTCGGCCGTTGCGAGGACTGGGGTGCGCACGTGTACCCATCCGATCTGCTGCTGCGCGAGCTCGAGGTCATTGAAGGCGTCGAGGCGATGGTCGACGTGGAGCTCGAGGCGTGGGACTCGCGGCCAAGCCGCTTGGGCGCGAGCTTACTCGCCTTGTACGACCAGGTGCAGCGGTTGCCATTGAGGAGGCTGCGCACTGGCGAGGTCGTCGTCGCCCTCTCCAGCAGCGACAGCACCGGAGGATTCCGATCGATTGATGGTTCGGAGTATCGAGTGATGCGACTAGTGAGCGCTGACGGCAGCGCGTGCTTCGATTCAACACGTGCGGCCACCGCGTTCCTGCTACCGACGAATTCGAAGGCGCGCGAGGGCGGCACCTTCGCCACCAACGAGGCAAGCATGATGCGCGTCTTCTACGAGGTTGAGGGCGACCAGATGACGGCGCGAGATGCGGCCGCCATCCTACGCGAGAGCAGCGACGGGCTGTTTGTCGGCATTGAGCCGTCGCACGACGCGGCCGCGGGCAGCATCGAATGGCCGATTGCGGTGCCCATCAGCCAGCTGCCGCCTCTGGCTTCACGCCTCGGCCTCCGTGCCCTGCCGACTCGGCTGCGGTATGCCCTGCGCACGAGGGCGCGTGGCTTGCTCCTGTTCCTGCTCATCGGCGCCTCGCCGCTTTGGGTGGGCTTCATCGCGTCGCAGTTCGTCTCCGCCTTTGCCATCCCATCGCGCAGCATGGAGGCGACGCTCCAGGTGGGCGATGTGGTACTCGCTGAGAAGCTCAGCTCGCGCCTCGGGCTCCCTTTCGAGGTGAACGATCTGGTGCTCTTCTCGCCTCCCCCTGAGCTCCAGAGTCTCGTCACTTCGGCTGGCGGAAAGCTGGGCAGCCGTGACTTGTTCATCAAGCGCGTGGCCGCCGTCGCCGGAGACACGGTCGCGCTGGATCCCTTCACTGGCGACGTGCTCGTCAACGGCGTGCGCCGCCCCATGCCTCCCCTCGCCTGCGCCGATCGCGCCCAGACCGAAGCGCCCAGCATGGCGCTCAGCATGACGCCCAGCGGCGGCAGCGGCGGCAGCGGCGGCAGCGGCAGCAGCGGCAGCAGCGGCAGCACTCGTACTGACGTCACGGGCGAGGTGCTTCAATCGCGGCTCGTTCCTCCTAACAGCATCTTTGTTCTTGGCGACTGCCCGGCACGATCGACTGACTCACGAGTGTGGGGCCCACTGCCTGTCGAGAACGTGGTGGCGCGCCCGGTGGTGCGTATCTGGCCAGTCGGCCGCCAAGGAGCGATCGTCAACACTGAAGACCTCAACCCGTTCCGTAGGGCTCTCGAGCAGGCTCAGCCAAGCCGAACCGCCCTAATTCGGGGGGAAATGGAGCAAGAGGGGCTTCGTGTACATCGAGAGCCGTTCGGGCGCGAACTTGTAGAACATTGACAAATCTGAGCTGTGGGCTCTCGTCGGACTTATAGCTCGCCGTCCCGCGCGCGTATAGAGCGTTACGTTGTCGGTGCCGTGCGTGCGCGCTGCTTGAGCCCTGGCCTCGACAACTCGACAGGAAACTCGACAGGAACTTGACAGGCTACTCGACAGCTACTCGACAGGATAGCTCGACAGCTACTCAACAGACCTCGACAGCTACTCGATAGACCTCGACAGAAACCCTCTGACTCCATGCGCCTGCGCGTCAAGGTGTCAAGCTCGACAGCTCGACAGACCTCGACAGACCTCAACAGGCCTCGACACGAGGTCTCCTCTAAAAGACTGGGTAAAGCCAGGTTAGAGCCCCACTCCTTCAAGGTGAAGGTTGATGGACCCACTGGTCAACTACACAACTTGGTGGCTGGATGATGGATGTACTTCTGTGGTGGACACCTTTCGTTCCACGTTCGTGCTCTTTGCCTCTTTCGTGCTCTTTTTGACCTAATTCTTCTCAGAATTGCATTAAGATTGCATTTTCTGGTCTTGAAACCAGTGGCTAGGTAGGGGTTTAGGGTGGGTATTACAAAAATAACAGTAAAGAAACCTGTGGCTATGTAGGGGTTAGGGGTTAGGGGTTAGGGGTTAGGGTGTGACGTCCTGACGTCTCCGAGTTGATCTTCATCCGTTTGACCTAGTTTGGTTGGTGGTTTATATGTGTGGGTCCTCTAGGCCTACTGCTGTGAGAGTCAGAGTGTTTCATGCAAAATAGCAAAGCTACATGCCAGGCTCCAGCTCGACAGCACACTCGACAGCACATAACTCGACAGCCTCGACAGAGAAACTCGACAGGAACTCGACAGCTCGACAGCTACTCGACGCGCAGGCGCATGGAGTCAGCCTTGACAGGCTCGACAGGAACTCGACAGGCTCGACAAGGCTCGACAGGCAAGGCCTCGACAGCCCCTCGACAACGCTCAACGGGCTCGACAGCGCCCACCTTGTGGACTCGCAAAGCTGGATTTCCCGAGTTCTGGAACCCTCCTTTTTTTCTCTAAGGGGCGGAACGCTTTTTGAGCGCGTCGCTGCCGGGCTCGCTGGCGGCTTCAGACGCGCTCGGATCGGCCCGTTCGGGCTTCGAGGCGACGCCCGTGGTCGATGCCGACCACGGCAAGAGCGAATCGCACCGACGGCGACGCCGAGGCCGGTGCTGCGGAGGCGGAAAAGTGCAAGAAGGCGCGGGTCACC
>Ga0210246_100236_pt1 | contig 49174 bp, 27 predicted proteins | sample ChrtobMetaP3_8mM_FD_155469 | JGI IMG/M metagenome (GOLD analysis project Ga0210246, IMG submission 155469) | Chrysochromulina tobin associated microbial communities from unialgal haptophyte culture, Seattle, Washington, United States - P3_8mM | ecosystem: Host-associated > Algae > Haptophytes >...
CGCCGCCGCCTCGGCCGCCGCCGCCTCGGCCGCCGCCGCCTCGGCCGCCGCCGCCTCGGCCGCCGCCGCCTCGGCCGCCGCCGCCTCGGCCGCCGCCGCCTCGGCCGCCGCCGCCTCGGCCGCCGCCCCATCTTCCGCCGCCCCATCTTCCGCCGCCACCTCCGCAACCGCCGCCTCCGCAACCGCAACCGCCTCCGCAACCGCCGCCTCCGCAACCGCCACCTCCGCAGCTGCTTGCGCCTCGTCCACCTCCATGGGCGCAGCCGAGGCTGCCGCCGCCTCAGCTGACTGCCGCGACGATCGCGCCTGCTGCGGCAGCGCCTGCGGCGGCGGCAGTTGGTGTGGCTGATGCGGCTGCGGTGGCGGCGCGTAGTCCGGCGGCGCGTCTGAGCGCACACAAATGTAGGCAAACTCGCGCTTCGAGCCGCGTGAGCCGAAAATGACGAGGGCACCCTCAGTGAGCACTGCGCTCTTGCTCTCGCGCAGGTTGCGCTCGCCCACCTTGGTCTGGTTGACAGAGAAGTTATCGAGGATAAACTCGTTGCTCTGCAGCCGGATGCGCGCATGCCGGCGGCTGATGAAGTTGTACAGATCGGGATCCGTCGTGTCGAGCTGACAATCCATCTGCTCGGCGCGGCCGATGGTGAGGCCGTCGTAGAGGTGGACTACGTGTGGGCGGCAGCGTGCGAACTGAGGGCGCCACTCAAGAGACGTGGTTGTGAGCCGGAGCTCCATGCTTGGCCGGCACACGTAAGCGTATTCCGACTCCGATCCGTTGGCGCCGAAGATCACTGGGCACCCCTCCGTGAGTCGTTGCGACTTGTTCGCCTTGAGCATCTTGTCACCGACGCGCGTGCGGCCCAACTCACTGAGATGGTGAAGCCAGAGAGCGCCATTGTCATCCAAGGCCACCCGCGCGTGCAGGCGGCCGATCAGGCCGGGAAGGGAGGACAGATCGCCGAGTCGCACATCCGCATAATTCTTCTCCTCGCAAAACTTGCACCCTGGCGTACACGAGCAGGGGCCTTCATCTCCGGGCTTCGGAATCGGCTTCGGGTGGCGACCGATGGTCAGCCCGTCACGAAGCCTAATGACTGCTGGCCGGTCCGGACGCGGCGGGCCGACCGCGAGGCGCAGCTCCATCTTCGGCCGGCGCTCGTGAAAAATAAGTGACCGCGGAAATTCCGCTCGTAGTTCATGTTCACGTGAACTAGCCATCTCGGCAAGACGCAGGTCCCGTGGAGACACAGCGTGGAGGGCGCAGACGACACCGACGTGTGGGACGACGCTCTCGAAAAAAAGCTGAGCCTCGTCGCTCTGTCATCTTGGGTGAGAGGAAGCAAGCGACTGCGATGGAACCGAGCAACGTAGCTGCCAACGCATACGGCGAGTGCACCAGTGCTGCTCGCACACGAGCTGTCCGTGCCTGTGGCTTCCAAACCACACTAGAAGGAACAGCCACCACGCATGCCAAACGAGAAAGCTCAGTCCGATCATCAGCAGGCTACAAATCACGGCGACCTCGGGCGTCACCGCTGAAAAGCCGGGCCTCATCGCGGCCTTGAGGTTGCCACGGCCCTTCGTTGTCCTTCCGGCCCGCGGTCACACGACTCAAGTGCAGCCACAAGATCATCGTGATCCCGCCCACGAAATTGATCCAGAACCGGCCGCTCCACACCGCGAGCCTCGCACTGCGCAGGTACCTCGCGATCTGAGGAAAGTCTCGCAGCATCGTCTTCCACACGAAGTGCAGACAGGGGACGCGGCCCAGAGCGTTCATGGTACCCGCCCAGCGACGCAGCCAAAAATCGCTGCACGGGGGCGCAGGCCCCGCCTCGCAGCTTAGCCCATCCACCGGCTCCCAACGGCTCCCACCATCGTCGCCCGGGCCATCGTGCTGCGGCAAGAAGACCTTCCATGGGCCCTCGACGTCCTCGGGCAGCAGCTCGTCGGACTGCGCGATCACGGCGGCGAGCTGCTGGCCCAGGTGCGCCGAGTAGCCCAAGTGCCAGAAGCCACTTGTCCACCACATGCGCACGTGCGGCGCGCCCTTCTTGACGTACGTGTAGCGGCCGTGCACGCGCCCGCCTAGCTCGTGCTCATCACAGCGCGTGTACTCGCCCACAAAGACACCCAGCATCATCCCCTCGGGCAGCAAAAGGAGCACAAGGTCCAGTCGAGCGCCCAGCGTCATGCGCACCGACGCCGCGGCGCTCGCGAGCCGAGCCTCGTCGTCGGCCCCAAACTGATGGACCTCCTCGGCCACCTGCCGGCCGTGCACGCCGTCGTCGCCCTCGTCTTCCTCGTACTCGTCCTCCTCGCCCTCGTCCTCCTCGACCTCCTCGAGGCCGTACTCCGCCTCCTCTTGCAGCCGCTCCTCCTCCAACCGTCGAGTTTCGTCAGGACCTTCGCCTGACGCGGCGACGTACTCGCCAGGATCCTCGTCATCCTCCCGCGCGATGATGCAGCGCACACGCGGCGCGAGCCACAGCCGGCCGTCGTGCCATAGCTTCCACTCCGACACGATGTGCTCGGGCGCCGCCGCCTCGTCCGCGACGATTAGCCATCCCGTCTGCAGCCCCAAGTACTGCCGCTCGCCCGCGTGCCAGAAGCCGTTGACCGCGTGCCAGAGCATGGGCTGGTGCGGTCCGACTAGCGTGCCGCGGAGCACGTACGCGCACCGGCCCGCGTACAGCAACAGCTCGTTGCCGAGAAGGTCTTCCGCCTCCAGGCGGTCGTACACCCCGAGGTACTCGCAACGCCGCCCGCCTGGCATGCGGCCGCTCAGTCGCACGGACCGTGCGCAGAGCTGACGCACCTGCTCACCCGCCGCATCGTTACCAGCCTCGGCGGCGCTCGCGGCGGCGGCTCTCCCGAGAGCAAGCTGCTCAATCTCCGAGGCGAGTGAGTCGAGAACCTCCTGAGTTGAAGCAGTTCCGGGATCACGACTCTTCCAACCTGGCGGCGCGACGATTTGGGGGTGCGCAGCGAGCCACGCCGCAACCTGCTCACGCATTTCGACCGCCGGGTGCATTTTTGCCAAAGTGTGCCCAGCACCACCGAAGAAGCTGGCCAAGGGCCTGTGCCGCCAAAATCCGACGAGCCCTTCTCTCTCATATACGCACCCATCGGCGACGCAGCGCACGGGATCCTTGAAGAGGGTGTAGGTGATTGGGCAGAGCAATGCGTCGGGCGGCTCCTCGCTTGAGGCTTTATCATCCGCTCCCGCACTCATCGAGTCCCCACGCATGCGTCGGCATGTACATAGTACAGTAGCTAGACGCTGTCCCATTTTTGGATCGTGAGATTTCGTCGAATTCCGCATGTGAGGCGGCGCTGTTTAGACAAATGATCTCGGAACGAAATTCGCGGGAAAAGGGCGCGCCGCCCGCCGCCCGCCCGCTCGCCCGAAATGCTTGGAAGTATGAGCGATGTGCGCGCCGAGCTCGCGCGACTGCGCAACGACTGCCACTACGCCGACCTAATGATGGAGCAGTGCCAGCGGCTGCATGACGAGATCGAACGTCACATCTCCAAGCACGGCTACGACGAGATTGAGATTGATCTGGCGGATGAATACGTTGAGAAGTTCTCAAAGGCTCTGGAAGAGCTGCTGGACATTGAGTTTGAGGATGTTCCGGCACAGCTGAGATTTGCCGATTCTGGCATCTTGACCGAGATCCAGGCGACTCGTCAGAATCTCGATGACGCCATCGTCAAGTGCCAGACGATGCTGAGTCAAATGAGCCGAATTGCCAGCAAGCGCGAGGCAGTCGAGAAAGTATCCTTGTGGCCCAAGGACATGCTTGAGAATCCCGAGGTCATAGCTGAATTCGAACGGCTCATTATGTCCTCGAGAGCTGCCACGTCGGACATCGGGTCGGATGTGACGGAGGACATTGCCAGCGCCAGCAGCAGCAGCAAGCCATCAGCTGGCGAGGTGGCTGCCGGACGCACCGCCGCCGCACGTGACGAGCACGTGCTGCCCACCGGTCCACCGCGCTTCGCGTCACCATTGCATGCCACTCTTGGGCTGGTGAGCTTCGATCAGCCAGGCGCTGACAGTATCGGGAACGATCCTCCGGAGGACATGGACTGAAAGGACACGTGGGACCGTGTGCAGCTGCGGCCCGGGGCCGGGCGCGTCGTGCTCAGTTCAGTTCAGTTCAGTTTCTTCGCGGTCCCCCCACGCTCACTCCACCACCGCGTCGTGCGAGAAGCGCGAAAACCCTAAATAACTGTTCAGCTGTAAAATGCCCCGCCCCGACAATACGCTACCCAGCTCCGTACGATACCCCTCGACGTACTTGTAATAATGCGAGCAGCGCACTACTCGGCGTGTCGTCTGTGGTTCCGGCGCCTAAAACCGTTCCGTCTCCCGGGCACGGCTCGCTGATCTATCTGCGGGTGTGTAGCCGTGCCGGGCTGTAGGGACGGGATGGGGGAGCCCGTACCCCGCTAGGTCCGTGCGGAGGGGGAGGGTGCGCTCGCGCTCGCAATGGGCGTGCAAGGGCGATCCCCTACATCTGAGAATTCCTAGGGGATGGGAGCGTGGAGTAGGAGGGCTGCTCGCCCTTGCATGACCAAGCGAGCGACGCGACCGCGAGCACACCCAACAAGATGTAGAGAGAGGCGCGCTCCGCGACAAAAGCGAGCAGCACGCACAGCGCGAGCGGCGGCATGCAGAAGGCGATGAGCGGGTAGCCATCAGCAATGGGCACACGGTACGGCCGCGGCGCCGTCGGCTCGCTCTTGCGCAGCTTGACGAGGGCAAGGAGGGCGGTGCCGACGGTGGCTCCGTAGAAGAGCATCGAGAACTTGACGAGCGCTGCAAAGGGCAGGGAGAGCATAAAGAGGAGGCCGGTCGAGAGGACCAGAATCGCCGTGACGGGCGCGCCGCTGTGCTCGTCGACGTGCGCGAGGGCGCGCGGCAGCACGCCGATCTCTGCAGCGGAGACGGCGATCCGAGCCACGGCGCACACGCGCATGTTGAGGAGCCCGAACGCAGAAAGTGCACCTCCGAGCGAGATCCATTTGGCGAGCCATGGGCCGACGTGGTCCTCGGCGACGACGGCGAAGGTGCCATCGCTCCATTTGGGCAGGTGCGCCGGATCGTCCAGTGAGACGCCCACGGCCACGGGCACTATGTAGACGAGGCTGACCAGGATGATGGTCGCTCCCATTGCGCGAGGGAAGTCTCGACCCGGGTCAGCCACCTCGGCCGCCAGAGCTCCGACCGAGTCGTAGCCCGACATGTTCCAAAGCAGCACCGAGAAATAGGTGCCCCAGCGATACGGCCCGACGGTGCTCTCGCCGCCGCCCACGCCGCCGAGAGAGCTCCACTCCGCGGGATTGAGGCCGATTAGCCACGCCGAGGGGTCGACGCGCGGCAACCCGTAGATCACGAGCGCGGCAAAGGGCGAGATGACGAGCACGGTGAAGACGGTCGAGACGGAGGCGACGGCGTCGACGCCGGCGACGTTGAGCAGGGTGACGGCGCCGACTAAGCTCGCGCTCAACAAGTAACGGTGGACGCCCTCGAGCTTCAGCATGGGGTGCAGCTCTCGCAGATAGTCGGCAAACATGACAGGATAGAGAGCCAAGTCGAAGAAGTTCGCGACAAGGCGTATGATGGCATTACTGTGCGCCACCCGGCGACCAAAGGCACGATCCACCCAGACGATTGGCCCGCCCATGTCGGGCATCATCGTCCCAAGCTCAGCCGTCATGAGCGCAATTGGAAGAGACCAGACCCAGGGGACCAGGAACAGTCCGACTGTGAGGCGCAAGTCACACGCGTCTCATGAGCAGTTGAGGTCTCGGAGCAGGGATGGGTCATGAGAAACAGCAGAGAGCGCACGCAGTGTATATGCTGGGCCTGCCGCGCCAACAGCGTCCTCGATGCCATAGTCGCCGCCGCACACGGCGAAAAAGGTGAGACCGACAAGACCAACGGCATTGATCTTCTTCGCCGGCGCTGGCGATGGACTCGGCGATGCGCGTCCGCTGTGACCATCCCTGAGGGGCACCTCCTCAACCATCCCTGAATGCCGCCACCTGCCGCGCCACCGCACGAAAAGCAGGTCGCCTAGTAGATGCTTCTTGAGAACAAAAAGGTCAGCTCAGTAATCGACAATTACCGAGAGCGGTACCCAGCCCACTTTCCTGCGAAAAGGTCAGCTCCGAACGATTCGCGACGCCCGGGCACCTCCATATCTCCATGCACATCTCATCTCATCTCTGACTCACCATGACGTCTCCACAGCTCTGACAGCGATTACCAAGGAGTTAAAACTCCTTGCGAGTACGCGACACGGCCCAGTAGTGACGACATATCGCGCATGTGGGCCACGCACGCGCAGTCTGCCAGGCCACCCTTCGCACACGATGAACGCCCTTCCAGCTCGCCGCAGTGAGCTCCGCTTGAATGCGTCTCGCTCCTGACAGCATGTGCTGGCGGCAAGGCCCGCCTCTCAGGCGCCTTTCCACTTGACGTATTCGGGATCGAGCATGTGGTCGTCGTCGTCTTCCTCGTCGTCCTCCTCGTCCTCGTCCTCCTCCTCGTCATCCTCCTCCGCCTTGGCCTCCTCCTCGTCAGCAGCGACGAGGCTATCCAGCGTCGCATCGACCGCTTTGGCGAGAGCGCCGCCCTCCTCTGCACCCTCGACAAGCGCGGCAGCCTCCTCCTCCGTAAAGAAGCGCTTGAACTCGAAAAAGTGCTCTGGGCGCATGGTTTCGTCCTCTTCGTCGTCGTCGTCGTCGTCGTCCTCGCCCTCGCCCTCGCCCTCGCCCTCGCCCTCCGCCTCGTCCTCGTCCTCGTCCGCAATAGGGTCGTCCTCGAGATCGTCGTCCTCCTCGTCGATGTAGAACGGCGGATCCTCGCTCTCGATTTCATGCTTGTAGATGAGCGCCACCCTGATCATCGGCAGGCGCGCCTCCGCTGGCAGCTGCTCGAGCAGCGCACGGCCGTGCTCGCTGAAGTTCTCGATCGTGACCATCGAGAGTTCCTCCTCGGCGAAGTACGTCACCGTATCGCACACCGTCATGAGTACCTTGCAAACCTCCATGAGCACCTCCGCAAAAGCCAGTGGGTCGCACTTGGCCTTCTTGCCCTTCTTGCTCTTGGCAGCAGGTGGCGCCTTCTTCTCCGGCACGGGAGCGCTCTTGGCCTTGCCGCCCTTCTTCTTGGGCGGCTCTGGCTCTGGCTCTGGCTCTGGCTCTGGCTCTGGCTCTGGCTTCGCCTTGCCGCCCTTAACCTTCTTCTTGGGCTCCGGCTCCGGCTCCGGCACCTTCTCTTCCTTGCCCACCTTGGCCTTCTTCGTGGGCTCCGGCTCCGGCTCCGGCACCTTCTCTTCCTTGCCCACCTTGGCCTTCTTCGTGGGCGGCTCGGGCTCCGGCTCAGGCTCCTTGGAGCGTGCCGAACGCCGGGCGGCCGGCTCAGCGACAACGGCGGCTTCCTTTCGCTTGGGCGGCATATGTCGTTCAATCGCCGTCGGTGACGTCGAACACGTCGCCGACGCCGCGTCTCGTTTACGCAAGTCAAGTCATGCCAAGGCGATAGGAGAAGTCGAGCCAATTGAGCGCGGCGAGCGCAGTGGCGGCGTACTCTCTTATGCACTATGCCGACAACATCCTCGATTTACAAAAAACCATGTCGTTTTATGTCGCGAAGTAGAAAAAACGAATCAAAGCGGAGCGGAACTGAGTGCCGTGACTGCGCAGAGGCTGCAGTGTGAGCGCTGCTTGCGCGCACCGCACGCGGGACATGACGTCGCACGACGGTCACCCGAGCTGCATCCCGCCGAATCTCGGATCCTCGGGCGCGCTGACTATCGAGTCGTGGGAGTCATGTCGCGGGACGACCCTCTTCCAGGAATTGACCAATAACACTGGCTGCTGCATGGCGACAGGCAAGCCCGGCGTATGCGACCTGTGCTCGCACGTCTTTACGTGCGCAAAGCCCAACACAAGTCCCTTCGCGTGGGGCATCGTGGTCGCGCTCATCGGCGACATCTTGATCTCGTTTGGCCTGGCGCTCCAAAAGGTGGCGCACAATAAGGTTGAGCAGCGGAAGGGCAGGACTCTGCTGTCAGAGAACGGGCAAACTTCGGACGGGCTGCCGGTGAAAAAGGAGCCCACGCACACGAGTGATCCGGTGTGGTGGCTCGGCGTCGCGATCCAGATCGTCTCCGAGGTGGGCAACTTTGCGGCCTACGGCGATCCGAGCACGCCTGCGGCGGTCGTCGCCTCGCTCGGCTGCATCTCGGTGATCGCCAACTGGGCCATCTCAGCCTTCTGGCTCAAGGAGGGCCTTCGCTTGCGCGACGTCTTCGGCGTCGCCCTCGTGGTCCTCGGCGTCGTCCTCATCATCGTCTTCGTGCCAAAAGATCCCGTGGGCGGCACGCTGAATCTGCTCCCGTGCCCGATCGTCTTCGTGTTGGGAAACGTGTCGGAGCATACGTGCGAGTATCCGGCGTCGTGGCCCATCGGCGACACCTTCAGCTCGCCGCACGCGACCGGCGTCGCTGTATGCGAGAGGCGCGGGCTGCTCGCCGTCGGCTCCATCTACTTTTATTTCGTACAGCCCATCTGGCTCGTCTTCATGTGCCTCAGTCTCGCGCTGCTGGCATGGCTGCTCGTCTACACGCGCCGTTACAAGCCCAAGAATTTCCTGCCGTACATCGGGATCGCGGACATCATGGGCGGCTACACAGTGTGCTCCGCCGTCTGCGTCTCCTCCTTCTTTTTCGAACGCATCATCGCGAAACAGAACATTTACGTGGGGGCCGAGCCCGCCCTGTGGGTGGCCATCATCGTGCTCGCGGCCACATGTGTGCTGCAGCTGCAGTTCATCAACAGCGCGCTCGCTCTGAACGACGCGGGCGTGGTGATCCCAACGCACTACGTCCTCTTTACGATCGTCTCCATCATTTGCCCCTCGGTACTCTACCAACAACTGACTCTCGACCCCGAGTTGTTGCCCATGTCGCCGATGCTCATGCTCTTCATGTTCCTCTTTGGAGTCGCGGCATGCTTTGGCGGCGTGTGGCTCATCGTAGCTGGCAAGAAGCCACAAGTGGCCGCAAAGCCAGGGGGCACCACCGAGCACGGTGGCGCCCTCGCGGGTGTCGAGCTCGAGAGCGTGGGGGAGGGGGATTCGGTGGTTACGGATTCGGAGTCCGCCAACGGCTCCCCTAACGGCTCTCCGAAGCGTAAGCCGCTGCCGCAGGAGCAAACGCCGCAGACGCCGCCGCCGCAGATACCAGCTGAGCCGGGAGGTTCCCGCAGCAGGCGAGCTGCAGGTGAGATGAACGGCGGCGGCGACACCATCAGCGATGCTATCTGACTCGCACTCCTATTTCTCCGCAGCACTCTCGGGAGAAGGCAGCAGGGCAGCAGTGCTCGCTGGGCTGCCGGTGGCGTTGGCCGGTGCGATTTGTGTGACCCGAAAGTTCAGATGCGCTACAGATGTAACGACGCCGCCGCCTCCGGCGCGGCGGCGTCACTCTCCCGCGGGCGAAGCGTCAGCGAGTTTATGCCAGATCCGAAGCCCGCGCGGGTTCGGATCGTCGTGTGTGCTGTGTCGAAGCATCGGACCGCCGCCCAGGAGCCTCGCGCGAGGCGGCCGGATCCGCATCCGATCCGCTCGGCTCCAGAAGGCTCGACACGTGTGCCTGTTCGCATGTCTCGAGTTCCGAGTTCCCAACTCAGCCGGTTGTCGAACGGGGTCTCGAATTGATTACATATGTATTCCATGCTCTACCCGTGCGAGTCCGGTCCACACTACATAGGCTCATACGATATTCCGTTCGCTTCGACCGTCCGCGGTCCGGTTTCGGCTGCTGGGGCCTGCGCGCCCCGCGGCTACCACGCATCGAGCGTATCGTCTCGGCCGCCATTCGCTCGGCGTCGGGCTCGGGGTCCCGGCGGCTCCCACCGCCGGCGCCGCCCCGCCCGTCGCGCGTCGGGCGCGGGCCCGCGGGCACCTCCAGAGCCGCGGGGGGTCGCTTGTTCGTGCGGGGGCGCGGGCGAGTCCGGACGACCTTAGGCGGCTCAGGGCACCGCCGGCGGGGTCCGGGACCCGGCGCGGCGGCGCGGCGGGGGCCGCGCATCGCAATTCGCACGTGCCGGCTGCCGCGATCCGGGCCGCCCGGCCCGCGGCCCCGGCCGCCATCCATGCCGCCATGGCCATCCCATCCCTAGAGCCGAGCACCAAAAATGGACGCGTGCCCTTCACTCAAGTGGTGTTCTACGGTACTTATTCTCCATGGGGATGAGACTCTAAATTGGGTCCGGTTCGTGACCCGGGTCCCGGCGCGCGCCCTGTGCGGCTGGCCCGGCTGACTGCCACGCCCCAGCGCAGGGCGGGAACACGCGCGCTCGGCCGCCACCTCGCCGAAGCACACATGCGTCACGCGCCGCACAGTGCGGCTAGCTGCCGCCTCTGCGCGATGCCATACGCGCCTGGACATACGCGCCAGCAGGCGCCGGCGGCTGGACCGGCGGCGTCACTGCTGCGCACACGATCCGTCTGAGGGGTTGACGACGATGTCATCAGTGAGGCAATTGCGTTCCACCATGTGCTTCGGGCCCGCTCGTGTCATGATCGAGTACGTGTCGCCCTCGGTCTCGTGTTCCATGACCTTGCCGTACGTCCAAGAGCCGTCCGAGCGCGTCACCTGCACGAGCTGCCCTACGTGGAAGTCACCCGCTGGGTTGCCAAAGCCCTCAGGCGGACCCATTGAGAAGAGTGACTGAGAGGGCGCCCAGTCGGTGCTGCGCGACTTCCCCGAGCTGCTGCCCTTGTACGCCGGGATGTTCATCTCTCGGTATTTGTCTTTTGAGGCGGGCGCAGGCGCGGGCGCGGGCGCGGGCGCCTCCTCTGCCGCGGGCACATCTATCGTTAGCTCCATACCCGGCTCGCAGCCATCAGGCACGCAAATATTGAAGGCTTTGCCGTCGAACTCGACGGTGAACTCATCGCCGGGGTAGCAGCCGTCGGGGACGACGATGGTTACCTGCTGCGCCGCGCTGCCACCGCCACCGCCGTCCTCAGCGGGCGGCAGGTCGATTGAGAGATTTATCTCATCACCTGGACCACAGCCGTCGGGGCACACGACCGTGAGCGTTGTCCCCTCGTATTCTAGGGTGAACTCGTCTCCCGCGTAAATGCCGTCGGGCACGGCCACCGTCACCTCGGTCATCGCGGCCCCCCACACGCGACCACGCAAGAGGAAACACTCGCTGTTCCTGTCACGCCTGCTTCGTTGCCGCGCGCCCTGGAGAAGTCTTCAGTACTCGTTCGTCAGTTTCGTCGCCCAAGTCCTCGCTCTCTCGGGCTGCTCAATGGATGCTATTTGCTAATCTGACTCACACAGGTCACGTGCCTCTCCCACGAGCCACGTCCCAGCGCACAGGGTGATCCCTGCATGGATCCCTGCCGCCGTGATGGCAAAATGTTCTATTTCCAGACCCCACCGCGACCGAGTGCCCACCGATCCTCGACATCGTCAGTAATGTAGGCCTTGCGCTGGACGAAGACGGGCGGAACGACCATCTCGGAACATTGCATCTTTGGAGAGAGGCTCTGGCGGCAGCCTTCGTCATCATCCTCGTCAAGTCTCTCGAGAAAGCCCGCGCGCCCACAGCACACGAGCCGCCTGCCAAGGCGCGAGAGGCAGCCTGCGCTCTCACGCACGCGATACGGTCGCGTCCCCGGCGTGCCACCCGTCGCGCGCGCTGCGTCCCTCCTCGGGGTAGCGACGGAGGACGCGCCTTCCTGGGCGCCTTCCTTGGTGGGAAAGGAGGAGGACACTTCATCTTCCTCCTCCTCATCAAAACCCGACCCAGGGCCCGAATCAGCCACCTCGGCCGGCGCGACCAAGATCGTCGGAGGCAGCTCCTCCTCCTGCTGGCGCGGCTCGTCGGGCACGGGCGGCCAAAGGCACGCGTCACCCCCAATCGCACCCGCCTCCGAGGAAGGAAAGGCGTGCTCGATACGGCGCTCCGCCGATGGATATGTCTTACCGTCGACCGTGAAATGGCGCACCGCCGTCGAGCAGTCGCCGCTGCTGCCACCATTCGACACGCCGTGACCATCAGTGCTGCTGCTGCTGCTGCTGCTCGCCCGTACGAGTGGCAGGTCGTCCGGCGCGTCCGCTGGCGGCGGCGCGGGCGATGGCGTGTCAGATGCGCGCGGCGTGTTCGTTGGCGTGTTGCACGGAGTATGGGGCGCGTTCGGAGGCCTGTCCGCCGGGCATGGCGGCGGTACCAAGCACTTGTCGCGCGCAAAGGCGAAGGCGTCCTCCTCCTTGGTGAAGACAGCGTGCGGCTGGCTGGGCTTACCCATGGCGAGGATCATGCTCACCGCGGAGCGCGTCATCATCGCTGAGAGGACGATCGCGAAGCCGTGCGACAGCTTCCGTAACTTGTCAGATCTCGTCTGATTCCATTCGGAGATCTGCTTGAGGTGCGCGCGCGAGGGTAGATTTGCACACCGCACGTCGAAGAACGACGTGAAAGGCTCCCCGTGCAAGAGCGCCGCGTCCACCGCCGCGAGCATGCGATCGATGCTCGATGCGTCGATCGCCTTCCTGACGAACCGCAAGCACAGGCGGGGCAGCGGCAGCGCCGGGTGCTGCTCCAATGAAAGCTGGCCGAAGCCAAACTCGATCGGGCCCACCAGCGTCGCCAGCGCGCGCGGCTGTGGCGCGGCGGGTGCGATCGGCGCGGCCGCTGCCGCGACAGGGAGAGCAGAAGCCTCGCCGATCACTGCTGCTGCTACGGCGGCGCACGCTGCCACGACCGCGGCCGTGGGGGCAGTCGGCAGCTTATCCTCCTCTTCGACCTCGTGTGGCGGCTCCTCCTCCTCCTCAGCCTCCTCTACATCGTACGCACTAGGGCCTTCGCTCATCTCGTCGGGGACGGCCGGCCCCAGCATGCGTGAGTACCCGGGTCGCAGCGCTGGCAGGCTCATGGGACGCCTCGTCGGCCTTGGCTTCCGATGGACGCGCCCGTGCCCCATGGGCAAGGCCACCGCCTCGCTGCGGCCGACCAGCAATGCCGCTGCCTGCACGTCCAGATCGAGCAGCCTCGGCCCCTTGTGCGCCTTTGGCCTGAATTGCTCCACTCGTGCCCGCGCTTTGGGGCTGCCGCTCTGCATGGTGACATCCGTGCGCCTCAGGCCGAGAACGCCCTTCAAGCCGGCTTGGATGGCGGATCTCACTTGCGCTTGCATGTTCGGATCGCTCGTCGTTGGGCCTGCCATTGGTCCGTAGGAAGGAGTTTGCGACGGAGCCCGACAGAGACCGTCCCTGTTCTCGGTCAGGCGCGCGGCGCGCGGCGGCGCGAGGAGCCTTGGGAATACGACGGGATGCCGCCAAAAAGATGCAGAAAGGAAGTCAATTAAATGTCATCAAAAGTCACGGAGGAAATCAGATGGACCCCGGGCACTGCTCCCGCCCCCGTCCCCTCTCGCCCGGCCCAGTTTGTGGGCACTTCCCTGTTGTGTCTTAACGTGAACGTGAACCCTGATGGATCCCCTGATGTGGGAATTCCCGAACGTGCTTTCTCAATGCCGACACGAATGCTCGATTCGTCGGCCGACGACGTATCGATTACGGACGAGTCCGAGAAACTCTCCTCCAAAGGCAAGGCCGCTGCCATGCTATCGAAGACGCTCAAGGAGTGCGTGGTCATCGGACGCCGCGCGCGCTTCTCGTGGCGCCGAATGCGTGCGGGCGTCCTTGTCTTCAAAGAGTCGCGCGAGATGGGCGGCGGCCAGCGCGTATTCGCCATCGGGAAGAAGCTGGGCGAAGGCGGCTACTCGACCATCTGGCTGGTGCACGAGTGGCAGCCAGACGGCAGCGAGCGCCAGTATGCGGTCAAGCGTGTCCTCGTAAACCGGAGTGACCCGGAGCAGGCGGCGGCGGTGGAGCACGAGGTGACCGTGATGCGCTCGCTGCCGCCGCACCCCAACCTGGTTGAGCTCATCGGCACGTGCAACCGCCCGCAAGTGGGCGGCGCAGGTGGCGCGAGCTCGAGTCAAGAGGAGATGTACTTGCTACTCGAGCTATGCCGCGGTGGCTCTCTTGCCGAGCTCCTGATCGCGCGTGCGGCGGAGGAGGCGCCGCTCGCGTCCTCGTTCGTGGCACGCACCTTCCGCGACATGGCGATGCCCCTCGTGCTCATGCACGCGCAGCCGCGCCCGCTCGCGCACCGCGACGTCAAGCCGGAGAACTACATCCTCTCCGACGCGGACGGGCGCTGGCGCCTGTGCGACTTCGGCTCGACAACGGCGGACACGTTCACGTACGCGAGCGGCACGTCCGCGCACGCGGTGTCGACCGAGGAGGAGCGCATCCATAAGACCTCGACGCCGCAGTACCGCGCCCCAGAGATGTGCGACCTGCGGCGCGGCGAGACTGTCGGCATCGCCGCCGACGTGTGGGCGCTCGGCGTGAGCCTGTACAAACTCCTCTTCTTGCGCGACCTATTCGGCGCCGCAGGCGAAGAGCGCCTAGGGATCCTCAACTTTGACCCGGCCAAGAAGCTCTCGCCGGACGATTGCGCACGGCTGCGAGGCCGGCGCGCCGCCCCTGACGAGGGGTTGGGTGTGCTCTACGACTTGCTGCGTGCCTGCCTCACGCCTTCCGCATCAGCGCGCCCGCCCGCGAGCAGCCTGCTGCAGATGCTCACGAGCAGTGGCGCGCTGAGTGGCCCACGCAGCCCGCCCGGCGACGCCGCCGGCTCCGAGCACGCCCACCTCGCGGGCCGGCTCATCCTCAGCGAGCTGCAGGTGCGCAATCTCTATCCCAAGAGCTCGAGCGGTGGCGTCAAGCCCTATGTGCTCATCACGAGTGGCGGCACGAGACGGCTCACTCCGATCGCGCCCAAAGGAAAAGATGCGAGCTGGTCGCTCACGGTAGTCCTCTCGACCCATCTGCTCCGCCCAGTCGAGCTCACTGTCTGGGCTGCCCACCAGCGGACTGCGCATGACTTTCTCGGCGTGGTCACGCTGCAGCCGCTCTCGCTCATCGGTGGCGCGACGCAGCCCATCACGCTGCCGCAGAAGTGGATGGCGCTCCAGCGCCGCTCCGAGCGCTCGCGCGTCTCGGGCGAAATCTGCTTCGCCCTCGAATGGTCGCCTTACACGCCCCCCCCGGCGCCGCCACAGCCGCCCAGCGCGCCGCCGCCAGGCCCACGGCCGCCGCCGCAGCAGCCAGCAGCTGCGCCGCAGCAGTCGGGCGGCGCCGGCAGCTTCTGGGCGAGTGAGCCCGCTGTGGCAACAGCCGTCGCCGTGCCGCCACCACCCGCGGGTGGTGGCAACTTCGGCGACCTGCTCGGGGGCTTTGGCGCCGAAAGCGGGTTTCGCTCACCCAACGCGCCCCCGCCGTCGATACGTTTCGAGCCTAGCAGCGAGCGCTTCGAGGCGATGAGCACGCAGGCGGCACCATGGGACGCGCCCGGCATGAGCGGCTCGGCCGGCGTGGCGATCCCAGGGGACGCAGGCGCGTTTTGGGCTTCCTTTGATGCGGCACCTGTCTCACCTGTGGGGACCATCCACAGCGCTTCGATCGCACCGCCCTTTCCCGGAGGCGGCCTGGGGCAGGACTTTGGTGGCCAGTTCTTCGCCGATCCATCGCGCGACAGCAGCGCACGGCCGCAATCGGCCCCGGTCGCGCCACCCGCACCACCAGCTGCGGCTGGTCCAGGCGCGTTTTGGGATCTACAATGAGTCCTCGCGAGATTGGGCAGTACTCTGCGTGCTGCGAGACACGTACTGTGACGTGCACAAAGCGTACGACGACAGTGTAGTACTGACGCGGCCTCGCTCAACACAGCTCTCCCGCGCAGCTATCCAACTACGACGAGTACACACTGTATTGACCTACGTTGTCGACGAGCGATGGTAGCATGGTATTTGTGTACGGGCTACGGCGACGCAATGCGCGCTATCGGCTTTTGAGACGCCGTCTCCGAGTGCGCTGGAGCGATTTGTGTACGGTGACGCGGTGAGTCAACATGCGTGAGTGTGGGTGCGTGTCTGGTCCGGTCCATTTTAGGTTGAAACTGACGTTGGGGGACAAGTTTTCACGAATTCTGTGGGAACTTCCGACATTAGTCGGCGCGGGCGTGCGTGCGGTGAGTAGGGGCTTTGAGACTCCTGACTCTATCAAGGATGGATGTGCTTGCAGTCCTCACCGAGCCGGCACGCCTTATCCTAGCACTCTTCTGGTCCCTCCTATCCTGGCCGAGTCGTCAGCTTTCGTGGGTGCGCAGCCAGTACATTCCACCCCCGATCCCAACAAAGCGATTGGCCAATGGGCTGCTGGCCGACGTGCAAATGCCCGCGACTGTGACGGAGGCCATTGAGATTGCCAAGACGCTTGGATTTCCAGCGTGGTTTGCGGTGGGGGCGGCAACGGCCGCCTACCAGGTCGAGGGCGGACTCGACAAGAGCAACTGGGCGGAATGGGAGCGATCGGGCCGGAATGGATCGCACTTTGCCGGTACAGCATGCGATATGTGGAATCGATTCGATGCGGACGTGAAGCGCATGCGCGCTCTCGGGCTTCGCATGTACAGATTCAGTGTCGACTGGTCGCGCCTCGAGCCGAGCGAGGGCTTCTTCGACGACAATGCCTTAGCAGAGTACGTGCGCTGGTGCGTGCTACTGCGTGAGGCCGGTATCGAGCCGATGATCACGCTCCATCATTTCGCGGAGCCCGCTTGGTTCGAAGCCAAAGGCGGTTTCATCCACCGCGCCAATATTGAGTTCTTCACGCGCTTTGCCGAGCGCGCCGTCGCCGCGCTCGCGCCGCACTGCCGCCACTGGTGCACCGTCAACGAGCTCAACGGCGTGGTCATTTGCGGCTACCTCGCTGGGATACACCCTCCGGGCATCAAGGATGACTTGCCGAAGATGCTGCACGCGATCCGGCACCTTATGCTCGCGCACGGCAGGGCAGCCTCCATCATCAGGCGAATCACTGCCGAGCTCCCACTCCGCGGCTTGGCCCCTGCGCCCTCGCCCATCGTCGTGCTTCCGCTGTCACATATCATGTTCATGCCCGCAGGGCTCGGTCTGATCTCGTACCTGCTGCCGGCGCTGCTCAACTACCTGTTCAACTTTGCCTTCCACGAGGCGGCCATCAAGGGCCGCCTCTCACTGATCGTTCATGCTCTCTTCTGGCTCTTCGGCCACCGCGGGCTCCATGCGGACGTGCAGACGCTGCGTGGCTCCGTCGACGTCGTTGGGGTGAACCATTACTATCGGTCAGAGGTTAGTTTTGGGCTCGAGCCGAAGGGGACACCAGGGGAGGCGCCACGGCGCTCGGGCCCGACAGACCTCTTCTTGCGCCTGCCAGGCGGCATGCTGCTGCGCGCCACGCCGGTGGACGGGTTCGAGAAGTCCGACATGAATTGGGATCTCACCCCGAGCTCGATGGAGTGGCTGCTCACCGCGCTCTGGGAGCGCTTCCACATGCCGATGATCGTGACTGAGAGCGGCATCGCGGACGGCGACGAGCCCGATGATCGCCGGACGCGCTACCTCGCAGCAGTCTTGCGCGTCGCTTCGCGTGTGCGCGAGCGTGGCGTCGACCTTCGCGGCTACCTAATTTGGACACTGCTCGACAACTTCGAGTGGGCTGAGGGATTCCGGCCGCGCTTTGGCTTGCTACGCACCAACTTTACGGACCTCGCGCGCCACGAGCGCGTGTCCTCGCCCATGGTCCGTGGCGTGTTCTCAAGGGACGAGCACGGTCGGCCTCTCTGACGTGTCCTCGCCCATGGTCCGTGGCGTGTTCTCAAGGGACGAGCACGGTCGGCCTCTCTGACGAGCAGGCTGTTGGCGTGTCATGCTGTTGGCGTGTCATGCTGCAGGCCAAGCCCAAAACGTGCAACGAAGGCGCTCCCCGCCCGACTCCACGTTCCGCGACACCTTTTTTCCCAAAGCTTAGCCTGCAGCACTCTGTGCATGGTACGGCGGGAAGCATGCTCGATATGGGATGCCATGCACGCGCCGCGGCAGCCATTATGGCTGTATTTATCGTATGCTAGGGGGTATACTGAATACTCGGAAGGGTTGAGGCGTTAGGGATAGGGTTAGGCGAGGGTTTAGGGACCCTAGTACCCGCTAGGGTTCGGCTTTGGGTTACGTCCGGCTTTACTTTCTCGTTTCTGAGAAAGGTAAGTGCTAATAAAAGGTATAAATGTATCGATCGCGGCACATAGGCACACGCGCGTCGGGGTGGCACGTGGACGTGCCTTTGGTTGCCATCATGTGGCGTTCATCGTAGCTTCTTTAGGCGGTGACCGCGCCTTGTTCGCGCGTGTTTCCTTTCGACGTAACTTTACGTAACTTTGAGTATCATCGGAATCTCAATCTGAATGTGTCCTCGGTCCCCCGAAAGCGTCAACCCTTTCTATCTGAATGAGCTACCCACCTACCCTACAGTATTGCTGAAGTGCCCTTCTGGACGCTATAGTGGATAACAAAGCGTGCGGTGGGGGACTTTGAAGGTGGTGCCACGCCATCCACGCTGTCTGTCTTTCCGTGCTTTCCGCTCGATGTGGCTGTGTTTCTTGTCATCATGGTGCTACTGCCTTGACGCCCGACGGCCTGATAGATTAAAAGCAATGGTTTCCTTGTTTGACTTCGATGGCTTCCACCTCCAGGAGGCGCATCTCTTTCGCGAGCAGCGCGCGGCTGCCATTATGCAAATAGAGGAATGTCACGAGGACCATCACGTGCATCACGTTGTGTGAGTTACCCACATAGTCAAAGGTGCCCGGTGGGAAGAGGCGCTCGGGCAGCTTGAACAGCCAGGCAAGCACCGCTACCGCGAAGCTCAGCACCCAGGACAGCACGACAGGCCCAAAATCGGGGTCGAAGAGGAGCACGTGCGTGCAGATGGGCACGGCCAATAGCACGGGAACGAGCATTATCCCTGCCACACGAATTGTGGAGCCGCGGTCAGCGTGGCGCTGCGTATTGTTGGCGTCGGCGTCGGTCTGCGCCACGAATAGGCGCACGCCCAGCACGGAGATGAGCAGTAGCAGAGCCAGCAGTGGGGCCGCGACGTGTGGCGTCTCTCGGAAGAAGACGGCGGCAAGCAGTGCAGAATGCGAGACGGTGGCGAGGAAGGCGAAGGCGTAGTCCAACTGGATGCAGCGGTTGTAGACGTCCAGCGGGAATGACTCGCTAATGTGGAAGATGACACTTGCACAGCCGCAACATACTCCGATGGCTGCATGCACGCGCAGGACAGTGCTGAGCCATGGCATTTGCTCATAGTAGTCGCCGAAGAGGCACGGAAGAAGCAGGAGGCTGCCCGCGAGATGGGACCAAATGTTCACCGTCTCGCTGTGCCCACGAAAGAGAGCCGTTCTCAGGCTGATGTCGTTCTGCGCGCGGTAGCCTTTGAGCAGGTACTTATTGGTTGCACGGTGTTCTGGCATGTCCTTAAATCCGACCAGAGGAAGCCACTGAGGCTTGGCAGGCTGACCCGCGACTTTGATGGCGAGCACCTCCGCGAGATTGAGCTGGCTGGATGCGCGAGATAGCACGGCCTCCGTCGGAAGCGTCTTGCTTGGCGGCGGCATCTCGTCGCCCGCCCGCGGGTCGATGCACCCGCTTCGCCTTCCATGGCCGTCTGCGAGAACGCACGAGATTCTGATCCCGTCCGTAGATAACTTTCCACGTGTAGTATGTATCTGTGCAAGCGCCGGAGGGAGGAGAGAGAGGAGCGTCATGAGGAGCGTGCGTGGCATGTGGATGGGCGTGGGCGTTTCCAACCTTTCCATCCAAGGCACCCGACATGGGCCGCATGCCCACTCGCTAAATTTGAGGCTGCCCACCAGAGGGTACTATCTTTCTATCCAAAAGCCCCCTGCAAGTCTGTCCAGACAGCACGTGCATTCAGGACACCGCGTCCTCGCCGCCTCGCCTCCCCCCAGCTGGCCTCGTGAGGAGTGGCCACAGCTGCCAACGAGGACGTGCCGCTGCGGCTCGGCGGCGCGCACGGCCTTGCAATAGGGCTGAAGGAGCACACGAAGATGTGGCGGATGCCCGAGGTCACCTCTTCGGCTGCATGGAGGATCCCACCTCCATAGAGCAGCGCAGAACCGCGAGGTGGTTTGAGCACACAGTTCGGCAGGGCGACCGGCGAGCCGCAGTCTGGGTGTTCATTTGGGTGCCGCTCACATCCGTCGGTCCAGAAGGAAGTGCCGCCGCCCGTATAGGCATCAGGTGGGCTGAGCGGGATGAGAACCGTGAGGGCCTCGAGGTCTTCGTGAGGGTAGAGCGACCCACCGGCGGTGTACACACTTACGGCAGGTTCGGCGGCCGCAAATCGCATAGGAGTGTCGCGCAGAGCCGCATAACCGAAGAGCGCCTTCTTGGCATTGGGCAGCTCCTGTTCGATGATCTCAAAGACTCTGAGCAGCATGCGCTCGACAATAGCTCTAGCGCTGGCATCCATGCGGCTCACGCGAACCCGGCGTAGAGGCTCATCCTCGTCTTCACCTCGCAGGCAGCTATCGTCCTGGCCTTCTTGAAGCCACGTTTCCGCAGCATGGACAAGCTGGTCACATTCGCCAGGAGTCAGGAAATAGCTATTGCTGACGAGAACGGAGTTGTGCATCAGCGGAACGCACCCTGGACCGACGGCCACAGCCCGAAACGAAGCTGCTTCAAATGTCCAGATGCTGCTGCCATCTTCGAGTTTTTCGAGATGCAGAAGCGCGCAGCACTGCAACTCGACATGATCGTGTGCGGCGGCCATTTCTTCGGATCACAAGAATCACTTTCCAAAAAGAGATACAGAAGTACATAGGGAAATCCCAGTGTATTATGCAACGCAACTGTGCTCTTTCAGTTCTTGCCGCTTGACGAATCTGCCGCTACGGCGCCCTCGCGCGAGACCTGCGCAAAGACGAGCGAGTTGACCGCAGCCGCCGCCGCGCTCAGCATGGCCTCCGATGAAACCTCGGAATTCATGTCCGACTTTGGACAAAAAGTCGACCTCTGCCAGCGCATCCGCGACGTGACGACCAACTACCCTGAAGGGGCGCTTCTCAAAGAGATGGTGCAGAATGCGGATGACGCGGGCGCGCGGGTCTTCCGCGTGATGCTCGACTACCGCTCGCATGGCACGAGCTCACTCGTCGCACCCAAGACAGGCGCCTTCCAGGGACCCTCGCTTAACACGTACAACGACGCGGTCTTCACGGACACCGATTTTGAGAGCATCCAGCACATTGGCGGCTCCAAGAAGACGGAGGCCACCGCACGCACGAAGACGGGCCGTTTTGGCGTTGGGTTCAACTCGAGCTACCACGTCACCGATCTGCCGTGTTTCGTCTCCCGCCGCTACCTTGTGATGCTCGACCCGCACTGCGCGCACTTACCCAACGTAAGCAGCTCCGAGCCGGGCAAGATGATCAACTTTTTGCATCCTGGCATGCGAGAGAAGTACGCGGACCAGCTCGCGCCCTTCAGAGTGTTTGGATGCACGATGGACACCGAGCTCAACGCGACCATCTTCCGGCTCGCGCTTCGCACCGACGAGCAGGCAGCCACTTCGCGCATCTCGAAGCGCGCGTGCTCGCCCGCCGCCGCGCGTGTGCTCGTAGACGAGTTCGCGGCGGCGCTGCCCGAGGTGGCGCTCTTCCTCACGCACATCCACACGCTCGAGGTGTACACGTGGGAGGCGGCCGATGCACAGCCGCGCCTGCTGCGCGGCCTCGTTGTCTCGGATCACGCGACAGGTGCGGCTCCCGACCGGCAGCGGCTACATGCCCTCGTACGCTCGGCGATGCACGACCTGCGCGGCGTCGGCATCGTCGAGGACACGACACGGCTTGCGATGCGGCCCTCGACGCCAGGGGGAGCGGCGGACTCCAGCCTGTGGGTCGTTGCGCAGAGCATGGGCGGCGGAAAGGCACGCGAGATGAGCATCGACAAGGACGTTGCCGATTACGGCCTCCAGCCTGTGCCGTGGGGCGGCGTCTCCGCGCTCATTACGGCGCGCCACGTGGCCGACAATAGCGAAGGTGGGCTCGCCGTGCACGGACGCCCGTATTGCCTGCTGCCCCTGCCAAGCTCGACCGGGCTGCCCGTACATGTCAATGGCTTCTTTGAGCTCTCATCCAACCGCCGCGACATTTGGTATGGCGACGACATGGTCGGTGCGGGCAAGCTGCGATCCGATTGGAACTGTGCACTGATCGAGGACGTCATCGCGCCCTCGTACAAACGGCTGCTGCTCGAGGTCAAGCAGGAGCTGCTCTCGAGCGGCAGGTTCTACGAGCTGTGGCCGCAGCAGCGGCCGGCGGAGCCGTGGGGTCGACTGGTGGACACCTTGTACCGCTCGATACTTGAGCAGCCGCTGCTGCACACGGCGGCGCGCGGCGGCGAGTGGGTGAGCCCGATGCAGGCGGTCTTCTCGGCGCCGACGGCAGAGGGCGATGCGGCGGCGGGCGCGATGCACGGTGCGCTGCTGCGGAGCGGCATGCCGCTGGTGCACGTGCCGGCATCGGTAGTGTCTCTGTTGCAGAGCGCGGCGCGGTCCGCGGGCGTTGCGTTGCAGACGGCGGATGCGCCGACAGTGCGCAAGTGGCTGCTAGGTGCGGAGGCTCGTCAGTCGGGGCTGAGCCGCGAGGAGGGCCTGGCGCTGCTGGCGCACTGCCTGAGCGATATGATCGACGGCTCGGTTGACGTGGGCGTGCTGCACGGCCTGAGGCTGCTGCCACTCGCTAGTGGCTCGTTCGGTGAGCTGCAACTCGCCGACGCGCCCTCGCTCTTGCTTTGCGAAGCTTCCGAGCGTAAGCTGTTTTGCCATCAGCCTGCGCTGCTCGTGGCGGTCGACTTGGACGGTCCTCTCGGCCAGGTGCTCGGGCGCGTAGCCGCCTCGGGACGCACGAATGTCTCTCGCTTCTCCGCGGCGCTTGTGGCGCGTCTGCTGCCCGCGATGCTCCCGTCTGGGTGGCGCGGAGCCGAGGTGGTTGCACTCCGCGCCGTGTCGGCCACGGCGCCTGTTGCCGATGGCACCCTCGGCGCCGCGGTCGAGGAGTGGCCTCCGGCTGATGGCGACGGGGAGCCAACTATGGAGTGGCTGCTGGCGCTCTGGGAGTACCTCGGCCATTCGCATGCTCAGGCGCCGCTCGCGCCCCTCGCTGGCTGGCCCCTGCTGCCTGCCGACGGCGATGTGGCGTATGCAATACCTAAGGGTGGATTGCAAGCCTCTCGCATGCTCGACTTGGAAGGCTGCCCCGCGGAGCTGAGCCGGTGCCTGCGCGGTGCAGGCTGCTTGGCGCTGCACGGGAGCGTGAGCCATGCGCACCCGCAGCTGCGCCAATGCGCACCGACGGTGTCAGCGTGCTCGGTGCTCCGTGCACTTCAGGTTGCGGCCACAAGCGCTGCCGTGGGTAGCTTCGACAGGAGCATCGGCGGCCTCTTCGTATCTGTCGGCCTGTCCGAACGACGCGCACTCCGGGCGATGCTCGCGGAGAGGCGCCATGTCGAGCAGCGAGAACTCTCTGGCGCCGACCATGGCAGATTATTGGGCGTGCTCCGCGAGCTGCCCATCTACGAGGTACATGCATCCTCTCTGCCAATGGCTCATTCGGCCGCCGAAGGCGAGCCTGTGGAACGGTGCGCCGAGGAGAGTGAGGCCACAGGGTTTGGTTGCGTGGCGCTCGATTTGGAGATCCATCGTCTCGCGCCCGAGGGCATCCAGATGTCGCTGCTGGACGAGCGCTTCGTGCGCTGCGTGGTCACAGGCGAGTCGGGCCTCGTGCTCTTCGCGGGCATCCCGCAGATCGGGCGCAGCCGCTTCTACCGCGAGCATGTGTTCCCTCGGCTGGGTGAGCTGCAGGCGAGCGAGCGCGACCGCGCGATGGTGGGTGCTCTGTACGAGCTGCACGCGTTGAGTGCGGAGGACGCGGGGTTTGTGGACGCGTTGCGAGAGCTGGCGTTCGTGCCGGTGGCGCGCGGCGGTCTGCGCCGCGCCAGTGAGCTGTTTCATCCGCGTGTTGGGGAGGCGGCGGAGCTGCTGGATGGCGCGGAGGTCTACCCGAGCGGCTTGTTCGCCGAGGCGGACGCATTGAGCGTGCTCGAGCGACTGGGCATGCGCGCGCTCGTGACGCGGAGCGCGGTGCTGCAGAGCGCGCGCGCCATCGAAACCCTCGCGGCCAATGGCGACGCGTCTGCTGCACGTCGGCGTGCGGGCGTGCTGCTTCGTCACATTGACGTGCACGCGCCGACACTCATCGTCGACGTGAAGCCACCCGCGCCTAAGCCGGGCGCATCTACCGGCAGCGCCATCGGCGGTGCCTCGTGGTTGGGCGGCCTCTTCTCATCGCAGAAGCGCCCGTCCGCTGCCGACGAAGAAGCTACACAGCCCGCCGTCGACACCTCCGCGCACGACATGGGCTGGCAGGCCTTCACGACTGAGCTGCAGATGCTCGCTTGGCTTCCGGTGCACGTCGCTCCTCCCGAGCCCTACTTGCCGTGGGACACGGCGCTGTGCTCGTCGCCTGTGGCGGCCTCGCGTGAGGTGCGCCCGCGTGAGGAGCAGTGGCTCGTGTCCGCGAGCTGCCGGCTGCTCGAGGGGGAGGTGCGCTCCGTCAGCTTGCGTCAGCTTCTCGGCTGGCACACGCCTCCAAACCTCTTTGTGCTTGCATCACAGCTCGGCACCCTCGCACGCACCGCCTCGGCCTCAGACGATGCTGCCGCGTTTAAGCGCACGATGGCCGTGGCCGTGCCGACCCTCTACCAAGCTCTCGAGGCTGCGCTGCAGCCTCCCTCTGGGGGCGGCCGACACGCCGGAGAGGCCAGTGCCGACGACATTGACGCGAGCGCTGCGGTGCTCGGGGCGCTGAGCGAGCAAATGGTCATCTGGTCAGGCGACACCTTCGTCAAGCCTGCCAATACCGCACTGCGCTCACCGCTCAACTTGGCGCCCTATCTGCACACCGTGCCTGCCGGGCTGCACTGCTTCGAGAGCTTGCTGCGCAAGTTGGGCGTGCGGCCTCACATAGAGGCCGGCCAGTATCTGGAGCTGCTCGGCATGCTCGCCTCGAGAGCGAATGAGGCGCCCCTCGAGGCCGAGCCGCTGCAGCTCGTGCTCGCCATCGTGCAGCAGCTCGCCTCGCCACAGCATCAGCCGCTGCCGCCGCAGCAAGTCTACCTGCCAGACCGGTCGGGCATCCTCGTGCCCTCGCACCAGCTCATGTACGACGACGCGCCTTGGCTGGCCGACGGATCCCTGGCGCACGGCGTTGGCGCTGCCTCGGCGGCGCCCCCAGCGCGCTCGTCGCGCAAGGTGCACCCCGACGTAGCGCATGAGGTAGCGCAGCGGCTGGGCGCCAGCTCGCTCCGTCGCCAGCTGATCGCGCGGAACGCGGACACGCTCTCTCTCGGGCTTGAGGACGTTGAGGCCTTTGGCCAGCACGAGTCTCTCACGAGCCGGCTGCACAACATCCTCGGCTTGTACGCCGATGGTATCGGCATCCTACACGAGCTCATCCAAAATGCCGACGATGCGGGCGCCACGCGTGTCGCATTCTTGCTGGACGAGCGTACGCACGGCCACTCGTCGCTGCTCAGCCCGGCGATGAAGTCGTGGCAAGGGCCCGCGCTCTACTGCTTCAACGACGCGCAGTTCTCGCCCAACGACTTCCGCAACATTTGTTCGATTGGCTCCAATCAAAAATTGGCCAACACGGCGGCCATCGGTCGCTTCGGCCTCGGATTCAACGCGGTCTATCACTTCACTGACGTGCCCTCGTTTGTGTCGGGCGAGCACATTGTCTTCTTCGACCCCCACGCCGAGTCGCTGCCCGGCGCGACCCCGGCCAATCCGGGGCTCAAGATCCGCTTCGCGGGCACGGGCTACCTCGGCCAGTTCCCCGACCAGTTCCAGCCGTACTGCCACTTCGGCTGCGACATGAACAGCGCCTTCGCGGGGACGCTCTTCCGCTTCCCTCTGCGCACGGCCGAGGCGGCTGCGACCTCCAAGTTGCGCCAGGAGGCTTATAGCCCGTCGGCGGTGCGAGCGTTACTCGAGACGATGCACTCGCGTGCGGCGGAGACCCTTCTCTTCCTCAAAGGGGTGAATTCGGTCGAGGTCCTCGTGCACTCGGCGCATGCCGCCGAGCCTCATCTCGTCTTTCGTGCGCAGCGCGAGGCGAGCTCTTGCGCCGGGGTCGTTGGCAGTGGCGGCGGCGCAGCAGGAGCCGCGGCGCCCGCTCGCCCAATCCTCGACTTTATCAAGGGAAGCGGTGGGCTGTCTAAGGGAGCCTTCTATCAGAGGCTGCAGGCCTCGGATGCGCGCCTGTTGCCTCGTGAGAATGCTCGGCTGCGCTTGACGATCACGTCAGCACGCTTCGAGTCGGCGCTTGCACCGGCATCGGCGGCTATCGGCATGTTGGCTGAGGTTCCGGCCGCTGCCGAGGGCGCGGAGGCGGAGGCGGCGGCTGGACCCGACGGCATTGCGATGGCTCGAGATGGCTCGAGATGGCTCGAGATGGCTCGAGATGGACCCGATGGCATTGAGATGGCTCGAGCTCCAGCTATCGTGGCAGCGCTTCCACCGCCGCCGCCGCCACCAGCAGCGCCATCACGGCTAGTGGAGGCGACGAGGAGCGAGGAGTGGCTCGTTTGTAGCACACTCGGGCGCAACGCCCCGCGCATCGTCGAGATGTGTCTCACTCGGGAAGGGCGCCAACTGAAGCTCATGCCGTGGGGAGGCGCGGCGGCACGGATCGACTCCCGATCCGCACACGCAGATGCATCGTCCCCAGACGCCCCTGCGACGACGAAGCGCACTTTGACTGGCCAAGCGTTTTGCTTCCTGCCGCTCCCCGCCGAGACCGGGCTGCCCGTTCACTCAAATGGATACTTTGAGCTCTCGGCCAACCGCCGCGACATTTGGTACGGGACAGACATGGTCGGGGACGGTAAGCTGCGATCCGATTGGAACTGTGCACTGATCGAGGACGTCATCGCGCCCTCGTACGCGCAGCTCCTGCTCGAGGCCCGCGGGGCGACAATGAACTTCGCGAGCTACTACGAGCTGTGGCCGCAGCAGCGGCCGGCGGAGCCGTGGGGTCGACTGGTGGACACCTTGTACCGTTCGATACTTGAGCAGCCGCTGCTGCACACGGCGGCGCGCGGCGGCGAGTGGGTGAGCCCGATGCAGGCGGTCTTCTCGGCGCCGACGGCAGAGGGCGATGCGGCGGCGGGCGCGATGCACGGTGCGCTGCTGCGGAGCGGCATGCCGCTGGTGCACGTGCCGGCATCGGTGGTGTCTCTGTTGCAGAGCGCGGCGCGGTCCGCGGGCGTTGCGTTGCAGACGGCGGATGCGCCGACAGTGCGCAAGTGGCTGCTAGGTGCGGAGGCTCGTCAGTCGGGGTTGAGCCGCGAGGAGGGCCTGGCGCTGCTGGCGCACTGCCTGAGCGACATGACCGAACGCGCGGCCGATGTGGGCGCGCTGCACGGCCTGAGGCTGCTTCCGCTCGTATCGGGTGGCTGGGGCCGCCTCGTGTGCGTCGAGAACTTCCTGATGCAGCAGGTGCGACTCCACGGACTGGCCGCACGGCCCGATCTGAACGGCAGGACGGGCGTCGTGGTGTCTTTCGACGCGTCCGTGGGTCGCTATCAGGTTCAGGTGGACGGGACCGATGAGGGCTTCAAGGTGCTTCCCGACAAGATGGTCCTCTTGGGCGCCCCCAGCGGAGCCGCCGCTGCCTCCGCGTCGTCGTCGTCGTCGGACATGCTCGTGCTTTGCGCGGCGTCGGAACAATCACTTCTCAAGCACAAGCCTGGCCTGCTCTTGGCCGTCGATCCTGACGAACCTCTGGGCGAGAGCCTCACACGGCTCGCCAGGACCAGTCGTACCAATGTGGTGCGCTTCTGCGCGTCGGTCGTGGCACGGCTCCTCCCAGCCCTGCTGCCAGCGTCATGGCGCAGCATGGAGTCGATGCCGATCACGCCGGCGACTGGTGAGGAGACGGGGCCGACACTGGAGTGGCTGCTGGCGCTCTGGGAGTACCTCGGCCATTCGCATGCTCAGGCGCCGCTCGCGCCCCTCGCTGGCTGGCCCCTGCTGCCTACCGACGGCGGTGTGGCGTATGCATTGCCAGAGGGTGGATTGCAAGCCTCGCGCATGCTCGACTTGGAAGGCTGCCCCGCGGAGTTGAGCCGGTGCCTGCGCGGTGCAGGCTGCTTGGCGCTGCACGGGAGCGTGAGCCATGCGCACCCGCAGCTCCAGCAGTACGTGCACCGCGTGTCAGCGTGCTCGGTGCTCCGTGCACTCGTCGCAGCAAGCACGAGCTTGCACGGCAGCAGCGGCGGCGGCGGCAGCGACCGTCTCGGTCCACACCTCGCGGGGCGGCTCGAGGTGTGTTTCGCCACCGTCGGTCTGGCGGAACGGCGCGCTCTCCGGACCATGCTAGCAGGGCATCGTCATTCAGAAGAGGCCGAGCTTCGATACGACACGTCACTGTTGCCGGCGCTGCGTGCGCTGCCAATCTTCGAAGTGCACACGGCGCCATCGGTCGATACTCTGGCAGCCGTCTCGTCCTCGGGGAGGTCATCAGAGACGTCGTCAGAGAGGGCAGCCATCACCAACGAAGAGGGGGAGGCGACGTTTACGGCGCTCGATTTGGAGATCCATCGTCTCGCGCCCGAGGGCATCCAGATGTCGCTGCTGGACGAGCGCTTCGTGCGCTGCGTGGTCACAGGCGAGTCGGGCCTCGTGCTCTTCGCGGGCATCCCGCAGATCGGGCGCAGCCGCTTCTACCGCGAGCATGTGTTCCCTCGGCTGGGTGAGCTGCAGGCGAGCGAGCGCGACCGCGCGATGGTGGGTGCTCTGTACGAGCTGCACGCGTTGAGTGCGGAGGACGCGGGGTTTGTGGACGCGTTGCGAGAGCTGGCGTTCGTGCCGGTGGCGCGCGGCGGTCTGCGCCGCGCCAGTGAGCTGTTTCATCCGCGTGTTGGGGAGGCGGCGGAGCTGCTGGATGGCGCGGAGGTCTACCCGAGCGGCTTGTTCGCCGAGGCGGACGCATTGAGCGTGCTCGAGCGACTGGGCATGCGCGCGCTCGTGACGCGGAGCGCGGTGCTGCAGAGCGCGCGCGCCATCGAAACCTTGTCGCGCCTCGACACGGGCGATGAGGGCGACGTGGCGCGCCGTCGTGGTTTTAAGCTGCTCGCCTTCATCAACACGCACCTCGAGCGCCTTCCTGTCGACGTCGATGAGTTTCAGCCGCTCCTCGACGACCTTGAGTTCACACGTGCGCTCGCCAAGACGGCGTGGATGCCAGTGCTCCGGACGGCGGCGCACCCTCAGTTGCCGTGGGCGGCGCGGCAGAGCGCTGTCGCGGCGCCTGAGGCGCTGCGCCCTCTCAAAGACATGTGGCTCGTGTCGCACTGCCTGGGGGTCTTGGAGGGCGAGCTCACCTGCGAGCCGCTCGTGTGCGCCTTTGGGTGGGCCGCGCCGCCGCGGGCGCCGATCGTGTGCGCGCAGCTGGTGCAGCTCGCCAAGATTTACAGCGCGGCGACCGTGTCGGAGCTCATGCTGTGGAATGAGCTGTGCGAGCCCGCGTACGCGCAGCTCACGGCGCTTGCGTCCACGCCCGAGTTTGCACCAGTCGAGACGATGCTGCGCTCGCGCCCGTGCCTCTGGATCGATCGTGACGTGGGATTCCTCTCGCCCGAGCATGTGGCCTTCTCCGAGTCTACCGTCGCGTCCAGGTACCTGATGACCTCTGACGAAACCTCTGATTGCCTCTGATGACGTCCGAGTGCATCCCTCGTCAGGTACCTGATGACCTCTGATGAAACACCTCTGATTGCCTGTGATGACGTCCGAGTGCATCCCTCATCAGGTACCTCGCGCGCGTGACGCCGCAGCTGCTCGCCTTTGAGCCACTGCTCCGCGCTCTCGGTGTGCGCGAGTCCCTCTCGCCGCGTGACTACGTGCACGCGAACACGTGCTTCGTGCGCGACGCCAAGGAGCGGCCCCTCGCGCCCGAGACGCTCAAGGCGTGTGTCGCCTCGCTTGGCGCCATCGTCACGTCCGCGCAGGCGGAGGGCAGCGCCGTGCAGGGCAGCGCCGATGTGCTCACCCAGCACGGGGCTGTCTTCGTACCGGACACGGCGTGCGTGCTGCGTCCCGTCGCTGAGCTCACCTTCGATGACGCGCCGTGGATGTCGACGGCTCTACGCGCGCAGCCCGACGGCGCTGGCCTACGGTTCGTGCGCATGGCCAACGCCCCACACAAGCCGACGCATGCAAGTGCTCACCACGGCGCGCCCCCCCCCCCCCCCCCTTTAGGTTCGTGCACGAGAGTGTGTCGAGCTCCCTGGCCGAAGCGCTTGGCGCCCGCTCGCTCCGCTACATGCTGCTGCTCGAAGAGAAGCTCACCGATCGTCTTCCATGCCCGACGACGGAGCAAGTAGGCCGTGCGCTCGCCGAAGGCGCGCCCGGGATGGCGCCCGGGTTGCACGTGCTCATGGACTTGATCGAAGTCGCTGAAGCGCTCGGCGCACACGCCGTGCATCTGCTGCTCGATCGGCGCAAGCACGGCACGCATTCGTTGCTCTCGCCCTCCCTCAGCGCCTTCCAAGGCGAGGCGCTGTGCGTCTACATGCCCGGCGTCCTCCTCGACAAGGAGCGCCTGTGCCGGCTGCAGCTCCCGTACGACGCGCGTACCGGTACGTCCAAAGGGGGCGCGGCCGTGGCGGGCGCCGTCCCGGGCACCGCCACCGAGCACAACCGGGTGCGCCAGCGGCTGCTCGGCATGTACGTGCTCTCGGAGGTGGCGTGCGTCGTGAGCGGCGGCTCCATGGTCTTCTTCGACCCGAGTGGCAAGTACCTGCCCGCGTCCGTCACGGGCGCCGTCTCGAGCGCCCCCACGGGCGCCGTCTCGAGCAAGTACCTGCCCGCGTCCGTCACGGGTGGCGGCGACGCATCGAGCGCCGTCTCGAGCGCTTCCGCGGGCGCCGTCTCGAGCGCTTCCTCGAGCGCCGTCTCGAGCGCTTCCTCGGGCGCCGTCTCGAGCAAGGACAGGGGCGCCGACTCGAGCGCCGTCGGGCGAGCGTACCCGATCGTACCGGGCGACCTTCCCCAGCGGTTCCCCGACCAATTCGCACCGCTTGGCGTCTTTGGCTTCCGTCCGCACGCAGGCAAGCCTTTGGACGGCACGCTGCTGCGCCTGCCTCTGCGGACACACCTGCTCGCGGTGCACAGCCAGCTGTGCACGCAATTCTGGCGCGTGCCACGCGTGCGCAGCCTGGTGCAGTCGCTGCAGAGGCACGCGCCCACCCTCCTCCTCGGGCTCAGCCACGTCGACGTCGTCTCGGCGGCGGAGTGGCCCCCAACTGACGAGGCACCCACGCGCACGCTGCAGGTCTCCCTCGCGCCCAGCTCGCTCGATGGACTCGCCTCGCGCGGAGCCCTGCTCAAGGAGACCTCGTGGCGCCAGGTCTCCCTCATGGGCTTCTTCGGCGCCAAGCAGCACAAGGAGGGCATGCTCACGCTCGATGTGACGATCATCTCGCGCGAGCTCGAGCGTCGTGGTGAGCGCGAGCTCGAGCGTCCGCCGCCGCCGCCGCCGCCGCCGCCGCCGCCCTCGCGCAGCGCAACAACGGTCGCGAGCGGCGACCAGCCGACTTCCAGGCCCTCGACGGAGTCGCCGACGCGCGAGTTGCCCACCGCCCACCACGACGTGCCGCCCGCCACGACGCGCGAGTCGCCCACCGCCCACCCCGACGCCCCGCCCGCCACGGCGCCAGCCACCGCGGCTCTGCCGAGCGTCGTGGTGGGCGAGGCGGACGTGGTGCTGCTCGCCGTGGCCACGGGGCCAGCCGTCGAGGGCGCCGAGCTCGTGGATGGCCACGTCATCCATCGCGATGGCGAGGCGCTGGGTGCGCATCCATTGCATGCGAGTGCTCAGCACAGCGCGTTCGGCCGCCCCGGGGATGCGCAGCCGACGGGTCCATTGCATGCAAGTGATCACCACAGCGCGTTCGGTGGCCCCGGGGATGCGCAGCCGACGGGTGCGCGCGCACACCACGACGCCCTCGATGGCATCGTCGTCGACGACGATGAAGATCTGGACGGCATCGACGATGAGCAGGCGGACGAGGACGACGGCGCCGCGCTGCTTCGGTGCCCCGAGCAACTTCACACCGACCGTTGGCTCATGTGTGAAGTGCTCGCGGCTGGGCGCACACGGACCCTCGCTCTCGACGGGCGCTTCGCCGCGCGCGGCGCGATGCCCTACGCCGCCGTGGCCGCCCACCTGCTCCACGATGGGCACGTGCCTCAGAAGCCATATGGCGGGGAGCTTGCTGCGCCGCTACCTCTGACGCTTCGGACCGGGCTTCCGGTCCACGTCATGGGCCGGTTCGAGATGCATCCGGTGAGGCGGGCCGTGCCTCTGACGAAACCTCCGAGCGCCTCTGACGAAACCTCCGATCGCCACCCCCCCTCAGGTGACGCGGGCCGTGCCTCTGGCCGCGGAGAGCTCTCACGCGGACGAGGCGATGCGCGTCGAGTGGAATCGCGAGCTCCTTGGCGCCGTCGCGAGCGCATATGCGTCGCTGCTGGGCCTGCTCCCCCGCCAGATGCAGCGCCAGCCGCCCGAGACCATGTACCGGTACTTCCCGACCGGCAGCGCCGTCGCAATCGAGGAGCTCCAACCAACGCTGCTCACGCCGCTGTACGCCGCGACGGCGGACTCGCCCCTCTTCCTGGCGCAGGTACGTTGATGGCCACTGAGGACCTGCCTTGCATGCGAGTGCTCACCACAGCGCCATGCTGCCCCTCTCTCTGGCGCAGTCGCGCGATGTCGAGGACGGCGAGCGTGCGCCGCCTCGGCGACTGTGCAAGCTCGAGGAAGGCCTTCTGCTCCCGAGCGGTCTCGACGCGCGGCTCGAGGCGTTCGTGCGCCAGCACTTTACCATCTTCGACCTGCCGCAGCCTCTCGCTGAGCACCTGATCCACCACGGGCCACCTGCCGCTCGGCCGTTCACGCCGCTCGCGATGCGCCAGGTGCGTTGATTGCCACTGATGACCTGCCTTGCATGCAAGTGCTCACCACCGCTCGGCCGTTCACGCCGCTCGCGATGCGCCAGTACCTCAAGCGTAAGCTCGCGGACCCAAAGAAACGCGAGCGCCGCCTCTCCATGGGCGCCTGGGACGCGATGCACTCGGCCCCCTTTGTGCTCGATCTACTCGCGCTGTGCGTCGACGACCTCAAAAAGGGCACGTACGCCGAGCTCGACGAGCTCTATCTGCTTCCCCTCGCCAAGGGAGCCCAGGTGCGTTGATGGCCACTGATGACCTGCCTGGCATGCAAGTGCTCACCACAGCGCCGTGCTTCCCCTCGCCAAGGGACCCCTCGCCCGTCTCGGCGCGCCCGAGCGCTACATCGTCGCCTCCGGCGAGCAGCAGAAACTGCTGCCGCACCTGCTGCCCCAGTTTGTCTCGCCGCTGTGCGTGGAGCATCCCAAAGTAGGCGTCCTGTTTGCGAGCAGGTGGGCTTGCCGATGATGACCACTGATGACCACTGATGACCTGCCTCGCATGCAAGTGCTCACCACAGCGCCCTGTTTGCGAGCAGCTCGGGCCACCTTGGACTGCTCGCTGCGGACTTTCGGCGCGCGACGAAGCTTCGAGAGCTCGATCTGCAACTTCTCGCTCGCGAGATCCGGATGCCGGCGTCGCAGGCGCCCGCGCCGGAGTGGCTCCATGCCTTCTGGGGCACCGTCGCCGCCCACGCCCCCGCCGCTGCGCAGGGCATCGGAGCTTCCCACCTCAAGGAGCTGACCGACCTCTTCGGGCCGCGTCGCAAACTGCTGCCGCTCGCCTCCGGGGAGGTGGCGGCTCTTGAAGACCTTGCCACCGTCCTCGCTCTCCCCGAGGACCTTGCGAGCACTCCACTCGTCACCACGCCGGGAAGCGTCGTCGGCGTCGGGGTCGCCGGTGCGCCGACGCGTTCGTCCGCGCCGCCCCCGCCTTCGAATGGTTCGAATGGGCTGTACGATGCGGACACGCTGGACGCGTTGGACACCTTGGAACGTGCCAACGCCCCTCGCGACGCGCCCGGGACGGCGCCTCGAGACGCGCCGCCGCCGGTCGTCGGTGCAGCCATCCTCACGGAACGGTCCCTCGACGGAACTGACGGAACTGACGGAACTGACGGAACTGACGGAACTGACGCAGCCATCCTCACGGTACGGTCCCTCCTCGCGACCCTCGCGATGCCGCTGCTCGCGCCCGCTTTCGTGCGCGCGCCCGGGACGGCGCCTCGCGCGGTCTCCGAGGGCGCCGCCGCAGCGGCGGCCGCCGCCATCGGCATCGCGCCGGCCCTCGGGCAGGGCTACTTCGCCGCCGATGCGTCTGACGAGCACCATGTGGCGGGCGCACTTGTCGACAAGCTGGGGAGCGCGCACTCGGCGGGGGTGGTGCAGTGGGGAGCCTTGCATGCAAACCCGGCGAGCACGCGCGCGCTCGTCGCGACGATTGCGCGCGCGCATGCGGCGCGGGGTGGGCAGCGGCTGCTCAGCCCGAGCCGCAAGGCCGTGCTCGCCAAGCTGCCCATCTTTGAGACGTGCGCGCCGGAGATGGTCATGCGCGGCGCCGGGCGGGCCGAGGCGCGAGGGTACGAGGGCGCGAGGGCGCCCGAGACGACGCGTTTCGTCAGCCTCGACGAGCCGCGCTACCTGCTGGCGGCTCGCCATCCCCTGTTTTCCCCTTCGGCCGCGCAGGCGGTCCACTTTCTCGCCCACGACGCGCCCGCACCAGTGCTCGCCCTGCTCGAGGACATGGGCGTGCGTCGGCTCGAGGATCACGACGTGTGCGAGCTCTTCGTGCTGCCGACCTTCTCCTCCCTGGCGTCGTCCAAGCAGCGCGCGGTGCGCGAGCACCTGCTGCGCCACTGGCAAGCCTTCCGGCAGCACGACCGGCTGCGCGAGGCGCTCAGGACGACGCCATTCGTTCCGGTAGGCGAGCGCCTCCTTCGGCCTTCCGAGGTGCTCGACCCTCGCGTCGATGTGCTCTCGTACATCTTTGGTGGCGAGTCGGTCTTTCCCGAGGCCGAGTGCTGCACCGACGAGTGGCTCGCGATGCTCGCCGCCCTCGGCATGCGCACCTCGATCGACCGCAACGCCTTCCTCGAGTGCGCGCGCAAGGTACGCTGCAGCTGCGCCCCCAGTCACAGCATGCAAGTGCTCAGCACGGCGTCGCTGCAGCTCGGCCCCCAGTCACAGCATGCAAGTGCTCAGCATAGCGTCCTCCCTTCCCCCCTTTCCCCCTTTCACAGGTGCAGCAGCTCGGCGGCGCGCAGCCATTTGGCACGCCACGCGCCGAAGCTCCGCCCACGCCCGACGTGCTCTCGCGCGCCGCTTTGCTGACCTCTCATTTGATCGCTCACTTCGGCGCGCTCACCTCCACCGCCGAGGACGACGACGACGGCAACGACGGCGGCGACGACGACGCCGCGCGCGCGACGGGCGCCGCCGACCGCTCACCCTCAGCCTCGATCTCGATCTCGAGCTTCTGCGCCTCGCTGAGCCGCGTGCGCTTCATCCCGAGCCATGCGCCGTCGGCGGGCGTCGCAGCGCATGCAGGCGAGCCGACGCTCGCGTGCTTCGCCGAGCTCGCGCTGCACCAGGTGCGTTGATGGCCACTGAGGACCTGCCTTGCATGCAAGTGCTCACCACAGCGCCGTGCTGCACCAGGACCGCCACCTGGTGTGGAGCGTCGCGCCGCTACTCAAGCGCGAGCTCACACCGCCGAGATCGCACTGGGGGGAGCTCGGGCTGCTGCACCCGCCCCCCCCCTCGCTCGTCCTCGCGCACGGGCTCACGATCTCCGCCGAGGCGCCGGACGCGTGGCCTTACCCCGAGGACCCCGCGGAGCTCGTCGTGGGCTCGATCTGGGCCTTCCTCAACGAGCGATGGCACACGATCCCCGCCGACCTCCGCGCGCGCCTCACGACGGCACCGTTGCTCCTATGCGGCGCCGCCTTCGTCTCGCCGCAGCGTGCCTTCCGAAGCTGCCCCGCTTCGTGTCAGCCCCTCTTCCAGCCGACGGCGGCCCTCTCGAGCGTACCGGCACCAGCCGAGTTTGTGCTCGAGTCTCTCGGGGTCGTGGCCGAGCCCACGCTGCAGCACTACACGCGGCTGCTGCGCGAGCTGCCCGCCGAGTGCTCGGGACGACGCCTCTCGCCGCCCGAACGGCGCGCGCTACTCGCAGGTGGGCTTGCCACTGATTGCGATTGATTGCCATTGATTGCCTCTGAGTGCCTCTGAGTGCCTCTGATTGCTAATGAGTGCGAATGAGTGCGAATGAGTGTCTCTGAGTGCCAATGAGTGCCTCTGAGTGCCTCTGAGTGCCTCTGATTGCTTCTGAGAGACCTCGCCGGAGCGCTGCTCGCTCCTCGCAGCCCTCAAGCTCGCCGCGAACGCGCCCGGCTTTGCGCCCGACGGCCGGCTGGCCGTGCTGACCGCCGACGGGTGCGCTGTGGCCGCGGACAAGGTCGCCGTCGACGATGCGCCGTGGCTGCTCCGTCGGCTTCGCTCGGGCGTTGTGCACGTGGCCTCGTGCGCCCTCGAGCCCGCACTGCGCGCGAAGCTCCGCCTCCGACCCCTCTCAGAGGTCATCCGAGTGGTCCTCGCCCCTGGTTCCGAGCCGACGATCGAGAACACGTGCGACGACTTCGGTGCGGCCGAGCTCAGCGCAGCGCGCGGATCCGCTCGCATGCACGTGCTCACCACGGCGCCCCTCGTCTCCCCACAGGTGCGGCCGAGCTCACCGCGCGGATCCGCTCGATGGACTTTGCGGCGGCGGCGTCGCGACTGCTCGCCGCACACGCGGGCTGGCGAGATCGCGACCTCGTCGCGACGCCACGCGGGCTGCGCGCCGAGGCGATCGGGCTCGCGCTGCGCCCGTACCGAGTCACGCTCGTGCGCACGCTGCGCACGAGGCTGCAGCTCACCAGCAGCGGCGAGGACGTGACCGCGGCTGCTCCCTCCGACGACGGCCCCGGCCCCGGCGCGGCTGGCGCGGCTGGCGCGGCTGGTGCGGCTGGCGCGGCTGGTGCGGCGTCGACGAGCGCGGCGGCCTCTGCCCACAACGACGCGACTGCCCACGACGACGCGTGGTACGTCGACCGTAGGGGTTCGGAACTCCTACTGCTCGCCACGGCGCCGGCAGGGCTGAGCCGCGAGCTACTCCTCGCACAGGCCGTGTGTGAGGTGCTCGGGATCGACGCACCCACAAGCCTCGCGCCGTTACTTGCTGTGAATGCATCGCAGGCGCTCCCCACGCTCGCGCGGTTGAGGGTAGTGCCGCCGCCGCAATGGGCCGCCGCGAGTGCCATCGGCAGCGCAGGAACGCCTTGCACCCCCGAAGACGAGGCCCTGCTTCAGCTCCGTCCCATGCGCGCCTACTTTGCGGGCGAGGTCGTGTGCATCTCCGCAAGCCAGCTCGGCGCCCACTACGGCGCTGCAGGGGTCGACGAGGCGGACGGGTACGTGTATGCCGAGGTGGACGTGGCCGTACCCGCCGCGACGGCGCCACACGCCGACGGGCGCGGCGGCGGCGGCTCCTTCGACGGTGGCGGCGGCGCACTCTTTGGCATGCATTCTGGTGCACAGGTGACACTCCGGGTAGGCAGCCAGCGCACACGCATGCAATGCCTCTCTCTCCAGGTGCACTCATTCCGCTCGCTACGGCGCGAACGCGCCGAGGCGAGCGGTGCGACTGCCGTCGGCGGCCGCGCTCAAGACGGCGCCGACGGCGCGATGCCGGGCGCGATGCCGGGCTCGTCGACGGGTGCGCCGCCCGGCCCCTCCTCCGCTGAGCTCGTGGAGGCAGTCTCGGCGGTGCTGCGGCGCGCGGGCGTGCCGTTGGGGCTCGAGACGACCGAGCTGCTCGAGGCGAACCTCGCGCTCAAGACGGCGCTGACCGCGAGCCGCTCCGAGCTCGAGGAGCAAGCGCTCGAGACGACGCGTTGTCGCGAGCAGCTCGAGGCGATGGAGCGCGTCGTCACGTGCCAGGTGTGCATGACGCGGCGGACCGACACCCTGCTCGGCGGGTGCGGCCACCTCCTCTGCGCCACGTGCGCCAGGCAGGTCGGCGAGCGATGCCCCTATTGCCGCGCCGCGGTCACGGGGCAGATGATGCGCATGCGCTGGTGAGGGCTGGTGAGGAGGCGACGGCACCAGGGCGGGGGGCTGGGAGCTCCGACGAGGGCTTGGAGCACTCCCTTCACACCGACGAGTCTATTCACACCGACGAGGGCTGGGAGCACTCCATCTTTCTCCTCCAGTCGGTTTGGGAGCCACAATGGCAGGTAGCGAGCGAAAAGAAGACATACTGGGGGGGCTTGTAACACCTCGGGTCCACTCGGGAGCACACCATCTTCCGAAGACACGGACAGCAGGGAGTTGACTGCATGAGGCATGAGGCTTGAGCGTTGAGTGCCGTCAAGAAGGACTGAGTTGCTGCACCGTCATGGCTCATGTGTCAACCGAGGCAACCGTGTACGGGTCGACGCGAGTAGGGTAAGGGTTGACACAAGCTGACACAACTACCGCGATGGTCGTGAGTACTCTCTGTTCGCGACTGCCACACATCGATTGCGCGACGTCGGTCCGCGGCCGGAGGGTTCGGTTTACGCGATCCAGCGAAGCCCGAGAGCCTAGCCCGTGCGGGCCGCGCCCTAACATGTCCACACAGTCTGATCGGAACACCGAACACATCACAGCAGCTCCTCACACACTCCAGTGCAGGTCCAGAGTCGCCACGACCCTTTCGAGATGGTGGTAAGGGACGATGCGCCCAAGCCAGCCACCGCGCACCCCGACATTGCCACGTCGTCTACAGACAAGACACTCTTTCTCACCATGACCCTCGAAGGTCGAAGAGGACGCGCCGCGACCCTCCTGGAGTAAGCAGCACAGGGGAACCCCAGGACACCACCCCAGCGCCATGAATTTCTACAGCCGCAGCCAACTACGCATGAGTGCACGCATTCGAGTGCACGCCCCTGAGTGAAGGCGGGCGTGCATGTATGTATGTGAGCATGTATGTGAGCAGCCAGACTTGCAGCCTTACGCGCAGTCAGTCTCGTCGTACCCCAGGCCACCCGAGGCCATGCGAGCTGAGCACCATCATCCAGCCAAGAGCAAAAGCAGGTGCGCAGCGCGCGCGAGCGTGTCGAATCTTCAAGTCAAATTATCAAGCTCTTCAGCGACGAGGGCCTCGACTTCGTCTCCAACAGGGGCCGAGGGAGCCTCCGCCTCGGCACCCGCTGTCGGCGCGGCCGCACTTGGAGGCGCCTCAGGTGCAGCCCACGGGTCGTTTGCTGGCGCGGCAGGGGGGGCTGGCTCAGATGCAGCCCACGGGTCGTTTGCTGGCGCGGCGGGGGGGGCTGGGGGGATCGGGGGGGGCTTCGGGCGCGGGATAGGGGGCGGCATTGGGGGTGGCTTTGGGCCGGGGGGGGCTTGTGGTGGGGGCTGTGGGACATCGTCCGCCTCCACCATCGTCGTCGGACCGCCAAACGGGTTGGCAGGCTCATCCTCGGCCTTCGTCATGGGCACCGGCATGGGTGCGTCCTCATCGAGCACCGGCATGTCGCGCCCCCGGGTCGCGCAGAAGAGGCCATACTGGGCAATGAAGGCCTGCAGGTGATTCCCGACCAGCGTCGCGACCGAGCGCTCTCCCTCGTCACTGGCTAGCTCGGTTGCAAAGCTCTCGAGCTCCGCCGCGGCGGTCTCGAGAGCGGCAGCCTTCGTCTCGCACTCCTCCTTGAGCGCCTGCAATTCGGCACGCTTCTTTGAGAGGCTCGCTTCCAGTTTGGGGTCCTCGGCGGCCTTGGACTCGAGCTTCCCAACCTCTTTGTACGCCGCGTCGCGCTTCGCCTGCAGCGCCCACAGCGCCTTGGCCTTCTTCTCGTACTCCTCGGCCTCCCCAACCCCTGCCTTGAAGAGCTGGCGGCACAAGCCGAGCGCCTCGACCAGTGTGGCGACCGCCGTGCGGCAAGAGCCACACGCCGCCGACAGCTCCGCCTCCGGCAGCCGGATAGCCTCGATGCGCGCCTTGACGGTCTCGTCATCGACCTCGGCCGCAATCGCGTCGAGCGTGGCCACCTCCTTGATGGGCGCGAGGGCGGTGTCGATGCGCAGCTTGACGAACTCCTCGAGCAGCGCCGCCGCCGACTTGCACCGGCCCTTGGCCAGAGTCCACTGCACCACGCACGCCGCAAACCTTGCTGTCTTCTCCTTGACCGCCTTGTCCTTTTTGAGTGTCGGGTTGTAGTCGGCTGACGGCTGCTGCTCACCGCTGCTCACCGCGCCCGAGCCGTGCGAAAACTCGTGGTAGGCTTTAGCAAGCTTCGCGACCGCGCCGCCAATCGGGCCCGTCTCAACCGCGTGCCGCCCCTTTTGCGCAAAATCGAGTGCCACGGCCTGGTGCTCCTGAAGGCGCATCATCTCAGCCTCGCCGCGCGCGATCGCCTCTCGGCCCTCGGCGATGTCGGCCGTGGCCTTCTCCTTGGCCTTTTGCGCGGCCGCCTGCGCGGCCTCCCGCTTCTTGTCGTCCTTTTGGGCGCCCGCCTTGCGCTCGTCGTTCTCCGCGGCCTCCTCGGCCGCCTCGCCTCTTTTGAGCGCCTTGTGCGCCGCCTCGAGTGCATGGGTAGCGTCTCGCAGTTGCAGCTCGAACGCGTAGAGCCCCTCGAGGGTCTCGACGACCATGCGCGCGCCCTCATGCAGCTTGGGTACCACCTCCGTGCCGATCGCCGCGCGCTCCGCCACCATGAGGGCCTCGATGGCCGCCAGCCGCGATGCGTCGAAGAGAAGCTGCTCGCCGCACCCACTCGATCCGCAGAAGAGCTCATTCTTCGGCCACTCGGCAAGCTCCGGCAGCACGAGAGTCACTTCGAGCGAGTGCGTCACTCCCGCACTGGTCGTTCCCGTGCGAAGTGCACCGACCATCGACATAGCTGACGTCGTTGTACTTGGCTTCTTCGGAGGCTCGGCATACTTGGCGTAGAAGGTCGCTACGGTTTCAAGCGTCGTGCGCAGCCGGCGCAGCGCGTCCTTCGTCGCGCTCATCGAAGGGTCGACAGTCACTCCCTTCAGCTTATTGTCGTGTGTCTTGTCCGGGTCACTGCTTAAGAGGGAGGTGACCGACAAGATAGAATAGCGAGAGGTTGTCGAGCCGCTGTCATCCGCACCGGCTGAGGACGTCCCTCGAGCGGAGGCGGCGGCAGCGGAGGCGGCGGAGGCGGCTCTCTCGGCAGCAGCGCGTGCGTATTGCATTGAAACACGACGGGTGGAATTGCGTTCGCGGTGTGACGAACCCACGAACCCGCGGGATTCGACAACTGGACGCTAACTGGATGACGGTTTTAGCGTTTTACCTTCAGGCCACTGATTGCAGGCAGATTTTTTTAAGAAGATACGACTGTCCGGCGTCCGGGCGACCGGGCCGGCGGCCGGGCTCCGCGGCCTCCGCGCGAGCGGCGGCGTGTCGCTCGGTGTCGAGAAAATTGCAATGGAAAATTGGCGCCACGGTCGCCGATAACGTTATACGTTTGTGTAGAATTGACCGCCGCGACCGGGGCGGGCCCCGGGACCTGGTACTGCTCGGATCGTCGGATGGTGTACTGGGCGTAGCCCCCCGCCAACATCCACGCCTTACTCGCCCGTTTGTTCAGTTACAAATCTCTCTCTTTGCATAGGCGATAGTGTGGACGTTCGTATGGACGTTGGCGACCGGTACCGCCACGATGACCTTCGATGCACCTCAAGTCAAAGATCGGTAAACTTCTCCTTGGCCTCCTCCACCTCCACCTCCTCCTCCTCGTCGTCCTCGTCCTCGTCCTCGTCCTCGTCCTCGTCCTCATCTTCGTCCTCATCCTTCGCCACGGCCTGCTGTGCGGCATGCAGAGCAGCGTCTTTCGGTTCGAGTGGTTCGAGTGGTGATACCACGGCCTCCTCCGCCTCGGCCTCCTCCGCCTCGGCCTCCTCCGCCTCGGCCTCCTCCGCCTCGGCCTCCTCCACCTCGGCCTCCTCCGCCTCGGCCTCCTTCTCCTTCTCCGCCTCCTCGTCCTCGTCCTCGTCCTCGTCCTCCTCGACGTCATCCTCGGCCACGGCCTTCGGCTCCGGCTCTAGCTCCGGCTCCGGCTCCTCGGCCTCCTCCTCTGCCTCCGCCTCCTCGGCCTCCGGTTCCGGCTCAGGCACCGCTGAGGGGGAATTGAAGGGAGACTCCTCTGCATCTTTGAATGAACCCGGAGAAGCGGCACTGAGAGCGACGACCGTCTGCGCAGGTGTGCTCAGCGCGGCGCTCAGCGCGGCAGGCGCGGCCGCCGGCGCGGCCGCCGGCGCGGCCGCCGGCGCGGCCGCAGGCGCGGCCGCAGGCGCAGCCCAGCCGCAGACCCGAGTCGTGCAGAAGGCACCGTACTGGACGATGAAGGCGCTGAGCGGCTTCCCTATCAGCGTCGCGACCGATCGCTCTCCCTGGTCACTGGCTAGCTCAGCTACGAAAGCCTCAATCTCCGCCGCGGCGGTCTCGAGAGCGGCCGCCTTCGTGTCGCACTCCGTCTTCATCTTTTCCAGGTCGGCGCGCTTCGTCGCAAGGCTGGCTTCCACCTTCGGATCGGGTGCGCTCTCGAGCTTCGTTTGGAGCTTCATCACCTCAGCGCTGGTCGCATCGCGTTTAGCCTGCAGCGCTTTCAGAGCCTTCTCTTGCTTCTCATAAGCCTCGGTTGCCGCCACCTGTGTCTTCATAAGCACCTGAAAGCCGACGTCGAGCACCTCGACCAGTGTGGCGACCGCCGTGCGACAAGCGCCACACGCCGCCGACAGCTCCGCCTCCGGCAGCCGGATAGCCTCGATGCGCGCCTTGACGGTCTCGTCATCGACCTCGGCCGCAATCGCGTCGAGCGTGGCCACCTCCTTGATGGGCGCGAGGGCGGTGTCGATGCGCAGCTTGACGAACTCCTCGAGCAGCGCCGCCGCCGACTTGCACCGGCCCTTGGCCAGAGTCCACTGCACCACGCACGCCGCAAACCTTGCTGTCTTCTCCTTGACCGCCTTGTCCTTTTTGAGTGTCGGGTTGTAGTCGGCTGACGGCTGCTGCTCACCGCTGCTCACCGCGCCCGAGCCGTGCGAAAACTCGTGGTAGGCTTTAGCAAGCTTCGCGACCGCGCCGCCAATCGGGCCCGTCTCAACCGCGTGCCGCCCCTTTTGCGCAAAATCGAGTGCCACGGCCTGGTGCTCCTGAAGGCGCATCATCTCAGCCTCGCCGCGCGCGATCGCCTCTCGGCCCTCGGCGATGTCGGCCGTGGCCTTCTCCTTGGCCTTTTGCGCGGCCGCCTGCGCGGCCTCCCGCTTCTTGTCGTCCTTTTGGGCGCCCGCCTTGCGCTCGTCGTTCTCCGCGGCCTCCTCGGCCGCCTCGCCTCTTTTGAGCGCCTTGTGCGCCGCCTCGAGTGCATGGGTAGCGTCTCGCAGTTGCAGCTCGAACGCGTAGAGCCCCTCGAGGGTCTCGACGACCATGCGCGCGCCCTCATGCAGCTTGGGTACCACCTCCGTGCCGATCGCCGCGCGCTCCGCCACCATGAGGGCCTCGATGGCCGCCAGCCGCGATGCGTCGAAGAGAAGCTGCTCGCCGCACCCACTCGATCCGCAGAAGAGCTCATTCTTCGGCCACTCGGCAAGCTCCGGCAGCACGAGCGCGAGCGTCGCCGGCTTCTTCGGATTTACCTCCACGTACTTGGCGTAGAAGGTCGCGACGCTCTCAAGCGTCGTGCGCAGCCGGCGCAGCGAGGCCTTCATCTCCGTGATCTTGGGGTCGATGGTTACGCCCTTCAGCTTATTGTCGTGAGTCTTGTTCGGATCGCCGCTGAAGAGCGAGAAGCCCTTCTTCGCGGGTGGAGGTGGAGGCGCTACCACGACATCTGCAGCGGCATCTACTTCTTTGCTCTTTTTGCCGAACATGGCCGACAAGATTGACTTCCGCTTTGGTTTCCCTGGCGGCGCACTCTTGTCGTCGGCCGCTGGCTCCTCGGGCTCCTCCGTTGCCGATCCGCCCTGCCCACTCTCGTCGACAGGTTGCTCCTCCGGCTCCTCTCTTTGGCTCTCTTCGATCGATATCGTGGCAGTTACGACACTCATCGTCACGGTGCTGCGCAGGAGATACACAAGGGGCCGCTCTCAGTCTGCACGTGTTGTCAGCAGGGCCCGAAGGTGGTCTCGCAGCCTGCGACGGTGCATGGGTTGGAGTGCGGCATCGCGTTTGCATAGCTCTCAAGCCTGCTATGTGATAAAGGCCGTCAGGCACTGGGCATTGACTCACCAGCGCGCCGTCAGGGCACAATGAAGTGGGAGGGCGGCAAAAGGTGCGTAAATGAGCTCTGGAAGGAAAACACTCGCTGTCCGCAAACCTAATCGTTGCCTTCACCGCGACAATGGTGGCCGTTGATGCAACTCCGGTTCTGAAAAAGGCGATCACTTTCTCTTTTTCGTCGACTCCGACTTGTCCATGCGACCCTCACGCTGTCGAAGGAATGGCGACGGTCGAGGAGCAGGTCCAGGCGTTCCGAGCTTGGTGCAGTGCGTGCGGAATCACATGGCACCCTGCTGTGCAAATCGTCGCGGCCGACGATGAGGGATTGGGCGTGTTCGCCACCGCGGACGCCTGGGGATGCGGAGGTGGTGGCATCGAGGTGGGCGAGGCGATCATCTCAGTGCCTCGGCGAGCGGCCCTCTCACTTTCGACGCACCATGCGGTCGCAGCAACGGGTGCGGTGCTGGATCAGAAGCACGGCCTGGCACTCGCGGCGGCCTTGCAGCCCGAGCCGATGCAACCGTGGCTCGCGCTGTGGCCGCAAGAGACTATCGGATCCTGGGCCCTGGACAAGGACACCTGGCCCGCTTTTGGTTGGAACCTCGAGCTGCGCGCCTTGCACGAGCAGCAGGAGGCACTGGCGCGCCGTGCGCACGAGCGCATCTCGAGCGTCGGCGAGGCCGGGGCAGCCCCCACCTGGAGCAAATACCGATGGGCGATGGGCATCGTCTCGTCTCGCGCTGCCGATGTGGTCCTCAACGGCGAGAGGCAGCCAGCGCTGTTGCCGTTCATCGACATGCTCAACCACCGAGCGTACGGGCTCGAGAACAGCGCCATTTGTTTCGAGCCTGCGAGTGCCTCCGCGCCCGGTGCACTGGACGACGACCGGCTGGTCGTACGCTGCGTACGGCCCGTGGCGCCAAATGAGGCTGTGACCATCTGCTATGGCGACAAGCCCAACGCGGCGCTGCTGCACGGATACGGGTTCGCCGTTCGGCCCAATCCGAGTGATGCGCTGCTGCTGCGCGTGCCGCTCGGGGCGCCCACGGACATGATCGCCATGCAGCGCATCGCGATGATCCCGTCGGGACTGCTCGATACGACGCTTGCGAGCGGTTCAGAGGGCGGAGATCAGGGCGCAGATCAGGAGGGGCCTGTGGCCAAGGGTACGCTGAGCTGGGATGCGTCGGGCACGGCTGCGTGCCTCTCGCCTGAGCTCAAGATGCTCTTGCGGGCCGCCACTGCCTCCTCCATCCCCGAGCTCTTCGCGGCTCTTAGGACCATGGCTGAGGAGGACGAGGACGAGGCGGATGAGGAGGACGAGGCGAGCGAGCTCTCGCCCGCGGCGTGGAAGCTGCTGCGCGACTCTGTGCAGGCTGCGCTGCGCGCCTTGAGTGCTAAGAGGGCGAGCGTCGAAGAGGACGAGAGCCCGTGGCCGTACTGGCCACACGGCGCCGCGGCCGTCGCCTTCGAGGCTCGTCGCGATCTGCTGACGTGCGCGCTCAAGCTGGCGATGGAGAAGGTGGGCAGCGTGGGCCTCGAGTAGTACTACGGTGCAGTCGAATCATGTATCTTGCAACGTGGTGTGATAGATTGTGCGTGGAGCGGGGGGAACCCAGGTGCGCGGCGGGGCGGCGCGGCCGGGCGCGCGTGCGCCTTATTCGCGCAGTCGGGACTCGCGTCGGTCCGGCCCACGGGGGGCTTTCAGCCGCGTAACGCCATGTAAGACCGTCTAATCTCTAAAGACCGCCGGACCGCGGGACGTCGGCCGGGCGACGAGCCGAGCACGTGACGCGGGACAAGTAAGTTACTAAGGCGCTACGACTGCCCCCAATGATACATGGGCCTAAAGCGCGGATCAAGCAGAAAAGGATGTCCAGTGCGCATGCCCCAATGGCTCAGCCTAAGATTCATAGCAAAGTGCTCATTGGAGAGCAGAAATGAATTGAACTGTGTGGGTTTCAGATTGAGGCCCAATACTTGGTTCAAGATTGCTATGTGATCGTTCGCATTGGAACTGTTCCACCAGGTGTAGCTGGGTTTCGGTGAAGCCTCGCGTAGGGCATCTGCAAAGTAGATCGCGAAGCCGCTGAACGCGCTGTAAATCGTACCAAAGCAATTTTTCCAGATCGCATTCCTCACACTTGCCGAGGAGGGGACGAGGGCCGAAATGTCATATGCTTGGCATCGTTTGCGCTTGTTACGGACCATGCTTTGCCCGGCGATCGCTGCGGCGCTTAGTCGACGTCCGGCATAGAACATCTGCAAGAAGCTGGGGATGTCCACAAAAACAAAGTCAATGTCGATCATGACGAAAGCATCCATCACATCCAGCAGTCTGAGCGCCCTTTCATACACAAGCTGGCGCATCTGAGAGAGCAAATGTATGCGTGCTTCGCAGTTTCTTTTGTTCTTTGGGCATAGCTTGACAGAAGGAAGCACGGCCTTGCCCTGGAGCAGGTCGCCCTGCACCTGCGGGTAGCGCCGTCCATACTCGATCAGAAGTTCCTTCGTCCCGTCTGTACTGTCATTCTCGCTGAAGAGAAGCCAAAACCGAGCAAACAAGGAGCCCAATCGTATCATGAAAGGAAGGTTGCGCATCAAAAAGTCCATGCCGTCTCTCGTGATGAAGCCAAATGCTATGCTGGAATTGCGGGCCATAAGCTCGGCCTCCTGGGCGTGCACGTTGATGCAGTCTGTTTCGTTGCAAGGCAACAGGCGTGAGTGACGCAAAGTCTTGTTGTTGCTTTGCACGTCCAACGCTAGCTTCTTCCAGTCAAGGTTGCAACGATTTACCAATTGGCTGTCATACGACTTCGGCGGTCGGCAACGACTGTCGGCGGCTGACATACTAGCGCGTGTAGTGCACTCTCGTATGTTGGCACTGTGCTGCAGCATCCCATGTACAGTACAGTACTGTACTATGTTTCTTTGTTCGGCTCGGACAACGGCTCGTACCGGGTATGTACCGGTACTCGACGTCGTCGGACTAGCCGGTGTGAATAGATTAAACGGGGGGCCTCCTTTAGGACTGCTACGGCGCGTATTGTCTGCGAAGAGAGCCCAACGCTGAAGAGAGCAGCGCCGAGTGCAATTGTCCGCCCCTTGACACAGTGAGTACCGTATCATCCGGAGCGAACAAACTCCTGAGGTCAAACATCGCTTCGAAGTCCCCGTAGGAAGTCGAGGTCCAGGTCCACCCCTAACAGGTTGTATGGTTTCACCACCTCGGCAGGCGCGCGCGCATCACGTCGATCGGGTCCCCACACGTTGCGCGCGAGACTACCCTTAATGGGCTATGGGGTGCATAGGGGTGCACCCTTGGATGACCAGCGTGTGGTTTTATGTGTTAGGTATGTGTTAGGTAATTGTCGTCCCCAAGAAAGTCAACCCTTTCTACATACGATACATCGCTTGATCCGTACGGACCAGCGTACTGGACACATCGGTCAGTAGCGTCAGAGAGATTTCATCAACGGCAACGGAATCCTAACGTATGGCGCGTAACGGCCACTTGGTTCCATAGTCCTTTCCCATGAGACTCGCATCACCCCGCATTTACGCGTTCACACGCCCGAAACCATCCACAGTGGCAGCCTGAATGGGCTGGTCTTTCTGCTTCTTGGTGAGACGCTCGATGCGCTGCTGCCCATCTTTGTCACGATCACCGGCGCGTATGTAGCCCCTCGTTGCCTCGATCGCGCCGGAAAGGTCACCACGCTTCTCTAGAAGTATGCTTAGGTTCCAGTGCGCCGTGCCTTCTTTTGGCTCGATATCGATCGCCTCCCGGAACGCTCCCTCCGCGCCGTCGTAGTCGTTGCGCATGTCCCTGAGCAGAACGCCCAGGTTGATGCGCGCATTCACGTGATTTGGGTCAAGCTCGATTGCCTTGCGGAATGCTGCCTCCGCACCATCGTAGTCTCTGCGCAAATTCTTGAGCTCGGTGCCCAGCTTGACATGCGCTTCAGGGTTCGTCGGGTTCAGCTCGACGCTCATCTCGATGCATCTCTCCTCCGCCGCTTGAGCAGCAGTCTTGATCCTGGAGGCTGCATTCCTGCCAGCCTGGCAGGCTGCAAACGGAAGCGCTGCCGCCAACAGCAGCGTTGCAGCTGCTGACCTTGGCGTGCTGCACCGGCGCGCCGCTGAAGGTCGGCGCTCATGCGTTTCTTGCGGTTTGCACATGCGACCAGAATGCGATCGGTTATTTTTTGTTTGAAAAGCTGGAAGTTTGCTTTGCATGCCAAATATGATTTGACCACAAAGCACATTCCACGCGCTCAGAATCTCGCCCTCACGGCATTTTGTCAAGGAACTCGTTGAACCAGGCATTCAGCTTCTCGGCCGTCCCATCGCTCTTCTCGCCAGCGAGCTCGCGCTCGTACGTCTGCCGCGCCCTCAACCGCCCAACGGCGCTCATACCGTTGTAGGAGGGCTCAGATGGCAAGTATGACACAGGGCTGCGGTCTTTCCACTCTCGGATGAAGGCCGCACGATTCTGCCACGCGCCTCGCGCGCGTTCGGTCACCACCACATACTCCTCGTTGCGCTTCTGCTCTCGGATCTCAAACTCGAAGGCCTTGCGCAGCACATCTGCCATGGCAAGCTCGGAGAGCGCCGTATCGAGCGCTGCACCCTGAAAGATCAGCACGTTGAGGAACGCGCGAAACGTCTTGAGACGCAGTAGTTGGAGCTCGGCCGTCCACATTCCCTTCCCGGCCACCTTGGGCGTCATGTCGAAGCGAGCCTCCTCGCTGCTGATGAAGCACGTGGCAAAGGTCAGATCGATCTCTGCGAAGGTGCTCGAT
>Ga0210246_100240_pt1 | contig 48839 bp, 36 predicted proteins | sample ChrtobMetaP3_8mM_FD_155469 | JGI IMG/M metagenome (GOLD analysis project Ga0210246, IMG submission 155469) | Chrysochromulina tobin associated microbial communities from unialgal haptophyte culture, Seattle, Washington, United States - P3_8mM | ecosystem: Host-associated > Algae > Haptophytes >...
CGAGGGTCCCGAGGGTCCTGAGGGTCCCGAGGGTCCAGATAGGGTCCAGAGGAGGGTCCAGAGGGTCCAGGGGTCCAGCCGGACCCCCAGAGGGTCCAGGGCGGGACCCTCTCACTCGGGATCTATGGAACGTCGTATCGTTTACGTGTTGTGAAGAGACTGGAGACACTGGGAAGAGAGTTGGGAAGAGCATATGGCACCCTTGTACCAGATTCGTCGCTCGCCTACGCTCGGGACGCACGTCGTCGCCTCTCGCCGCATCTCGTATGGCGAGCTCATTCTCCTGGAGGCGCCGCTCGTCTCCACCCGTTCTCCGGCGCCCGACATTCCATCTTCCTCAGCGGAGTGGTTCTTGGTGCACGCACTTCTTGTCCAAAAGTACGGCCGAGACTGGGCGGCGGGCTTCTGCGCCGACGCACGCACCGCAGCTGGCGATCGCGACGACGAGGAAGCTGCTGCCTGGCTGTGTTCATACCACGGCAAGTCTGTTGAAGAAATCGCTCTCTTGTTCGCCGTCGTGCGCAGCAACGCCTTTTGTCTCGAGACGGCACTGCTCAGCGTCGAGTACGGTGCGGCGTTTTACGAGACGGCCTGCCGCTTCAACCACAGTTGTCGACCCAACTGCACCTCTATACGTGTCGGCGGTAACATGGTCATGTTCGCAGCTGACACCATCCCGGCCGGTACAGAGCTTCGACACTCGTACCTGCCGCCTCGGCTGTTGGTACAGCCACGAGATGTTCGGTCGGCGCATTTGCCCTTCACGTGCGCGTGCGCACGCTGCGCGGACGAGGCCGCCGCACCATGCGCCTCCCTGAAAGCGCTCCGCTGGCCACCGGGCCACGCTCTCAGCGCCATGGGCCTCGAGGTCGCTGCGTTCAAGCTCGCGTGTGCAAGCGCTGAGGTCGACGAGGTCCTCGAGCAAGGCGCTCAGCTCCTAGGTAGTCTCGAGCCACGCACGAGCCTCGCACAGTCGCCGCTGGGTATGCTGGAGATCACGGCGCCCATCATCGCCGCCTACTTTGGCGCACGGCTCAGCGGGCGGAAGTCGACCCCCAATCGCGACGACCGAACGGTACGTCTAGCGGCGCAGCTGCAGGCTTGTTGCTGTGAATTGATTCGGAGGGCACACGAGGACGTGGCGCGGCGGGACCGTCGGCAGACTGCGCTGCCGGCGGCGGAGCTCCTCGCCGACGCCGCCCTCGTGGCCATGCGACTTGTCGAGCAGCTGCTCGAGGTGGAGAGGGAGAGGTCGCCGAACGCCAGCAACGCTCGAGACGGCGCGCCACGAGAAGGCGCCTCCGAGGGCACTTTCTGTGGCGCTGGCCGTGGCCGAGGCCGTCAGCGTGAGCTGGATCACGCGGCGATGTGCGCACTCCGCCGGAGCTGCGCGCGCTACGGCTGCAGCTTCGAGTGGTTGCGCGACGACATGCCCTGCCTCGTGGACCCTTCGAGCAAGACGCTTCCACCCATGCTCGTCGAGGCGATCGCAACGACGGACGCGAGCCCAGCTGGTACAGCCGCCGCTGCGGTCGCCTCCACTGCCGCACTCCTCTGTCCGCCTGCGACCCGTGCCCTCGCTGGAGCGGCGGGCCTCGCACTGGTGCTGCTGCGAGGAGCCGCTGGAATGACAGAGTCAGAGAAGAAAGCAGTCAAGTTGGCGACCACATGGACCTTTATGAGCGACCGCGTCAACATTATGGAGGCGCTCGAAATGCAGCTAGGGGAGCAAAATGACCGTTGTCCGAACGAGGCTCGCGAGATCTCGACATCTCGTTCGGGAGACTAGGGTCTGATGAAGACACATGATTTCAAGTTCATGTACGGTACAAATTGCCTCGTGCTGGGGGTCGTTGCGCGTTGTGTTGAGCAGCATCAGCACAAATTGCGGTTTACTCTAGAGGGGGAGGCTGCGCCTCCCCCCATGCCGCCGATTAACGGCCTGTGTAATAGCAGGTTGTGTCGGCCACACCTCCGTCCATAGCGATAGAGGCCCTCGTGCTCGGGGGTCCGGAGGTTGTGCGCGTTGTGTTGAACAGCAGCAGCACAAATTGCGGCGCAATCAGTCATCATTGTGGGTCTTTCGAGGGAGCCAGCGGAAGGACCAAGGCGCCCCGCACGCGATGGCAACCATGGAGATTCGGGTGGCCAATAAGTACCGCCTCGGGCGGAAGATTGGATCCGGCTCGTTCGGAGACATTTACCTTGGCACTCACATCTCAACGGGAGAGGAGGTGGCCATCAAGCTCGAGTCGATCAAGAGCAAGCACCCGCAGCTGCTGTACGAGTCGAAGCTGTACAAGATCCTGGGCGGCGGCGTGGGCATCCCCACCGTCCGCTCGTTCACCGTGGAGGGCGACTACAACGTGATGGTGATGGACCTGCTCGGTCCGTCCCTCGAGGATCTGTTCAACTTCTGTGACAGGCACGCTGCCTCTCCGCCACTTCAAAAGGCGCTGGCGCACCGCTGCTCCATAGCTGGGCGCCATCGGACTCGCGCGTTGATCCGCGCCGCCACCCCTGGGCGCCGGATCGGCGGGGGGAGAGCTGTCCCCACTCACTCGCATGGCCGGCCTTCTGAAGGGGCTGCGTGTCGCCCCCCCCCTTGCCATGCACTGCGCTGATCCTTTTTTGTGCCGTGTGCGTGTGTGGCCGCAGGAGGTTCAACCTGAAGACGATCCTGATGATGGCTGACCAGCTGCTGCAGCGCATCGAATACATCCACTACAAGTCGTTTATTCACCGCGACATCAAGCCCGACAACTTCCTCATTGGCTTGGGCCGCAAGGCCAACTTGATCCACTTCATCGACTTCGGCCTCGCCAAAAAGTACCGCGACCCGAAGACGCACCAGCACATCCCGTACCGCGAGAACAAGAACCTCACGGGCACAGCTCGCTACGCGTCGATCAACACACACCTGGGCATCGAGCAGAGCCGCAGAGACGACCTGGAGGCACTCGGCTACGTGCTCATGTACTTCCTGCGAGGCTCGCTTCCGTGGCAGGGCCTCAAGGCCGCGACCAAGAAGCAGAAGTACGACATGATCTCCGAGAAGAAGATGTCGACGCCCGTCGAGGCGCTGTGCCGCTCGTACCCGTCCGAGTTCGCAACGTACCTCAACTACTGCCGCTCGCTCGAGTTCGCCGACAAGCCCGACTACTCGTACCTGCGCCAGATGTTCAAGGACCTCTTCTTCCGCGAGGGATTCGCATACGACCACAACTTCGACTGGACGCTCAAAAACTCGGGCCAGACGCAGGCGCAGCAGGGATCGTCGTCGCAGCAGCCGTCGGCGGCGCCACCTGCGCCGCCGCCGCCGGCGCCGCCGCCGGTGTCCGGATCGCAACAGTAGGCAACGCGATGACGGCACGTGCCTGCTGGCCATGGGCATGGGGAAAAGAGGGGGTTGATCTGCTCGCCACACCCCCGGGCGGGTCGAACCATCTTAGTGCATTCACATCGTCTGCAGCATTCACTGCCGAGGACGATCCGTACGCTCAAACTTGTATTGATGCATGATGGGTTGACGGTTGTTGCGGCGTGCCCCCCCGCCCGGTCCGGCTGCGACGGTTGAACCCGTCGGTTGAAACCGGCCCTGTCGGACACTTTGGACATTGCGCGAATAAGTTTGTGTTAGGGTTAGCACTTCCTGTGTTCGTAATTCGGTGTCCGTACGTTCATCTTTGGATAATTTATTCTCACACCTGTACAATCACGACAGTGTATGTCGCACCATGTTGAGCATGACCCATGAAGCCATGTGCCATGAGCGGCCGGCCGACGGGCCGAGGCCCGAGCGGCGAGGCCGCGAGCCCGCGTTTCCCGATTAAAACAGGGCGCTCCAAACAAACAAAGCCTCATCACAAAACCTCGATAAAGGTGCCACGACGGACGCGGGGCCGAGCCTGGCGAGCAACTCGCAAAACTTTTCATGTTTTTGATCCAATTTTCACATGAAAACGCTGATGATGGTGAGGCTGCTGCCTGCGCTGCGTCCGCCGATCGTCGCCTCGCGCTCGGTGGCTCCGATTGCTTCACTGTTTCCAGACGCCGTGGCAGATGACTCGTGGTCAGTCTTTGCCATTCTCGCCGCGTCCGCCATCGTGGGGCGAGGATTTGGAACAACAGCAGTGGGCCGAGCCCTGTCGGCACCCGTCTGTGCCATGGTGGTCACGTTTGTGCTGACGGCCGCGCATGTGCTTCCTGAGGCCACGAAAGCAGTCACGGGTGCGCAAGGGCTCGCCGTGCAGCTGGCGACGCCGTTGCTGCTGCTCAACGCCGACCTGCGGGCCGTCGGCAAAAGGGCGACCAGGATGGTTCCAGCCTTCTTGCTCGGGACAGTTGGCACCTGCGCGGGCACTGTGGCAGGAGTTGCGCTGCTGCAGGCTCCATTGACCGCCGTGCTCGGCGCCGACGCCTTGATCGCGGCCTGCGCGCTCATGGCCAAGAATATTGGTGGAGGCCTGAATTTTGTGGCGGTCGCCGCGGCTCTCCGCATGTCGCCTCTGGCATTTGCGACCGCACTGGCGGTGGACAACGTAATGGCGCTCGTGTATTTCCCGCTTGTGGCATGGCTTGGCCGCGGCTTGCCCGACCTGCCCGCGGCCGACGCCGCGGTGAGCGACGCCACCGCCGATGGCGATGCCGAGCCCTCGCCCCTGGCTCCTATGGAGGCACGCACCGACGACGGGCGCCAGGGTGCCGCGCTCGCAGTGGGGCTAGTGGCGACGGCCGCCTCGCGCGTGCTCGCGGCCCACTCCCTCCCTCTCCAAGGCTTCGAGCTGCCGATCGCCAGCGTCCTCACAGTGGCCGCCGCCACTCTCGCGCCGCAGTGGCTTGGCCCTCTCGCTCCAAGTGCGTCAGAGCTCGGGAGCACTGGACTCTTCATCTTCTTTGCAAGCGCGGGATGGACAGGTGGCTCACTGGGCAGTGCAGCGCTGCTGGGCGCTGGGCCGGTTCTGCTTGGTTTCCTGACCATCCTCTACGCAGTACACCTCGCCATCATCCTAGGCATCAGCGCCCTTGCACGTAAGACACTCCCCGCCATGCCGTTCATCCAACGCTGCGCGCACCTGCAACTTGCTCTCGTGGGCTCCAATGCTAACATCGGAGGTCCCGCGACGGCGAGCGCACTGGCCTCCGGCAACGGCTGGCCGTCGCTCGTCGCGCCCGCGCTGCTCGTGGGCAATGCCGGCTACGCCATCGCCACGCCGCTCGCCCTGCTTATGCACGCTGTGCTCCGTCGGCTCCTTCGGGGCCTCGCCCCCCTGGCGTGACCTGACGGCTCGACGCCAGTCGAGTGACGCCACACGCGCGTGTGAGCGGCCCGCTGTGTTCGGAGTCGTGTGATCTACCGGTTTATATCTTAAAGGTTAAAGAGTTTATCGTACCGTGTGTGTCCCCGCTCCGGTTATGTCGGCGCCACACCGCACGAACACGGTTGGACCGACTTGAAGGTTGAAGGCCGTGGATGGGTCGCCGCGCCGCGCGCGACACTCCGGCGCGGAGCGCGCGCGCGCAGCGCTCTCGGGACGGCACATTCGTCACTCCGCTTCTAGAATTACCGACACATCGGTGCACTCCATCGTCTCAGCATCGCAATACTCCTCGTTCACGCTTTCGAGCTTGCTCATGAGCAAGGAGATTTTGCTCGGCCCGCACGTGAAGCCCTCAATCTTCCCCTTGTTACCGGCGATAATCTCCCTGCAACGACAAGTCTCGAACTTGTGCGGTCAGTCAGTGGGGCGGGCGGGCGGGCCGCATGGAGGCCACACGCATGCGCGGTAGTGGTGGCCGTCGCGCGAGCTCGAGCTCGAGGCACATGCATGTAGGGTAGGATCTTGATGCCCAGTCGCTTAGCGAGCTTCTTGTTCTCGTCGAACAAGATCTCACGGAACTGCATCTGCGGAAAGCTATCAGCGAGCTGCTCAAACTTGGGATGCATTGCCTTGCACGCACGGCACCAGCTCGCATAGAACTTGATGACGACAACATTGTTGGCGGCCATGGCCTCGTCAATCGCGCGATCATACTCGGCCTCAGACGCCAGCGGCAGGATCTCACGGGCGATCACATTGCTGGCGCGCCGCAAGACCGGCCGAGCAGCAGCGGTGTATTCCAAGCCGTTGGAGCCGAGCCTCAATGCGCTCGATGGCCCGATGGCGAGTAGCAGTAGCAGCAGCATTGGAAGCGATCGGCAGTTTGCTGGGAGTACGCACTGCACTGCCGATCGGCAGTACGCTTGGGTCGCTGGGGTGATCGCTTTTCTTGCAACGAGACACAATAGTGACAGCGCACCAAAAATAAATGCTCCTAACTGTACAGGTAGTTTTCGTCAAGCACACTTCGTCGTAAAATGACGCCGATAAGGAGCCGATGTGAGCTCCGCATTCTGACTCTCAAAAGCGGAAGGAACACGCAAAGGTCCGTGCTCGGTGGACTATGGAAGCTCTCGTACCCATGCTCATCTGCGGGCACGTGGTGCAGCGGATGCCGGCGCTGCGCGATTGGGGTTCGCTCGTGGGAATGTTCACCTTCCCGGTCTTCCTGGTCGTCTGGTCGCTCCTCACGGTCCTAGCCCCAGGCGTCGAGCGGTGGGTCCGGGAGAGTGCGGTGTGGCGTGCCGCACTGTGCTCGCTGCCGTATCTCAGCATCAGCATGTACCAGCGGCTGCTGCTTTGGGAGGGCCATCATCTGCTGCCAGCTGGCGCGCGCCCGGACCACGGTGCGCGCAAGTGGATCCTCGGGCTCATCGGCATCCTGTCACTCACCCTCGGTGTGCTGCGGGTGCGATGCTACCCGCATGGGCTTCTCGCACCGCTCGCGAGAGAATACGGAGTCGGCGAATGGTGGGGCCACTGGGTCCTCACAACCACCGTGGGAATCGCGCCCGTGGTCGTGTGGTGGCGCTCGCTCGAGCGGAGCGCGGCGGTGGCGCGCAACCCATCACGCTGGATGCCTGGATGGGCGTGGTGGTCGATGCCGCACCGACAGTACGGGTTGTTCCTGATGCTACTGCTGTGCCCACTACTGCGGCTGTCGGGCCACCTCGGTGCGCTCTTCGCCGACGCGAGCGCGCCGCCCACCGAGGAACCGGTGGGTCTCGTCACGCCGCTGCTCGCCCTGGCGGCGCTTCTCATCTGCTGGACAGGTCTCGACTTCGAGGCGGAAGCGGACGCGGCGGAGGCGTACGCGGCGCGGTGCGCGGCGGGTGGCGGCGGCGCCGCCGCCGCCGAGGACGACGATGACTACGACGACTACCGCGACGATGCGTCGTATGACTCGTACGACTCGTACGAGCAAGACGACTATCGCGGAAATGGAAGGAACGGTGTCAACAACGGGTACCGCCCATCCCTATCCGGGTGGCATTTTGGTGGGTGGCTGCTGCTCATCGGCGCCGAGCTGCCGACGGCGCTCGCAGCCGTGCTGCGCCGGCTCGCCGCCGCCGCCGCCGCCGCCGCCGCCGATCCTGCCGCAGCGGCGGCGGCGGCAGTCGGTGCTGCGGGCCAGTGCGTGAACGACCGATGCGCAGAGGTGTGCTCGTCGCCAGCGACGGCGGCCACGGCGGCGTGGTGCAGCAGCGAGGGTGGCGCAGCCCCCTGGGCCAGCGCGGCGGCTCGGATCGACCCTGTCGCCGCAGTGCGAGCGATGGCCGCCGCGGCGGCGGGCGCATCCGACCCTAATTTGGACATGCCTGATTCGGCAGAGGTGCTGATGACAGCGTACCAACAGCTGCCCACGCCTCTCGCGCTCATGTGGCTCGCGTGCGGTGGCCCCTCCCTCAAGGCGCCGATCACCGGGCCGGTGCTCTGGCGCGCCGTGTTGGGCGAGCTGCCCGAAGATCTGCCGACGATGGCGGCGGCGCTCGCGGTGATTGCGCTCACGTTCGGAGCTCTTCAACTGACGGAGTGGAGGCCGCGCTCCGGCTGGGTATGGCTCCCCGGCGGCGGCGGCGGCGCGGCTTTGGGCCTTGCGTGCCTCGCGATCGCGCCGCGCGCCGTCGTGCCCTCCGGCATGGCCTTCTGGTGCGCCGTCTCTGCATCGGAGCTGTTCACACTCACAGAGCAGCCGGCCAACCTCGTCGTCGTCGATCCTCTCACAGGAGCGCCGTTCCGGGCCTTCGCGCGCTGGCTGCCTTGCCGCCTCCTGTCCGCGCTCGCGGGCGTGCTCTGGCTGGGCGCCGTGATGCGCGTGCTGCTGAGCACGCCACCCGTACTCCCAACGGCGTGGACGGGCAGCAAGGCCCTCTACGCTCTCGAGCTGCAGCTGCTACTCGCGTCGTGGTGGGCATGTGGCACCATTGAGCGCGAGCGCGGCGCGGCGCGCCCGTCGGTGCTCTGCCGCGCGCTGCTCGTCGGCTTCCGCACGCTCCTGCATCTCGCCCTCGCCGCGCGCGTCCTCTCGCAGCTGCTGCTACCCGCCGATGCACCTCTAGCCACCTGGTCGGTCGCCGCGGCCGCAAGCGTCGCATTTGGATCGCTCATAGTCGCGCTCACCTGCACGCGCGGCACGCGCGGCACGAGCCGCGGCGGCGGCGGCGGCGGCGGCGGCAGCGTGGCCGGTGCGGCCGCCAGTGGCGTCGCGCCCGGCAGCGGCGCGGCCATCAGCGAGCTCGGGGAGAACCCCACGAAGCTCACAGAGTGCGGCTTGCTGGCCGCGACGGTGCTAGTGGTCAGCGTGCCGCTCCTGCGGGCATGGGTTCTGCCGACGCTCTCGTTCCCGCCCTCGGGCGGTCTTTGGCGCGCCGCGACGATCGGCACCGCGTGTGTGCTCGCGCTACTCCTGCACCTCTCAGCGCGCGTGCGCGGCGGCGGCGCGCCAATGCTCACCTCCCTCTGCACGTGGATTGGGGCGGGCGGGCTCCTCTTGCATGCGACCAGCGGCCAACCGGCCGCGGGCTCGGGACTGCTGCACCTGAGCATCGTGCTAGCCGCCTTCGCGGCGCTCCGTCGGCTGCCCACGCTGCCCGCGTACCCAGGTTTACGGCCTCCGTGGGAAGCACAGCTGTGTGCTGTAGGCACCACGCTGCTGCTCCTCCTCGCCACCGAAGCCGTTACCTTCAATGCGCCCGCTCAGGCCGTGTCCGCGGCTCTGGCAAGCGCGGAGCGTGCCGCGAGGGCGGCCGTCACCGCCCCTGTCGCCGCCTCGACGGCCGCCACCTTTCTCACTGCGGCGCCCTCTGCCTCTCCCGCGGCGACCAGCGCCCTCTCCGCGACCGTCGCCCACGAGGCAGTTGCCGTCGCGGCGGCGGCCGCGGCGGCGGCCGCGGCGGCGGCCGTGGTGGCTGGCGAGTCGACCTCGACTGCCGAGGAGATGGTGGCGGCGAAACTCTTGCCCAGGGAGATCAGGGAGATCAGCACTCCCAGGGCGGGCACGCCCTGGACGAGCTCGCATCCGCCTGTGCGCTTGTCAGCGGCGGAGGTGCTTGAGGCAGCGGCGGCGGGCGCGTCACACCTCGACGGGGTACACTTGGCGGCGGCACTCGGCACCGGCTATGCCTCGGTTGAGCTCCATCGGTTCGGCGCCTCCGAGCCGCCCTCGCACTCGGCCTTGCTGCTCTCCATGCTGATGCCGTCGGTGCTGCGATTCGTCGCTCTGCTCTGGCTGCCTGGTCCGTGCCACCCGCACACGCTCGCTCTCGGCGCGCTTGCCGCACTGCTCGCTTTGCCGGCGGCGCTCGTGTTTGCCATGTATGCGGTGCGGCACGTACGCGTCGCCCTCGTCGCCGCGTCGAAGCTCCATCGTCAGCACCGCGAGGCGAGTGCGGGCGGCGGCGTCGCTGCCATGGGCGCCGGAGGGAGTGCCGGTGTGGGTGGTGGTGGCGGCGCCAGCAGCAGCGGCAGCGGTGGCGGCGCTGCGGCCCAGGCCGCGGCGGCCGCGGCGCTCGAGGAGAAGAAATCGAGCGTCCTGGGCGCGCTACTAGGTGCCCTTTTCGGCGCGTCTGCCTCGGTGCTCCTGTGCTGCGCCGTCCAGCTGCGCTTCCTTCTCCCACTCCTCACGCCAGCTACCGGTGAGGTTGGCAGCTGGACCGGCAGTGCTGGGAGCGTCAGCGGGAGCGGCGGTGACGCCCTCGAGGGCTTGTCAAGTGACGATGTGGCCATCGGAGGTGCTGACGTGTCGGCGATGGCGGGCGGCGCCTTCCTGTTCGGCGCGCCCTTCGCGCTCCTTCGCGCGCAGCCACTGCCAGGCTGTCCTCGCGCCGCGGCTGCTCCAGTGAGCACGTTGCACGGGATGGTATGGCAACTTATGAGCCAGGCCGAGGCGGTCACCACTGTCGGCGCGCTCTGCCTTGGCGGGATACTGTTCGCCGCCGCGCGGCTCACGTGGCGCACACATGCCAACACGCCGGTGCACGATCGCTCCTTCAGCCTGGCGGTGTACTCGATCGCGCTGCTTGGCCCGGCGGCCTTGTTTCCGATGGGCTTGATGGTCGCGCCTGAGGATACCCTGCTCTTCGCGTTGCTCGCCGCCGCCGCCTCTACCGGCTCTATCGGCGCCATCTTCTTGGCCGCCGACGGCGTGCTGCAGTCGCAGCCCAATGTTCAGCTTGCCTGGCTGAGTGTCGCCAGTGGGGTCTTTGTGCTGCTCTCGCGACTGCTCGAGGGAGGGCTCTATGGAGGTGGCCTCGTGCGTCTGTGGCCGTTCTCCGCGCCGCCCTGGGCGGCGGCCGACGCAGCTACCCTCGCGGCGCGCGCGGCCACCTCCGCCGCCACTGGGAGTGTCCTCGGAAGCTCCAGCGCTGCGCCTGACTGGTGGCCGCTGCTCGAGGCGCGCCCATACTTTGCACGTCGGCCTGAGACGGATGCCTTCGCCGCCGCATTGCCGGCGGCGATCTCGTTGATCACTGAAGGCGGTGCCTCCTCCTCCTCCTCCGCTGGGCTGGGAGAGCGCGCCACCGACTGGCGTGATGGTTGGGAAATGTGGGCGCGCTCGCCACGGCTGCAGGTCTGGCGCGTTCTCTGCTTTGCTCCCGTGCTCTTGCGTGCCCTCCTTCTCATCGGCTTGCTCCCATCTCTGGTGGAGACCGATGCCGAGGGGCTGAGCACCGGCGCTGTGCTGCCGAGCCAGCCTCACTGGGCGGTGTTGCTGCCACCCGCGCTGAGCCTCGCTGCCCTCGTGCTGGTAGCCATCGGGCTTCGCTCCGACACGCCGCACGCACGCACGCGCAAGTGGACGGCCCTCGCATACCTGATGACCCCAAGCAATGCGTGGGGGGAGCTCTTCTATCGTCCCCACCTGCCGATCGGTGCGCTGCTGCTCGCAGCGGTAGCACCGATGAGCATGCCGGCCGCGCTGGGGGTGTACGCGCGCATCGCGCGCGCCGCGGGCATGGTGCAACTCAGTGAACGCCTCCTCGCCGGCAAGGGCATGGCTGGTGGCGCCGCCGATCGGGGCGGCGGCGGCGGGCGTGACAAGCACGCTCGCCGCGACCGCGACCGCGTGGGTGGAAGAAGAGCCTCGGAGGATGAAGAGCCTCCTGCGACGACCTCTTCGTCGAAGACCAAAGCGTCCGTAGCGACGCCTGCGCACAAGCCATCGGCCGTCCAGCCGTCTTCGGCTGCTGCCGCACCCTCCGCCCCCTCGCCGCCTTCGCCTCCCACCGCCGGGGCTGCAGCGGCCGCCGGTGCGGCCGCTGGTGCGGCTGCCGCCGGTAAGAAGAAGAAGGGAGGTAAGGAGGTGGCGGCAACGGCCGACGCCGCCAGTGTCCCGACGGCGACTATCAGCCCGCCCGAGGTGGCGGCGCCCAAGACGGCGGCGAAGCCAGCGGCGTCGGCGTCGGCGTCGGCGTCGCAAGGACTCCTCCCGAAGGCAGCCGCGGTCCACCCTAATGTGGCAGCCGCGGCCCGCTCGGATGCCATATTAGGCTCGACTGATCCCTTCGGCTCGGATGTGAAGGCTGCGGCTCCAACCGAACCGGAGACTACAGCCTCACGGCCGGCGACGGTGGGGGGCGAGGCCGTGGCAGAGCATGGCGAGGTGTCGACGTCGACGGTGGTCCTACCTGCCGCTCAGCTGCCCGCAGTGCCTGTTGCGGCAGTTGCCATCCCGATACCCCCCGCGCTCGCGCCGAGTGCTGCGGAAGCTTCGCCCGACACGGCGCGCATCGACCCGCTCGAGCTGACCGAGGAGGAGGCCGCGGAGCAGGCCGCTGCCGAGGCATGGCTCGCGGAGGCGGCGGACGCGGACGCGGAGGCCGAAGCTTGGTTGAGCACCGCCTCAGCCGAGCCTTCCTCTGCCGCATCAGTCCCTGCCATGGACTTGGCGGCCGCGGCGGCGGCGGCGGCGGCGAAGGATCGAGCGGAGGCGACTGCCCGCGCGGCGGCCGAGGCGACCGCCGCGTCACTCCGCGCGGCCGACGAGGCGCTGCAGCGGGCGACCATGGCCAAGACCGCGAGCAACGCGTCGTCGCACACCGCCACGGCGCTTGCGCTGGGCGGTCTGAAGCGCGGGGAGGAGGACGAGCCTGCAGATTACCTATGCCCGATCACGCATGATGTGATGGTGGATCCGGTAGTAACGGCCGACGGCCAGTCGTACGAGCGCGTGGCCATCGAGCAGTGGCTGCTGCACTCTGCCATGTCGCCGCTGACCGGAGAGCCTCTAGCGCACCTGGCGCTCACGCCCAACATGGCACTTCGCCGTCTGATCCAGGAGTGGATGTCGCAACGGCCGCCACCTGGCGCACCCTCCCGTGGCGGGCGCGCCGGGCGCGGCAACAACCGCAGCGGCGGGCGCGGCCGGAGCAACAGTCGCGGCGGCTCTGGGCGCCAGGGCGGCGGCCGCGGCCGTTAAAGCCTCACTTTAGACCGTCACACGGACGACATGTGAGACGCATTGGTTACGCGCCACACAGTGCCACGCCGGGCGGCCGCTCGACGGCGCGCGCACGGGTGGAGAGCGCAGAGATCAGCCACATCGCTCCGTGGCTTGTGCACACATAGCACTGGAGGCGCGGGGTGGCGCACGAGCCGAGAGCGCTCTGGCGTGTGCCGGCACGTAGTGGAGATGCACCGGAGCAGCCGAGCACCAAGGGGAGGGGGACAACGAGTGAGAGCGCAAGCAGGCCACGCACGACCTGACGACGCGGCACACCACATGCAAGAGAGAAGCGGCCGAACCGCGGGATCGCGATACGCGAAGCAAATGCGCGCGTCAAGGGGGGCACTCGTGGTAGTGCGACCGAGACCGACCGGGGAAAGCGAGAACCCGAGAAAGAACCATTTTAGTTGCTTTCGCCACGCAGCTTCTTTTGTGCATTGTGGCCGCGCGGGCCCAATTAGGGCCCAAATTGCGCGGCCCAGCGCACCGACACCGCGGGAAGAGTGAATACCCTATTTTTTACACAGCACCGCCAGTGAGAGTTGAACCGCAACCGGGCTCTTTCGACTTTCCAATCCGTTTCTCGGAGTTTGTTCGCGGTTTGGGTTTCGCGCGTTCGACCGTGTTCGCAGATCGCACCTCGGACTTGTTCGGTCTGTTTGTCGGTTCCCGATCCGAGGATCTACAACCCGATACATTCCTCATTCGCGCCGCCGGCCGTTACAGGAGTTAGGACCGCCGGGGCCGGGGGCACGCGCGCAAGAAAGCCTCACTTGCAATTGCTTACTTGGCACCTTCTTAGCACCCTGCGTCCGGGAAGCGGGAACTGGAAGCAGGAACAGTCTTGCGTGACGGGCACTTTAGGGATCTTAGCACGACAGCCTTTGTGTTGTTAGTTTGTGACCGCAATCATACCAACCACGTGCCCAAGGTTATATTTATTTGCTAAAGTTCACCTCATTCAAATGAGAATCTCCGATGCGAGCTGGAATCTCCGATGAACCCTCTCGAGTCGGGTTTCGTTCGGGCTTCTTTCGACACGAGCGGTGGCGGGGCACCCGACCTGGATCGCCTGCTCGAGACAGAGTAGCGCTATGCGCAACGAATCGGCCGAGCTGTCGCTCAGGGCGGCCCTGAGCTGCTCGCTTGGTGAGCAGGCGTGCCGTGAAGCGGAGAAGTCATCCGCGGCAGAGAAGGAGCGCTGCGAAGCAACACCACAGCCACAAGCGCAGCGACAAGCTACGCCGCATAGCACTAATGGCATCCTATCCAACAACAACGTTCGGCTCGACGAGCGGATCGACTTGTTGGACTTCTTGGAGAACGAAATCATCGACGGAGCTCCCTTTGAGACTGCCCACGTGCCGCTGCCTGGTACGATGGGAGCTGTGAAGGCTCCGGCTCGGCCAGTGAGCGCCACCAGGGGAGTCCACGCTCTGCCAAAGCACACTGCGCTGCAGCTGGCGCTGGAGATGGAGAGCAATGCGGCGCTGGCTGTGCTGACAGACGACGTGCCTCCAGCTGCACCATGCCTATTGCAACCGCTGATCTGCTTATGCTTCGCCTCAATGGGCGTTGAAAGCACGATGCGAACCGTGTGTCCTTTGATGCCAGAACCACTGCGAGAACGCGTGTCGACATGCCTCGCGACAATTGAGCGAGCCGGCGCGCGTGTATTGCCTCGTCGCAGATTGTACGAGAGGTGAGAGGTGTCGACGCGGTTGCCAGGGTTAAACGGTTAATACGTATATCGATTCGTTGAATTTCGTATCCACGTGTATCGGAGCGCGAAATATGACGCAGCCCAACATAAAATTTTAGGCTGATTTTTCCATGCCGATTTATTGAGGATCTGGCCGCGCTCGGCGGCGAGTGTGCTGCGCCTGCTCGAGCACGACCGGCGGCGGCATCTCCAACCGGAGCTCCTCGCGGAGCTCCTCCAGTGGACGCTCCCACTCTCGCTCGTAGTACACGCTCATCAGGTCTACGGTGGAGCCCGCATGCCGTGCCGCCCATGGCAACACGTGGCGTGTGACGATGGATTGCTGCGCGACGGGCAGCCGCACGCCACCGGCCGCGGCGCCCGCGACGCACATGGGCAGGCCAGTCTGGGCCGCCTCGAGCCATTTGAGCGCCACCTCTCCAAAGTAGCTCGGGGGCAGCCCGAAGAGCGTGTGCCAGAGGTCGTGCACTTGACGATAGCGCTGCATCACGTATGCAAGGTCGGCGTCGTCGACAAAGCGGACAGGCGCACGCTCGTCTGGATCAAAGGCGTGCTCCTTGAGGAATGCGGCATACGCACCGCCAAAGGTGTGTGGCGGCAGACCGCAGATCCCGTCGAGCGTATGCGACGTGATTTGCGGCCGATCGTGAAGCACGGCTCGGCCCACTGGATGACGCTCCATCCTCGAGTGAATCCTCTGCAGTGCTCGCCTGCCGCTCACCTCACCAAGCACGCCAACGCTGGTCGCATCGCGAGGGTTGGTGAACGCTCGGAAGGCGGCATCTGCTGCAAGCAACGCCTTTCCCATGGTCTTTGTGGGCACGTGCAATGGATACAGGGCCGCTCCGAGCGGTGCATGGTTGCGCATCGTGACACAGCAAAACACACCACGAAACTCACCCAAACACGTCTGCGAGGGCGATGTGAATATGAACATCGGTTTTTGCGCCAATTTAATGTGCGTCCCTGAAGCTTTCTGTTTCGATTTAGAGCCACACTGCTACAATCATGTTCAGGCCTGGGCACAAGATCAAGCGCACCGCCCTCTGCCAAGCCCAAGGGGCCGTTCGCTTGCCGCCCGATGGTCGCTCGCCTCGTTAGGTACGGTCCGGTGAGACAAAAGACAAACTTTTCTACAGGAGGGCACGAGGACGGCGTTAAAATATAACCCGGGCGCAACACACACATTCTCAATCGCATATTCCATGGTTGCATCGGAACCATAGCCCGCCTAAATCGACGGGAACGAGGCCTAACTGCTCGTCGCTGCCGGCAAGCGTCGCTCTGCAGTCAGCGTGCACGCGGAGCGTCGACCCGCTCGCCGAGGCAAATGCCCGAAGCTCGACAAGCGTTGCGAGCTCGGCGTTGATGATCACCTCCATCTTCCGCTCTGTTGGGTTCATCGTGAGCGCTAGAATGCTCCACTCATCATTCGGGGTTCGCTCAACAAGAGTCATCGTCGAGGGTGACGCGAGCGAGGCATACACGGCGGCAAGGACGCCACGATTTGCGTCGGCAATTCTTAGTGATGGCACAAGCTCTCGCTTGGCTAGAGGTGCCTCCGATCTGTCGGCCGCAGCCAAGGCAAACGTGGACTCGTAAAATCGTTCGAACTGCCTTGCACACAGCGTCCGCCGCTCCAGCTCGGGGCCAAAGCGCTTCACCCCTACCGATGTACCGCCGAGCTCTGGCACAATTCCCACCTTCTGGTCCACCTCGGCTAACATCCCGCGCCAGCTCTTCGTGAGCATCGCAGCCTTGAGTGGTTGAATCTCCGCGAAGCCACTTGCGGCCATCGATATGGCGCCGTCAAAACATAGCAGTTGCAAGCATGTGCGAGCGAGATGATGCTCGTGCTTCATGGCACCGACGAAGGACGCCGACTTCGCTTCTCTACTTGCGCTCTCCTGCAGTCTCCTGTGGTCAAGTTCTGTCCCTGGTCCAGTCAAGTCGAGTCAAGTCAATGCTTCTCAGCAAGGGGGACTTCGAAGAGTGAAGCCCGTAAGCGGCCGAGTATTCACACGAGACTGTTCACGCAACACTTTTTTGCAATGGTACTCTGTGATTTCACACCCCCACCTGCGAAATCATGGGACCCCACAAACCCTAATGTATGCAATCACTCAATCGTGAATCGATCACGTCCGCGCACGGCAGGAGCAAACGGCTGAATACCGCACAAACCTCAATGATTGTACCTCACAACGGCCCTTCCTTTGAATTGCACCCAGCCTTGCCACGCGCCCGGGCCACGCCACGAGGAAGAGCGCCACAGCCACAAAGCCGCTTGCGAGGTCAGCGCGAGAAGGTTGCTCCAAGGGTAAAGGCCCAGCTTTGGCCTTGTCTTTCTTGTCGCCGCAGCAGACGAGCCGCCTCTGCCGCCATCCGCCCTTGGCTGCCTCGCTTTCTTTGCACTCGCCCTCGCCTTCAACCTCGTGTCCCGCCCCGCGCGCCGGCGCTGAGCACTGGCAAAAGTAGTCGCGGGCGGCGGCGGTGCGCGGGCTACGCTTGCGGCTACGCTTGAGGCAGGCTCGCTCGGTTCGCCGCCATAGCCAAGCTGACGCTTCCTTGTGGCATACTCCGACGCGATGGTGCTCATGTGGCAACCGGCGCCACCGCAACCGCCGCCACCTCCACCGCCTCCGACACCACCGCCTCCGACACCACCGCCACCGCCAGCGCCGGCGCCGAAGCCGCGCCAGCTCGCGAGTTGGCGAGGCGCGACGCGAGAGGCGTGAGCTTGGCGCCATTGCCGCTGCCGAGCCGGCCGGCCACGTCGAGTGCGGCCTTCGGTGGGGTGACGAGGAGACGTTCCCGCCGTTTGGTCCTGCTGCCCTCCTTCGGCTCCTCACCACCGCCTTCACAGGATGCGTCGGCGCAGGCGCCGCCGACGGCCGAGGGAGCCTGTGAAGGCGGCATCCTGTGAAGGCCTTCACAGCCGTTGGCGCCAACGATCTGGGACACGTGTCTCGCCCAGCGACGTGAGCGTGGCCGAGGTTCGCATCGTCAGCTCCGCCATGCGCCGCTCGTTCTGGCGCTTCCAACTGCGCAGCTCGTTCATCAGCTCGTGCATCTGCTCGCGCTCCTGCTCGCGCGCGCCTGCGCCTGCGCCTGCGATGCCTGCAGCTGCTCGGGCGCGTCCGCACGAGTCTCGTGAACCATACGCAAGATCTAGTGGAGGGAGCCGTGGAGCTCACCATGGCGCTCGCCGTGGCGCACGCCGTACAATGAGCCTTGTAGAGGATCGCCTTTAGGTACGAGCGCCATGTCTGATGCGCCGCCGCACACAGCCGCCGCTGCGCTGCTGGGGGGGGTGGCGGCGGCGGCGGCGGCGCGCGGCAGCTCTCGGGACGCGGCGACGGCGTGCGCTGAGGTGGCCATCGCCGTCATGGCAGCGACGGCTGCCGAGAGGCTATCCGCACTCGTCTGCGCTGCGGGCGCTTGCGACTTACGCGGAGGAGGCTGCTGCAGCAGCGCTGCAGCCAGCTGGGGGGTAGCTGCCGCAGCGGGCAGCATCGAACCCACATCGGACGACGAGAAGCCTCAGCTGGCCACCCGCGGCGCCGTCGCGGGAGCCGCCACGAAGCCGACGCGGCTCACGCTCAACATGTCGCTCAACGCCATCCGCTGAGACTGGTAGTGACATACTCGAAGGTGGCGGCATCGCCGACGGCGGTGGCATTGCCGGCGGTGGCGGCGGTGGCGGCAAGGATGCCTGACGAAACGATGCCGCTGTGTGAAAGCCCTGCGATGCCGCTGTGTGTACGCGACGCGATAGTCATTGGTCTCGTCGGTGTTGCCGAGCATGCACTTGATCATCGTGCCCAGGTGGTAAAGGAGGTACTGCGAGAGCACAAGGGTCGCGGAGAGACGGTGCAGCTCGTTGCGCATGACCACGCGGTACGCCGAGTGCACGCCGAGTGCTGCAGCGCCGTGTACGCGACGCGAGAGTCATTATTGGTCTCGTCGGTGTTGCCGAGCATGCACATGATCATCGTGCCCAGGTGGTAAAGGAGGTACTGCGAGAGCACAAGGGTCGCGGAGAGACGGTGCAGGCTCGGTCAGACGTGCGCGCGCGTGCAACGCACGGTGAGAACGCGTGGCCGATGGGCGAGCAAGAGGGCGGGCACTCGAGAGGGTGGATGGGCAGTGGCTCATCGCGGGCTGCGAGCGCGAGTGGACGCACCTGAATGGCAACGCCTCGAGCGGCAGGCCGGACTCTCTGAACAGCGCCACCTGCTCAAAAAGGGCACACAAAGCGGGTGAGTGGCGAGACGCGAGACGAGCTTCAGGGCGGCGGGCGTACCGGCTCAGTGCGCGGCACGGGCAGTGGCAACCTCGGCCATCGGCGACGGTGGCTTTGGATCGGCGAATCTACCGTGCGCTCAACTCCTTCTGGATGCGCTCGCAGAGGCGCGTGATCGACTCCTACTTGGACGGGTCGCCACGCATGAGCGCGTGCGCCGTGCTCTGCAAGAAGTCTTCGAGGACCGCAGCCTTGTCACCTGCGTCTGCGCGAGAGACGCACCAAGGTCGCCATCGCCATTCCGCGCAAGACGACGCGTTTGAATTTTGCAATGCGCGTTTGAACGCATTACTAACGCGTTTGAACGCATTACTAACCTTTTTCGAACCTTTCAATCCATTCAAACGCGTCGTCTTGCGCGGAATGGCGATGGCGACCTTGGTGCGTCTCTCGCGCAGACGCAGGTGACAAGGCTGCGGTCCTCGAAGACTTCTTGCAGAGCACGGCGCACGCGCTCATGCGTGGCGACCCGTCCAAGTAGGAGTCGATCACGCGCCTCTGCGAGCGCATCCAGAAGGAGTTGAGCGCATGGCAGATTCGCCGATCCAAAGCAGCCGTCGCCGAAGGCCGAGGTTGCCAAGGTTGTGCCGCGCAATGAGCCGGTACGCCCGCCGCCCTGAAGCTCGTCTCGCGTCTCGCCACTCACCGCTTTGTGTGCCCTTTTGAGCAGGTGGCGCTGTTCAGAGAGTCCGGCCTGCCGCTCGAGGCGTTGCCATTCAGGTGCGTCCACTCGCGCTCGCAGCCCGCGATGAGCCACTGCCCGTGCCGCGCACTGAGCCGGTACGCCCGCCGCCCTGAAGCTCGTCTCGCGTCTCACCACTCACCCGCTTTGTGTGCCCTTTTGAGCAGGTGGCGCTGTTCAGAGAGTCCGGCCTGCCGCTCGAGGCGTTGCCATTCAGGTGCGTCCACTCGCGCTCGCAGCCCGCGATGAGCCACTGCCCATCCACCCTCTCGAGTGCCCGCCCTCTTGCTCGCCCATCGGCCACGCGTTCTCACCGTGCGTTGCACGCGCGCGCACGTCTGACCGAGCCTGCACCGTCTCTCCGCGACCCTTGTGCTCTCGCAGTACCTCCTTTACCACCTGGGCACGATGATCAAGTGCATGCTCGGCAACACCGACGAGACCAATGACTATCGCGTCGCGTACACGGCGCTGCAGCACTCGGCGTGCACTCGGCGTACCGCGTGGTCATGTGCAACGAGCCGATCCTATTCCACGCGGACTGGGACGCAGTCGTCTCCAGGCAGCATCCATCCTTACGAGTTCGACCGAGTCCAGTGTAGGGCAGGTACGGTATGTCTGGCTGTTTAGTGATCAGATACGCTGTTCAGTGACGAGTCCTCGTGAGTGTATCGCGGGTGAGCTGTTTCAAGTGAGAAGTATGTGTGAATATAATTGCGCTTTGCGGAATTCGTAATGTGTAACCGACATTATCTCGGAGCATATCTCGCGGAAGATGCGGCGCGTTACTAAGGGGGGCTAGTAACGCGTTACTAGCCTGCCAGGGGCTAGTTACTAGGCTAGTAACGCATTACTACCCCTAATGCTAGTAACTAGCTTAGTAACTAGGCTAGTAATGTTGTAGTGCAGGTGGCCTCGAAGCCGCTGACGAAACCTCGGAGACCTCTGATGAAACCTCGGAGTGCCTCTGACGGCACATCGGAGTGCCTCTGACGAAACCTCTGAGTTCCTCCCTCCTCAGGTGCGCGCCCGTGCCGACCAGCTGCTGAGCGGCTTGCCCGGATTGCATGCGGAGGCGCGCGTGCTCGGCGTCGGTTACGACAGGCTTCGTCCCGCTGACACTGTTTCGTCACGCCCGCGCCTGTCGCTCGCCTTGCCACGTACAGCGTTGGCGCGCCCGCCGGCTCACGACAGCGCTGCTTGGACGAGCCGTTGTGGCGCCGCCGTCGCCACCGTCCTTCTTTCCGCCATCTCCACCGCCATCTCCGTCACCTTCGCCACCGAAAATCGCTTCCTCCGAAGGTACGCGCCTTTGACAATTCTCCTTCTTTTGTCGTTCGATTCTCGCCCACCAGCAGGTGAGTGTGGGGTGGGCTGCCGAGCATAGGGTCCCTATACTCCACCTCCCCACACGTGCGCACCGCTGGGTCCTATGCTCGGAGAGAGCATTCGACCCGACGGTGTGCGGAGTTGGGATCCGCCTGCTCACAATGATTGACATTCAATTCTATTTTTATGGACTCTTATGGGCGCATTCACGAGGGTACGGCGTCTTCGCAGGCCTCCACATCCCTTGGAAGGTGTGAAGCACACCACACTGCACACCGCAGCACCGCACACCGCACACCCACAGACAGCACACAGCACACGACGACGAAATCTACCGTGCACACAAAGACACACTTTTCACTGCACACACATTTGTTGCACTCATCCCCTCCTTTGCACACGTTGGTCAACAAACAAGCCTGTGTCGGCTCCATGCGAGCACTGTGCTGAGCTTTCATCAGTCAGGCTACCATCACCGGGAGTCCCTTCCCCTGAGTCCAGGCTCCTATTCTCCGGTCCATTCAAGCCTGTGTCGGCTCCATGCGAGCACTGTGCTGAGCTTTCATCAGTCAGGCTACCATCACCGGGAGTCCCTTCCCCTGAGTCCAGGCTCCTATTCTCCGGTCCATTCAAGCCTGTGTCGGCTCCATGCGAGCACTGTGCTGAGCTTTCATCAGTCAGGCTACCATCACCGGGAGTCCCTTCCCCTGAGTCCAGGCTCCTATTCTCCGGTCCATTCCCGTGCTCTTTTCTGACCGGTCGTCGGTGAATCGGTATTTGTTGACGATGAGGTCCATCTGTTGAATTGGTATTCGCACCCCCAAGCCAATCGCGCCGCTGCGTTCTTTAGTTTGCCGAATCCACTCCGGCACGCTCCATTGCTGCGCGGCACGCTCAAATACTTACTCTTTGTCCTGCATCCGCCAGGGCAGGGTGCCTCTGCTGAAGTCCGAGCACGGCCTGACCGATCTTCTCCGTGAATTGGCCTGTTCTTGCGGCCATCCGTTCCTCTGCATTGGCTGCAGAAACGCCTCAAACTACAACCGGCAGTTGCCCACGGGCAGTGATCGCGCAGCCGTGCTTCCGGCTCCGCGCGGCAGTCTGAGCACATAGTCGCGAAGTTGCCCAAAGGCCCATAGCAATGAGCGCGTCTTGACGTGGCGGCTTGTGCACAGCAGAGGCGCTCGCGCGCTGCGTGCGTGTAGCGCTCGCCGGCCGCCTTCCGCTCCCGCACAAGGGCGCCGGCGCTCGGCATCTCGCCGCCTTGGCCAAACCACCAGAAGCTGTCAGAGGTGACCTTGGACGCGCGCTCCTCCCACTGCGACGCCCAGGTCGGCGGCATCATGCCATCGAGCATGACTCCACTCTCCTCGAAGATTGGCTTGAGATGTAGATAGCAAAAAGCCATCTGCGGGCGGGGCTTATCCAGGAGTAGCCAGCGCAGGAGCTCCATTGAAGCCGCGTTTGTCCGCGCATTCGACTTGCCTGGTTCGTATCCGAGAAGAAAGTGCTCCTCCTCGCACATCTGTGCGGCCAGCTGCGCGTCGCCGGCCGCGTCACATGGCACGAACGCGAGGCGGCGTCGTCGCGCCGCGCCCAGCCACGCGATGAAGGTACTCGGACGAGTGGCGTGCAGCCAAGCGATCGGCACCTCCCGCGCAAAGAGTGTCTCAGCCTCCTTCATCCAGCCGACGATCTTGTCTGACGGGACCTTGAAGACACGGGCTGCAGCAAGAGAGGCCCCACCGGTCCTCGCCTTAGGACAATCCTTGTCGACCGACTCCGCGCAGAAAACTAGGATCGACCATCCCTGCGGCGTCATCCCAGGCTGGATCATAAGGCTTATCATTAGGATTATGCCAACTGGCCCAGCTGAAGCCTTGTTGGCATAATGTTCCTGCATGGGAGGCGGCGCCGACGATGACCCGGGGGTGGGGAGTTCCGGCTCCTCATCGCTAGAACCGATCCAAATGGCCTCATCATCGCTGAGTGCGATGGCCTCAGCCGAGCTCGAACCGCGGGCATTTCTCGCGCTCGCGCTCGACATCGAACGCGCGGCCGAACGCGAAGGCGAGTTGCCGCGAAGACCTGCCGAAACCCGATTCTATGCGAATCTCGCACTGGTGGGCGACACACGATTCATGCCGTGCTCAGACGGAGATATGTACAGCAGGAAGCTAAGGGAGCTCTATGGGAGGTAATACATTTGAGTATTTGAGTAGTTACAGTCTACGGTACTGGAGCCTAAGTTTTCCGCCGCGGACCCCTGTGGACGAAATGCGGCATGATGAAGCAGTCCACTCGACCGTCCTCTGCTCCACAATTGCTTTCGCGCTTGTGATTGCGCCCAAGCTCAGGGGCATCTGGCTTCGCATGTGCATCCCAAAGACGGTCGACCTCACGGGCGTAACGGCGGCCGTAAGCACAGAGCGCTCTGGTAGCAACACTTTCGTGACTCTTGACTGGTCACGTATCATGGGCACTCTGCCCTTCAAAATCCCATTCTGCAGCGCGACTCTATGTGACGACGGCACCATTTATGTGTCTGGAACGATCGGCCTAAGGCCTGTCTCCGCCGACGGAGAGAGCCAGGCACCGTCTATTGTGAAGGGAGGTCCGATGGCCGAAGCTAGACGCACCATGGAGATCATAGAAGCCACCCTCAAAGCGTGTGGCGCAACGCTCGAGAACATCACCATGGTGCACGTGTACTTGGTTGATAACACCAAGGAGCGGTTCGCTGAGAGTCAGCGCGCCTGAGACTCGAATGCCCGTTGCCCTCGTGTGGCGCCTTGCCCGCTTACCCACAAGGTCACACTCGAGTCTCGCCGCTGTGCCGCAGTGAATGAGGGCTACCTGCAGTTCTGGGGCGACCGACCCTTGCCTGCACGTATCACCGTCGGCTGTTCTGCACTCGCGCTGGGCTCGTGTGTGGAGATCGACGTGATTGCAAAGAAGTGAGGCTCTGGCGCGCGGCGGCTGGGGGCGCAACCGCAAGCGGCGCAAGCGCTCCGTCTGCGAAAACTGCGTTAAGCCTCAGGGAGACACCCGGATTTCTCAATTTGACACCCGGATATTGACTTGGCAAGGTTCCTTCAATGAATTGGCTAGCGTGCCACTTGCATTACAACCATAATATCACATAAAATACACTATACAGGGGCGAGCCTGACCGTGCCCGCACAGTGCGTATTAGCTAATTAGCTCGACCCCGAACGGACCCCGTGCGGTGCCCCTGCCGCCGTGGCCGCACGACGCGCAGCGCTCAGCGGGGGCCACTGACAGGAGCCGAGCACAGCCCCGCCTGCTCGCGCGACGGCACGTTCGGAGGACGCGAAGAGGCCCGAGGCGTCCGAGGCGTCGTGATGAGAGAGGGCAATCCAAGGCCATCAGCGTCTCGTTATCAATGGAAAAGGCCCGAGGCCTCCTCGGCGCCATGGGGCGGCACGAAGGGCGTCGCGTTGAAGCGGGCGCGGTGCCACGGCACGAAGATGTGCTCCATCCAGGGCCGCTTAGCTGGGGGGATGAATGAGAAAAAGTTCAGGCGCGTGACGAGGCGCGAGCGCTCCGCTTGGATCACGCGACGTGCAACGTCGGGCTGTTGGCGCGCCGCCGCTTCGGACAGCACACCGCTCATGTAGTCGTAGACGCGTTCCATGCTCAGCTCGTGTGAGAGGCGTGAGCCTTCAGCGGCGATGCATTGGGCGCGCTCCGGCTGCCGGTCGAGACGCGCAAGCACGAGGCCCAGCTTTTGGCACACGCCCTCGCCGCCGCCCGAGACGGGTACGTGCACATAGTGCTCGCCCTCAGCCAGCAGCGGCCCCGAGAGGTCAAAGTGCTCAAAGGACTCGGGTGGGCTGAGCGCAGCGCCGGTCGCCTGAGCGCGTGCTTGTATCCACTTGGTGGGCGGTTTCACGCCGATGAAGATGTTGACTGAGCCGCACGCGAGCTGGTGTTTGAAGTGCTCGAGCCAGTCGGAGATGCCGGGTAGGTGCAGGATGTACCGGTAGCGGCACTGTTCCTGCAGAGGCGTCCATCCATGTGGCTTCGTCGGGCATGGCACGCCCTCGGCCGTTGGCTTGCACCTCCACGCGAGCTCATGCATCTCTTCCTTATTTGGCATGCGATGCACCAGCCTTTCGCCAAAGGCACCCACCGCGCACCGCTGGAACGACTGGCGTAACGGGTTCGTCGGTGAGCCAACCCAAATCATCTTGTCGAGCTTCTGCGACCAGTGGTTCTCACGCGCGCGTGTGAAGCTCAACCAATCAGGCCACGGCGGCAGGTCGGCATACGGGAGCGACCAGTAGGTATAGTCGGGGAGCGGAATGTCCGAAAAGGGCCGGCCCGTGGTGTACGAGAAAGCCAGTGGCGGCGGGCGACCGCCTTGAATGAGTGAGCCGGGCTTGTCGCGGCACTGCGAGCAGCACAAGGGCGCGAGGCGAAGTGGCAAGGGCGCGTGAGAGCGATGAGCTCACGTTGCCGAACAGCACCGGGGTGGTCCGCATGCGGCCGCTGGGCGTACATTGACGGGAATGTCGACGTCAGGTTGCTTCGGGTTCCGGGCAAGCATCTCGAGCAGTGCCCATGCGAGGATGGGCGTGCGCCGGAGCACGCATCCAAAGGTGTTGTGCTTCAGGTCTGGGTAGTAGAGTTGACCACCGCTGATGTGAAAGCGCGTGCGCCCCCACGGAGCGAGTGACTCGTACGTCGATTGCGCGTCTTTGAAGCTGACCGAGCCTGGCTGCCAGTGACGAAGGAAGAATGCTGGCAAGGCGGCAATTCGCGGCCCAAGGTCTGTGCGATTGGGAATGCAAAGCCCGCCGCGTGCCCCTCGACCCAGCCCGCCATGTCCGCCGCGACCGCGACTGCGGAGTCTTTCGCCCATCTGCCGCGGGAAAGTTGAGGCGTGAAGAGGGGTTCTGTGAACATGAAGCACCGGACACAGTAAGTTCTGCCCAATGATAACAATTCGACACCCTTGTCCACTCGTGAAATTTTAGCGTGTTGTTGTTAGCGACAACCGACAACAGCTGTCATGTGTCAATTCAAAATACACAAATATTATATCAGTTATCACAATTCGCAAAGATAAGCAGCAATGATTCGACAATGACACGTGACAATCATGCGATGATCAATCATGTGATCAATTCATCAATTTTCACGCACCGCTGCCACGCAAGTGTGCACTCACACTTCTCATTTCGGTACATTTGTGTGGTGCACACACGACCCTCCATCTCTCCTGCTGCATGCGGCGGCTCTCTTTTGTGCGGATGTGAGCCCCTCAAAAGAGTGCCTGCCCTTTTCAAGCCCCGCGTGCGCGGCGGTATTAGGGACCCGTGCGCGGCTGCGTGTGGCCGCGCGAGGGAGAGAAAGTGGGGGGGACAGAAAGCGGTCGAGCGTCGTCGGCGCGCGCGGATCCCAGCTCCAGTCGGTGCACTCGTACGTCCAATACAAGGAACGAGCGATCGCCATCCCCCCTTCCTCGCGCAGCTCCTTGGAGACGTTTCGCCTGCACTTGTCCCGCAGCGCGTTAGCCTCAACCTTGCCCAGAACCTCCAGCGCCGGCAGCCCACGTGGCTGTTGGTTCACTCGGCTCACTCGGCTCATAGAATAGGAGAGGCACCAGCCGAACTCAAGCAGCCTATCCAACGTCGCGCCGTCCAGCGGCGCCTCTTTGCTATCTGCTCGGCTCGGGTGCGCGCACACGTCACTCTTGCCCTCCACTTTGTCATCGACCTCGCCTTTGGTAACCAGCGGGGTCGGCATGGGGTGGTGCGTGCGGCGTATGGCGATCCGCGGTAGTGGGGCGGTGAGTGGGATTGGGATTGAGTGAGCCTTTCCCCTGATGAGCTTTTCCCTGACTGGCTTTCCGAGCAGCGCCTCCACCTGCCCAATAGCGAGGCATTTGCGAGGCAATACGCGAAGCAATGAGCGAGGCAGTACATGAGGCATTGAGTGAGGCAATACAAGAGGCAATGAGCGAAGCAGTACACGAGGCAACGAGCGAGGCTATGAGCGAGGCAACGAGCTAGGCAATCAGGTCGAGAACGCCGAGTAATGATCCAGGCAATCAAGTCGAGAACGCCGAGTAATGAGCTAGGCGATCAGGTCGAGAACGCCACGCGTACCTCCGAGCTGTTGACGCCGAAGATGTTCCGTCCACCCACGGGTGCGCTGGCGGGGTCTAACCCCGTCCTCTCACGCCGAGTCCAGCTCACGCGCTGCAGCCGCCACGAGTACTCCTGCCGATGGTGCAGCCACAGGTAATTGACGATCAGATCGAGCACGTTGCGCGGGGTGTTGTTCGGCGCGATTGGAGGCCAGACGGCATCGAACGGACGCCGATGCACAGCCGAAATGTACTCGCGCAGCTTTTGGAGGTGTGCACGTTGAACTACGACCGGTGCGTAGCCCGCACCGCGCCAGGGCGCAGCCGCCTTGAGCACACGCCGTGTCTCGAGAGGCACCTTTGCCCAGTAGCTGCCCGCGGGGGGGCGTCCCACCTGCGCGATGACATAGGGCGTCTGCGTCTTCACGTCGAAGAGGACGTTGCGCGTGGCGGCCGAGATGAAGAGAGTGTCCGGCGCCACTAGAGCCACAAACTTGGTTCGGGACGGCGTGGACAAGTCAGCGTACACTGACGAGCACGCTGCGTCGAGCGCATCCTTGCAGAGGTAGACAGTGGGGAAGGGCCAGGAGGCTGACACCCAATTTTTGGCTGACGCTCGCCATGATGGTCCACGGCGCCCAGTGTCGAGCGCAATGGTCAGTTTCGGCTGCGGCCAAAAGAGGCGAAGCGACCTATTGAGGGCCCGCTGCATTTCGGGCAGCTGCCCAGCGCCGACGTGCACGAAGAGATGCACGTCGGCGAGCTTGGCGGCCGCACTGGCGTAATTGTCCCCGGTCATCACACCCGCCCACGACGAGCCTGTGAAGGACGGGGAGTCGTCGGCGAACAGCGGCTTGAGCCCCTTGATGTAGCACGCTTGAAGCGTGTTGTACACGTAACTCGTGCACCCTCTGCCAGCAAAAGTGCCGCACAGATCTCGGCACTCATCAAGGGAGCTCACGTTGGACTGTGGATGCGGGCAGCCGGAGCAGGGAGGGTTGGTCAGGATCTTGCCAAATGTGACTGCGCGGAATTCCTTGGTCTTGTTCGACCTGACCCATTCCTTTGCCTTGCTCGACGCCGATCGGGTCCACGGCGCTGTGCCCATCGGTGGCCCTCTCGAGGCTTTCTTTGTGAAGTGCCCCTCGAAATCTTGTGCGGCTCTGGCGCCATACGTTCCCGAGCACGCCTTCTGCACCAGATCCGTCCACGCGGCGGGCGCTACCACAGCCAGGAGCAGCACGCTGATGGAGAGAGCACTCGCGCCGATCGCCAACGGTCGGGCGGCCGCAATTGCAGCGCGACTGGCGGTGCCGCCTTCCACCTTCAAGGCCGCACCGATGCTTGTGATGGCTGCGCGCGCGACGGCCGTCGGGTCGTGATATGCGGCCACGGCGACCTCGACGAGCATCCTCGGCCATCGGCCGCAGTCCTTCCATGCCAGCGCGAGCACGAGCACCCACAGCGCGATCGAGGCGGCGTCCACAAACGGCCACGCATACTGGTTTGCGAGCCACGGCAGGTAGAGACGCACGGCATCCATGATGGATCGGTAGATAGGGTAGACCAGGACGTGACCAACGTAGATGGGTAAGGAGGCCGAGAAGCCCGCCTGGCTCAGTAATGTGGGCGTGCGTGGCAGCTGCTCGACGAAGGCGACGCACACGGCGCCGACAACGATGAGACGTGCGCAATCGAGGAGCAGCGCCGAGCCCCAACTGCTTGCCATCCAGGGTGCTGGGTTCATCACGTTGAACCGAACGCAGAGCGGCAGTGTGATGAGGAACGCCTTGGCGGTGTGCTCGAGCCGCGCGCTCATACCTGTACCCATCGGCTGCGTGACGAAGACGAGCAGAGGACAGACGGCGAGGAGAATAACGACCAGTGCACTCTGCATCAACTCCGAAAGCGTGAGCAGTAGCGAGTCGGCATGGCAGCACTGTCGCCGTGTTCGCTGGTAGAGTTTCTCTTGCCGAGAAGCGTCGACCTCGATCAGCGCGACGCAATCAGACGAGTCAGCGAATCCGAGCATGCCGCCATGTTCCCACGCATGGCGCAACAGCATGAAGACGCAGCAGCTTACCAACGCCACGACAAACCGCACGCGCAGTCGAGATACGATGGAGCCGACGCGGTCGTGCTCGTGGGGCGCTCGCTTGCTCGAGTGCAGCGCGCGCGCAAGCAGCCACGGGCCCGCGAAGTAGAAGGGCGCGTACGCGTTCACGTAGATGTGGATCTGGTCGCCGCTCCACCAGTACGGAGTGAGAATGAAAGAGACCCAGTCACTGATGGGCGGCTCCGTCGGGAAGGGCCCACTGCACCATAGGTGCACCGTGTTGGCGGGCGTGGCTGAATGTCCCCCTGAACCATCAGCAGCGGACGCGAAGTGCAGCGAGGTCGTTCCAGGTGCTTCTCCAGGAAGGTGGGGAATTGTGTGGGCCCAGACGCAGCGGCGCAGCACGCCTGTGGGCAGATCCGGAGGGCCGCTGGCGAGGAAGAGGAGCACGGCACCGATGGCCACGCCCACCTCGGGCACACGTGCCATCCACGCTGCCAACCGCACAGCCCGAAACACGATTGCCGTGAAGAAGAACCACATAGGCGGCCACGCCCCATCACGGAGCCCCCATTCGAATATCTTACTGGCCGCGAGGATGGCCTTGAAGACGAGGAGGATTGCATACGGGCGCAGGATTTGGCTCTTGAGCAAGCTGCCACCCGCGGCGCACGCGCTCGCGAGCGACGACGAGGGCGAGCGTGGTGCGAAGCGCGCCGAGTCGGTCACGGCAAGCAGCATGAACCCAAGCGGCATCACGTAATGGTGGCATGGGAAGCGGAGCAGGGTCGAGAGCCACACTGGCGAGGCTGCCCAGCCACCCCGAGACTCGCCGTCGTGCATCGTGTAGTGCACGGAGACGACAGAGTACATGACCGCAAACAGCCCATGCCCGCACACGGCAATCTCGCGGCTCTGTCGCAAGAGAGTCGACTGACGCGCACCCTCGGCCGTTGTGGACATCGAGTCCATCACGTCTCCGAAGCCGCTGATCAGGTCTGCCCACGAGGCAGACACGGCGAGAGTCGGCGCGTGCTCTACCCCTTCGAGAAGAGCGGTGCACCGCTTCTCGGCAAACGCGCGGATTACGTTCCCTTTCATTGAGACAGGCAGAGGATCCGAATGGGGCGGCTGCAGCACCCAGGCCTCATCGAGCTTGACTTTGGAGTACTCGGCGAGCTCGGCGTTCACCTCCGCGACCACCGCGCAGAGCAGCCGCCCCACCGCGTCCGCATCCAACCCCTCACAGATCTCGATGAGGAGCAAGGGCCGCGGCCGGCCGTTGCCGCACATGACAACGTTCTTCACTTCTTTCGGGCAGCCCGATTTGATCTTATCCTCAGTTGGGTACGGGTTCGTCATCTCGCCCGAGGTATGCACGAGCACGTCGTCCTCCCGCATTTGGTACAGGAGCCACTTGCCCTGTGCACGCGCCGAGGGGATCTCGACCACGCGGAACTGGTCCCGTGTATTGTAGGCGTCGTTCGGACCGAGGATTGTGTACAGGGCGCCTCCGGGCTGAAAGCGCATGCGTGCAACGCAGCCCATGCTGTGGAAGACCAAGGTGCCAGTCTCGCAGCCGCTCTCATCGCCGGCACTCGCCCCGCCGTCGGCCTCGGCCTCGGCCGTTTGCACGATCTCAAAGCGAGCTCCGCCAATCGGACGGAGGGCGTTGAGATCTCCCGAGACCTCGCCGAGCATGCAAGGTCCTGCAGTCTCGGTCTGTCCGTACGTGCACGCGCTGGTGATCCCGTTCAGGCGCAGCACCGGGGCGCAATGCGACGCGAGCGCCGCGCCGCCGTAAGTGATCAACCTGAGGCGTGAGAGAACACGTCGCGTGGGTTCGTCACCATCGCGTAGTAGTCCGCAGAGCCCTTCGACGATGTAAGGCACGGTGTTGAGAGTGGCGGGTTCGAGCACGAGGCTCGCCTCGACGAGCAGACGCGCGCTGAGCACCTGGTCCGAGGCTAGCACATACGCGGGGGCGCCCTGCACGAGGTTGAGCGTCGTGTTCGCCACGAAGCCCATGACGTGAAAATAGGGCGCGAACGAAAGCGAACCCCATCGCTCTCGTGGTGTGGCGGCGTCAAAGATCGAAGGCAGCTGCGCCGTGTAGCTATGCGCCCACCAGAGCAGCGTGCCGTGCGTGTGCGGGATCGCCTTCGGCTTGCCCGTGCTCCCGCTTGTGAAGAAGACGACCGCCACGTCGTCGGGCGCTGCCAGCTCTGCCTCCACCTCCGCCCGCTGCCGATCTTGCGCATCCAGCGGTGCGGCCAGCGGTGGGCCTAGTGCGCCAAACACCTCGACGCGGCATGCCGGCGCGTCGGTGGCAGCCTGCCGGCCGTTCGCCTCCAGCGTGGTCGACACGAGGAGCAGCGCGCAGTCGAGGCCCACGAGCTGCTCGCCCAGCGTGGGAGGGGCCATGCGCCAGTTGAGGTGCACGGAGATGGAGCAGAGCGACATACACGCGAGCGAGTGAACCAGGTAGGCCGCAGAATTATGCGACAGGATCGCGATGCGCTCCTTTGCACACGTCGTGCGGCCTGGACACTGCAGCACCAGATGGCGCACGTGTTGGCGAGCCGCGCTTACGTGCGCCGCAAGCTCACAGTATGAGATCGTGCGGCGCTCGCTCTCGATGGTCGACCACACGAGCAGCGCCGGAGCGTTCGGACGCGCAATCGCGTGCAGATGCACTGCGTGGGGAAGCGACCGCTGAGATGGCCCGTGCATGAGGCCGAGCTCTCGCCTCACGAGGGTACCTCACCACACACGATGGAGGGCGTCGCGGAGGAGGACGAAGTCTTGTTGGGAAAACCCACGCAAAATTGCCTAATCAGGTTAAATGCACTGCGAGAGATGGTTGGCTTCGAACCTGAGAGCCATTCCTTATCAGGATTCGACTTGACTTGACTTTCTTGATTGGTCTGCACTCATTGACGAAGCCGATTGAGATTGACTTTCCCTTTTGACAGATGCATGTGGGAGTCCATTGTGTTGCCCATAGTGCGACGCTTAGCCTCCTAGGCGCGCCCGTGACCGCGCCAGTGGTCCTGCGAAGGACCGCGGGGCCGCGTAGCCCAGCGCCCTTGTGCCGGGCGCAAGTCTCCGTCGAGCTGCTGCGCAACAGCTGGGGCACTCGCTTCACAAACTTCCTTGAGAACCCCGCGCCGCCTCCAGGCACGCTCATCCTGCTCCGCCACGGCGCAAGCGAGGCGGAACAACGAGAACCGCGCGTCTTTGTCGGTTGGAGCGACCCTGATCTGTGCGAGCTCGGCGAGCAGCAGGCCATCGAGGCGGCGCGCGCCATAAAAGAGGCGGGCTACACGTTCGACATCGTGTACACATCGATGCTCAAACGCGCGGTGCGCACCGTGTGGCTGCTCCTCATGGAGCTCGAGTGCATCCACGTCGCGTGCTGGAAGACGTGGCGCCTCAACGAGCGCTGCTACGGCGCGCTCACCGGTCGGACGCTGCAGGAGATGCAGGCCAAGTATGGCGCCGACACAGTTGCCGGCTGGCGGCGCGCGTTCACCGCGCGGCCCCCGCCTTTCGACCCGGCGTCGCCGCTCAACCCGGACCGGGACCCGCGCTATAAGCGCTGGTACGACCGGCGTGGCGTCATGCGCCCTGTCGCCGTGCCCGACGGGGAGTCCATGCAGGACACGATCGCGCGCTGCCTGCCCGTGTGGAAGCAGGAGATTCTTCCAGATCTGCGGCGTGGCAAGTCGGTGCTCGTGGTGGCACACGCGAACTCGATCCGTGCGCTTGTGCAGACAATTGATGGCGTGACCAACGACGAGCTCCGGGACCTGGAGATACCGGTCGCCATTCCTCTAGTGTACCGCTTCGATCGCAAGAACCCCTTCGAAGACTTAGCTGACCAAGCTTCATGGGCTCCGTCCTGGCTGCAGCTGCGCCGGCGGCGCACGGCCCGCCAGGCGCTGCAGCAGCTGGCCAACCTGGTGCCGATCGTCTCGGACCACTCGGCAAGCCCTCTCTCGGGTGAATACCTCGCCAAGCCGAGCAAGCTGGCCGCTGCGCAGGAGAGCGTGCGTGCCGCGTCCCTTCGGCGGTATGGCATCACCCCCCCTTTGCCCGGCAGCGCCTTGGGGATACCGACGCTGCTGCCGCCGCCGCCGCCGACGCCGCCGCCAGCCGATGCTGCCCGACGGTCGACCGAACTCCCCACAACGACGACGACGACGTCCAGCCATGACGAGGCATCCGCCACCGCCGCCGCCTCCGACACGAACGCGCATGACTTCTCCGCGCCGCCGCTCACGGACACGCACGTGCTGAGCGGCGGCTCGTCGGGCGGCGTGTGGGTGCGTCCCCGCCCGCCGCGCAAGCGCGACCAGCAGTATGTCATCATCATTCGGCACGGCAAGACGGAGCATAACAAGCTCGGGTTGTTCACGGGATGGGAGGACGTGGAATTAGCAGAAGAGGGGCGGCAGGAGGCGATACGCGCAGGCAAGCTACTGCGCGCGCACGGCATCGAGTTCGATGTCGTGTACACATCGTGGCTGCAGCGTGCTATTGAGACTGCGTGGTTGGTCCTCGTAGAACTCGATGCCATGTGGCTCCCCATTCACAAGTCGTGGCGCCTCAATGAGCGCATGTGAGTGCGGAGCCTCGAGTCCCCTCTCCGTCCCCACTCCCTCCCCGTCCCCTCTCCCTCCCCTCCCAACCCCACGCCCTCCCGCCCATCTCCCGCCCTGCAGCTGACCGCGCGCTTGCTCTCTCATGGCAACTCGAAGGTACGGTGCCCTCACTGGCCTCTCGAAGAAGATGACGCGCACAATCTACGGTGAGAAGCAGTTCAAAAAGTGGCGGCGAGGGTACGCTATCAAGCCCTCGTGCCCTCCTTAGCATGCAAGTGCTCACCACGGCGCCATAAGGAAATGCTCTCAAGCCCTCGTGCCCTCCTAGCATGCAAGTGCTCATCACGGCTCCCTCTCTTCCCCACAGGTACGACGTCAAACCGCCGAAGGTCTCCTCCTTCTCGCGCCACTACCCAGGCAACGACCAGCGCTACGTCGAGAACATGCTCGACGTGCGCCTCTCATTCAAAGAGAGTGTCATCCGCTCACTCGAGCGAGGGAGCCTCTCTCTGCACCGCAAGCTACCACACTCTGAGTCGCTCAAGGTGACACGCCGGCCCTTCCCCTCAGTGTCACCTTCCCCCTTCCCCTCCCCCTCACCTTTCCCCATTCCCCCCATCCCCCCCCCCCCTGGCAGGATTGCATGGAGCGCACGATCCCGTACTTTGTAAACAACATCGAGAAGAACGCGATCGCCAGGGGGAAGAACGTGCTGATCGCCTCGAGCGAGAATGCCATCCGTGGGCTCCTGATGCATCTGCTCGAGATCCCCACCGACCGGATCGTCGACATCGAGATCCCCACAGGGTTGCCCCTCGTGTATGACCTGCGCCACAAGTGCCTTCGGCTGCTCGAGGGCGACTTCGAGGACTACAACTTTGGCGCGGCTGCCGACCTACTGTTCACAGAGTGCGCCCTCCCCGACGACCGTTACGAGGAGCTTACCCTTTCGCCCATCGTAGAGGACGTCGCCGAACTGAGCAATTCATGACAACCATCATCCAAGTACGAAGTGGCCAACTTGGGGCTGTATGCATGCCGGAACCACACAGAGAGAGGGTCTTAAGAGGGTCTGAGAGAGAGAGAGAGTTGAGAGACTCTCCTCGAAAGTCCTCTAACCGCTATGTCGACCGCTATGCATGCCGGAACTGGGACACGCTTGGGGCAACGGCTTGGAAAAGGGCGGCTCGAAGGGAGTTTGCCCGGATTGAAGAGGAATAGAGGAAGCCTGGAGATGCTGGAACTCGATGCCAGCTGCACTAACGACGTTATTATGTCCACAAACCGTTTACTTCCGTCCACCATCGCATGTCGTCCACACGGGTCCGCGTGGTGCATCTGATCTTAGAAACACTCCGCGATGGAAGGAAAATCCCGGGGCCCGGCGCGCGCGCGGCCGACAGAGGCTCGAGGCTGGCAGCAGGGGGCAGCAGCCCCATGTAGATGTACAGTTGTAGACGTGACGGATCTGCACTCAAGACTCATTGTCTGCACTTGCCATTCTCGCAAGGTGGCTTGCGGGCCGGCCTCCCGACGGTGCTCGGTGGTCGCTGGCGTCGTGTGCGTGTGTGCATTTCGGCAAACAGATTGCTGGCGTCCTGCTCCTCGGGGGAGGCGGCGCGGCTTCGGGCTTGGCACTTGCGACTCTCGCCTCTCGGCACTCAGGCTTGGGAGGGCGACCCTGCGCTATGGATACGGTACGGACCCGCAACTCTTGCAAGGCGACACATTTCCACATTATCCAACATGCACACGCACTATCTACTCAATCTACTCAGCTTTTTATTCGTGCGGTCTTGCAGTACATCTTTCCAATGACCCATCTTCGCCTTGACGAGCGACAGCTTCACGTGTGTCGTCTTGCTGATAGGCCACAGCTGCCAGTTGCACTCATCAGGCCGCACGTTTCGATACAGCGTGCCTTCGAGCTCGACTGGGCGATCGCAATTCTTGAACGCGAAGCACAGCGTCGTCGAGGTGATGCGACACTCGACGTCCTTGCTCGTTACTCCAAGCGGCAGCGGAAAGTCTAACTCAAGTTCATCCATGTTCTGAGTTCAGTCTGAATGTCAATAATTGGTGCATCATCGTCCTCGCCGGCGCGATGTCGCAGCCACCGCTGATAAAGCCGAATGTTCAGATTGTACTCACAACCTTGGTCACCGGAGTGCGTCCCGCCACAAAAGGGAGCCGTCTCAGCCAAGGTTTCGCCTACATAATGTACAGTACCGGTATACCGGTACAGTACCGCCTCGAAGTACCGCCGTTCGGGTGTCGTGCGGGGGAGCGGGAACATGCAGCCCGGGCAGATGACCTTGCTACCACGCTTGAGTCCGCTTGCACTCCCACGTTGCGCTGATGCGACAGCATTCGTCACGATTCTGACGGTACACAAGGATAGCAACGAAACGAGCACAGAAATCACACGCCAAAAAGCGCTGATACCCCGCATGAATATGATGTTGCTGTTGCTTCAAGTCATGTTGGAGTCCCTGCGGATTGCAGAGGTTGCTTGCAAACGCGACGTGCTCCTGCTGATAGATGAGTATGTGCAGTCGATCCTTTCTTCGTGCCAACGTTCAGACTGTCGAGCGTTTCCTCACAGGAAAACCTGGGCGAGGTTGTTTGAAGCGGCAGCGAAGCGGTTCGAAATCAAGCAGATCGTGGTTGCGCATGTCATCAGCGGCATACCAGCAGCTGACAAGTTGCGCGCGATGAACTTCACCCAATACCAGGCACTGGTCATGATTGATGCAGACATGCTCATCCTCCGAGACATGAGCGATCTCTTCGCGGTGCCGCAGCAAGGGCTGACAATAGCTCGGCACCCCTATGACTTGGCGCAAGGCTCGAAATGCGGCATTCCGCTCCCGCAGCGAGGCGTAAGTGCACTATGGGCGTTGCGTCCGAACGAGGCGCTGCACGATGGAGCCATCGCCTACGCAAGCAGTATGAGCCGCTTCGACCTTCAGCACTTCTCCGAGCAGCTTCCCCTGACCTGCTACTTTTTCCAACGTCAGCAGCTGCACACACTGCCTTGCAACTATCTCTACGACGTTGCAGTTCCACGCTACATTCTTGGCAGATCAGGGTTCCGCGATTGCATCAGACATGGTCGCGTCGGTCGCGTAATCTGCGGGGCGATTGCGAGTCACATTGAGGAGGAGTGCCTGTGGCCTGTTGCTCACCGGCACGTGCGTGCAGTCCACTTCAAGGGCAAGTTGAAACCATGGGCTGTTGAAGGCAAATGCACCATGAGAGCGCGTGCGGGCAGAAGGCTTCTACTTGTGGCACCACAGGAAGGCGGCCTCTCCGTTCCTGCCCCCGAAGTTTTTCATGCCTTGGGGAACCGCTCCAGTACGATGGTGATGCTGACTGGGCCAGATATGATTGAGTGGAGCGTCGTGGCGAACGCTTGCTTGAGCACCCGGCGGAAAATGTACGTGCTCTGGCCAGAAGGAGATCCCCTATCAAAACATTGCTGCACCGTGAATGTGCTGCTCGAGGTTGAGTGGCACTCACTGCGCGCCGACTATTGTCTGCGGGAAGCACGCGGACCAGATGGCAAGGACGAGCTGCGCTGCTGGCCGAACGAGTACGAGTTTTGGAACTTGTGGGGTACGGACCCAAAGATTAGACGTGGGCCATAAGTATGGAATACCACTTAATACCACGCGAAAAAAGACGCAAGAGTCGCTAAAATCACGATCGTCAAGCGCTCGCACACGGAGCGTGCCGGGGAGTCGGCCCGGGGCGTCGCCGTCAAACGTACTGTACGATGGGGTCAGTTCAAAAACTCGACTTTTTGAAACGTCATGATCTGACAGCATGCGACATACCCACGTGTAGTGCACACTCAGGGGATCACAATGCACCATGGTACACTGTCAGGGTCATCCTCTTTGTGGAAAATTACATCTTGCATGTAAGTTGTAAGATGTAACGCTGTCGACGGGTAGTCGACGGGCTGCTCGAAGGCGGCGACGCGGTAGTATAACGGCAGGCTCATATCGAGGAGGGCACCTGCGAGGGGAACAAGGGCACGAAAAGGCGGCACCCGAGCACACACACGTTGTGTGTGCGCACGGGAGCTGCGGGAGTCACGCGCAAGATGCATCGGCACTGAGTGTCCGGCCGTGGACAGTCGTGGAGCCACCTCGGACGAGTTCATGTCGGCTTCGCCCGGCTCAAACCACATCTTGGGCCTCATATTTGGGTGCCTCATCTGCTGCAGCCGTTGCATGTGCATGGTCAGAACTTGACTTGACTTGACTCCTAGACCTGCATAAATGAGGTATCAACTATGCCATGTCAATGAAAGTCAATGACAATGTCCGTCGGGGTGTTGTGCAGAAGCTGCGGGATGTAACGGATTTGGTTTCTTAATACCCTTCGTAACAACAAAGCCGAGCATGGCCGAGTCGTGTGGACGCACACAACGCAGTGGAGCCCAACTCGGCGCCTCCGCGCTCCGATTATTTAGGACGGTGGAGGCATGAACCAAGGGCTCCTTCAACGCGCGGCCACGGTGTCGGGCGCGACGGCTGCAGAAGACGAGTACTCTGAGTACTCGGCGCGTTCGGCACAGCCGAAGCTTCCTCCGAAGGCGAGTGGAGCGCCGAGCCAGCCGCAGCCGAGCAAGCCGAAGCCAAACCAGCCGCCGCCGAGCGACCGTTCTCTGTATTCCGATGATGCTTCGGCGTATTCCGATGAAGATGAGCTGAAGAGCGCACCGCCGCTCTCCTCGGTGCGCCAGAGTGCGACGCCACTCTCATCTGCGCGCCAGAGTGCGACGCCGATGTCATCTGCGCGCCAGAGTGCGACGCCGATGTCGAGGAGCTTTTCACCGATTTTGCAACCTCAGGCAAGCGACCGCTCTCTGCACACCGAGGACGATGCGCCATCTGCCCGCGCGGCTCGCTCGGCCCGCTCGGCGCGTCCGGCGAAGGAGCGCAGTGGTGGTGGCGGCGGCGATGCGCAGCGCTCGGCAGGCTCGGCGCACAGCTCGGCGGACTCGGCGTACTCGGCGGCGGCCAACTCGGACAAGCGCGCGGACACTAAAGGCGCGAAAAGCACCGCGAGTCTGGGGGGCTCGCGCACCGCGAGCCAGGAGCAGTCGCATGCCGCCAGCGCCGCGCCGGTGAGCGCCGACAGCCAGCGCCAGGGGTCGGCGCGCACCTCGGCTTCGTACTACTCCGGTGCTGATGCGTACTCAGAGTACGGCTACTCGGACAATGGCGGCGACGGCGGCGGCGGGACTGGCGCCGGCGCCGGCTCGAAAGGCGGCGCGTCGAAGGCCGCTGAGCGCGGCGATGCGAAGGCCAAGGCACGCGAGGATGACGACGCCTCCTACTCGGCTTCCGAGTACAGCTACGAGGGAGGCGGCGGCAAGGGCTCCGATCGCTCGTACAGCGGCTCGAAAGGCGGCGCGTCGAAGGCCGCTGAGCGCGGCGATGCGAAGGCCAAGGCACGCGAGGGTGACGACGCCTCCTTCTCGGCTTCCGAGTACAGCTACTACGAGGGCGGCGGTGGCAAGGGCTCCGATCGCTCGTACAGTGGCTCGAAAGGCGGCGCGTCGAAGGCCGCTGCGCGCGGCGATTCGAAGGCCAAGGCACGCGAGGATGACGACGCCTCCTACTCGGCTTCCGAGTACAGCTACGAGGGAGGCGATGGCAAGGGCTCCGATCGCTCGTACAGCGGCTCGAAAGGCGGCACGGTGAAGGCCGCTGAGCGCGGCGATGCGAAGGTCAAGGCACGCGAGGATGACGACGCCTCCTACTCGGCTTCCGAGTACAGCTACTACGAGGGCGGCGGTGGCAAGGGCTCCGATCGCTCGTACAGCGGCTACAGTTACGACCCGTACAGCGGCTACGACGCTCCTCCGCCCCCCGAGCAACGCTCCGGCAGCGCGGGCGGCGCCAAGTCCCGATCCATGGGGGGGGGCGGCGAGAAGGCAGTGCCGGTAGGTGGGGACCAGGCAGCAGAGTACAGTGGCGACGGGTACGACGGGTACTCCCAGTACAGCGCGGATGCGTACTCTGGCTACTCGAATTACAGTGGCGGGGCAGGCGGCTCGAGAAACGACGGCGAGGGGTACGACGGTTACAGTGACGCATACTCCAAGTACGATGACGACGCATATGGCTATGACTATGGCGACGACGACAAGTACGAGGCCAAGTACGACGACGATGTCCTCTCTGAGGGCGGCATCTCGGGCGGTTCGTACCTGTCGCGTGAGTCGGGCGACGATGACGACGTGCTCGGCTCGACGGCGCCCCGGAGCAAGTCTATCCCCGGCCCGGGCGGCGCGTCGGGCGCGGCGGCGGCGGCGGCGGCGGCGCGCGCGCTGCCGCGGGTCGAGGAGGAGGACGGCACGCTAGTAGGGCTCGGCATTCAGCTCCAGGAGCCCACCGGCGGCTCGTCGCTTGCGGGCTTCGTCGTGACGAAGCTCATTCGCGGCGCACCCGGCGACAAGTGCGGGCTCATCCTCGAAGGCGATGTGCTCACGTCCGTCGATGGCCGGTCGATATCGGCGCTGCGCTTTTCGGAAGTGTCTGCGATGCTCGCCGGGCCCGAGGGCGTACCCATTTCGCTCCAATTCGAACGACCGACGCGCGACGGCGGCACGCGCTCGTATGACGTGGCGCTACGCCGCGAGAGGTTCTATCTCGGGGAGAATCTCAACGAGGACGAGGAGGACGAGGGCTCGGATGATGCGTCGGAGGTGTCGGGGCTCTCTGCCGCAGGGGGCAAGGGGAGCAAGCGCAGCTACTGGGAGGGCTACCGCGCCGCGATGGCCCACAAAGCGCCGCCCTTGGCAAGCGGCATCGGCGACTTCGAGTCGGATGAAGACGACGACGACGACGACGACGATCTCACCGCGAGAAGCGGCGGCCTGCCGGGGCTGCCGCGCTCGCCCCTCGCCTCCGACTTTTCGGATGACGGCACCGAGATTGAAATGACCACGGAGCAGCAGCTGACGGGCGCACTCGCGGCGGGCGCGACGGTGGGGCTGCCGTCGACCTCGCTCCTCGAGCCGCTGCCCACGGCCGCTGAGCTTGACGAAACGCAGCAGGCCGAGGCGGCCGCTGAGGCGGAGCAGCTCAGGGCGCTCTCGGGCACGGCGCGCCGGTGGGCCGAACGCATGGGCAGTTGGGACGCGACCCTCAAACGTGATCTCGAGGGCCTCACTGTGAAGTCTGAGCTGCTCGGCATGTGGCGGCTCAAGCTCACGCGCGTGCGCGCCAAGCTCGGCATCGAAAAGGGGGCGGTGAGGGCGCAGGAGGAGCAACTCGTGCGCGCGAAGCTGCCGCAAGCGCGCGCGTCCGAGGGGCCACACTCGACCGCTGAGGTGCTCCGCGTGGTCAAGGAAGGCGGCCGCGAGGCCACGGCCGAGCTGCTCACGGAGCTGCAGCGCCAGATGGTCGAGGCCGAGCGTTGGCGCGCGGAGACGAAGCGGATGGGCGTGCAGCTCAAGCGAGCGCGAGAGGAGATGAGCAAGCGCACCAAGGAGATGTCGACGATGCGCGCGCAGAACGTGACGTGGTCGACGGACAATAAGCAGCGGCGGCAGCTGCTGCAGCAGGCGCAGCACGACAGCGAGGAGCTGCGCTCTACGAACGCGGCCGTCGTGGCGCAGGCTTCCACCCTCGAGGAGCGTGTGGCTAAGCTGCAAGACGAGGTGATGCTCAAGTCAGAGCTCGCCGCTATGTGGCGCCGCTCTGCCGAACGGGGCAGCGGCGGCGGCGGGAGCGAGGCCGAGGCGGCGGCGCTCACGTGGAAAATCGAGGCCGAGAAGGCGCTGCGAGAATCGGAGCGTTGGAAGGCGCTCGCGCGCCGCTCGGAGGAGGCGCTGCGATCCAAAGACGACGAGGCGCTCCATCTGCGCGCCTCGCTCGCCGAGGCCAAGCTGAGTGTCGAGCGCCGCAAGCTCACCGAGGAGTACAGGCACGCCGACGAGACGCCCCTCGCCGAGGTACAGCAGGCGCTGCTCGCGGCGCAGGACGATCTGAGCGCGAAGGCTGAGGAGGCGTCGCAGCTCTCGGCAAAGGTGGCACGCCTCGAGAAGGCACTCCGACAGCTCATGTAACCACTGTCAGACGCACGTCATCACGAATCACGAATCTTCAACTTCATAATTTGTGGGCCGACGAAGGTGCGGTTGAACGCCGTGCGTCTGGTCGTCGTCGTGTGCCACGAAGAGTGATGGATGAGTGGACGATCATTCCCTGGAGCCTAGACCGGACCGGACCGTGCGTATAAAATAAGTGTTCTATGCGCGGCCACATGCGCGACATCTCGTCCGCACGACCGATCATCATACGATTGAGTCATGGATCTAATAAGTTTCATGCGCATGCACGAGATGCACGCGCCGACCCCGACCACGTGTGCACGTCCGGTGCTTGTCCGGTCCTTGACCGGGCCGGGCCTGGGCGCCGACGTGAGGACCTCGGACCTCCGCACACAGCGCCCGACATCGCGCCCGATCCGAGGACGCGATGCCACACTGCACTGAGTGTGCACACACGCGACACGGCAGCCGCACCCACTCCCCTCGTGACTCGACTTGTTACCACACATACACGCATCGCGGCCCACAGACCGAACCAGCAGACTGAGGCAGCAGGGCCGACAGTCACGCTCCCCGGTCTCGTCACAGCGTCAAGTCAAACGTGACAGGCCCCGCTGTTTGTCGCACGGCCAACGCGCAGCAAGCAGCACCGCTCACGATCCAGCCCCGCATGTGCCCTTCCCTCCGTTGTACCGGCATGCTCGCTCCGTAGTATCGGCCATCTCCACACATCCCACGACGCAGCCGTCGCCCATCCCATACAACTGTGCATACCCTTCACAGCCCACCGCTCTTCGCATCATCTTCTCATCATCATCATCATGCTCAGCACTGGCTTTGCCTCCACATCACACATGACGCCCTCAATCATGCAGGGGCCCGCCCGCCGGCCCCGGAACACAGCTTTTGTTCACAGCTTCTTGCGCTTGGTCGCAAGAAAAAAGTCCTCGCGCGGGAACAGTCCTCGGCGAGGGCTCGCGGGAACCACCTGTGGCGTGGGAGGCGCTGACGAGTACCCACCCGCCCAGGCAAGGAGCAGGCAGGCCAGCGCGAGCAGCAGCGTCGTCGGCGAAAGGATGCCCCGCGGGGCGACCACCACCGGCATCGCGGCTGGGGCCGCAGCGACGCGAGGTACGACAGCGGGTGGCAACTCACCCTCGAGGCTCGTCGAGCCGCGCAACACGGCGCCCTCGATGCTCTGCACCAGCTCGGCAAACTCGCCCACGTCGAGGGGACGCAAAGGGGAGAGGCCGGCATACCGTGCAAGCTCACGCGCCACTGCCGGCTCCGAACGGCTCATATCGAGCGCCTCGAGCGCCGCTGGCAGGCTTCGCAGCTCAAGTATGCCACGGCGCGGCTCGTCGAAGAGATCAAAGGCGCGCGCCACGCGCGTCGGCACGCGTGAGCGCATCGTTGCCGTACGGCTCGCGCTCTGTGCGAGTGCAAAAGCTTGCTCGCGCGCGAGCTCGCCGCTTGTCAGCCGATCTTCGTCATACATCCCTCCTGCCCGTCGTCCAAGTGCCTGCAGCCGCTCCGAAGCATAGAGTTCCGTCTGCTGATCCGCCGAGCGCACGCGCGCGTCCATCTCGGCGGTACTGCCGACCAGCGCCGTGGACGCCGCGTTGGCGACATATGAACGCGCCTCCTGGTGTGCACGCGCCTCGTGGTCGTAGATATGCGCCCGCCGCGCCTCCCTGGCAGCCTCGATACTGTTCCACTGTGGCTCGTGCTCCTCCTCCTCCTCCATCACCTGCTGCCGACTGAACGAGGGCGGCGAAAGAGGGCGCGGACGAGTCTGGGGGGTTGGCAACGACGTGGGGGTCGGCAACGTGGGCATCGTGAACATGGCCATCGCTCGTGCCGCTGCTTCGCGCGCACGCGACCGAAGCTCGGCGCCGTCGTCCTCGTCGGCGTAAGTACCAAGCTGCGGCTCGTCCTCCTCGTGCGCAGACGAGCGAGGCGTGTCGAGGCACGGGAAGGGCAGCGGCGTCATAGCCGTAGCCTGTGGGCGCCGCACACTAGCGCCGCCGAAGCCGACGCCGGCGCCGCGGTTGCCGCCGCCGAGGACGGCAGCGGCTGTCGCAAGGGACGCAGGTTGCTGTTGCGGCTTGCCGACGGCCTCTTCCCTTGCCGAAACCGACGGAGCTACAAGCTGTGGCTCCGACCTCCAGGGTAGCAAGCCAGGCTGGCTCGCCATGGTGGTCGGCACCCAGGGCGGCATGTGCGCCAGCTTGGACAACATGTTCCCGGCGGCGCCATTCTCTCGCAGCTGCTGCGTCCGCTGGATGGCGGCTGCCTCATCCGCCGTCGTCACGAAGCCACGTTTCCCCTCGACACGAAGCTCGAGGCTCGAAGAGTCCATGGCCCAGTTTCGGGACTTGAGAGGCGCCGTGTCGGCCGCATGCATCCCACGAGGCGCCGCCGACGCGCGCAACGGAGCGTCGACGTCCTCGAAGATCGCCTCGAGCGCGGGCATCTCTCCGCCAAAGTAGTCAACAGCCTCATCGAATGCCGGGTGCGCGGGCGGCAGCCCGCCTGGTAGCCGGGCCATGCGCGCCTTGTGCTCCATCTGGCGCTTCTCGTCGACGGAGGTGGCTGGGTAGAGATGCGCCGCGAGCTCCTCCTCGTCGGCCTCGATCTCTTCGTGCGTTTGACGCAGCGCCGCCTGCTCTGCGAGCGCGACGTCGATCACGCGCTGGTGCGCCTGCGTGGCCGCCTTGACCATCGCCTGTGCGCGTGCCCTCGCCTCGGTGCCTTCGGCCGCCGCGCGCTCCGCGGCCACGTCACGCTCTGCCTGCTCGTGCATCTGCATCGCCTCGATGGCGGTCGATGATGCCTCGATGTAGCCCACCGAGATCCGATGCTCGAGAGCGATCGCCTTGTCCGCCTCCTCCTCAAACTCGCCCACGGATTGACGAGTCCGAAGTCTCGACGAGGCCTCCCGGGGGTCCAGAGGGCACGGCGAGCCGGTTGCGTACTCGACGAGCTGGTCGTAGCACTCAGCCAACCCGCCGGCCAGTTCCTTGTGATGGGCCTTCTCATCCTCCTCGTATGCGTACAGTTCCGCCTCCTGCCGTCCCTTGAAGGCATTGCATGCAACCTCGGCTGCCTTGTACGAGGTCGAGGCGATGATGTGCGCGCTGTACGAGTCGGTGATGCAGTCCATGACAGCGACGGCGGCGGCGGAGTCGGCCACGGCCTTGTTGAGCTCCGTATTCTCCTTGACGAGATCGACGAGCTCGAGCTGGCACGCGGCCACTGCCGAGATCACATCATTCGCGAGGTCCTTGCAGTTCTCGCGCTGCTCCTCACTCGAGTAGAGTAGGCGCAGGTTCATCTCCACGCCCAGCACGAGCGCCTCGCACTCGGCGGCGATGCTCTGGGCTGCGCCTTCGTGATCATGGAAGTCAGGAACGTCCTCCATAGCGAGCTCCGCCACCGCGATGGCCGCGAGCGACATTTGTGCGGCGTCCTCGGCGCTCCCGTCGTCCGACAGCCCACGCGTCTCTGAGCGCTCCTCGAGCTGGGCGATGTGTGAACGAACATCCTCGGCCACGGTAGCGGCAAGCTTCGAGCGGTTCGTCGCCTCCTGCTTGATGGCGGCCATCTCGTGCTCCTCCTGCGCCGCGAGCGAGTCGAGCGCCTCCATGGCCGCTGAGACCGCCTCCATCGCCCTCATCGCCGAGCAGCCCGCCTCGTAAGCAATCGGGCCCATGTGCGTTGCCGCGGCGGCACGCTCGAAAGTCTTCAAGGTATTGGGCGACAGCTCGTCCTCCTCGACCTCCTCCTGTGGGACCTTGCCGAGCTCATTGTAGAGGGAGCCCCGCAGATTGCGCGAGATCGCCTGTGCGTCGGCGGCGCCCTCAGCCTCGTACGCACTGACCATCGCCTCCTCGAGCAGTCGCTGCCGTTCGGATGGCGACACGGCCGGATCCACCGTGTCGTTGATGATGGCGATGCGGCCTTTTGGCGTGCTCGTCGGCTCGGCAGCGCAACGTGAGCTCGGGCGCGAGCCCGAGCGGGAGGCGGGGTGTGAAGCGGGGTGTGAAGAGCCGTACTGTAGGCGCTCGGCCGCGTCGCTGATGAGTGAGGCGGCATCGGCCGCGGCGCGAAGCCACTCGGGCATCTCGCGCTCGCAAGTGCGATCAAACTGGGCCCGCTGCGTTGCACTCAGCGGAGCGGGGGTCGCGTCGGGATCTGAGGATGACCGCGCGGTGTCACCACCCGTGTAACGTCCGAACTGCGCGACCACGTCGCCTAGGGCGGCTGCCGCGGTCGCCGCCGCTGCCATCCATCGAACGGCATCCTCCGACATGCCCGCGGTGGTCCCCGCGGTGGAGCAGCTCGCCCCCCTCGGGGAGGAGGCTAGAGCACTGCCCGTGAACGAAAAGGGCGGCTGTGTGCGCGCCGCAGGAGCGCACGCCGCCACGTGCGCGGAGGAGGTTGCAGCCGCGCCGTGGTTCAACTGTGAATTCACAGGCAACTCCTCTTCGGGAGCAGACGACGACTCGGGCTGGTCGTCCTGGGGGGGCTTCACCCTCAAGCTGCCCACCGCACGTTTCGCCGCCTGCACGGACGCGTGCTGTGCCGCGAGCACTTGCGTGTGCTGCGTGAGCGCACGATTGGTCACAAACGAAACCCAATTGTGGAAGGCACGCTGAGCTTGGGTGCGCGCAAAGCGACGCACGCCACGATCGACGAGCGCGTGATTTTGGGCGGCCGCTTGGAGGGACATGGTCGCCGACGAGAGCGCGCGCATCTCGGCGAAGCGCACCTGATGAGGGGAGCAGTCATTGATCATCGGTGATCATCAGTAGGGCCATCAGAGACAATCAGCATCTCGGCAAAGCGCACCGCCGCCTGATCTCGCCGATGGAGCGCCGCGCACGCCTGCCACGCACGCATGCCCGTCACCAGCTGCTTCAGCTGCGCGCGCGACGCATAAAAGTAGGCGAGAGACTCGAGAAGGCTCTCCGTGTACTGCGCCTGCTGCTGCTGCTGCTGCTGCACGGACGTTGGACCCGGGCTCGCCTGCACGGACAATGGGCCCTCGTGGGTCGAGCCAGGGCTCGTCTCGCCAAGCAGCTCCGAGTCCGACGGCGCGGTGTTGGACAGCTGCGTCGGCTTCGATGACGAGTTGGGGTCGGCCGCCTTGCGCTGAGCGCGGCTGTGCTCGACCGCGGTTAGCACCCAGCTTGCGAGCTGCCGCTGCACCTGCACGAGGTCGGCCTGGATGCTTTGCACTTCGCTCGCAGCCTTACGCGCCGCAGTCGCCTCGAGTCGCACCACCTCGATCCCTTCCTCGTGCCTCGCCGCGTCGAGTTGCGCTTGTTGGACGCGCTGGCGCATCTGCTCGAGCACTGGCTGCTCGCCCAGTGCAGCGCGAAGCTCGTCCGCCTCGGCGATCGCGAAACCGAGAGCGTCGCACAGCTTGGCCTTGTCGTCGTCGATCGTCATGCCGCCGTAGCCGCGCTCGCGCGTCACCGCGACGACGGCGGCATTAAGGAGCTCGTCCGCAGCGTACGGCACGCGCTCATAGCCACCACCAACACGCGCGAAGCGCGAGGGCAGCGAGAGCAGCGCCTCGAGCTGCTGCTGCCGCTGCTTCTGGTGCGGCGTAATTGCCCCCGCTGTGCTGATATCGCCTACGACGGACATAGCCATGCCCGTTTGCGCGGTCAAGCCCGACTCACCACGAGACGGTGTCATCGTACGCGCACCTGTCGAGCCCGGCGGCGTCGGCAGGTGCCGGCGGCCGGTCTGTGCATCGTATACGACAGGGCTATGTGCGGTGACAGACAATGGAATTTTGCCCGCCGCCTTGGCCGACGATGACCCGAGTGGTGATGACGTCTGAACTGGCCTCGGCGGCTTCAATGGGTTGGTATCGGTTGGGTGACGCTTTCCCCACCCCGTCAAATGCTTCTGCCAAACGTTATTCATGGGTCGCTTCTGAGCACTGCGACGGCAAAACGCAACCCGACAGGCGCTGGGCCTTTTTTCGGAATCGGCGCTCGAAATGACGTTTCGCCCAAAATTCCACATGATTATTTGTCCACGATGCGCCACGATCCGGACGGAGGGGCAAGGGTCGTGCTGGATCAAACAACGAGCCATTTGGGGAGATACACTGTACTTCTGTAGTCTCTTAATTTGGGGTCTGCCCGGCGTGACCGTTAGCGTTCGCTCGGAGTCGGTCGACCCTGGGACACGCGTAGTTAGCGCTAAGGGTAGTTAGTGAGTAGTTAGTGTGTAGTTAGTGAGTAGTGACTACTCTCTAGCCAGTAGTCACTAGTCACTAAATACACTCCGCAGTCGCCGCGCGACGGGCAGTCCTGCTTCCGTTGCTTAGTTTGCTGCATGCTGCGCTCGTGGCTGGGGCTGCCGCCTGCCGGCGTGCCGGGCTGTGTGGCGTGTAAACCGACTGGCGGACCGGGCGGTCCGATTCGGGTGATTCGAAGGCGAATCGATTTTTTAGTCGGAATACGCTATACGGAAACGTAGTCGCTAAACGATTGTAATAAAAAGAAACGATAAAGATAAAGGAACGCCGGGTGTACGCCTTCGCCTACCCGGCGCGGCGGGCTACCGCGCGCGGTCCCGCCTGTTGAGCTTGGCCAACGCTCGTTTGTCGTGAATCATCTTTATTATCGTTCAGGCACTAGGCAACGCGCAGAGGTTCAGGGAGCGAAGGGACAGTGACTGTCTCGCTCTAACCACGTGGGGACCTGTGTCCGTGAAGAGCTCCCGAGATCTTGGGAGCTCATGCATGCTTGCATGTATAGCTAACGCTAATGACCGGATGACCCCTTCCCGACTGATTGGAGGGCGATTAAGGGGAGAGGGTGCTTACGGTAGCATGGTGCGTATTTACGGCAGCTGGACATGTATGGACTTGTCATATGAATGAGGGCAGAGACGTATCATCACCCCCTCGAGTCCGCAATGGAATGAGGACTCACTGCCAAGGTACGTCTTCCAGCTGTCGCAGGGCTTGGACGCACCTGCTAGATCGAGTACGGATTGTTGAGCATGCGTAGCCGAGTAGGTCAGGGGCCTCTCCACACTCGTCGGCTGCAAGGATGAAAACTGACTGTATCCTACTTGAGCGCGCCG
>Ga0210246_100248_pt1 | contig 48279 bp, 41 predicted proteins | sample ChrtobMetaP3_8mM_FD_155469 | JGI IMG/M metagenome (GOLD analysis project Ga0210246, IMG submission 155469) | Chrysochromulina tobin associated microbial communities from unialgal haptophyte culture, Seattle, Washington, United States - P3_8mM | ecosystem: Host-associated > Algae > Haptophytes >...
CGCGGTGCTGTGTTCGGATCGCGGTGATCGCCGCCGCCTCGTACCATGTCCCCGCCCGCTGCCTGCACGCGATCTGCCCCCGCCCCTGTGGTCTGTGCTCCATGGCGCGCCCCTCCTGTGCGCGTGTTGCGACGCCGTTCGCTTTTGCCCTTTCGGTCACTTGTACCTTGCTGGCGACCATGTATACCTCGCCTCGTGATGTGCGCGGCGTGTGTAAACAAAAAACAGAAATGAAAGTCAGCTGTGAACGCTTTGACGCCGCGCGCAACGCGTGCTTAAAGAGGTCCCCAAGCTTCAAGCGTGCTGAACCCATGCAGCCATGCGACTGACTCGACGACTTACGTCGAGCCGAAACTCGTACTTGACCTAGGCAGTACAACTCTCGTCTAATCTTGTGCAAGGGTTACTACTGTTCTGGTGAACGTTGTGTACCCTACCAGCTCTTTGTCTGTCATCGATTATTGGATCCGATGTTGATTTCTCAGCAGCGAAGAAGAATGTTCACAAGTCCTGGACCATGGCTAACTTACGTGATATGTGCGACATTGGATCGGATACTGTAGGGTGGTCCCTGTTCGAAGTACCATGGTAGGTTGTGAACATGCGCATGTACTGTATGTACCCGTAGCGGCAGAGCTCCGCGCTGCTCTCAAGATCCAACGTGCAGGTCGGCCGCTGCAGCCTGCAGCGCGGCGGCTGCCGCACGGCGACGGAGGCGTGCGCGCAGCAGCTGCACCAAGCAGGCGAGCGCGCGCCAGCTCGCGAGCGCGCCAACGAAGACCTGGATCGGCACTTGCACGCCCGCAACCTCCAGGAGCGTGCGGCACGCGATGAGGATGAGCACGACCGCGAGGACCTGCTGCATGGAGTCGAGGTGGTGCGCGATGGCCGCGAGCACAAAATAGACGGGGCGCAGCCAGAGGAGCGAGGCGGCCTGCGAGCTGATGAGTAGGAACGGCGTCGTCGTGAGCGAGAGCATGACTGGCACCGAGTCCATTGCAAAGAGCACGTCGGACACGCAGATGGCAAGCACACTGAGCGTCATACGGGTCGCACACCAGCGCCCTTGCCGGTCGCGCACGAGATAGTGTGCGCCCGTCTCATTGGAAAGGAGCACAGGCACACACGCCCCAAGCAGCCGCTCGGCCAACGCCCCGACGCCGCTGCCGCCTCCGATGCTGCCGCCGCGTGCGCCGCCGCCGCCGCTATCGGCATCGACGTCCTTTCCGCGGTCCTCGCCGCCGCCGCCGCCGCTGCCGCCGCCGCCGCCGCTGCCGCCGCCGCCGCCGCCGCCGCCGCCACCACCATCGTCGTCATCGTCCAGTACGGCGGCACCTTTGCCCGGGGAGGCCTCCCCCACGCAGAGCATGTGAACGCCAGTGAGAAGGAGGAGAGCGGCAAAGACGAGGAGCAGCCATGCGAAGCGCTCGAGGAGTGCCGCCCCAGCAAGTGTGAGCAGTGCCCGCATGCCCAATGCGAGTAGCATTCCATCAGAGATGGCCTTGAGATGATGCTTCTCAGCCAGGGCAGACTGCTGTAGCAAAAGCATGAACACCACGAGATTATCGCAGGAGAGCATCCCGTTGAGGACGAAGCATGCCGTGTAGAGCGTGGCCTGTGGCCAGCCGCGCGCCCACAACAGCGCGAGACCGCCGACTGTTGCGAGGACACTCCACCCGCTGAGCCACACCGAAGCAGGTCCGATCTCCATTCGATCCCAACCACCGAGATAGCGCCGTTCGATAAGCGCTGTGGTGAGCAGCGGCACGAGCATGAGCGCCCACGCGCTAGCCGGGTAGGCATGCACCTCGAGCTCCCGATACCCAAAAAGGAAGCCAGCGAGCCCGATCTCGTCTGGAGATTCACTCTCGTCGAAGGCGGCGAAGCCAATCGGAACGCTCGAGACGAACCCATAGAAGAGTGCGATCGCACCCGGCTCGCTGCTGCGACTCGAAAGCGAGTGCGAACTTGGGCCATCAGGCTCTCACGCGCAATCATGGGCCATCAGGCTCTCACGCGCAATCATGGGCCATCAGGCTCTCACGCGCAATCATGGGCCATCAGGCTCTCACGCGCACTCATGGGCCATCAGGCTCTCACGCGCAATCATGGGCCATCAGGCTCTCACGCGCACTCAGTGGCACTCAGTGGCACTCACCCGCGGCTGTAGTCGTCGAGCCGTATCTGGCCAAGGAGATTGCGCGAGGTGTCGTATACCTTGAGCGTCTCATTCTCGGTGTCTGTGTCGTCGAGGATTTCGAGCCCGAAGGCGTACCTGATGAGGGAGGCAATCAAAGGAGAGGCATTCAGAGGATTTCGAGCCCGAAGGCGTACCTGATGAGGGAGGCAATCAAAGGAGAGGCATTCAGAGGATTTCGAGCCCGAAGGCGTACCTGATGAGGGAGGCAATCAAAGGAGGCAATCAGAGAGGCACTCATCGGAATTCAGGATCCTGAAGCCGGAGGCGTACACGCGGTAGAGGTCTACTGCCGATCGAGGGAAGCAAAACGTGAAGTCGTCACCTCCGTTGCCTTCGCCCACGCCCGTGTCACCATCAGATGCGTCCGTAGAGGCGGCGGGGACGGGCGCTGCTGCTGCTGCTGCTGGCGCCTCGGGCGGCCGATGCGGACGATGTCGTCGTGGCTTGAACCGAATCTGATCGACACGGCCGCTTGCGTCGACGGCAAGGGATGCTCCGACCCTAATTAGGGATGCTCCGTGCCGCGTTCGTGCTGTGGGAGGTGCTGTGGGAGGCGGGAAGGCCGTCGCTGCTGCATCGGCCACGGACGCGGGCGCGCTCTCGTCCCGACTCCGACGGGCCCGTCGCTTTTTGTGACGAATCTCCCGAACTTCAAAGCGCATCGCGTTGCGCCTCGTCCGGAGCGCTCGCCCGGTCGCATTCCCACTCGCAATCTCGCGAGGTGCAATCTCGCGAGGTGCAATCTCAAGAGGTGCCGCGTCCGCGTCGACCGAGGTCAGAGTGGGCCACCCTGTCGGCCAAATCGGTGCAGTGAGCATGGCATTCTTGCGATTGCTACCGATGGCGAGGCGGCGAGTGCTAGCGTTGCCAGCGCTGCTTCTTCGCAGTGCTTGCACCAACGATGGAGCGATTGCCTCTTCGAGCCTGCGGATAGCATTCACACGCACCAAGCCGCGCTGAAGCGCAAAATCGAATGGCAGCCCGGATCGAACGTGGCTGAACGATAGGCTCAAGCTGAGTTGCGTTGCAGTGTTGGTGTTTGGGGGAGGGTCTGATTTCGAGAACAATTGCGACGATCGGTACACGTTGGACGGCATTGTGTTGAAGTCGGAAACGATGAGCCCGGCGATCTGCGTGGCCGCCAGCTTGAAGGTGGTCCGGTCAGTGAAAAATTGGATGGTCGGACCGCTCACCTGGCCAATGCCTGTGGTGTAGCTCACCGGGCCGAGGCCGACCGTCGGGTCGGCCATCACCAACTCGCACCAGGCGTGATGGGTCGGACGCCGTTTTTGGTGTGAACACAAGACGTTGCTCGGAAATACGCCAAAAGTCGTCAATTACTTACATAATCTAACACAGTACAGCGCTTGGTGGTGCTGAGGGCGCTCCGCCGCATTCATGTGCAGCAGCGCCGCCGACGTCACAGCGCCTGGTCCCTGGAGAAGGTCGAGGGGATCGGCGGGTACCGCCCGCGCACGATCATTAAGGCGAGCCATTGGACATCCTTCATGTCGAATGCACGGCGCAGCGTGGTTACCAACGCAGAGGACGCAGCCAAAGGCCCACACAGGTCGCTCACGTTTCCTGCGCCTCTTCACTTCTTTTTCGACTTGTCCACGGGCATAGAGTACGCAGCCAGGCCGAGGCTCACCACGACGGAGGCGCCCGCGAGCGCGTAGCTCGACTGGAGCATCGCCTGGTTGGAGAAGCCCCACGCCTTGAGGTCCCACACAGCGTGACGGATGGCGCCGAACCAGTGGTACACGAGGGGGAAGCCCACGGCAAACTTTGTAGGCGCGGCGAGCGAAGAGCTCGCCATGTATTGCGCGAAGTCCTGCGGCATCGTCGCGGACGGCAGCGCCATGAACGCGATGCCAGCAGTTCCTGCGAGCGCGACGGCGTGAGTCGCGCACACGCAGGTTGAGCCAAGGGGAGGCCCCGGTGTCTGCGCAGAGAGTGCCGAATGCTGAGCTGGCACTGCGACGCTTCGGAAGAGGCGCGGCGTGCCGCACAGGCAAGCGCCAGGGGTGCACGACGCAGAGAGGAGCTTGGCGCACCGATGCTCAGCATCATTCCGGTCGCACGCATCATGACCGAGGAGATGGCAATGGTCGGCCACGCATAGATGGTGATGTGCGGCGAGATGGGACGGCCGGTGGCGTCCATCTTCTCGCTGTACGTCGACATGAGCCGCCGCGCGGAGCGGGTCGCAAGTGATCGAGCTGCCTGCATCGCGCTGATGACTGGAAAGTGAGAAATCACTTTGGTGTGAATCTCAAATCGTTGGGCACACATGGGTCTCCCGTTTTCGAGGGAGAGGCGGTCGACTTTCCATGGGTGTCTCACAGTAAAGGTGGGTGCCACCCAACGCACGTACCGGTATCGCGTGCGCGCGCGCTAAGCGCGGGAGTTACGGCGTGTGTCAAGTCAAGTCAAGTCTACCGAATACATAAACAACAGACAACCGTCGGACGCCTTTGAATGAGAGTTGACTTGACTTGACTTGACTTGACTTGACTTGCGACTGGGAACGTGTGCGGAGGGTCGAGGTCTTTGGCAACGCAGCGAGCGCGAGCGCATGAGGTCCCGCCGGGTCGAGATCACCCTCCCGCCTCGTGCGACCGAACGGAGCATCGAGGCTGTCGTCCGGGGCTACGGCAGTGTGGAGGTACGCCTGGCCGCCGCGCTGCCTCGGCTGGGAATCTCCACGCCTCCTCACCAGCGTGGTTGTCGTCGCCGCTCCACAGGTGAAGATTCTGCTCCGCAAGCATGCGCAGATCGCGCAAGTCTCGTTTGCAAGTGCAGACGAGGCGCAGGCTTTTGTCGAAGGCTGCGCTGACGATCTGATCATCGATGGGGCACGGGCTTCGGTCGGCTACGTTCCTGATGTGCATGAGTGGTCGTCGAGTGTCCTTGATGATCCTCGATGGGGTCGCTCCAGCCTCGACGACGATGGCCGCAACGCTGGGTATGGTGGCGAGCGTGGCGATCGCGGAGGTAGCGGAGCAAGGGAGCTGGGGCGCCATCCGGCTGATCTGGATGCGCCTCGATCGGGCGGGCGACAGCGATCGAGGTCGCGCTCCCCAAACCGGGATGAGGGTGGCGGCCGACGTCACCCTGCATCCTCTCGCGATCGCACCGGTGGCGACGACCGGGAGCGCCACTGGCCGTCCGAGCGTACATCCCATCAACTGCCGGACGACCGCGAGCCCAGATATGGCCACCGAGGCGCGGACGATCGCGAGCGGCCGGGCGAGCGCGACCGCGCCTGGCGCGAACGAGCGGCGGATTGGATCTGCGACCGTTGCGCGGGCACCAACTTTGCTCGCCGAACAGAGTGCTTCCAGTGCGCACTCGTCTACTCGACGCCGTCCCTGCGCTCGCCCACAGTTGGCGACGGTCGACACTTTCATCCAGCGGCCACAGCTCACGCGTGTGTTTCACGTCTTGGACAACAGGTGTGGTGCACCTAAGAGTGTGGGAGCTCGTCCGTACCCGGCGGCGCCAAACGACGGTGCCGAGCGCCCAGTCCTGATCGTCAAGGGACTGGTCGACGCAACTGGAGAGGGGGCTTTGTTCGACGTGTTCACGACCTTTGGGCAGGTGTGCTCTCGCCACGCGCACCCACGCCCACACTCACTGCGCGCGGCCAAACTCACTCCAGAGGAGGCCACATCCCTAATTTGGCAATCTCCCAAGCTCTCCCGCGTTGGCTCTGCATGCAGGTGAGGGAGATCCGGCTGGTGAGGACGAAAGGCGACTTGACGTCGCGCGGTTTCGCTTTTGTCGAGTTCCACAGCCTAGCTGCTGCGCGTGCGGTACTCGCTGCCGCCGAACCCATCGTCGTTGATGGCGTCGCTGTGCGCGTGAGCTTTGCGCGGGAGCCTAAGACCAGCTCTAGTGGTGGCTCGTCTCATCAAGCACCTGGGGGCGCGGAGCAGCTACCTGAGGTGGCACGGGAGCGCTATGGCGAGCGCTATGGCGAGTCCCACCAAGGACCCAAGCGCTCAGGCTTTGGCATCCCGAGCGGCTTCGTCCCCGATCAGGCGTCAGGCTACTACTTCTCCGCGGCGACGGGCTACTATTACGACGCCACGACCAAGCTGTACTATCACCCGACTACGACGTTGTGGTGAGCGGCCCTGCCTCGCTTCCCGCCTGCCTGCCGCGAGTCCCTAATTAGGGTCTTCCACGCTAACCTAATTTGGCAAGTTGGGCTTGCCAACCCCCAATCCTACGGACGAGCCGCCTGCGCCGCAACCGACGCGCGGACCGTTCGTATCCTAATTCGGCAAGCGGACCATTCCCTTTTTGGATCGCAGGTACGCTGCGGATCCGGTCACAGGGCAGCTCAAGCAGTTCTCAACGGACACGGCGGAAGCCGCGCGAGCTGCTGCGCCTCAAGACCCTACTACTACTACTCCAACTACTGCTGATGCTACTACTACTACTACTACTACTACTACTACTACCACCACTACTACAGCCCCAGTAGATGGCGAGAGGCCCCTGGGCCCAGCAGCCCATGCGGAACTGAACTCTGCTCTGGAGGAGCCGAAGCTGTCGTTAGGAGACCAGCGAGGGCTGGCGCAACCGGCTCCATCACTGGCGCCGCTGGTGCAGAACCATTCAAAGGTGTCGCGAGCGTGCGCGCGCCGGCTCGTGTGGAGTGAGGCTCAGCAACTGAGCATGCGACCCACGTGCCCTAATTTGGCAACTGGCCGACGCCGACGAGGCTGATGCCACGCCTGCCTAATTAGGCTACTCTGCCCACGGCCGCCCCACATCGCTTACGACGCAGGTGGTGCTTGGATTGGCCAAGAGCAAGAAGGCGCCCCTCAAGCTCGCACCGGTTGACGTCTTCAAGGGCGCCGCCGATGAGGTCGGTGGCTTGCGGCGATTGCCCCGCACTCTGCTCTGCTCTGCTGACCCGTTCGCGCGCACCGAGGGCGGCAGGATGCGGATGCGGAGGGGACGGGCGAGGGCACTGGCGGTAGGGCCGACGACGACGAGGGACTTGTTGATTGGAAGGCTCTCATCTGCAACCTGTGCAAGCGGAAGTTCAAGGATCTGCCCACCCTGACGAAGCACGTCGAAGCCTCCGAACTGCACCAAAGCAACTTACGCGCGCAAAAGCGGTAGAGTGTCCGCCCCCACTTTTTCACAAAACGCACCACAAGCCCGACGGGGCAGATCTGTAGGGAAGCTATTGCATAAGAGATCATTGTACTGCAAAACGTACTGTGGGCTGTACATGTCCAGATAGTTCGGAATCTCGTGGCAATCTCCGAAGGCGACTCAATTCAAACGACGAAAAGGTGAGGACCTGTGAAGTGTGAACTGACGTTCCTCAACGTCGTTTCGACAGGAAGAACTTCACTCACCCGCGAAGAAAAGGAAGCAATGATAGGAACCCTCGTCGCCACCCTGTCGCTCGTCGGGCCAGCGTCGCTCTCTCGTCGCGACTATGTTTCGCTCGCGACCTCGATCGGCGTAGCTTCCTCCTCTTCGCTGCCTGCTCTCGCGGCCGCACCGACCAAAGCAGCACCTTTCAGCGCACAGCCTGGATTGAAGCTGAATACCGGCGTCAACTTTCCGAGCGCCTCCTTTGGCCTCCAGGTCTACGACGATGACACGGCTTACAGGCTCACCCGTATCGCCCTGGACGTTGGGTATCGGAACTTTTTCGCGTCGGTTCTCGCGCGCAATCAAAAGGGCTTTGCGCGAGCAGTCAAGGACAGTCGCGTGCCTCGTGAGGAGCTCTTCATCTGCGGCTCAGTCCTATCGAACCGTGCCCAGGGCTACGACGCGGCCTTCCAGCTATCAAAGCGCGGCTGCGAGCAGAATATGGAGGCGTTCGCCGCCGGCGGCCTGGACTACATTGACATGATTATGCTGGACTACCCCGGGCCAGATGCAGACTCGATCCGAGGCCAATGGGCTGCGCTGGAGGAGATGGGCGCCGCGAAGCTAAGCCGCTCGCTGGCCGTCTCCAACTTTTCGCCCAGCCAGCTCGACGTGGTGCTCCAGATGGGCAAAGGCGTCACAGTGCCCGCCGTCAACCAGCTGCCATACGGTGTGGGCTTTTCGGCCTCTTCCGACGTACGGGCGGCGGAGGTTATCGGCGAGAACCAGAAGCGCGGAGTGATCGTGCAGGCGTGGTCGCCGCTGCGCAAGGCGCTGAGTGGCGCGGCCAAATCCGCGTGCGCCGAGATCGGCCAAAAGTATGGGAAGACAGCGGCGCAGGTGGGCTTGCGCTACATTGTCGACACTGGCGCCACGTTTACGACGCAGACGCAGACCAAGAAGCACTTTGAGGAGGACCTGAACATCTTCGACTTCTCGTTGACCAAGGAGGAGGTGGTGCGGCTGGCGCTCTTGTGAGAGAGACGCACACAGTAAAAGAGAGATACTACGCTCACGGTAGATACGCGGGCAGATGCACGTGTGCGGACACAGGGGAGGCATGGAAACTGTATCGACCCACTGAGTACTGTACTGTGTTCTCGGCCTTTAGTTTGGAGCCGCGGGGTAACAGACTTTCAAGAGAAGTCAGGCATGGTCGTGTCCTCCTACTCCCTCGATGCCGCCTTGTCACTGGAGGTGGCGCGCGAGCGGCCCGCGGTGCTCGGATTTGCCTTTGTCGACCTGCCCGCTCGGCCTATCTACACCAACAACTGGCAGCTCGAGACGCAGCGTCAGGAGGAGTACGACACGCTCGTTGCCCGGTGCTCGGCCGAGGCGGCAGCATGGAACGCGGAGGCGAAGCGCTGGCATGCGACCCGCGCCCACACCATCGGGGAGCGTATGCGGGCAGATGTGGAAGCGCTGGTCCACGACGGCGGCGGCCTGCACAACGAGGGAGAGGAGGCTCCGACGCCCGAGGAAAGCGAATGTGGAGCATCAGCAGGGAGCCAGCGGCGCATCGCGCTCGGCGAGCTGGATCTCGTGGACGCGGGCCTTGCGTCCATGGCGCTGCTTGCCGACCTCGCCGAGCGCCAGGCCGCTGTCAACGCGGCAGTCGCGCAGGTGCGTGCGGCCGCTTCGTGGCAGCTTGGGCAGGAGGAGCGCCGAAGGGCGGTATCGGTGTTGAGTGCAGAGCAGCGGCGAGCCTTTGTCGCGCGCTGGAAACGCAAGGTGCTCGCAGCGGCGGCGGCGGTGGTATATGATGCAAGAGCGGTGGGCACCGCACCCGTCGCCGGCGAGGTGCTCCACGTTACAGCACGCGTGGCGACGCCAGCGACAACTCGTGAGCAGCCAGGTCGTTGGGGTGGTGGCAGGGATCCCGAAAGATGACGTGTTGTAAAGTAAAGCAGCAGAGAGCTGTGAGGCTGCGACTGTTTTGAATGCGACCGTTTTGAATAGCAAGTATTGCGGCACGACTCCTATCGTTCGGCCAGAGGGAGCACAGCCCGGCCGCAAGCCCCCACCGCGCCCGGGGCCAGGCCGCGTACGCACCGACACCACACCGGGCGCGCGACCCCGACCGTGTCACCTGCTCACGGTCACCTGCTGGCGTGTCCCGCCTCCGACCATGCTGCGGAAGGGTCGAGAGGCTGCAGAGCTAGAGGGCTACTAGAGCGGTAGAGGCGTCGGTGGTGGCCCTGAGTCTGCTCCTACTGATCGTTCACTGATCTGTTCGGAGATCCGAAAGCTGAATGCCCCCCTTTGTGCGTTCCGATGCCAAAGCTACGGATAGGCCAGACTAACCATTTATCTGGGCCAAACTGAGGGCCAGGCGCGCCGCCCAACTCGAAGATGGTCAAGTCACCGCGTCTGTCCCTCGCGGTGCAGCTGGTTGACACACAACCTTTCACTTTCAGTAATGAGCCGTTTTCCAGCTTCCGGCACGACGCGAACCGAAATGGTGCCGTAAGGTCGACATCGGCCGTGGCGAGGATTGGTCGCTCGGCCAGCACACGCGCGCCAAAAGGAAAGATCACATATCCTATTGTGCCCAATATGAAGGGCCACATCCTCTCGTTGCGTTGATACACATGCAATCCTGAAGGGCGTTGCCCCGGCAGCTCCGTGTGCGTGATTGGGTGCGTTAGATTACCCCAACGCCCGCTAAACGCATTATCCCTCATAGAGTACGATCCAAGGTAGTAGATCGTCGCATTCTCTGGCAGACGCACGGTGTTCAGATGTTCCCAAATGTTGGGATCCAGATGCGCATCGTCCTCAAGCACGATGGCCGATGTCAGATTTCGATCCATCATGTCGATGGCGGCCGCCCTATGCTTCATGGCGAGCGAGATGGTCCCGTTTGCGAAGGGCTTGCCCGTGGGGTTCCAAAACGTGTCCGCGACACAAGGGTGGATGCATAATCGCTGCTGATCGCTGAGCTCGTGTTCATACTGCTCACGCGTGCAGCACAGCACCCACGTGACATCTGCTGCACAAAGAGATTTCAGCTGTTTTTCGGCAGAAGCCCGACGAGCCAGCAAGTGCGCAGCGGTCAGGACGTACACAGCTGTCTGACGCATGACCCGCGGAGGCAAGGCTGACGTGCAGCTCGGGCCATGTGCGTAAGATCGTCGCTCCATGCACCCTGGGCGTATGATATGGGAGCGCATCACCTTCAAAAAGCAGTTGTGTGGAGCCACGCGCAACGACGACTCGACAGCGATGGCGTTGGAACGCTGGCTGTGATGGTGATGCTGGTTGTGATGCTGGCTGCCACCTTCCATGGCGATGTTGAGGAATTATAGTTTCAGCCCGCGGCGGGTCGATAGGGGGAATCTTCAGTGTCTACCGGTACGGTACTGATGAACCGCTTCCGTAGCGGATTTCCGCGACCACTTCTTCGGCGAAGTGCAACACGCGGCGCAACTACGCGGGATCAACGGCTGCCGCCCGCTTACATCTGGCACGGTATGCAGCTGCCGGCTGCCCGTCCAGCCTCCTAACTGCCCCGTGCCTATCGTGCCATCACCACACGAGTTCCGCTTGGCTGAGACGAGCCTGCCTCGAGTGCTGTGCCTTGGGGACTCAGTCAGCCTACCGTCGTGCCGGGCCGCCGCAAACCATTCGCTGCTTGTGGGACGGCTCGAGCTGCGTTCAATTGAGTTTGTGAGCAACAAAGGCCTCACGGTCAAGCAGCTAAATTCAATGGGTTCCCACAATCTGGTGCGCTGCCTTCCTCCTTGGGCGTCTGGCTCTTGCAAGGTTGGGGTCAAGTGCCCTCTGCAAGGAGAACAGTCAGCGTTGCATTGGAAGGCGATAGTGCTCGGAGCTGGCGCGTGGGACCTATCGACGGGATTTGGAGCGTGCTGCAGCGTGAGCGAATCGAGGCTCTCACAGCTCGTTCATAACGTCAAGGCTTCTGTGGAACAAGCATTGCGATTCGCCGACCTCGTCGTTTGGGTGACGACCGCACCAGCACCCGAGCACGCTGGTTGTTGCAACGTTCCGACTTACAATTATAGCGGGCGAGAGCACCTCAGCGGCGCACCAGGGACGATCGGGTTTTGCAATGGCGACGCCCAAGAGCAAAATCGGCGCGTGGCAACTGTGCTGCGCGCTTCATTCCCTCCTAGCCGTGTGGCCATCGCTGATACATTTGAGGCTGTCAATGCTCGTTGCGGAAGGCACTATGCAGACTGCTCCATCCAGGGTCAGTTCACCACGGAGGGAAGGCCTGTGAATTGCAACGTGCATTTCAGTGCAGAGGCGTACTTGAACGTGCATGGGCCTGTGGTCGCTCGCACCCTCGCGCAGGCCGTCTTTTAGAGGATTAGTGCCGGTTCGTCTCATGGTTCGTGTCTTGCATGCTTTGAAACTCAAAGCTACCGGTACAGCGCGCGCTCGCCACGGCGGCATTCCACGATGCCGCCCACGAGGTCGCACGAAAACGCGCTCAATCACGAACCATGCGACCCGACATGCCTTGGCTCAAGACCTTGCGCCGCGTAGGCGGCCACACGCTGCATCGAGTGCGCGTCGGCGGCGTGCCTGAACATTTCAACTCTCCGTGGCACACCGCGGCGGTCAAGGGCCTCTTCGACGCCAACGGGCTGCAGGTGGAGTGGACTGACTTCCCTGGTGGTACTGGCGCTATGACCAAGGCGCTGCGCGCAGGCGAGATCGACATTGCGCTCGCCCTCACCGAGGGCCTCGTTGCCGACATGCACCGGCGCAATCCGCAGTACAAGCTCCTCGGCACGTATGTGGCCTCGCCGCTCACGTGGGGCGTCCATGCTGCCGCCAAGAACTCAAAGCTGCAGTGCATGGCCGACCTGGGTCAGAGCGTGCGCTATGCGGTGAGCCGCATGGGCTCGGGCTCGCACCTGATGGCGTGCGTGGATGCGCATGCACGTGGGCTCGACCCGTCGGGCCTGACGCTGGAGATTGTTGGCGGGCTCGACGGCGCGCGCGACGCGTTGCTAGCGGGGCGGGCAGACGTCTTCATGTGGGAGACGTTCACGGCCAAGTTCCTCGTGGATGCGGGCGATTGGAAGCGCATCGGTGAGGTACCGACGCCATGGCCGTGCTTCTCCATCGCGGCCACGGACGAGGCGCTCGAGAGCGGTGGCGAGCAGCTGCTTCGACTGCTCGAGGTCGTAAGGCAGGAGTCTGCGGACTTGCTCGCGAGCCCGAACTGCGCGAAGACCATTGGGCTTATGTACGGGCAGCACGAGAAGGACGTGGTCGAGTGGCTCAAGGGCGTGCGCTGGTGCTGTAGGCCTACCGTCTCTCACGCCATCATCAAGGACGTGATGCGATCGCTCGTGGATGCGGCGGTGCTCAAGCCTGCGGAATTGCTGCCGCCGAGCGCGTTGCTCTCTAGCCTAACGAGGGACGAGGTGCCGTAACAGCACACTAGCAATGCCATAGCAATCATTCATACAAATGCCATGCGGCAGCAAAGTCTTGCTTGCTCGTCTCTTCGCCGTCGGCATTTGTTATGTGCGTTAGGCTCGGGAAGGAGGAAGGTCCGGGTTACCCAAGGTACTTTCTACGACCGATGTGCGCTAACTAGCCCAGCCGATGCGAACCGAACGGCGAAGTCACTCACTTCAAAATCAGGTGGTGGGGATAGTGTTTGAATCCTAAAAGTAATACCTCTCCATAACCCTTTGGGTCAAATAAAGTATCACGCACCAGGCCGGAGTGGAGGTCCGTTGGCGTAGGTTGCTCCGGCGCAAGCGTAGAAGATTTTTGAGGGCGCCAGGGGCATGGCCAGGGGGAGGGTTTCACTAGTACTCAGGTAGCAGGTAGTGACCCTATGGTGTTTCAACACAGTGGGGCGCAAGATTTTGACCTAGGGGGAGGGTTTCACTACTCAGGTAGTTACCCTTGGTGTTTCAACACAGTGGTTGCTACGCCAACGCGCTTCTCCACCAGCAGAACCATTAAGTTTAGACCGCGCGTTCAGAGAGTTAACATACGATAGGCAGAGTTTGGGAGCAAAACCCCCCGTCGCTCGTCGCGCTTTCGCTCTTTCACCGATGGCCGGGATCCCGGGACGCTCGCTTTGTAGTTTCATCGTGAAACCATAAAACTTGTTTCTTCAAGGGAGGCAGTCGCACCCAAACGACCGCATGGCTCACTCGACATGGCCCTTGGGCAAGCCACTGTGTCCGTATGGGGACAAGTGCTACAGGAAGAATCGGCAACACTTGCAGGATGCTGCTCACAGCGCTGCTCACTTCCTCAAACTCGCAAACGAGTACTCGTGGGAGTCAAGGCATGGCCCTCTCTTTGAGCTTCTCATCGCCACTGGCATTGAATGGGACAAGTGCCAGCTGTGCCGCACGCGTGAGCAGCTCCTCGGCATCCTGCAGGCTACCCTGGATGGCGACATCCTGGCTCTCGATGAAATCGTGACGGCGGCGGCGGCGGAGGCGGAAGCGGAGGACGCCCCTTCCGCCGAAGCCCTCGTCATCGAGCTCACCGAAGGCTCAACCAGCCTGCCCGTCGCCGCAGCGCCAGTTGCCGTGTCGCTTGTGGCCGCGGAGCCCGTCGCCGAGGCACCCGTCGCCGCAGCACCCGTCGCCGAGTCACCACTCACCGCAGCACCCGTCACCGAGTCATCACTCGCCGCAGAGCCCGTCGCCGCGGCAAATGTGGGGGCAGTCCCCAGCATCAGCCTACTGTCGATTCCGAGCGCAGAGACTTCGCTGGCGTCGCGCATGGCACAGCGGAGACAACTTTCGGCACGTCGTCGCAGCGAGGGGCATCCGAAAAGTCCAACCCTGCCCTTTGGCGGCGCTCCGGCGCGAGATGCGATGCCGAGGCCGGGCGCCGGTGTCGGCGGCGCCGCCGGATTCCGGGAAATTTCGTCCGCGTTCTCCAACCCGAACGCGCCGCCGCCGAAGCCGGGCGGCGGCGCCGGGCCATCTGCCTTCGCCGCCTCCACCGCCTCCAAGCCTGCTCTCGAGCTGCCCGAGGTCTACCGTCTGGCATCAGCCGACGAACCAGCGCGTTTGGAGGAGCTGCTGCGGAGCGACAGCGGCGCTGCCGAGTTCGTCAACTTCCAAGACCCCAAGAAGTATACACCGCTCATTGAGGCATGCCGACGCTCACAGGGCGGCTACAAATGTGCCCTGCTCCTCATCCGGCACGGTGCGGACGTCAACCTAACGAATGGGAACGGCACCACGCCACTCATGTGGGCGGCCCATCATAACAACAGCCCGTGCGTCGAGCTGCTCCTGCAGAAGGGCGCGCTCACAGGCATCCGGGCTACCTCCGGACCATGGAAGACCGACACGGCGCTCATCGTCGCCAAGAAGAATATCGACAACGCGAGATGCATAAGGCTCATTGAGAATGCCGAGAAGAAGGAGGCGGAGAAGGCGGCCGCGGAGGCAGCCGCGAATGCCGCGAATGCCGCGACTCCGCGGCACCGGAACGGGAGCTCAGATAACCGCGTGCAGGACTCGGTTTGGTCGAATGAGGCCGAGTTGCATGCAGATGCCGAGGAGGAGCTCCTGCGTGAAGTGAAGCGAGCGGAGGATGCTCGCCGGCGGGAGGCGCAGGCGGCTGCGGAGGAGCGCGCGCATCTGCTGCGCAGGCAGGCGGAGATGGAGGCGGAGTTTCGGCGCAAGCAGGAGGAGTTCGAGGCGCAGACGAGGGCACAGCTCCTCGCAACGTCTCACCACGCAACGGAGATGCAGCGGGCCCGGGCGGAGGCGGAGGCGGCCAAGCGCTTTGCGTTGCCTGCATTCTGGACGCAAGGCCAGGCGTCGACGGAGAGCACCGGAGGTTACACCCTCGTTCCCCTGACGGCAGACAAGAGCTCTGAGCTCGCGGCGCTTGGAGATCTGCTCACCACGCCGCACCCCGAGTGGCTTGGGATTGGACGCGACGTCCAGTCTCGCGGCAGGTACACGAAGCTGAAGCTCCAGTGTGCCTGGCGTCTGGAGAACCCGGCCAAGTGGATGGAGTACGCGGCGGCTCGCGAGCGAATCCGTGGCGAGATGAGTGTGCTCAGGAAGGCGAAGCGGCTCGAAACGGCTCGGCCTGAGAATTATCGCGCCCAGACGTCTGTGAGCTGCTCGCATCTTGAGGACTTGTACGGCGGCGTCCCGACCGATGCCGAGGTGCATGAGACCGTGCTGATGCATGGCACCAAGGCGGAGATCCTGCCGAGCATTTGCGCCTTGGGGTTCAATGAAAAGTACTCGGGCGCGAACGTGGGCAAATCCAAATTTGGGGAGGGCTCCTATTTTGCAGAGGATGTGGGCAAGTCCGACCAATACGTCTCACCCGGCGGCGACGGCTGGCTCTACAAAGATGGGAAAGAGGTCCGGTACGTGCTGCCGCCCGGCTGGCGGGAGGCGAAGGCGCCCGCGCCCGACGGGCGCACCTTTTACTGGTACAAGACGAAAGATGGCACGAAGAAGAGCCAATGGGAGCGCCCGATGGAACCTGCCCCCCCCGAAGTTCTCGTCGAGATGCTTGCCGCCAAGTTCCCGACCTATGACAAGGAGGTCCTCGCAGTGATTCTCGACACTTGCAGCAACAACTTCGAGGCGGCCATGCATCAGTTACATCAGATGAGCGGGACAGCGGCGCCCGCTGCTCTGAGACGAAGCGCCACTTTCGGCGGCAACGCATTGAATCAGGCGATCGAAGCAAGTGCGGTGGAGACGGCGATCGAAACAGATGCGCGGGCCACCGACGCAGGCGTAATAGCGGTGCAACGGCCGACTGACGCGAATCTCTTTTACGTCTTTGTTTGCCGCGTCTGCCTTGGCCACTCGGTACGCACGCTTGATGGCGTGACGGCATGCGACGAGAATGACGAACCGTCGATATGGGCAATCCATGAGAAGGAGCTCGCTAGGGTTCCTGGCGTGCCAGCGACAACACCGGTGCATTTTCACTCGCTGCTGGCTGATACCGGAGACAAACTTCTTGGCGCGCTTCTAGAACGATATCGTGAGTTCGTCCTCTTCAACCCACGGCAAGCTTACCCCGATTACGTCATCGCGTATTCGCGTGAGATGGAGCAGCTCTACCCCCTCGGCGCCAAAGTGTACGTGCTACGCAGCAGCGGGGAGGAGTCCGTCGCGTTCGTGACGAATTTCGATGCAGCGACTGGCATCTACGTGGTGGACTTCGACCACGTGGGCTCTCAGAAGCGTAAGAAGTACCGAGATTTCGAGATGAGTGAATGCAGCAGACGGACATCGGCCAACATTTAGTCAACATGCAGTCAGTGCAGTGCCTCAGAAGTGGTGCGCACCTGGACCCGTCTGGCGCGGCCCTCGGGCTCTTGGTCCTGCCCGGCCGCCTGCTGGACCGGAGGTGCTTTAGAGTGAGTTTTATCTGAACGGGTTCCGATACAGTAATGAAGGGACCGCCCCTGGTGTGCGGTGGGCGGGGAATCTGTATTTGAATGTGGTGCCGGCCGAGCGGCCGTCGGGTCGTCGACGTCGTGTGACGTGAGGTTAGATGCACTTCTAGCAAGGACCTGGAGCATAGCATGCTGAGCATACCCATCGGGATCGGCGATCCATTATATAAAAGGGTTACGCCCCACGGTGGAAAATGTCTAACACGTCACGTGGCCTGGTCCCCGGGGCGCCAATGGTGGGGTACTCTAGATGGACGCTTTTTACAAAAGTCTCTCCCTGTGTTGGCCGTCTCATCCTCTTGCTTGCGTCTGCGCGGGAGGGTTCTCGTCGTCACTCGTCTCCTAAAACGCGCGCGCTGTTTTCACGGGGCTGCGTGCGCGGCTCAACGCCCCTGCCACTGGCAGCGGGCTCACGTGGCGGATGCGCGGCGGCGGCGGCTCGACATCCAGCCGGGAGGCGAAGGCGAGCAGCTCGGCGTTGAGCGCGAGCGCATTGTCCGCATCAAGGCGCGCCTGCAGCTGCAGCGCGTGCGTCGTCTGCGTCACGTCGCGTCGGTGCTCATGCGCCGCGGCCTCCCGTGCGGCCGTCTCACGTGCCATCTGAAGCTGACCTTGCACCTGTGCGGCCGCCTCGGCGGCCTTTTGTGCCTGCTGCCGCTCGCGCTCGCGCGCCGCGTCGGCGGCGCTTAGCCGACGGCGTAGCTCGGTCGTCTCGGCTATCATGCGCGCCGTCTGCTGCTGGGCATGCGCGCCTACGGTCATGCTCTGCGCCTTGAGCGCATGCAACTCAAGCTCGGTCTTGCGCAGCTCCGCGAGCATATTGTCACGCTCGGTCTGGATCTTGCTGCAGGCGTTCTCGGCGCGTCGTCGCTCGTCCGCAGCGAGGTCGAGCTGGTTGCGCAGCAGCTGCAGCTGGAGGTCCGCCTCGGCGAATCGCGCCGCCGCCGCGTCCTTCTCCCTCGCGGCGGAGAAGGTCGCAAGCTGCGCCTGCTGGGCCTGCTTCTCACTCGCGCGTGCGTGCTGCGCGAGGGAGCGGAGCTCTTCCCCGAGCGCCTCGACATGCTGCGCCTCTGCCGCGAGCCGCCGCTCCGTCTCGATCAGCTGCCGACGGAGCTCCTCGCTCTCGTGCGTCAGGCGCATCCGTACCTCGTGCGCGTGGTGCGCTTCCAACGCCCGCCCCTCGGCCACGACGAAGCGCACCTGTGGGGAATGGACACAGCGCCGTGGTGAGCACTTGCATGCTGGGCGAGGCTACGACGAAGCGCATACAGCGCCGTGGTGAGCGCTTGCATGCTGGGCGAGGCTACGACGAAGCGCACCCAACGGGACCACGCGCCACCGAGCCCGAGGAGCACGCCCACGCCGCCCTTGATGGCGATCGCGCGCCTGATGGCGTCGGCGCGCCGTCCCTCGAGCGCACGGCGCCCTGCGACCATCGAGGCGTCGTGCGCGACGCGCAGCTCGGCGAGCGAGCGGGCGGCAGTTTGCGACGCGCCGGCCGTGATCGCGCGATGCCAGCGGAGGAGGCCCTCCGCGCAGCTCGCGTGCCAGCGCGCGCCCAGCACGACGCCCAGCAAAGCCTCGAGCTGCCGTTGACGGTGCACCTGTCTCGAACGCTCCATGCTCGCCTCGACCATCTGGGCGGGGGAGAGGGCGATGGCGCCGGTGAGCGCCTGCATGCGAGGGGCAGGGTGGGCACTCTGCAGCCAGCATGAGTTCCGTCATCACGAGTTCCGTCATCACGAGTTTCGTCATCACGAGTTCCGTCATCACGAGTTCCGTCATCACGAGTTTCGTCCAGCTTCTCACCTGCATCTCGCTCGAAAGGAGTTTCGTCAGCGTCTCGCGCACGCCCGCGAGGGTGGCATCAGCCTGCATCGCAACGGCCTCCAGCTCCGTGGAGCGCGACGCACGCTCCTCATCACGCTGGCCGGCCACCTCGCGGTACCGAGACTGAACCATCAGAAAGTTTTGAGTGAGCAGCGCATTGTCAGCGCCGAGGTCGCTCACCTTCCGGCGCAGTCGGATCATTTCGGCAGTCAGCTCTGGCGGCACATGCCGCGATTCTACCCGTAACCTCGTCTCTTCGGATCGTTCGGCGGAGCGACCATCACGCGACGCGACGGCGCGCTCAGCCGCGCGTGCTGCCTTCTCAGCCGCGCGCTCCAGACGCGCCAGGGTCGAGGGCGAGCGAGAGCGCCGTCGCATCTCCGCCTCCATCTCGGACGACGCGATGTTGAGCTCGCCCTCGCCCTCCCGGATGGCCTCCCGGATGGACGTCCGCTCAGCGGCGCGCGCTGCACGCTCCCGACGGGCAATAGACGAGGGCGAAGCGGCCGTGGACGACGCGCCCGAGACGACGCCAGCGCGGCCCGTGGCACTAGGGGTCCATCGACGCGAGTCACTCGGTCGAGTTTCGTCAATTGCGCGTGAGTCTCTCGATCGAGTTTCGTCACTTGCGCGTGCCTCCCTCAGTGCGAGGCCCGCCTCGGCCGCGTCCGCCTCGGCTGCCGCCGCCTCGGCTGCTGCCGCATCCGCCGCATCCGCCGCATCCGCCGCGTCCGCCTCGGCCTCCTCGGCCTCCTCCTGCTTCACCATGAGCTCCGCCGCCTTGGCTTCCGCCGCCTCGGTCGCTTCACGAGCCTGCGCCTGCATGGTGGAGGCGACGGCGACGGTGAGGCTGGTGGCGGTGATTGCTTGTGCGTCGGCCAACGCCGCAGCGGCAGCCTTCGATCGCTCCATGGCCACCCTCTCCGCGACGACCGTCTCTCCGGCTGCCTTGAGTGCAGCGGCTTTCGCCTCCTCGGCCCGCCTCTTCTCGGCCTTCGCCATCGCCGCCATCGCCGCTGCTGCGTCCAATGCGTCTGCCATCGCCGCCGCCGCTGCCGCGCCGCCGCCGTCAGCGTCCAGCTCCTCGGGCGGGCTCTCACGTGCTGTGCGGACGCGAGCCCGCCGCTGCAACGTCAACGCGGAGTGCTGCTGCTGCTGCTGCTGCTGCTGCTGCTGCTGCTGCTGCTGCTGCTGCCACGCTGCTGCGGCTGCGGCAACGCTGCCACGCTGCGAGGCCTGCTGCCGGCGCGATGGAGGCGCTGGCACCTTCGTCGCCTCGAGTGCTTCCTCCGCCTCCTCCGCCTCCTCCGCCTCCTCGACGCCGCGTCCCTCGCCGCGTCCCTCGCCTCGTCGGTTGGTCGCGGCGGAGGCGGCGGCGACGGCGGCGGTGGCGGCGGCGGTGGCGGCACTGTTCAGCTGTGAGGCGAAGGAAGGTAGAGGTGTTGGGAGTGAGGCTAACACGGCGGACTGAGCGCGCCGATCCGCGAGATGGCGCGCGCCGTCGGCGAGGGGGGACACTGGGACCCTCTCGCCCATGCGGACAGAGGGCGCAGCCGGCGCGGTGCTCCCAGCAGCGGGCGCGCAAACTGCCGCCGCCGCCGCCGCCTCGGCCGCGGCCGCCGCCGCCGCCGCCTCGGCCGCGGCAGCCGCCGCACGAGCCTCGGCAGCTTTGAGCGCCGTCTCGAGCGCACGCACCTTCTCCGCACGCGCCTCTGCCAGCTGGAGCGCCTTTGCCGGCTCCTGCGCGCGCTCAAGACGGCGCTCGCTCACTCGCTCGCTCGTTCGCTCGCCGGCCTGGCGGAGCTGGGACTGCAGCTGCTCGACTTGCGCCTGGAGCTGCTCGGCGGTGGCGGCGGCTGCGGCTGCGGCTGCGGCTGCGGCCGCAGTGTTCGCGGCCTGCGGCGGCCACGCAGGTTGTGTCGCAAGAGGCGGCGGTGGCATAGAAGGAGGGAGGGAGAAAGGCAGCCCTTCTACATTAGGGATCGTCGCATATGGGTGCCCAGATAATGGTCGAGAAGTGAGCTGCGAGGGCGGCGGGGGCTGGGGCGGTGGCGGCGGTGGCGGCGGTGGCGGCGGCACTTGTGAATGTGGCAGCGTCTGTCGCTGCTGCTGGTGGTGGTGGTGGTGGTGCTGCTGCTGCCACTGCTGCTGCTGCCACTGCTGCTGCTGCCACTGCTGCTGCTGCTGCAGCAGCAGCTGCTGCCATTCCTCTTGCTGCTGCAGCAGCTGCTGCTGCCACTGGTGATGTTGGTCAGCTTGTGAATGTGGCAGCGCCTGTCGCTGCTGCTGCAGCAGCTGCTCCTGCTGCTGCAGCTGCTGCCACCGCTTCTGCTGTTGCTCCTGCAGCTGTTGCCATTTCTCTTGCTGCAGCTGCAACTGCAGCTGCCATTGCTGCTGCTGCAGCTGCAGCTGCCGCTGCAACTGCGACTTGGGCGCGTCCGCGGCCGCGTCGCTCTCGTCATCCGTCCCAATGGTCGGCGGCGGTGCGGGCGTGAGCGGCTGACACCACTGGGCGGAGTCCTGCGGCAGCGGCACGCTCGGGGGCGGCCACTGGGGCGGCGGTGCGGGCGTGATCGCGGGCGGCAGCGGGAGCGTCGCTGGTGCCGCCGCCGACGGCAGCGGCGGCAGCGGCGGGGGCGGGCTGTCCATCCACGGCGGCGGCGGCGGCGGCGGGTAGTCGTGCAACGGTGTGGAGGGCGTGGCGCCTCCGGGGCCCGAGATCATACCCGAGATTATATCTCCGGGGCCCGAGATCATACCCGAGAGCGAGGCAAAGGGAGCGGGGGCGGCGGCGAGGAGGGCAGAACGGAGGGCGGAAGCCTCGCGCTGCATCTCGCGTTCGCGCGCCTCGCTCGTCGCCCGGAAGCGCGCGAGCTCGGCCGTCGTGCTGTCAAGCTTCCGGCGCGCGAGGTACGTTTCGTGCGCGAGGTCCGTGTCGCGCTTGAGCAGCCGCCGTCGCTCGTCGTCGACGCCGATGGCGCGCGCGGAGCGCGCCCACTCATGCAGCGCCGCCGTCAGCCGCGTTGCCTCGGCCGCGTACAGCAGCGCACGCAGTCGCCCGGTGATCATCTGACGCCCGTGCTCCTCGGCCGCAAGCCGCGCGCCCTGCGTCGCCGCCTCGGCAAAGCCCTCCCGGAGCGTCGCCGCGGCGTGGTCGACCTCCTCGCGCAGCGCAGCGACCTCGGATTGGCTCTCCGCGAGTGCGGATTGGCTCTCCGCAAGCGCACGCTCAAGCCGCTTGCGCTCCACCTCTTCGAGCCGCGACTGCTCATCGCGCCGTCGCTGCAGCTCCTCGTCAGCCTCGCGCGCCTCGTTGATCTGCTTGCGCAGCTCACGGATCACTTGGCCGCGGTCGCGCGAGGCAGAGACCTCCTCGCGCATCACGGTGAGCTCACGCAGCAGCGGCTCCGTAACGTTGGACGCGGCGGACGAGAGCGACGCCTGCTGCCATGTGGCCCACGCGTTCGAGAGGGCGAGAGCGCGTCGCGTGCGCAGGCACGAGCGCAGTCGCGCCGCAGCGACGACCGAGCGCGTCTGCTGTAGCTCCTTCTGCGCGTCCTGCAGCTCGCGGAGTACCGCCGCAGAGGGTGACATGGGAGGCACCGGAGCCGTCTCGGTCGGCATGGGAGGCAGTGGGGCCGCCCGCATTCGCACCGGCCGGTAGGCCGTCAATAATTCCACGTCTCATCAGGATCATGCCGATGAACGAGCCGCGTGCGCGCCCACGCACCTGCATCATACATCAAAAACGCGTCACCACTAGACCGGATGGTGACTAGTAATCGGAGATTTTCCGCAAAGATCTCGATTGACGGACCCATGTCGAGGGCTTTGCTGGGAGTCGCCCTGCCGCTGACCACGAGCTGGCTGGGCACGAGGAAGGCAGCGCCTGCCAGGTACGGGTCGAGTTCCATCCAGGGTCGCCGGCCGAACCAGGAGGACCGGTGCGCGCTCGCGATGCAGCCCGTCCAGCCCGCCGGCCGCCAGAGGCAGCATGGCAAATCTGCCCGCTGGACCACACTTCCTGAGCTGACACGCCGCGCGTCTCGGCGCATTCGCAGCTTGCATGCCTGTGATCGACTGCCTGGACATCCAGATTGCGCTCTTTACGCCGTCTACGACGGGCACGGCGGCGCGGTGAGCTCCAGCCCAACCCGGCGAGATCTGCTGCTGTTGATTTTGGCCCGGCGGCTGCCGACCAGACCGAAGCGAGCGAGCGGCTTGCTAGGCGACCCTGTGGCTGACTCACGCAGCCGCAGCACAGCAGCTGTAGCCAGCCCTGCCGACGGCCGCGCATGCCTATCTGCGCCAGGCGCCGTCCTTGCCTTGCGCGTCCCGCCTTGGCGCTCACACGCGCCTCCCTTACCGGTGCGTGCCACGTGGGCTTTGGCCTATTCCCCGCAGCGCGCGGCGATTTTTTGCGCGGAGCGCATGCAGGGCTACCTGACGCGATCGTCCCATTTTAAAGCGCGTGACCTCGCCAAAGCGCTGCACGAAGCGTTTCGCGATTGCGAGGCCGACTTCATCATGGTGGCCGGGCGAGAGGGGCTGCGTGATGGGACAACGGCGGTGGTGGCGCTGGTCGAGGCGAAGACGCTCACGGTCGCGCACGTGGGCGACTCGCGCGGGGTGCTCTGCCGAGCGGGCGGCGAGACCATCTCGATCACACAGGATCACAAGCCGGAGCTCGAGGCCGAACGGCGGCGCATCGAGGCGTTGGGCGGCTTCGTGTCGCATATTGGATGCTGGCGTGCGATGGGTATCCTCGCAATGTCGCGCGCGATCGGCGACCTGTTCCTCAAGCCCTACGTCTCGGCCGAGCCTGATATCTCCACCGTGCAGCTCGAGGATACGGACGAGTTCGTCGTGCTAGCCTCGGACGGCGTCTTCGATGTCTTCGACAACGAGCAGGTGGTCCAGATAGTGCAGTCAGCTTCGTCGCCGCAAGAGGCGGCAAACCTGCTCACACATTCGGCCTTTGTGGCGGGCTCGCTCGACAACGTCACTGCCGTCGTCGTCGCGCTGCGCGGCTACAAGCCCGCGCCGCCCTCGGCCCGATCGCTCATCGAGCCGAGCGCACCGAGGCCGGGCGGCGTCGCTGCGTCGGCCGCCGCGCATGCGACGCCTTCGAGTGGCAGCTTGATGAGCGCCAGCTTGCATGCAGCGCTGTTCGCTGCGGCATGGCGCGCGATCGTCGCAGATGGCTGGCCGAGAGTGGACGAGAGCTGCGCGAGCTCTGCGCGTGCGCACGGCAGCTCGAGGAGGTCGCCGATGGAACTGTGGGACAGCAGTAACCCTTGGTGAGCGCGCTGTCGACGCACCTCATGATACGTATGGCGCGACACCGAGGAGCTCCGGGCCGCGAGTCCCTCGCGCGCCGTGCTGGCCGGTCAGCTCGCGCCCGGGCGGGGCGAGAGATCGCGGCTCCCCCCCCGCCGGGTCTTCATTCGCCTTCGTTCCTGCGGACTCCTCGGTTCTGGTTACTTTGTCGAGCAGGGGGGGTCTGTTCAGCACGCCCAGCGAAGTGGCGGCTCGCATGCCGGCGTGATCTGTTTTATCTGATATCTTGATATCTCATATCAACAAAGTGACGAATATTTGACTCTCTGCAGATATTTGGTCGCCCCGGACATACACAGGCTCCGCACGCCCCCGTCTAGTACAAACCGAGGCAGCCTGATCGCTGATGAATGAGAGCGGCCGAAATGAATGATCGCACGCAAACACCAGGGCCGGCAACAAAAGACGTACGCCGGCTGTCCGGAACCATGCATGAGCCCTAGCAGCAGCAGCAGCGGTAAGCGCAACCTGCGGCGGGGAGGGGCAGCGGTTTGCGTCAAGTGGCGACGCAGTGCTGGGGCTGTGAGCGCGTCGCGTCGCCGTCGCTTCGCACTCCGCTGGTGCTGGTCAAAAAAGGGGCTGCACTGCTCGCCACATCCCAAGCCACCGCGAAGCGCCGTACGTCTGTCCCCTCTCAGGCCACCCCTCAGGCCAGGCTGCGCAGCGTGTGCGGCATTCATCAGCGCGCACCAGCTTAGCCCATCTTGCCGAGCGGCTGCGTGTTGGGTCCCTTCTTCTTGCCAACACCCACGACCACGTTCACGAACCGACGGTTGTACTGCAGCCTCTTCTTGGCGCGGCCAGTCTCCTTCTTCTTCTTCTCACCCTTCGCGACCTTCGGTGTCTGACCACGCACCTTGCCCGCACGAGCGAGCGAACCGTGGACCTTGCCCTGCGATGCGGAGAGAGCCACAGCAGGCCAAGCCGTCAGAGGCGTGGGGGTCGCAGGCTGATGTGGCGTGCCAGGCACCAGAGGGGATCGAGGCTTTCAGGGCGACGCGTACCATGGCTGGAGTGGGATGGCGATCGCAATTCACGAAACGAGGGAGTGCGCGTGTTTCTTTGATCTCGGGGCTATGGCGGGCAGTAACAGTGCCGTAGCACCGGTTGTCGCGTCCGTCGTTTTACATGTAACGTTCACAGTGCGCGTTGCGTAGTGTGAGATTCTCGCCTACGGAGAATATGGCCGACGTGCCGTCCACTGCTTTGCTCGAGCCCTCCGCGCCCGAGGCCTCCGATCCGGCGGTAAAGCCTCCGCTCGACCCGGACATCATCCGATGGCCTGATGAGCCGCCGCCGCCGCCCGAGATGTGGCAGATTACACCGGTGCACGACTGGGAGCGCGACGAGCGCGGCTACATCTTCGAATCGAGGCTTGAGGAGGCGGAGGTGCACAAGACGGAGGGCAACGCACACTTCAAGGCGTCCGAGTGGGAGCTCGCTCTGCGCCGCTACAAGCGCGCCATCTACCATTGCGTCTTCGACGAGATGCAGATGTACGACCTGCTCGACCATCACAAGGAGCAGGCGCACGGCATCCAGGTGCCGTGCAAGCTCAACCTGGTCGCATGCATCGTGCGCATGTACGAGGACGGCAACCCGGCGCTGCCCGACGGCTCGCTCGATCACGCGCTGCTCGCCATCGACGAGGTGCTCAAGGCGCGTCCCAAGGAGGCCAAGGCCTTCTTCCGGCGCGCACAGGTGCTCATGCTGCAGCAGGACCTTGCTGGCGCGCGCACCGCGCTCGACGAGGCCAAACGGCTCAGCGCGAGCGGCGGCACGGCGGCGGGTGGCGGCGGCGGCGGCGCCAACCTGCGCGACGCGTACGCCAAGCTCAAGGCCCTCGAGCAGAAAGAGAAGGAGCGCCAGCGGGTGCTGTTTGGCGGCAAGCTGCAGACGGTCAGTGTGCATCAGATGCAGGAGGAGTCGGAGGCGCTGGCGCTGGCACGGCGGGCGGCGCTATGGAAGTACGTTCGCATCATCGGCTTCCCCGTGGTGCTGCCGCTCGAGGCGCTCTATGCCGTGGTGCAGTACATTGTCCGAAAGCTCTTGCGAGGCCCTGAAGGCATGGGCAAGAAAGCTCGATGATTTCGCCCTTCCTCTTGAGTACCGGTCTTGAGTGTATCGGACGAGCTGGCAGCTGAATGTGCCCTTCATCAACGGTACCGGTACCCGCGTCGGACGAGATAGTGGGCCGGGCAGCCGGAGATTCACTTGGAGATGGACTCGCTTAGTGTGTACCCTCGCGCCCCTGCTCCGACCCCTGGTCGGCGCGTCCCGTGGTCGCCGGTCACCTCCCTGGCTCCTGCGTGATACACTCAACCAGAAACCGGGTCAGGACCCTATTGAGAATGCCGAATCAAGAAGCTGCCAAATTTGGAAATAACTACACAGCCCACAGCAGCGATCCACACACAACCAATACAAATTAGTAATTACGTTACTTTCTTAGTGTCCTCTACTTTCTTGGATACTTTCTTGGATTCGTAGACGATATAGGAGAAGCGGTGCTCGAAGAACGAACGGACCACGAAGCCGAAGATCAGCTACGGTATGTCGTGTCACGCTTTCTTGCCGGCTTTGCCTGGGTTCACTTCCTTGGCACCCTTGACGGCGGGCAGCTCGAGCGCTTCGGCGCAGAGCAACTCCTTCTCGTCGTCGCCCTCCTTCGCATCGCTCGGCAGGAAGGTGGGGAAGGGTGGAGGCGATTTGAACCCGAGCTTCGGGTGGTTGGAGTCGCGTATGCGCACGGTGGTGCCCGTGCATCCGGGCACGGAGCCCTTGAGGAGGATGATGTTGTACTTGGGGAGCACCTGGCACACGAGACAATCAGAGGTCATTACAGAGGTCATTAGAGGCAATCAGAGGTCATAAGAGGCACTCCGATTTGTGGGGAGCACCTGGCACACGAGCAGCCCGAACCAGTCAGAGGCCATCACGTGGCCATCAAGAGGCCATCAGAGGCCATCAAGAGCGTCATCAGGGGACATCAGAGGCCCTGCCCACCTTCCACACGAGGAGCCCCTCCATCGTCGCGCGCTTGCCGCCCATGCGCCCCGGCATCTTCTTGCCCTTCCAGACGTTCGTCTTCATCAGGTTGCCGGTCGAGCCGTTCAAAGCTCCGATGGAGCGGTGAGAGAGAGACGCTCCGTGTGACGCAGGCTGCCCCTTGAAGCCCCACCGTTTCATCCCTCCAGCGAAGCCCTTGCCTTTGGTCTTCGACTGCACGTCGACGTACTGGCCCGGCACGAAATGCCGCGCGCCGATCGTGGTGCCGACGGGCAGCAGAGCGTCCTCTGCTCACACGGTGGCGCAGCAGTGGCGCGGTGGTGAGTGCGCAGGCAGCCCGCGAGGCCACTCATCCAGAGGCGCGCCGAAGTGCAGGGCAGGCTGCTGCCGCGGTGTGCGCGCACCCGTCACCGCGAACTCGCGCATGTATCGCTTCAGTGGCAGACCCTTGGTGATGAAATGGTTCGCCTCGTCAATTCGCATCCGCTTACGCTTCTGCCAGCCAGCAGCAACTTGCAGAGCATTGAGCCCGTCGCTCATGGCGCGGCGCACCTTGACCACCTGGCAGTCCTGAAGCTCGATGACGGTGACTGGTACCCGCGTTCCATTTGCCGCCCACGCTTGAGACATGCCACATTTCATGCCGATTGCGCCGACGCGCTGGCTCGTTGGACTCCACAGACGCTTCACGTCAAAGACGGCAGTGCACAGGCTGCGACTCGGGCCAGCAAGCTGCGGCGAAAGACGTGCTCGAGGCAGCGCCACTGCGAGCGAGGATGACGCTGCGCATCGACAGAGCGAGTGCAATCGTGCGAGGGCCATGCTGCGTGGCGCCTCCGACGATCGGGTGCGTCTCCACTGTGCCTTCGGGGTCAGGAGAGCAGGACGACCGTGGCCACCTCGATTTTGTTCAACACAACGCTTCGGACACAAGCACGATGGCCCCTATCGCTACATGTATGAACGGAGGCCCCAACACGACGAATACGCCACGACGGCGCCGAAACGGCGAAATGGAAAACTTCTGCTCACGAGTTCTATCATCGTGTGGCGTTCTTGGTGCGGCGTTGATGACTTGATGTCGGATTACGGACATTACGGACATCGACATGATTACGGACCGATTAGATGTGCACGAGCCAATTGGCACGAGCCTGGTGGAGGACTAGGACTGGGAGACTTTTGCTTACGGTAGTTCTATCATCGTATGGCGTTGATGACTTGATGTGCACGGCTGGTGGAGGACTGGGAGGAACGGAGACGCTCGGGCCTCGGCGGGTCGGAAGGGCGCACGATTTTAGTGGCGCTTTATTGCAGTGCCGACGCGCGTCCACGCCCGTGTCATGACAAGACGTCGTCACAGAGCATTACGAGCAGAACCGTCACGTTGTCCATGCAGTGCCCGCACTGCAGCGCGTTGCGCACGAGCTTATCGCACGCCGCCTGGCTGCGCTGCTGGATCGTCATCCGCGGCCATCGCTTCTGGAGCTGCTCGAGCGCGATGCCGACGGCGGACTGGCTGTTGATCACGTCCCAGAGACCGTCGCTTGCAAGGAGCAAGAACGAATCAAACTCGGCCACCTGTCGAATGGTCACGTCGGGCTCCGCCGACAGAGCGCCGGCGGCCACCTGTCGAATGGCCACGTCGGGCTCCGCCGACAGAGCGCCGGCGGCGCACCGATCGCTTGTCGGCGACGAAGGCACCGCCACCAGCGGCGTAGGCGCCGAGCAGTCATGGACACCGCCGTCGGGGGCAGCGTCCTCAGCGCCTGGCCCCGCGCCCAACGGCTCGATGCCACCCAGCGGCTTTCCCACTGACATGATGCCGGCCACAGCGCCGTCATGATCAGCGCCGTCATGGGCAGCGCCGTCATAGGCAGCGCCGTAGTGGGCGCGACCGATCGACTCTCCCACTGACATGATGCCGGCCGCTTTGAACTCGGCGTCACCAAGAGACCGTGAGACTGAGAGCACGCCGTTGAGGCGTGGAACATTGATTTGGCCCCGCGCATGCGTCAGCGACACGTGCCCGCCCGCAGCCTCGATACGGGCCTTCTCCGACGCCGTGCCCGGCTTGTGATCCACCGACTGCCAAAGCAAACGCTCCCCATGGCACAGCACGGTGCGGCTGTCGCCGAGGTTGGCAACGACGAGCACGTCGCCAAGCACCAGGGCGCACGTGGCCGTGCAGCCGCTCGTGCTCACACTCTCCTCCTCGCACAAGTGCGCCTCTGTGGCAGCGAATGCGTCCCGGATCACCTTCTCAAGAGCAGCGCCCGAGGGCATGCTGGGCACTTCGCGCAGCAAACTGACAAGCCTGGACTGCACCTGGCTCCACAGCAGCGTCGCGACGAGCGTCGACGCCCCGGGGCCGTTGTGCCCGTCGAAAACACCATAAAATCGGCACGGAGGCCAGCCGGCTGAGTTTGGAATGTCTGCCCACCCATTGTTGATCAAGCAGTACCGGTCCTCTTGCGTGGGCCGCGTGCCAACGCACGAGCAAGCGGCGGCAACGCGCTCTGGCTCGACGCTCGGCGCTTCGTCTCCTGCCTTACGCTTTCCCGAGATCGGCGGGTCAGCCATCTCCGCCGAGGAGCGCGAGAGAGATGTGACTGGTCCTGTGAATGTCACACTTTCCTTGGGTTTCGGACCGTTCTGACATATACATGTACGTGGCGCCGAGCCGTCGCACGCGATGGGGACGCCGACGCGGCGACCGGACGCTCCGAATGGCAACTGGGAACCAAGTCAAGGTCCCCACACTTTTCCTCGTTCGAAAATGCAACACGTTTTCATCGCGTCGCTTCTGGCGCTGTTCAACGCGTTCGACCAGGATACGTACGCGTGGTTGCCATTCGGACGGCTCCATGGGAAGGTTGATGCCCAAGGCCGCCGATACTTTCGAGGCATTCCATATGCGGAGCCACCCGTCGGCAAGGATCTACGCTTCCGGGCACCTCGCGAGTGGACGACGAACTGGAAGCCGAGCACACGAAACGCGACAGCCTCTATGCCAATCTGCATGCAACCAGGAGGGTCGTGGCCGTCAATGGAGAATGCCATGAACATGAGCGAAAATTGCCTCTTCCTGAATGTGGTCGCGCCTCCCGAGTCGTTGTCAAATTCCTTGTATCCCGTGCTCGTCTACTTTCACGCGGGCGAGTTTCTGTACGGCGCGGCGAGCGACCTCGAGAGCGACGTCCCCTTCTTTGCAGACGATGTCGTGCTTGTGACGCCCGCCTCGCGCCTCGGTATCTTTGGGTACGCGGCGTCCGACGCCCTTCGTGCCCTGTCTCCCGACGACGGAGCTGTGGGAAACAACGGTATCATGGACCAGCAGATGGCGCTACGCTGGGTGCACGCGCACATCGGCGCATTCGGCGGCGACCCCAGCCGCGTGACCATCATGGGCGAGAGCTCTGGCGGCACCTCCGTCATCGCTCACATGACGTTGCCGTCGAGCTGGCCTTATTTCCACCGAGCGGTGCTTCAGTCCCCAGGCCTGACGCAGGTGAAGCCTTTTGGGGACGCGGCGCTGAACAACGAGTACGTGCTCTCGTACCTCGCGCATGCAAAGTCGCCGGGCTGTGCCTTTGCGGGCGACGGCTACGTCAACATCGAGGCTGCATCGCTCTACTCTGCGCATTTGCAAGTCGTCGCTGAGCCGTGCAAGAGTACCGAGGTGGCCAGCTGCGAGCAGCGCTGCGACGCGAACGCAACGTGCTTCGCGCTCGCCATCGACAACCGCACAGGCGTGCCGACCATCACACTGCACGCCGACACGAACATCGCCGACATGTCGGTCCTAGGCCCAGGCCCGGCCTCGATGCTCTCAGTCCGCATGAAGCGATCCGTCGGCGGCTCCGACGGCGTCAATTGCCTTCTGCAGGCGAACGCGTCGCAGCTGATCATGGCGACTTTTCTGGTGCCGCGCTCCGACACGAACGCGCAGGACTCGTACGGCCCTGTCGTGGACGGCGTCACCTTCAGTGCGCCCTTCATCGAGCTTGTGGGGAGTGGCCAGACACCTCCCCATCTTCCGGTGATGAGGAGCGCCGACACTGATTGCCTTTCACTGTGGACCACTGAGTACCACTGAGTGCCACTGATTGCCACTGAGTACCACTGATTGCCATCGAGTGCCTCCGATCTTCAGGTGATGATGGGCGCCAACAAGGATGAAGGGACGATGTTCCTCATCGACCACCTTGCGCCGCCCATTGCATGCAACGCAAGCTCCACTCAGTTCTTGAGCTGGTGCGCGCAGTACTTTTGCGCCGCCGACGCACCCACGATCGCCGCCGCGTACCAGCAGCTCGCCAAGCCGTTGCCCTACTGCGCGGGGCTGTCCGCGGGCGCGTGGGGCGGTGGCCTAGCCGCCAGCCGGGCTCTGGGCGATGTGGCGATTGTGTGCCCTGTGCGTGAGGCGGCGCGTGCTCTTCGGGACCGTTGGGCGGATGCGCACGCAACCGACGCCGACGCGACCACTGCCGACGAGGCGTCCGATCTGGCGCCGATCTTCGTCTACCACTTTGCCCACGCCCCCGCCCAATCGATCAATATGGATCCGCATTCACTGCCACTGTACGGGGCCTTCCATGGCGCGGAGGTGCCCTTCGTCTTTGGAGATCAGTTTGAGCTCTCGACCGACGCCGAGCGGACCCTTTCACTGTTGATGGGCTGCTACTGGCGCAACTTCATCCACCACGGCAACCCGAGCGCCGACGAGGGTGGCTGCGTTGGGGGCGTGACGCCGCCGCGCTGGCCGCCGCTGGCCAAAGGAGAGGAGAGGACCATGATCCTCGATACGAGCGCACTCAAGGGCTCCATGCAAGCGAGTGGCGTTGTGGCGGGCGTCGAAGCCTTCAGGAGATCAAAATACACTGACGACGGCGAAGGCGTTGGGCCGGTGGTCAATTTGCAGAAGACGCAGTGCGACATGTGGAAGGCCCTTCGCCCCACCAACCTGCGCCGCCGCCTGCATGTTGAGATCCAGCATTGATTCGTAGTAAAAAAGCCCCTCCGCGGGAGGGGGGGGAATTGCCATTTTTGGAATGGCAACTTTTAGTGGCCTTCCTTCCTAACTCGGCTCACGGCAAAAACATGCTTGGGCTGTCCCTTTGGGCTGTCTCATTAGGCGCGGCTGTGCTGAATGAAGTTAACACGCTACAAGCGCCGGCTCCATTGACGCCGGATCACCCGACAGTCCTTGTGATCCTCTCCGACCACGGAAGCGGCACGATGGAGTTCGGGGCGGCGCTCAATACGCACCCGTGCATGTTCAACCTCGGCGAGCCGTTTGCGCTCAAGGACACGCTCTGGTCGAATGCCGAGGTCCCCGAGTGCACGGGCGCCATGGCGAGTGATATGAACAAAGTGATCTTCAACTCCGAAACTGGCGCGCTCCTGAAGAGCAGTAACCCGACTCTGACGACCAGGATCCTGGCTCAGAGTGCCCATGCCGCCATCAACGGCACCATGCTTATGGGCACACTTCCAGTGCTGAAACGCACTGTGGCCCATATGACGTTCGCCGGTGACACTGCCGAGCTGTATGATGGTCTGCAGTACAGCTTTGCCGATTACGTCGTCCGCATCCGCGATCACGTCTGTGCGGGCGTGCCCGCCGAGGTGTGTGCCCCCTCGGATTGCTCGATCACGCTCAGCATGCTCCCGCAGTTCGTCAACGCGAACACGGCCGGGCGGCTCATGAAGGACGACCCGCCCAAGTCCGTGTGCGTGCTCGCGCGGAATGCGAAGGCGATGGCCGCGTGGAAGGCGGCCCTCACCTCGATGGCCGAGAACCCTAAGGTGGCGACGTTCAAGCTCGCAAGAGATGAGCGCGACAGGCAGTTCGCCCTATTCCAGGAGTTTGGTCTGGCCGAGCAGATGTTTGACTGCGCCATTGAGCGCCAGCCCAGCGACTATCTCGCAGAGTCTAGCTATCCCAACGCCGACGACCAGATCGATATCGAGCACTGCTGGGCCGGGGATGCCGGTGCCAACAAGTGCCTCGCCGACGCTCTGAAGCTGGTCGGGCTCTCGACCGAGCCGATGATGGACGCGGGGACGAGGAACATAGAGGGCATTCAGAAAATGAAGGCGAGCTGCGCCCTCGATCCCACCGCCATCTTCAAGCGACTCGCCAACGGCGATATGCAAAAGACTGCCGCGACCTTCGAAAAGATCAGGGCGGCCGAAAAACTGAAGGCAGTGCAGGATGGTGCGGCTGCTGCCCTGGCCAAGGACTTCGCGGCGGCAGCGGAGAATGCGGCTGCCATGAATCTGTTCGTCAACGGCGTCGACGCCCGCGCGGATTTCGTCAAATCAGAGCCGGCGTTCGTCGTGAAGGAACATACCGTCACGACGTCCGACGTTCCCGATATGATCCAGCTCAACGTGCTGCCGGAGACTCATCCGACCACGACAGCGCCCACGACCATGCCTAAGGTCCGTACGGAACATACCGTCACGACGTCAGACATTCCCGATATGATCCAGCTCAACGTGCCGGACAGCGTGCAGCTCTTCTTGCAGCGAGATGACGTTCGTGCGCAGGCGGTGCCCACGCAGATCCCAGACGGTGTCCCCGAGGATATCTCGGGGATCATCTCGGAGATACGATCGAATGTCCCCGAGATTATCTACCCGAGCCGTAAGGAGGAACATACCGTCACGACGTCCGACGTTCCCGATATGATCCAGCTCAACGTGCTGCCGGAGACTCATCCGACCACGACAGCGCCCACGACCACGATCGCGGTCCCCGAGGTGGTCAATCCGGTGATCTACGCAAGGAAGCTGATGCAAGCTGGGGAGGGTACTATGCATACCGTCTCAGCCTGGTCACAGCAAGGGGGGTGGTGGAATTGAGGGGGATGCCGCCTGTTGAACGGGAAGAGCATGGGCATGGGGGCTACCGGGGCTAGTCAGCATGCAACGAGAGCAGCCCGAGTATCCGGAGACGGGAGTCTCGTCTGGCATTCGACTTCGGAGTGCAAGTCTCGCAGGCTGTGTAGGGTGCGTTTGGCATCGCCACATTAAGCTGAGCGCGAAAGACCGTACTTGTACATGTATTACGTGTCGTCGGGGCGGGCGCGGCGGGGGGAGTCTCGTAATCACGCCGTTAATCACGCCACCATAGGGCAACTACCTCGTACCTGAGTGTTGAAACTGCTCGTCCCCCAAGGCCGAAGGCACATCATAAAAGTCTGCAGTGTGCAGCGCAGAAGTGACGGTGTGAGATGCGGGAAGATTGGTACTGGCCTCCTGGTCCTGCGCGCTGGCCGCTGCCCGGGGCCGCGGAAGAGGCGAGCGCTCCAGCCAAGGGTGCTGACGCCCTACTTGGTAAATCTCACTGAGATGCCACGCCATGCGCGCGCCATCGGCCCCACATGCGGGCACACCCAGTCGCCAGTCGCCGCGTCGGTCGACTCCCACGGTACCCGCAGAGCACAGTCCGTACGGCGACCGTTACCCACAACGGCGAGAGTAGTCTTTGTCGCGCGTAAGTCGCATACTTCGCTTGCAATACTTAGAGCAACAAATTGGGGGACACGCTTTCTCTCCCCCCCTCTCGTCCTGCAGACTCACGTGCAGACTCCAACACCTCCACCACAGGGGGTGGAAGCTTGTATCCTCTCCGCTCCTCGAGCGACCTGTAGCCTGAGGCGAGCGCAGGAGCAAAGCCGGGCGAATTGAGGCGCAGCAGCTGCACAGGTTCGGACGCCCAGCCCAGTGACGGCTGCTCGATGAGGAAAGGTTTGTCGAAAGAGGGGTGGCCGCAGTCGACGAAACGTAGCTCCACCTCGAGCAAGTCCAAGAACGTCTGCCGGCACGATGAGGCCGCGTCACCAAGAATCACCCAAGCGCCCAGCCGAACACATTCGGCCACGCGCAGTGCCATGCAACGAGCTTGGTCATCGTTCCTCAGCACATCGGTGAGCACGACGAGATTCGCAGCTCCGACGCCTGTGCCATAGGAATGGTGATTCGTCCTGCCGGACATGGGCAGCGGCGAGTTGAGATCGGCCAGATCGAACGACTGCAGCCAAGTACGGTTGACCTTACCGCCGGCAGCAGCGGCCGTCGAGGCGCACAGGTCATTCTCACAGAGTACGTTCCGACCAGCGAGATCGGGCAGGGCTGCGATGTACTGCGCGATGCCCAGCGATGCAGGCGTGATGACCTCTCGAGTTACGATGGGTGAGCTCACTCCACCGAGCAAGATTTTGAGCGGTGTGGTTGGTAGGACGAGAGCCGATGCTAGTAACATTTGAACGTGCAGGAACATGGCGTACCCAGATACGCGCAGTTGCTTTCGATGTCCTCGTCAATCGTGTTTCGCATCGGATTCCGCAAGTTCGGTTGCGTTTTCAAAAAAGGAAATGGAGTCCATGTGGAGTCGACCTCGAATCTGCAATATCCGCCTACATGTATGCCTCGGCCTAGTACAACTACATGTAGTACCAGCCAGTGAGGTTGCTCTGTGGCAACAGCTCGGGACCTACAAACTCAACGCTCCACTTGACAGATTCTCGCAAGTACGTGCCGGGCTGTAGCGGCGGTAAGGGGGGCTTTAGAATGTCCGGTGGCCACGGTGATGGTGGTGGTGGCCACACCAACGGGAGCATGAGCGGCGGGCATGGCTGCCGGCCATTAAGCGCCATGGCGGTGATGAGCACAAGGGCATAACACAGGGCATAGCACAGGGGGAGGACGAGCCACAAAGGGCCCACACAGGGGAATCGGAGCGGTACGAACCAAGGCGGAGCGGGTGGCATGGGTTGAGCCGGCGTTGGTTTGAGCAGCTGCCCATCAATGGGTGGGATGCGCTGCAGCTTGGCGGGAGGCTGGAAGTGAAGGAGGCTGTGGAGGAGGCGGTGGAGGAGAAGGACGAGGAGGAGGATGAGGGGGATGACGTAAAGGCGGGGGAGGAGGAAGTGGCGGAGGAGGACACCGATGAGTAGGAGGGGAAGGGCGAGTAGGAGAAGGAGGACGACATATCTGCCCATGGAATCTCGCCATTGCTCAGCGGAAGTGGCCGACGGCGCAAGCAGAGTCATCGGCTCTGTCTCTTCGCGTCGGCGCGGCTGCTGCTGCGCCGCCTGCTCGGTGTGCATGATAACGTGTGAGCACGAGCTTGAATGAGCATGCAGCAAGCGTGCTTGCTCAGAAGAGTGCACTGCCGGGAGCACAGTCGCGCCGAGTCGAGCGCCGATGAAGACTTGAGGCTGCGGCTGCGGCTGCGGCTGCGGCGTTTGCTGCTGTTGGGCTGAATGCACTTTCTCATTCTTCTGCTCCTGCGGCTGAGGCTGCTGCTGCTCCTGCGGCAGCGACCCGGGCTGCGGCTGCGGCTGCGGCTGAGGCTGCGGCTGCTGCGGCCGCGGCTGCGGCTGCGGCGGTTGCTCTGTGATTGCGCCAGCGCTGCCGAGTGGCACATCAGTGCGAGGGCAAGCGCGCCGCACATCAGTAGTGCCCGCACTCGATGGTGGGCCACGCTCAGTCGCAGGTCTGTGTGACGGCGAGGCCGACACTGGTGGCGTTCCGAGGATGCGGGCAGAACGAGGCCGCCTCCAAGCCGCAGGAGTCTCTACACAGCATGCTGTCGATGCGCATCCGCATAGGGGCGGCGTGAGCGGGTCGCCCATCCGATGACTCGGTGATGGATGACGATGGCGAGGGGAGAGCGGCCCGCACAGGCCGCGGCTGCGGGAATGCGCTCCACTCGAGACTCCATCCATGGTAATCGGCGGGATCGTGATGTACTGGAGCATTGCCGAGTCTGGGGCCAGCATGTCCTTGCGTGGGTCGTAGCGCGGCGGGCTGCCGTCCTCCCGCTCTTTCCACTGTTGCTTGACCGTCGCGTAGCCGCACGGCATAATTCTGCCGTCTGGGCGTTTGGACGATCGGGTTTCGTTGTTTTGCGCGCCGCAAAAAAGCTGGTACGAGCGCGCATGCATTTTTCGTTTCACAACGCCTCCTGCGAAATTACCCTCTTCACTCCTGATGGACTGATATGTGATACGAGTAGAATGTAGATCTCACACGACTAGGAACTAATCAGGCCTTTCTCTGTTTTTTGTCACAGACCTCAGACGGGGCGGCCCCGGGGGCCCCGAGTGTCGAGTGCGGACTCTGTCAGGGTCCGGCCTCAGAGAGGCGCCCCTTGCGCCACCCCTTGATGCGATGAGGGATGTAATTGCTGCTGCGACTGAATCGGGACGTGCTGTGCTCGATCCTTCCGGCACCGTAGTACGTCGCATTGGAAACGCGAGAAGCCGGAGAAACCCAACGCGGGTCTGGCCAATACACTCGACCAGCCACACGGCGCTCAACACGTCACAGGACTTCTTCTGCCTCGTCCTCAAAGCGTACCTGCACGAATCCCTTCTTTTTCCTGCTGCTGTCCTTCTTACATGTAGCCACCGCGCCCGGTGGCCGTGGTTGCATCTTTGCGAGTCCCCGCTTCGCTGCGGCATCGATCAACGCCTCGAGGCGGTTCGTCGCGCTTCGCAGAGTTGGCTCCCCGGCCAGTGCGCTTCGGGTCACATCCAACGGACCTTCAATGATAGCCTCGTCATCCCCCAGCTCGTCGCCAGGCTCTTCTTCAGGCGCCTTCCTGAGCGGCGCCGTCCTGAGCGGCGCCGCACCCTGGCGACCGCTCGGCGTACGACTGCTACTTGACAAAGCCTCCTCCTCAGCTGGCGGGTAGAATCGAGGAAGGGCCAGCGTGGACCCGATTGCGGGGATCATCGTCGGCTGAGCTCGGGGCGACCTGGGTGCGCCCGCTACGGCGCCTGCGTACAGACCGTGCTTAGTCACGGCACCCTCCTCGGGCGATGGCAACGGCAGATTCCAGAGCGCAATCGCGAGCAGCCCCGCTGGAGGCGCGAGTCCCTGCAGCGTCAAGGTATACGAGCCGAGAAGAGACCGCAGGGTGCCGAGGAAGAGCATTCCAAGAGAGGTGCCGACGATGCCGGCACTCCGGATCTGGCCGGAGAGCCGCCCGATGTGGGCGACGCCGAAAAAGTAAGGGACGACCAGGCTGTTGGCGTTGATCATGAAGCCGAGCCGGATGCCGGTGGCGATCGTGTAGATGAGCGCGCCTTGGAGCTGTCCGAGCTGCGAGGCAGATAGCGTCGAGAGCGCAATCATGATCTGGGAGATCGCGAGCACCTTGTGGGGAGGCACCCCTCGATCGGCGGCCCAGCCTGCGAGGCATGAGGCGGCCGCCGTGACGAAACCCATGGGGGCGAAGATGACCGCTGCGATGTCGTACGTGGCGCCGGCTTCGCGGGCGATGGCGACGGTGTAGAGATCGATGCCGCTCCCGACGGTTGCCGAGTACAGGCTGGTGAGCTGTAGTAAGAGGAGTGTTGTGGAGCACACGGACGGCGGTGGCGGCGGCGGAGGTGCTGTCCATTGAAGCGGTGGCGCGCCTGCAGAGCTGCTGCTGCTGCCGCTGCCGCTGCTCCTGCAGCTGCGATTGAGGTTGCTGCCGCTGCTGCAGCTGCTGCCGCTGCTGCCGCTGCTGCCGCTGCTGCCGCTGCTGCCGCCGCTGCCGCCGCTGCTGCCGCTGCTGCCGCCGATGTCGGTGCCGTAGCCATCGGCACTGACCGCACGCGACTCTGGGCAGCCCGATTCCACATCGGGCGAGAGCTGCTCGTCGAGCGTGGAGGTCGGCTGCGGCCTTTCGAGGAGCACATCGCCATCCAAATAAGGCAGGAGCTCGTCGCCATCCGGACCGCTCCCAAGGTCCTGGGGTCGATTACGCGTGAGCAGCGCGATGGGCACGATGCTGATGAGGAGGACGCTGCTCCAGACGATGAGCGTGTTCCGCCAGTTAATCGCCTCGTTGCTCATGGACAGCAGCTGCGTGAGTAGCCCACTCAGCGGCGAAGACACCACGGAGAGCAGCGCCGTCATGCGGCCGCGGCGGCGGCAGAACCAGAGGGAAAGGAGGCCGTCGACGCAGGTGTCGATGGCGCCGATGGCAGTGCCGCGGATCAGAATGCCAGCGAAGAAGAGCTGCCACGCATTGGACGCGCAGCTCAAGCTCAGCAGGCCGCCGGCCAGCACAAGCATAGCGAGGGGCAAGCACCATCGTGCGCCGTGTCTGTCAAACGCGATGCCAAATGCTGGCTGTGCCATCGCGGCCAGCAATGTTCCAGCGCCCCAAATGCGTCCAAACGGCCCGGCGTCGAGGCGCAGGTCATTCATGATGAGAGGCACGCTGACGGAAATTACGTTATTCTGCCCGACCGCCTTGACCAAGCGCGTGACACCGCAGAGCACCAATATGACCCAACCATAGAAGAAACGGCCCTTGGTGGGGCGCATGGGCATGGACATATTCGGATCCCGCGGCCGCCGCCCCACCCCCACCGCTGCGGTGGCGGCGTCAAGGGTCGCCGCTTGTGAAAGGAAGGAGGCGCTGAGTCTATGAATAGATTCCTGCTGTGAATACGTGAGAGGTAAAGACTAAAGGGTATTCGCAATTCGGGGCGCCGCGCCTATTCGGTGCGCAGGGGCAAGTGGATGGCCAGCGCAGCGACGCCGAGGCATGCGCCGAGGACGCGTGAATTCGGGCGCCTCTCGCAGGATTCACCAGGTCGACTGGTCGGCACTTGGCCATGTGCTCACTCGTAGCGCAGCGTGGCGTTGGCAGCCTTGCCCGTCACCTCGTTGATGGCCGTGGCAGTGATCTCGGTCGCGCCAAACTGCAGCTGGATCGTGCATGTCTCCCCGTGCAGGCAGTCGACGGTGACAGTGCCTATCTTGCGCGCCGATGATTCGGTCGTCCAGTCGATCTGGCCGAGCGGCGTCGCGAAGATGGAGAACGAGATGGCGGTCTGGTCGGCACGTGGCGGCCAGTGTTTGTGGCTCTCGGCCACATGCCCCGCGAGCAACTTGTCACCCACCTTGACCAGCTGGCGGAACTTGTCATAGACGTACTTGACGAGGCCTTCGGGCGTCATGATATCTTGGAATCCCTTGGCTACGTGCTTCGCGTTCGTCGCGTCATATGGCAACGCCACATCGAAGCCGTAGGAGAAGCGAGCAACGCGCGACGCAAAGACGTCCTGGTTGGCGCCGAATTGTGCCGCGCCGCGCAATACGGCGAGGCCAGGGCGCACTGGGATGACGACCTTGCACCGGCGCGAAAAGTTATCCTTGACGGCCGCCTGCAGCAGCGCCGATTCGGCAAAGCCACCAACGAGGAAGATGAAGTCGAGGTGGTTGGCGTCGAGCAGCTCCTGGACGTGGTGCACAATCTTGTCAAAGTTGGGCTTGAACAAATCACGCACGAACTGCGCCTCCATGATGATCGTCGAGCGGCCGCGCATCTTGAGAGACGTGCCGTGGATCTGGTTGTACGTGTCGACGAGGTTAGGCAGCGTGGTGCCCTCGCCGAGCACCTCGAGCAGCGGCGAGAAGTTGATGGTGCGCGTCGCGTCGTCGGCTGTCTGCGAGATCTTGACCGCCTCCCAGTTCTCTAGCAGCTCGATCCAGTACGAAGAGGCCTTGGCGGCGTCAAAGTTGCGCTGTCCAACGAGCGCAGTGACGAACATTTCGAAGCGATAGTCGATGAGCGTCGAGCCCCAAGGGCCGCCTGATGGCGCGGCAATCTCGTCGAACTTGAGGGGGCTCGTGCTCTTCAGCCGGTTGATGGTGATGTCGACGGTGCCGCCGCCCGTGTCGAGCACCATGAAGGCTTGGCCGGGCTTGACGAGCTGCGCGACATCGCACGCGATGGCTGCCGATTCAGGCTCGAGGGCCAAAAGCAGGCGGCGCGAGTCCTCAATGTCCATGAGCCCTGCTTGAAACGCGGCCGTGCGCATGAAGCCCTTTGCGGCGTCCGACCAGATCGCCGGGACAGTGAGCACCCACTGGCATTCGCGCGCGGTCAGCCCGTCGGGCAGCGCACGACCGCACTCCTTCAGTGCCTCGTCCTTGACAAACTTGAGCGTCTGCTTGATCACGTCGATGAGCTTGTGAATCTTGCCATTGTAGGCCTTTGCCATAGTTTCGGTGGCTCGGCCACCCACATTTTCCAGCAGCATCTTGTAGTTGGAGAAAAAGGCGCCCGTGCCGCTCTCCGAATACTGGCGGCGCGCTTCGAAGCCAAAGGCGCGGAACGAGCCATCGTCGTTGAGCAAAAGGTTGGTCAGCGTCTTGCGAGCATCTTGGCCGCCTGGCTCCTTGGCCTCGATCACGTCGGAGCCGGTGAATGAGTAAGCGTAGCCGGTGCCGGCAGTGCCAAAATCTATGGCGATGGTGACGATCGGCTTGTCGTCGGCGCGCTTGGGTTCAAGCTGCGCAAGCGGGGCGGCCTTGCGCTTGCTCATAGAGGTGAGGGGTCGGAAGCGCGGGAATGCTCGCTTTTACATCGATGGACATGATGTCGAGAGACGACGGTGTCATCGTCGAGGCGGTCAAGGAGAGGATAATCGACCCGCAGCTACCCGATGCCCAGGAGGCGGCTCCCACAGCCGAGGATGCTTCTGCCGATTTGCGGCGCGCCAAGAAGCAGCGCGCCAACGAGCCCACCCAGTGGATCCCAGCCCCCAAAATTGCTGTGTGGCGACAACATGTCCAAGCCGGCTCCCAGTGGACGAATTTATTTGAGGGCCCTGTGACTAGCATGTGCGCTGCCGTGCGTGAGCTGTCATCATGCCCGCCAGACGATGGGTTTGACTATTTGCTGCCAGGAAGCCAAGTGGCAATCTACGATAATGCACTACGTGCATACCAGGAGAGCTTCGCTACCCTGAAAAAAATAGTGAGCCGCAACGCGAAAACGCTAGCGCCGAATCTGCACAAGCAAGCAAAGGATCTGACGGAGAAGGCGATGCTGCTTCAGGTCGACGCAAGCGAGGCGCATGCGGCTGCCGAAGCCGCGCAGGAGGCCGCGGCGGAGGCAGCCATCAAGCTTCGGGCGACTAACGCTGCTCTGCACCAATCGAGCGCGGGCCACTCGGACATCGGCTCGATATTTCCTCTCTCGACGGAGATCGCCGAGAAGGTGAAGATCTTTGGCTCCTCCGAGGCTCTGAGTGCTCTCATCCTCGAGCATATGCTCGACAAGTTCAAGAACATGAGCGAACTGTCCTCCGCAATGGGGATGCTGCAACTGGCCTGTCACAAGCTTGTCGACGAAGCGTACCAGAAGCGCGAGAAGTGCATCATGGCCGCACTCGGAGTGGCGCGTTCGCCTTTGGTCGATGGCTTCCTTCGCAAGTGAGACGCGTAGCCGAAGCTCGAATGGTCACGCGGCCCTCTCGGCTCTCATGTGGCCACGCCTCTCTGTCGGCTCTCATGTGGCCACCTTCTGTGTGCCCTCCTCTGCGACAGGCTTTGGCAACAGCACCACGCCGAGTACCTCCCGATCGATGAAGAGATCTCGGACATCATTCGAATGATTCCCAAGACCATCGGCTCCATCGACGATGAGTGCGTCTCCCTAACGCTATGGGAATCGTTCTGCGGCATGGAGGGCCCCGCGCCGTTCAAACAAGTGGTCCAGGAACTGCTCAAGCTGTACGTGTACACGACGGTGTGCGACCCGCCCATGATCTACGACCCCCAGGGCGTGGGGAAAAAGTCTTCATTCGACCCAGAGTCGATGGCCCCTCTCGATGATAAGATCAAGTTGGGTAAGAATTGCTACGTACTCTGCCCGCCGCTGAAGGGAGCGGATGGGCTGCTCAAGGCGAAGGCCATGGTCCTCGCTGCCGACTACCTCTGACACGGCAGTAGAGAGCACTGGAGCTCTGGAGGGGGGAACCACGACTTCGGCCGTCTCAGCCCGCTGGTCTGGCCTGCGCCGATGCCACTGCCCCGCCCAAGTTAGCGCATGCGGGCCTCGAGACTTATTGAGCGGTGATTTGTTCACAGTACTCGTAAACGCCGTGCTGCTCAAGTTCCGCTGTGAATTCTCAATTTCATGTGGATCATGTGTTGGACTGTCCTAATGGCCTCGTGCTATGGATGGATTCGTGCGATGCCGAGGACTTCACACATCACGAGCATGGTCGCTTCGGAGCCACTCGGAGCGCCCTACCGACGCGACGCAGCCGACACGGCGGCTCTCTCCTGCGACGAAGCATGGCTGCACACGCTCCTGCTACGCCGAGCAGAGGCCCGGCTGGCGCGTGACTTCAGCACGGCCGATGCGATCCTTCGTCAGCTGCGTACTATGAACATCGATGTCAACGACCGAACGCGAGAGTGGCGTGCCGATTACGACGAGCACACGTCAAAGCGTACTCCCATCGGCGAGGCCGACCCCAAGCTTGACTTGCGAGGGAGCGCCGAGATCGCGCAGACACTCGGCGCGGCGCTGCTCACCCAGTGGCGCGCCGATGGCCGGCGTCGCGGACAGACGATGACTCACGGCTTCCACCCCACCAAAGCTCTGATGGAACCTCTCGCAGTCTCCACTCTTCTCGATACGCTTCCCGGAAAAGGAAGGCTTCCCGAATGGCACGGCCTGCCTTGAGACCTCTTGGTACGCCACCTTGCTGACGCGAGGGCGCTCCCGCTGGTACGTGTGCGTGTGTGCGTGTGTCACAGGCGCAATCCTCGACCCGTTTGCCGGCGCCGGCACGACGCTGATCGAGGCGATGGTGGCGGGGCGTGCCGCGCTCGGCTGTGACATCTCTCCGCTAACTGTCGGGGTCGCTCGTGCACACTGCTGGCTGCCAACGGACGCGGCGCTCGACGAGCTGCGGTGCGCGATGGTGAGCATCATCGCCGCGCTGCAGAGCCAAGAGGAGGGTGCGGCGGAAGGTGCGGCGGAAGGTGCACCGCCGGCGGCGATAGACTTCAGCCATGCGCGGGCGGTGGTCAGTGCAACGCTCGACGCTGCTGGCGTCTCGGAAGTGGTCGCGGCGGCGGCGTGGTTCTTGCTCAGCCATGAGGAGGTGTACAAGTGGCCAGATTGGAGGAAGGTGTGTGTGCCCCTTTCCCTGGACGCGTCTCAGGCATGCTTGCTGACGGCACCATCGGGATGCATGCATCTGCTGACGGCACCATCGGGATGCATGCATCTCCTGACGGCACCATCGGGATGCATGCATCTGCTGACGGCACCATCGGGATGCATGCATCTGCTGACGGCTCACCCTCTCGCTATCCTTGTGTCGACTCTCGCGCGCTCCTCTGCTCGCGCTTCTGCTCGCAGCCTCGGCCGCTCTCCTGGCGGCTGTCTCGAACAACGAGTCGTTACATGACGCAGCTAGCGGCGCTGAGGCGCGCCGTACCAGCCGGTACACCGGGCGCGCGGATCGAGCTCGCAGACGCGCGGGAGATCCCATCGGCGTTTCGTCAGTTTCGTCCGATCGATGGGGTGCTCACCTCGCCGCCGTACCCCGGCGTGTACAATTATTTGGAGTTCACGCCGGCGCAGAGCGGCCTTGCCGCCCATATTGAACGCACGAGCTCCACGCACGAGCACGCGATCTCGGCGCGTGAGATCGGCGCGAAGGCTGACAAGGACGATCTCGCCGCCGAGAGGACGCATGCATCGTTCGAGGACTTGTGGCAGGCGGACACAGTGGCGTGGCTGCAGGCGGCGGCGGCAGTGCTGAGCCCGGCTGGGCGGATCGCCATCTTGATAGGCGATGATAGCGGCATCAACACGCTCGAGTCGATCACAAATGCCGCAGCCACGATCTCGCGGAATGCCTCTTCCCCCTATACCCTTCACGTCCTGGCTTCAGCGAGCCTCAGCTCGCAGGCGACGCGCCCATGGGCGAAGCAGGCCACGAGAGGCCGCGGCTATAGGCGTGAACACACGATTCTCCTTGAGAAGAAAGTCGACGCGCGGCGCGAGTAGTGATGTGGAGATTTCGGCGGTCTGTGTGAGGCGAAACTGAACTGAGTGTTCTTGGTTGACACCAGCCTCTTTGACCCAAAGGGGTAGGGGGCCTCGAGGTATTCTTTCTGGATTCACACACTATCCCGCCACCACCTGACCATGCACCTGACGTGATTTTTAACTCAGCGGCCTCTGACTCTCTGCCTGCTGGCCGCTGGGTCGTGCGGTCTCGACATCATGCTCGACATGCGCGAGCCAGGGAGAGCGCGCGGGCCGGCGCGGCGGGGCGGGCCCGGGCGCGCCGCCATGCCGGCGCGCGCCGGCGTGGACGGGAGCGAGCGGCGGCGAGCGCCCGCCCGGGCGCAGGAGCGCCGAGCGGCGCGGGGTGTTCGCGTCATGTCTTGCAATCCGATGCGCCCGCTCGTCGCGCTTGGCGGACGGGGACGCGGGATGGTTTCAGACACAGCACCGTCAAAACACGAGACAAGACGCGATCTCTAGATAAACTGTGCTAATGGCGGGGCTTTCCCTGCGTTCCCGTTCAGTGGATGTGCTCCCGCCGGCGCCGCGGCGCCACGTGGCGTGGGTCCACGCGGCGTGGGCGTATACTCGGGCGTGCCGCCAAGGCGTGCCGCCAACGGCAGTGGAGGCCGTTTGCCGACGTCCTTGATGGCACGTCTGGATTCCACCTTGGCTTGAAATTCGGCGTCCCGTTCGGCTTTGGAGTTTTGGCGCCGGAGGCTGGCCTCTTTTTTGGCGGCGATCGCCTCTCTCTCAGCCTCCGCTCGAAGCTCCGCCGCCTTCCCCGCGCGCGCACATGCCTCTGCGGCTTGGTCCTCTTCCGCTTTTATCTCCTGCTCGAGAGCCACGCAACCAGCGGCACTCAGACCACTCAGATGTCATCAGAGGCCATCAAGAGTCTATTGGAGGCCATCAGTGGCACTCAGATGCACTTAGAAGGAGTCGGAGGTCTTCAAGAGGTCATCAGAGGCCATCAAGAGGTCATCAGGGCGAGATGTCCACACCTGTTCGAGTTTCTTTTGCTCCCCTGCGGCTGCCTTGTAGAGCTTCGAGCTCTGCTTCGTCATCTGCTCGATCTCCTCGTTGCACCGAAGCGCCTCGAGGAGGGCCTTTCTGAGCACCACCTTGAGCTGCAACCTGCCGCTCTGTCCATCGGTAGCGACGCTTTGATCGAAGAACTCGTCGCACTGCATGGCAAATTGGGAGCCAATCAGAGGCAATCCGAGGCAATCAGAGCCAATCAGAGGCAATCAGAGGCAATCACTGAGTGGCAAATTGGGAGTCGGGCCGAGGCAAGGGATTGGGAAAGAGGGGGGCACTGGGGTCGGGAGGCATGGGGTACGCGCCGAGGTGGGGGGATGGGTCGGTGCACACCTCATTGGCTTGCCACAATCAGGCGCAATCAGTCGCAATCGGGCGCAATCCGGCTGCAATCCGGTGTAAACCGTGCTCTCAGGCGCACTCCGGTGCCATCCGGTGCAATCCGGTCATCACATACCTCCTTGGGCCTGGGTGCCTCGGGGCCCTTGAGGTACGCATTCACACCTTGGCTCCACGCCTCCCGGCCGACTAAAGCGTCCCGACCGCAGTCCGGCCAGCGGGCGATGGCATCGACACTCTTCACCTGGCGGCGCATCAGCACGGTGGCGAGCCGTATGTCGACCGGCTGAGCTCGCTGAATCTGCTCGAGCCGTTCATAGAACCGATCCACCTCGGTCATCCCTTCTGCCGCCGCGCGAAGCTTCACGGCACGCGCGCGCAGCACGCGCGCGCGTTCGATCAAGCGCTGCTGCTCCAGCTGCGCAGCCGTCGCCTCCTCCCGGAGTGATTTGAGTAATGCCTTCAGTTCTGCGGCGTCTAGTGTGCCTCCTCCATCGGTATCGTAGGCCGCGAAAAAGTCGTCAATCTCCTTGTTGTCGGCCTTCAGCTTGAGCGTGCCACGCACCGCTTGACGAAACTCCATGAGCTGTACCTCACCGTCGCCATTCTTGTCGAAGGCGCGCACGAGTTCGTTGAGCTTGGAGCGCGAGGTGTCGGCCATGTTCCGGTTGATGAGCGCGGTCCCGAGCCGTCGGTCGAAGGTCATCGTGGTCGCGCTCGACGCCTGGAGATCGAGCGCGGCGGCCTCGGCGGTTGCCGCCTCAGCATCCTCGAGAAGCGCAGCTTTGGAGCGCAGCTTCTTCAGCGGATCGTCAGGGGGCGATACCGATGGGTTGCTCGGCTTGGACGCTTTCTGCGGCTGCTGCTGCGCCGCCTTGACGGCAGGCAGCTTGGCGGGTAGCTCTGGGTCCAGTCTCACTTTGCGTGCTTTCTCGTCAGGTGAAGCAGCGGCGACGCTCAGGACAGACGGGGCTTTCTGGACCGCAGGCGCCCAGAAGACCGCGAACTCTTCGAACTGCAGCTCGCCGTCGCCATCCGTGTCAAACTCCTCGATGATCGCTTGCACTTCGTCGAGGCTGAGCGGCATTCCGCCACCCGGCCTCGTGAGCACCTGCTTGAGCTCCGCAGCACTGAGTGAGCCCGAACGGTCCGTGTCAAAGACGTCAAAGGCTGCCTTTATGGCGGCTCGTGATGAGCTCTTGCTGCGGGAAAGGGCGCTCGAAGAGCTCCTGCTGGGTTGTTGGCGTCGTCCTCGGAAGCTGTCGGAAGCTGTCGAGAGTAGATTGACCGCCGATTTGCGGAACGAGCCTCCGAGGACGGCACCCAGCATGGAAGGACTGCTGCGTCCAATCCCCTCCCCACAGAATGCCTTTCCGCAGAACCCGCGACTTGTCAACTTTTGAGGTCTCGATCTCCCCAGGAAGTCAAGTTGGCCCCCTAAGGGTTAGGGTTAGGGTTAGGGTTAGGGTTAGGGTTAGAAAAAAAAATCGAGAACCATTCGGATTATCCGGATAGTTCTCCACCTTCCGACGCACGCACGCCCACACAGCACACACCCTTCTTCAAGTAATATGGGCCCTCCAGCCCCAGGGGGCGAGGGCTGGGGACCCGCTTTTCTGTTCGTCTCTCTATACAAAAACTTGCACCCGGACCCGGTCAGCGGAAACCGCGGACGCCACCTACGGACGCCTCCCACGCAGCCGGGCGGGTCGGCGGGGGGCGCAGGCCTGCGGCGCACAGCCGGGCCGGCATCGGTGCGAGGCAGCCTCTGTGGGTTACGCACACGCACCAGGCGGGGAGGCGACGATGGCGGGGCGCGGCGCGTGGAGACTAGATGGCGGGGCGTGGCGCGTAGAGACAATGGCG